>FSSH01001383.1_pt1 | contig 18932 bp, 15 predicted proteins | sample 1166101 | NCBI WGS metagenome assembly FSSH01 (sample SAMEA32972668, study PRJEB13176) | freshwater metagenome | biome: Drinking water system; feature: Biomass in drinking water that filtered by 0.45 um membrane; material: drinking water | place: USA | collected 2012-12-20 | depth 0 m | reverse complement strand
GAAGCCGGCCTTCGCACCCGCCGGCCTGCCCTCCGGCGCCGGGAACCGCGCCATGGCCGCGGCAAAGCCCGCTCCCCTCGGCGTGAAGGCACCGGCCACGAAGACGGCCGCAGCCCCGACGGCGATGCCGCCGCGCCGGGCGCGGTTGGCTGGGGTGGAGTGAGGGCCGCTCCGGCTTGGGATGTCGGTTAGCTGTGGATCAGCTTCGAAGCATGACCCCTGCCACGACTCCACTCAAGTCGTTGCGAGATCGACCGAAACGCCTTGAGAAGTGTGGTCACGGTCGGCGCCGATCGTGACCCCACCACAGACTCGGATCTGCTCGTCCTATCAGAGAGCGAGAGACGTCTCTCATCAGGGGCCTGCTCCAACGCGGATCCACACCCTGGCCCTTGGCGCCATTCGCGAAGATGGCGACGCCGCGCGCGGCTCCGCTCGGCGCAGGGCTCGGGAGTTCACCCACCCCGCCCCAACCACCACCCCAGTGAACAACAGCACAGCTTGGTTCGTTTTCACCCCAGGAATCCTGTACCATGAGGCGACCGGGGCGGCCCGGCGCCGTGGCGCCGGTCGGGTGAGGCGATGATGCGTGTGAGAATGAGCGTGCCGGGCTTGAGGGGCCTGCGTTGGGCCGTGGCCGTCGGCGTGGTCCTGGCGTTGGTTGCCGGGGGAGGCGGCCGAGCGCAGGCGCAGGGGTTTCAGACGGCGGCGCCGCACGCGATCCTGATCGATGCGGATTCGGGCTCGGTCCTGTTCGAGAAGGCGGCGGACGAGCTGTTCTCCCCGGCCAGCATGGCCAAGCTGATGACCGCCGAGATCGTGTTCCACGAGATCCGGCAGGGCCGGCTCAGCATGGACAGCGAATTCCAGATCTCCGAGGACGCCTGGCGCCGCGGCGGGGCGGGGGGCGGCGGCTCCTCGATGTTCGCGCAGCTCAACAGCCGCATCAAGCTCTCGGACCTCCTGCGCGGCCTCATCGTCCAGTCGGGCAACGACGCGGCGATCGCGATGGCGGAGGGCATCGCCGGCTCGGAGGAGAATTTCGGAAAGATGATGACGGCGCGGGCCAAGGAGATCGGCCTGACGCGCTCGACCTTCCGCAACGCCACCGGCTATTCGGCGCCCGACCAGAAGGTAACCGCCCGCGACCTCGCCAGGCTCTCGGTCCACATCATCGAGACCTATCCGGACTTCTACAAGATCTACTCCGAGCGCGAGTTCACCTGGAACAAGATCAAGCAGCAGAACCGCAACCCGCTCCTCACCCTCGATATCGGCGCCGACGGGCTCAAGACCGGCTATCTCGAGGAATCCGGCTACGCTCTCGCCGGCTCGGCGGTGCAGAACGGGCAGCGCCTCGTGATGGTGATCTCCGGCCTCAAGACCGCCCGCGACCGAGCCGCCGAATCGCGAAAACTCGTCGAATGGGGCTTTCGCGCCTTCGAGCCGCGCCAGATCTTCGCCGCCGGCGAGACCGTGAGCGAGGCCTCGGTCTATGGCGGCGCCAAGGGCGGCGTGCCGCTGGTGGCCAAGAAGGCGATCCGCCTCCTCGTGCCGCGCGGTTCGGGGGACAAGGTCACGGCGCGGGTGGTCTATCGCGGCCCCCTGTTGGCGCCGGTGGAGGAGGGCGCCCAGGTCGCGCGGCTGCGCATCACCCGCGGCGAGACCCAGGCCCTCGACCTGCCGCTCTACGCCGCCGAGACCGTGGCGGCCGGCACCATCCCGCAGCGCGCCCTCGACGCCGCTCTCGAATTCGGGACCGGACTCTTCCGCAAGGCGATCGGCCAGGGCGAGGCGGCCGGCGAGAAGGCCAGCACCGGCTCGTGAGCGGGGAGGATCCAGGGGGGCGTCGCGGCCATGGCCGGCCGGGCATCTTCGTCACCGTGGAAGGCGGGGAGGGGGCGGGCAAGTCGACCCAGATCGGCCTCCTTGCAGACCATCTGCGCCTGCGCACGCAGCGGGCCGTGATCACCACGCGCGAGCCCGGCGGCTCGCCCAAGGCCGAGGCGATTCGCGAGGCCCTGCTCGCCGGCATCGCCAAGCCCTACGGGCCCTTCGCCGAAGCGCTGCTGTTCTCCGCCGCCCGGATCGACCATCTCGACACCCTGATCGGGCCGGCTTTGGAGCGCGGCGACATCGTGCTGTGCGACCGCTTCACGGACTCGACGCGGGCCTACCAGGGCGCGGCCGGGGGGCTAGACCCGGGGCTCCTGCACAGCCTGGAGCGCGTCGTGGTCGGGAGCCTGGCGCCCGACCTCACGCTGATCCTCGACCTCGACCCCGAGCTCGGCCTCAAGCGCGCCGCCGAGCGGGCCGGGGAGGGCGCTGTGCCCGACCGGTTCGAGGCGGAGGCCCTGGGGTTCCACCGCCGCCTGCGGCAGGCCTTCGCCGAGATCGCCGCAGCGGAGCCCGGGCGCTGCGCCCTCATCGATGCGAGCCGGGATGCGGACGAGGTGGAAGCCGTGATCTGGGAGACGGTTTCCGAGCGGCTGCCGCAGCTGTTCTCGGGCGACCGGACGGGGCGGCGCGACGATGCCGCCTGAGCCCCGCGACGCCGATGCCTTCGAGCCGGGCGACCTTCCCGACATCGCCCGCCCGCGCGAGCAGACGAGCCTCGTCGGCCATGACGCAGCCGAGGCGGCCTTCGCCGAGGCGATCGGGTCCGGCCGGCTGCACCACGCCTGGCTCGTCGGCGGCCCGCGCGGGATCGGCAAGGCGACCCTGGCCTACCGGGTGGCGCGCTACCTCCTCGCCCATCCCGAGCCCGGCTACGTGAACCAGGGCCTCGCGGTGCCGCCGAACCATCCCGCCGCCCGGCAAGTGGCGGCCCTGTCGCACCCGAACCTCGTGGCGCTCCGGCGCACCAAGCCGCCGGGCGCCAAGACGCTGCCGACCAAGATCTCGGTGGATGCGGCCCGCAAAGCCCTCGCCCTGTTCGGCTCGACCGCGGGAGGCGCCGGATACCGCATCTGCATCGTCGACAGCGCCGAGGACCTCAACGCCAACTCGGCCAACGCCCTCCTCAAGATGGTGGAGGAGCCGCCGCCGCGCTCGCTCTTCCTCATCGTCAGCCACGCGCCGGGGCGGCTGCTGCCGACCATCCGCTCCCGCTGCCGGGCGCTGACGCTCAGGCCCCTCGGGGAAGGGGAGGTGGCCGAGATCATCTCTGGCTTCGGGCCGCCCTTCGTCCGGCCGGAGTCGGAAGCGCTTGCGCGGGCCGCGTCCCTCTCCGAGGGCTCGGTGGCGCAGGCGGTGGCGATGCTCGACCCCTCCGCCGCCGGCGTGGTCGCCGAGATCGAGACGCTGCTCTCGCGCCTCGACCATCCCGACTGGCGCCGCATCCTGGCGCTCTCGGAAAAGCTCGCGGGCCGGGATTCCGACGCCCTGTTCGAGACCGCCCTCGACACGCTGTTCCGCTTCGTCTCGGACGAGCTTCACCGTCGCCGGGATGAGTCCCCGGCTCGCCTTGCGGCCCTGGTGGAGGTGTGTGACAAGATCGCCCGCGCCGCCCGGGAGGCAGCCGCCTACAACCTCGACCGCAGGCCGCTGATCCTCTCAGCCTTCGGCGACCTCGCCGGGGCCCTGCGCGCCGCCGCCTGACCGGACGCCCGTCCTGTGATCCGATGAACCACCTATACGGGGATCCTCCGCCGTGACCGACCCCGCTTCCCCCAAGACCTTCGGCATCACTACCGCGATCTCCTACCCCAACGGCGCGCCGCATATCGGCCACGCCTACGAGGTGATCGCCACCGATGCCATCGCGCGCTTCAAGCGTCTCGACGGCTACGACGTGCTGTTCTCCACCGGCACCGACGAGCACGGCCTCAAGATCCAGCAGACCGCAACCAGAGCCGGCATCGGCCCGCGCGAGCTCGTCGACGACATGGCCGCCCGCTTCCGGGCGATGGCAGAGGCGCTGGATTGCAGCCATGACCGCTTCATCCGCACGACGGAGCCGGACCATTACGCCGCCGCGCAGGCCCTGTGGCGGCGCATGGAGGCGAACGGCGACATCTATCTGTCGAAATACGCCGGCTGGTACTCGGTGCGCGACGAGGCCTATTACAACGAGGACGAGACCGAGATCGCCCGGGACGGGGAGCGCCGCGCCAAGGCCACCGGCACGCCCGTGGCCTGGATGGAGGAGGAGAACTTCCTCTTTCGGCTCTCGGCCTATGGCGACAAGCTGCTCGCGCTCTACGAGGCGCAGCCCGACTTCATCGGCCCCGAGACGCGGCGCAACGAGGTCGCGAGCTTCGTGCGCTCGGGGCTCAAGGATCTCTCGGTCAGCCGCACCAATTTCGACTGGGGCGTGCCGGTGCCGGGCCACCCGGACCACGTCATGTATGTCTGGGTCGACGCCCTGACGAACTACCTCACGGTGACGGGTTTTCCGGATCTCGACGACGCGCGGAAAAAGTTCTGGCCGATGGACCTGCACGTGATCGGCAAGGACATCGTGCGCTTCCACGCGGTGTACTGGCCAGCCTTCCTGATGTCGGCGGGACTGCCGCTCCCCAAGCGCGTCTTCGGCCACGGCTTCCTGCTGACGCGCGGGGAGAAGATGTCGAAGTCCCTCGGCAACGTCGTCGACCCGTTCGATTTGATCGCCACCTACGGCGTCGATGCCTTGCGCCACTTCGTGCTGCGCGAGGTGCCGTTCGGCGGCGACGGCAATTACAGCCACGAGGCGATCATCGCCCGCTACACCGCCGACCTCTCGAACGGGCTCGGCAACCTCGCTCAGCGCTCGCTCTCGATGATCGCCAAGAACTGCGAGGGGAGGGTGCCCGAGCATGGCGCGTTCACCGAGGATGACCGCGCGCTCCTCGCTCTCGCCGACGCCCTGCCCGGCATCGTACGGACGGCATTGGACAAGCTCGCGCTCCACACCGCGCTCGCCGAGATCTGGGCGGTGGTGACGGCGTCCGACCGCTACTTCGACGGTGAGAAGCCGTGGGTCCTGCGCAAGACCGATCCGGCACGGATGGGCGCCTCGCTCTACGTCGTCGCCGAAACCCTGCGGGCCATCGGCATCCTGGTCCAGCCCTTCATGCCGGGCTCGGCGGGCAAGCTCCTCGACCTCCTCGCCGTACCAGCCGAGCGCCGCCAGTTCGCAGACGTAGGGGAGGGCGGGCGCCTCGTCCCCGGAACCGCCCTGCCCCCGCCGAGCGGGCTGTTCCCGCGGTTCGTGGAGCCGGAGGCCTAGAACGAGCCGCTGGCTCCGCCGACAGCGTTCGCAAGATGGACCGGCACCGTTCGGCGCCACACTCTGTGAAGACACCTGATCGACATCCATGCTCATCGACAGCCACTGCCACCTCGATTTCCCCGACTTCGCCGCCGACCTCCCCGGCGTGATCGCCCGCGCCAGGGCGGCCGGCGTGAGCGGGATGCTGACGATCTCCACCCGGGTCGCCAAGGCGCGCACCTACGAGGCCCTGTCGGAGGCGCATGGGGAAGTCTGGCACACAATCGGCACCCATCCGCACGGTGCGGGTGAGGAGCCGGACGTGCCGGCGGCCGAGATCATCGCGCTGAGCGCGCATCCGCGCTGCATCGGGATCGGGGAGGCGGGCCTCGACTACCATTACGCCGACGCGGCCCCCGAAGCCGTGCAGGAGCGGGTTTTCCGCGCACATATCGCCGCCTCGCGCGAGACCGGCCTGCCGCTCGTCATCCATTCGCGCGATGCCGACGCGCATATGGAGCGCGTCCTCGTCGACGAGATGGGGCAGGGCGCCTTCAGGGCGGTGCTGCACTGCTTCTCGTCCGGTGCGCGGCTGGCGGAAATCGGAGTCGAGCTCGGCCTGTTCGTCTCCTTCTCCGGCATCGTCACCTTCCGGCGCTCGCACGACTTGCGCGCCATCGCCGCCGAGGTTCCCCACGACCGGCTGCTGGTGGAGACCGACGCCCCGTTCCTCGCCCCCGAGCCGCATCGCGGCCGAACCAACGAGCCGGCCTATACCGCCGACACCGCGCGTTCGCTGGCCCAGTTCCTCGACATCCCGTTCGAGGAGTTTGTGAGCCTGACCACGGCGAATTTCCACCGGCTCTTCGCCAAGGCGGTTCCGGCGGGGGAGCGGTAGGGCTCTCGCTCGACATGGGCTCGTAACGTCCGCTGATGCGACGTCAGCATTCAGCTTGGTGTTCCAGGCATCAGCGAAGTCTGCCTGGCGAATGCATCGAGAGTGAATCGCTAGCAATACTTTAAAATTTTCGCTTTTTGTCTCCAAGGTTTGTGCGGGAGAGTTGTATCTTCCAGTCGTTACCGGAGGATATCATGCTCGTGTCACCGAGGTTTCTCCTGATGATCGGTCTGGCTGTTTTGGTTCCTGACGATGGTGCCTCGGTGCAATCCGACTTGCCACGTGCAGTACCAAGCACGGAGCCCGCAGTTCCTGCTCGGGGCTATCCTGTACGAGGGGAGAGCACGATGACCATCACCGTGCCGCTCGTGGCGGGGGAAAGTGCCGACGAGCAGCTCAAGTTGAGCGAAGTGGTCAACGAGCCTCGCTCATCAGGCAGCCGGCCAGGACAGCGAAGCCGGGCACCTCGACTGCTGATGATCTTCGAAGAGGGTGGCGAACAACCATAGGCTCGCGCCTCATCGCCTAAGCGATAGACCGACACTTGAGTGCATCGCCGACCCCTGTGTTGATGAGCAAGGTACGAGATGCTCCATTGATGTCCGCAATCGGCCCAAAGTACCCGGTCGACCGGAATGAAACCCACACCGCGCCACGACCCCCCCAAGGGGGCGTGACAGGCGGGCGGGCCCTCCGTTACGAACGGGGCCGGAGGTGCCGATGCGTTCGCTGACCTTGACCATCCTCGGCTGCGGCTCGTCCGGCGGCGTGCCGCGGGTCGGCTATGGCTGGGGCGCGTGCGATCCGTCCGAGCCGAGGAACCGCCGCCGGCGCTGCTCGGTCCTCGTCGAAGGGCAGGGGGACGGGCAAGGAAATCGGGAGGAGGGCGTCACCACGCTCCTGATCGACACCTCGCCGGACCTGCGCGAGCAGTTGCTCGGCGCAGAAGTGCATCGGCTCGACGCGGTCCTGTTCACTCATGCCCATGCCGACCATACCCACGGCATCGACGACGTCCGCCCCCTCGTCATCCATATGCGCCGGCGCATCCCGGTCTATGCCGATGCGCAGACGCGGGCTTTGCTCGAGGCGCGCTTCGGCTATTGCTTCGCGACGCCGCCGGGCAGCGATTATCCGCCGATCCTCGACATGAACGATTTCGTCGCCGGCGAGCCGCTCTCGATCCCGGGGCAGGGCGGGGCGGTGGAGGCTCTGGCCTTCGCGATGGAGCACGGCAACGAGGTCGCGCACGGCTTCCGCTTCGGGCCCCTCGCCTACGCGCCCGACGTCAGCGTGATGCCGGAGGCCGGCAAGGCGCATCTTGACGGCCTCGACCTCCTCGTCATCGATGCCCTTCGTGAGACGCCGCACCCGACCCACTACTCGGTCTCGGACGCCCTTGCCCTCATCGAGGAGGTGCGGCCGCGCCGGGCGGTGCTGACCAACCTGCACACCGACCTCGACTACGCGACCCTGGCGGCCAGGCTGCCGGACAATGTGGCGCCCGCCTATGACGGCATGCGCCTCACGGTCGATCTTTAGGGCTCGGCTGACGACAGTTCTGCCGGCCGATAGGGGCCGGACGCGTCTTCGCGACGTCAGTTATGCGCCGACGGGTCGGCGCGGCTCGGCGCGACCGACATGGCGGGGGCGAGGCCGACCTGGACGAGGATCTGGTTGCTGGCGGCCTTGGCGAGGCGATCGTAGCCCGCATCCGTCATGTGGAGGCCGTCCGGGCCGATCATCTGCGAGGGAGTCATGATACCCTTGTCGACCCAGGTCTTCATCAGGGCATGGCGGCGGATTACCGGCACGCCGAGCTCCGCGGCGAGGGCATGCAGGGCAGCGGCGTAGCGCTCCGCGCCGTCGATGCCGCTGAGGCGCCGGCACCATTGCTGGTCCATGAGCACGACGTCGGAGCCAGTGGAGCGGATCGCCGCGATCCCGTCGCGGGTGAGTTGGGAGAAGCGCTCCACCGGAACGCCGGTCATCGGGTCGTTGCTGCCGGTCTGCCAGATCACGAGATCGGGTCGGTCGGCGAGCACGTCGCGCTGAAGGCGCCGCGCCATCGCCTCGGCGTCGTCGCCTCCCTTGCCGCGGTTGATCACGTTGACGGCGGGCCGGCCGGCTACACCGAGTCGCAGGCTCTCGGAGAGATCGCGCTGGAGCAGGGCCGGGTAGGTCGAGGCCGGGGAGGAGGCGCCGGCGCCTTCGGTCGAGGACGACCCGAAGGCGATGATCCGGATTTCTCCGCCGGCATCGAGCCGCGCCTTGAGGCGCGGCAGCGCGCCGGTGGCCGCGAGAGCCGCGTTGGTCACGCCGGAGCCGAGCGAGAGCGGTTCGGCCTTCGCGGACATGCCGAGCCACGCCATGGCGATGGCGGCGAGGCCGAGGAGCGGAAAACGGCGCTGGAATGTCAGCATTGCGAGCAATCGAATCGTGTCAGCGAGTGAGGCTATCGCCTCATGGACGACGATTATGACGATTGCGCGATCGAGTTAAAGCGCTTTGTGGATTGTCGACCAGCCTGACCACAACGGAGAAGTCTCTGGTTCCGTGGTGAATTTCGATTGGAGATCCATGGTGAATGGGGGCTTTGCGAAGGCCCCTGCCCCGACGTGGCAGGCACTGAAGTTCCATAATATATCTTATGCGAATGGCCGATTGGGGTTGGGGAGACCGCTCAAGAGGTGCTTCCACGCCCCGATTGCGCCAGCAACCCCTCCTCCACGGGTTTGAATCGCGCGAATCTGAGGGCCAGGGTCGGCAGGAGCATCAGGTTGAGGATCGTCGAGGTGACGAGGCCGCCGAGGATGACGAGGGCCATCGGGCCCTCGATCTCGCGGCCGGGCTCGCCGGCGCCGAGCGCCAGGGGCAAGAGGCCGAGGCCGGTCACCAGCGAGGTCATCAGGATCGGGACGAGGCGGTCGGCGGCGCCGTCGATGGAAGTGGCGAGGTTCCAGGTCCGGCCCTCGATCGTGACGAGGTGCTCGTAATGCGAGATCATCATGATGGTGTTGCGCAAGGATATGCCGAACAGCGTCACGAATCCGACGATCGAGCCGAGCGACAGCACCCCGTCGGTCATGAAGACCGCCATGACCCCGCCGACGAAGGCGAAGGGCAGGTTGACGAGGAGCAGCATCAGGTTGCGCAGCGAGCCGGTGACGACGGCGAGCAGCATCAGGATGCCGAGGATCGCGAAGCCCGAATAGAGCAGGAGGTCGCGCTGCGCCCGGTCCTGCACCTCGGCGGCGCCCGAGAAGCCGAGATAGACGCCCGACGGCAGGGCGACCTCGCGGGCGATCTTGCGCTTGGCCGCCGCCATGACGGAGGCGACGTCCCTCCCCTGCACGTTGGCGGTGACGGTCTGGACGCGCTGGGCGCCCTGGTGCTGGACCTGATAGCGGCCCGCGCTTTCGTAGATGTCGGCGACCTGGGCCAGGCTGACGTAGCGGCCGTTCGGGGTGCGCAGGGGCAGGTCGCCGAGGGCGGCGAGGCGCCCGCGGGCCGGACCGCCAAGGTTGACGATGACGTTGAAGACCGCGTTGCCCTCGTAGGTCTGGCCGACCGTGTCGCCCTGATAGGCCGTCCGCACGACCTCGAGCACGTCGATGGCCTCGAGGCCCCAGTGCCGGAGATCGTTGGGGCGCAGGGTCACGTTCACCTGAGGCAGGCCGGCGGGCGCGCTGCGCTGGATGTCGGCGGCGCCCGGGACCTCGCCGAGCTCGCGGGCGATGTCGGAGGCTGCCGTTTCGATCCGGGCGAGGTCGTTGCCGAAGACGCTGATCACCACCGGGGCCCCTGCCCCGGACACCGTCTCCTCGATGCGCTCGGTGAGGAAGGTCTTGAGCGAGAAGGCCGCGCCCGGGAACTCGGCGAGGAGCGTGCGGATGCGGGTCTCGACCGCCTTCTGCTCGGCGCCGCCGAGGCCCGGATCGAGGTCGATATGGATCTCGCTGTAATGGGTGCCGGCCGTATCCTGGCCGGCCTCCGCCCGCCCGATCTGCGAGGCCACGGCCCGGATGCCGGGGATCGCCTTGAGGTCGTGGGTGATCCGGGTGCCGAGCCGCATCGATTCCTGCAGCGAGGTGCCTGGCGCCCCGGCCATGTGCAGGATCAGGTGTCCTTCCTTGAGGTCGGGGAGGAAGGTGCTGCCGAAGCCCGGCACCAGGGCGGCCCCGGCCAGCGTCAGGAGGATGGCGGCGGCGACCACGAGGAGCGAGACCCGCTCGATCCCGGCGAGGGCCCAGGCATAGGCGCCGCGCGACCAGCGCATCATCGGCGGGTCGCGGGCTTCCGCCCCCTTGCGCCCCGTCAGGAGCAGCATGGCGAGGGCCGGGGTCACGGTCAGCGCCACGGCCAAGGACGCGATCACCGCGAGGATGTAGGCGAGGCTCAATGGCCCGAACAGCCGCCCAGCTATCCCCGAGAGCGCCAGCACCGGCAGGAAGACCAGCAGCACCGCGAAGGTCGCGTAGGCCACCGCCGTGCGCACTTCGAGGATGGCGTCGATGATCACCCTGCCCTCCTCCCGGGGCAGTCCGAGGCGGCGGTTCTCGCGCAGTCGCCGCACGACGTTCTCGACGCCGATCACCGCGTCGTCGACGACCTCGCCGATGGCGATGGCGAGGCCGCCGAGCGTCATCGTGTTGAGGCTCTCGCCCATGGCCTGCAGCGCCAGCACCGCCGCGATCAGCGAGAGCGGGATCGCCACGGCGCTGATGATGCAGGTGCGCCAATCGTAGAGGAACACGAACAGCACGATGACGACGAGGATGCCGCCGAGCCCCAGGGCCTGCAGCACGTTGGCGTTGGCGACCGTGATGAAGTTCGAGGGCTTGAACAGGTCCGGCCGCAAGGTCACGCCCTCGCGCTCCAGGGCCGGCCTGAGCTCGGCGAGCGCCGCCTCGACGCGGGCGGCGACCTCGCGGGTGTTGGCACCATATTGTGCTCCGACCATCAGGAGCACGCCCGGCACGCCGTCGACGAGGGCGGCGCTGATCGGCGGCTCGCCCGCGGCGACCACGTCGGCGACGTCGCCGAGGGTCACGCTGGCGCCGCCCTCGTTGACGAGGACGGTGCGGGCGAGGGCCTCGGGTGTCAGCGACTGGCCCTCGGTCTGGAGGGTGACGCGCTGGTTCGTCGTGTCGACGAAGCCCGCGCCGCGCACGCCGGTGGCCTTGCGGGCGGCGGCGAGCACGTCGTTCATGCCGATGCCGAAGCGGATCAGGTCGTGCGGCCTGACCTGGACCTGGAGCGAGCGCACCGCGCCGCCATAGACCGAGACCTCGGCGATGCCCGGCACGGCAAGGAGGCGCAGCCGCACGGTCCAGTCGGCGAGTGTTCGTAGCTCCATCGGAGAACGCTGGGGCGCGGTCATCCCGACGAGGAGCACGGTGGAGGTGGCCGAGGTCAGCGCCGTCATCGCGGGAGGCTGCACGCCCTGGGGCAGGCGCCCGGCAAGCGCCGTCAGCCGCTCGGTGACGAGCTGGCGCGCCCGGTAGATGTCGCTGCCGGCCCGGAAGGTCGCGGTGATGACCGAGAGGCCCTGGATCGAGTTCGACCGCAGGGTGACGAGGCCCGGCAGACCGTTGACCGCCACCTCGATCGGCTGGGTCACCAGTACCTCGACCTGCTCGGGGTTGAGTCCTGGCGCCTCGGTCTGGATCACCGCCGCGGGCGGCGCGAATTCCGGGAAGACGTCGTACTTGGCGTCGCCCATTGTCGCTGCGCCGAAGGCGGCGAGCGCCATGGCGAGACCGAGCACGACCCCGCGAAACCGCACGGCGAAAGCGACGAGGGCGGCCTGCGGGCCGGCGGGCATCGGCTCCATCTAGTCGTCGTCCGCCCCGCCGGAGACCTGGAGCTGCGCCTTCATCTCCTCCGACAGGAGCGCCTGGCCGCCCCGCAGGACGATCTCGGTGTCCCCGGGCAGGTCCTCGACGACGTAAGCATCCGCCGACATGATCGGGTCCGACTTCAGGAGGTGTCGGACGTAGGCGCCCGGCGCCACCGCACGGTAGACCCAGGTGCCGCCGCCCCAATGGACCACCGCGTCCTCGGGCACGCTGAGGCCTGTGACGTTGCGCTCGCCCGTGAGGAACACGAGCATGCTCATTCCGGGCAGGAAGCCGCTATCGCCCGCCACGGTGTAGAAATAGCTCAGTCCCTGGATCTTGGAATCGGTGCGGGTCGCCGGTGAGATGTAGCGCAGGGCGACCCGTGCGCTCTGCGGCGGTACCTCTGCGAAGGCTGCGGCCGGCCTTCCTCTCAGCGTCTCGCCCGGTGGCAGCGTCACCTGGACCAGGAACTCGCTGCGCTCGATCAGCCGCGTGATCGTGGGGCTGCGCTCGACGATGGCCCGGCCGATCACCGGCCCCCATTCCTGCTGGGCCGTTGCGGCGAGGGTCCGCACCTGCGATTCCGCAGCCGCCAGGGAGGCGAGGTCGGTCTGGAATGTGCCCTCGGTGGTCTCGACCTGCACGGTGGTTGCGTAGGGGCCGAGATTTTTGGCCCGCTGGAAGGCGCTGCGCGAGACCTCGACCCGCGCCTGCGCGGTCTGGAGCTGAGCCTTGGCGCTGGCATAGGAATTGGTGAGGTCGGTGACTCGGGCGAGGTCCAGGACGCTGCCATAGGCCTGGACCTCGGCCCGATGCGCCAGAGCCGGCACCACGCGGGTATCGATGCCGATGCGGGCCTGCTCGGCCGGGTTGAGCTTGACCACCATCCGCCCTTCCTCGACGGCGACGCGCTGGGCCGGCAGATGCGGGCGCTCGGGCTTTTCCGGTTCCGAGAAGGCGCGCAGGCGCGCGAACGCCTCCTCGCCGGACCTGCGCAGGGCCGAGTCGGCAGCGACGAGGCCGAGGCCGGCCAGGAGCAATGCCGCCAGGACGGCCCATCGCCATCGGGTCACGCGCCCCGCCACAACTCCCCTCCCCGGTTCTCCGTTCTGCTCCCGATAGCGTGTCCGCCGTGAAATCGATACCGGGCGAGGCCCGGCGCGTTCGGGCGGGCGTCGCCATCCACCGCCAAACGCGGAATGGAGGCGAGACATCGTGTGCGGCGAGTGCCCAGAAGAAAATGCTTTAGGACGCCCGGTTCAGACCAATGAAGAGGAACTTGACCCACCTTTTGCCACCCTCGATGTCATTCCGGGGCTGCGCAGCAGAACCCGGAATCCATAGCCGCGACGCGTGCAAAGCATGATGAGGTCGGCGGCTATGGATTCCGGGTTCGCCTTTGGCGCCCCGGAATGACGGGTTGTGGGACCCGCTTCAGCCGTCCCGTCTCCACGGCGCGAACCAGCCGAGGCCGGTCCGTGTGCCTTCGGCCGGGTTGTACTCGCAGCCGACGAAGCCGGCATAGCCTAGACGGTCGAGGGTGCGGAAGACGAAGGCGTCGTCGAGCTCGCCGGTGCCGGGCTCGTGGCGGCCGGGCACGCTCGCGGTCTGGATATGACCGATCAGCGGCATCAGCGCCTCGAGCCGGGTGGTGACGTCGCCGTGCAGGACCTGGACGTGGAAGACGTCGAATTGCAGCTTCGCGTTCGGATAACCCGCCGCCCGCAGCTCCTCGACCATGCCCGCTGCGAACGCGACGTCGTCGAGGAAGTAGCCCGGCATGCTGCGCCGGTTGATCGGTTCGATCAGGAGGTCGATGTCGCGGGTGGCGAGCCGGCCGGCAGCATGCCGCAGCGAACGCCGATAGGCCGCGACGGCATCCGGGTCGTTCCTGTCGGCAAGCCCGGCCATGAGGTGGAGCCGGCGCGTACCCGTCGCCTCGGCATAGGTGCGCGCCATCTCGACCCCCTCCGCCATGGTGGCGAACCGGTCCGGCAGGGCCGCGATTCCGCGCTCGCCGGCCGCCCAATCTCCCGGCGGCATGTTGAACAGGGCGAGTTCGAGATCATGACGCTGCAGGCGCGAGGCGATCGCACTTGGCGATTCCGCGTAGGGGAACAGGCACTCCACCGCCGTGAAGCCCGCATCCGCCGCCGCCGCGAAGCGGTCGAGGAAGGCGTGCTCGGTGAACATGAGGGTGAGGTTGGCGGCAAAGCGCGGCATCTTGGGTGTCGCGCTAGTCCTTGATCAGCGTGCCGGAATAAATCACCGGACCGGTCGGCTTTCCGGTCGGCGAGCCGCCGGGCGGCTCCACCGAGACCGCGAAGAGACCGGCACCCGGCTGCGCCGCCTTGGCGTCGGCCGGTAGGGCGACCTTGCGGGCGCTGGCGCCGATCACGCCGAGGGTCTTGGGGGTCCCGCCCTCGACGTACCAGAGTTCGAGGCTGTGCCCCGCAGGCGTCTCGGCGCCGACAGGGCGGACCTGCGCGGTGCCGGCGGCGAGGTCGACGCTGACGAGGAAAGCCGGGACCTCGCCGCCGCGGCTGACTACGGCGACGTAGCGCGTATCCGCAGGCGTGACGGGGGGCGCGCCGAACCGGCCGAGGGCGACGACGAGGGCGAGGCTCGCCGCCAGGGCGCCGGCGGTCAGAGCCGCGCCGCGCCAGAGCCGGATCTGCCGCGACAGGGCTTCGATGCGGTTGTCGTTGGCGGGAGCCGATGCGCTTCGACCCGGAAGCGCCCGCAAGATCTTCTGCCAGACCCGCTCGGGCGGCTCCACGGACTGGATCGTGTCGTCGAGCGGCGAGAGACGGCGTTCCCAGGCGCGCACGGCGGCCTCGGTCGCCGGATCGACCGCCCGTTCGAGATCGAGGGCCGCCCGTTCGGAAGCGGAGAGGGTGCCGAGCACGTATTCGGCGGCGCGCAGGTCGCGCTCGTTCGGGTCGGCGCTCATGCGGCGGTCTCGAGGCAGCCGCGCAGGGTAGCGAGCCCGCGATGCAGCCAGGTCTTGATGGTGTTGACGGGCTTATCGTAGCGCGACGCGAGTTCCTCCCGCGAGTAGCCCTCGCAATAAGCCAGCACGACGCAGTCGCGCTGCGCCGCCTCGAGTCGCCCGAGGCAGGCCTTGAGCGCGTCGCGCTCCAGGATCGCGCCTTCGCTGTCGTGAGGATCGGCGAGCCGTTCCACCCAGTCCTCTCCGTCCTCGGTCACAGGCCCCTGCACCTCGCCCTTCCTGCGGACGACGTCGATCGCCCGGTTCCGGGCGATGGCACAGAGCCACGCAAGCGGCCGGCCGGAGGCGGGATCATAGGATCCCGCAGCCTGCCAGACACGCACGAACACGTCCTGGAGGACGTCCTCGGCGGCGCTGCGATCCCTCTGGATACGAAGGATGAGGCCGTAAAGTTTCGGGGCGGTGAGGTCGTAGAGCGATTTGAGGGCCTGTTCATCGCCGCTCGCGATCCCGGCCAGCAATCGCGAGAGCGTGGCGTCGTCACGCACGGGGCGATTCATCCTCTCCCAATCCGTCCGCCTCTGCCGGGCGGCACGGTCATCTCGTCACGATCGAACGTAGGGGCAGCACGGATTTCCACCGCCACGGTTCGCCCGCGGGCAACCTAGGGCAAGCGATCCGCCCGTGCCACTGCGCAGGCCGCGATCCGATGTGGGTAGATCCATCGCCGGGACGCCTCGTCGCCCTGTCCCATCGGCGACCGGCGACCTATCTCAACGGATTGCATCCGGGGCTCGCTCCCGTGACACTCATCCCGTGACACTCATGGAGACGTTCGCATGGCCTCGCCGGGAGATTGGAAGATTCCCTCGGCCGTGCAGCCGAAGGCGGCGGATTACACCTTCGACCTCGACCGGGCGCTCACCGCCATCGTGTCGCTCTCGACCCGCGTGCCGCCCGAGGCCTTCACGGCGGAGACGCTCGGTACGGAGCGCGCCGGAAACGGCGTCGTCATCGGCGAGGATGGCCTCGTCCTCACCATCGACTATCTCGTGATGGAGGCCGACACGGTGTGGCTGACCACCCAGGACGGCCGCTCCATTCCCGGACACGTGGTCGGCTACGACGCCGTCACTGGATTTGGCCTCGTCCAGGCCCTCGGCGACCTCAGGCTGCCGCACTTGACGCTCGGGCGCTCCGACACGGTCCGGGTCGGAGACCGCGCCGTGGTGGCAGGCGCCGGAGGCCGACAGCGCAGCGTTGCTGTCGAGGTGGTCGCCCGGCAGGAATTCGCCGGCTACTGGGAATACGTCCTCGACGAGGCGATCTTCACGGCGCCCTCGCACCCCCATTGGGGCGGCACCGCGATGCTGGGGCCGCAGGGTGAATTGCTGGGCATCGGCTCGCTGCAGCTTCAGCAGGGCGGCCCCGGCGGCCCGAAGGCGATCAACATGATCGTGCCCATCGACCTCCTGCCGCCGATCCTCGAGGACCTGACCCGGCGCGGCCGGGTCGATCGGCCGCCGAGGCCGTGGCTCGGCCTCTACGCCGCCGAGGGCGAGGGCGCCGTCGTCGTGATGGGGCTAGCGGATGACGGGCCGGCCGAGAGCGCGGACCTGCGCGCCGGAGACGCCATCGTGGCGGTGGCGGGCGAGCCCGTGGCCGATCTCGCCGGGTTCTTCCGGCAGGTCTGGGCGCTCGGCGAGGCCGGCGTGCGCGTTCCTCTCACCGTCCAGCGCGAGGGCCGCACCCTCAAGCTGTCGCTGACCTCTTCCGACCGTGAGCGGTTTCTGGTGAGCCCGCAACTCCACTGAGCGGTCGGCCCGGCGGACGAAATCCGATGCGCCGTAACCTTTCATAATTTTTCCGCCCGAAGGATCGGGAAGTGTGCCGGCGGCCGAATAGGCATCCGCCGCATTTCTTCCCGCGAGGCCAAAGGCGAAACCCTTCAGCGACACGAGATGGACAGGCAAGGCGTCATCGTCGGCATTCACGGCCTCGAGAACAAACCACCGCTCGACGAGAAGAGGCGGTGGTGGAGGCAGGCCATCCTGGAGGGATTGCAGCGCAATTGCGGGGTCGGCGCCGACGACCTCGCCTTCGAGTTCGTCTATTGGGCGGACCTTCGCTACGACCGTCCGCTGGCGGGGGACGAGAACAAAGAGCCCTATCGGCCGGGCGACGGCAGCGGCCCGTTCCCCCGGTACGACGAGCCTGTCTCCGAGACATCCCTGAACAACACGGTCCTCGGCCACGTCTACAAGGGGCTCGACTGGGTCCAGACCAAGACCGGCGTCACGCCGGTCGACAACGTGATCCTCCAGAACCGCTTCGACGATCTCTGGCACTATCAATCCGAGAACAGCTTCGCCCGCGCCGTGCGCGCTCGCCTGAGGGACGTCCTCGAACGCATGGCCGGGCAGCCGATCTTGCTCGTCGCCCACTCGATGGGGTCGATCATCGCCTACGACACCCTCCGGATGCTGGAGCGGGAAGCCCCTTCGGTCCGGGTCGACCATCTGGTGACGCTCGGCTCGCCGCTTGGTTTGGCCGAGGTCAGGTTGAAGATCGTCGCGGAGAACGGCGCCGCCCGGATGCCCAACAATGTCGGGCGTTGGACCAACCTCGCCGACAAGCGAGACCTGGCGGCCGTGGTGGGCGAACTCGCAGAGGATTTCGCGCCGAACGACCACGGCGTCGGCATCCGCGACGCGGTGGTCGTGAACGATTATCGGCGTCCGGCCGGCGGCTCCAACCCTCACAAGTCCTACGGCTACCTCAGGACGCCGGAATTCTCCGAAATCGCGCGGGACTTTGCGAAGGGCTGTTCTCCGGCTGCTTCAGAACTCTACGAAACGGTCCAGGATGACGGCGCGCGAGGGTGAGGAGGCCGGTGTCCGGTTGCTCCGTTCCGGCGGCGGGTCTATCCCGTGGCGATGACGCAACCCATCCATATCGTCGGCGGCGGCCTTGCCGGTTCGGAGGCCGCCTGGCAGATCGCCGAGAGCGGCCATCCGGTCGTGATCCACGAGATGCGGCCCGTGCGCGGCACCGAGGCGCATAAGAGCCAGGATCTCGCCGAGCTCGTCTGCTCGAACTCGTTCCGCTCGGACGATGCCAACGGCAATGCCGTCGGCCTGCTGCACCAGGAGATGCGCAGCCTCGGCTCGCTGATCCTTCGCATGGGCGATGCTCATCAGGTCCCCGCCGGCGGTGCGCTCGCCGTGGATCGCGAGGGTTTCGCCAGGGCCGTCACCGCGGCGCTCGAAGCCCATCCCCTCGTGACGATCTCCCGCGAGGAGGTCGAGGGTCTGCCTCCGGCCGAGTGGGGCGAGGTCGTCGTCGCCACCGGCCCCCTCACCTCCCCGGCCCTGGCGGATGCGATCCGCGGTCTGACGGGCTCGGATGCGCTCGCCTTCTTCGACGCCATCGCGCCGATCGTGCATCGCGACTCCATCGACATGGGCAAGGCCTGGTTCCAGTCGCGCTACGACAAGGCCGGCCCCGGCGGCACCGGCGCCGACTACATCAACTGCCCGATGAACCGCGAGCAGTACGATGCCTTCATTCAGGCGCTGATCGAGGGCGAGAAGATCGGCTTCAAGGAATGGGAGGCCTCGACGCCGTATTTCGACGGCTGCCTGCCGATCGAGATCATGGCGGCGCGCGGTCCCGAGACCCTGCGCCACGGCCCGATGAAGCCCGTCGGCCTCACCAACCCGCACGACCCGACCGTGAAGGCCTGCGCCATCGTCCAGCTTCGCCAGGACAATGCGCTCGGCACCCTCTACAACATGGTCGGGTTCCAGACGAAGCTGACCTATTCCGAGCAGGTGCGGGTGTTCCGCACCATTCCGGGGCTGGAGAACGCCGAGTTCGCAAGGCTGGGCGGGCTCCACCGCAACACCTATCTCGACAGCCCCCGCCTTCTCGATTCCACGCTACGGCTCAAGGTACAGCCGCGCCTGCGCTTCGCCGGCCAGATCACCGGCTGCGAAGGCTATGTCGAGAGCGCCGCGATCGGCCTGATCGCCGCCCGTTTTG
>FSSH01000440.1_pt1 | contig 19000 bp, 16 predicted proteins | sample 1166101 | NCBI WGS metagenome assembly FSSH01 (sample SAMEA32972668, study PRJEB13176) | freshwater metagenome | biome: Drinking water system; feature: Biomass in drinking water that filtered by 0.45 um membrane; material: drinking water | place: USA | collected 2012-12-20 | depth 0 m | reverse complement strand
CATAAGCGTGTTTATCGAAGATGTCGATTTTACCCACTTCGCCGCCGCTTATACCGTTAGCGCCGGTCAATGCGCCCAAAATGTCGCCCGGCCGCATTTTATCTTTGCGGCCGCCGTCTATCCAAAGTGTGACCATGGGCGGCTCGAAGCGGTGTTCGCTGCTGAGTTTGAATGGAGCGATTTCGTCCCACTTTACGGAGCCCGCAATATATTCTTCAATGGCTTTGACGCGGTTCATTTCCGCTTCGCTGACCAAGCTCAGCGCCACACCTTTCGCACCGGCCCGGCCGGTGCGGCCTATCCGGTGCACGTACACTTCCGGGTCCCAAGGCAGTTCGTAATTGATCACCGCCTGCATGTCCTTGATGTCCAGGCCGCGCGCGGCGACATCAGTGGCAACCAGAATCGAGCAACTTTTATTGGCAAAGCGCACCAATACCTGATCTCTATCCTTTTGCTCCAAATCGCCGTGCAGGGCCTGCACGGAAAAGCCGCAATTGGTCAACGTATCCGCCACGTCCTGGCATTCGCGCTTGGTATTACAAAACACCACCGTCGATTCCGGGCGATGATAGGCCAGCAAATAACCTAGCGCGTTCAAGCGCTTGGCTTTATCTACCTGATGAAAATGCTGTTCGATAGGGTTGTCGTGATGGCTGGTTTCGACGTTGACCGACACCGGCTTGAATTGGAACTTCTGGCTTAGCGCCCGTATCGGCTCGGCATAGGTGGCGGAGAACAGCAGGGTTTGCCTGTGCGTCGGCGCATAGGAAATCACGTCGGAGATGATGTCGGCAAAGCCCATGTCCAGCATGCGGTCGGCCTCGTCCAATACCAGCACTTTTAAATGATCGAGGCGCAAGCTGGCTTTTTGCAGATGTTCCTGCAGACGCCCCGGTGTCCCCACCACCACATGCACACCATGTTCCAGAGAACTGCGCTGCGGCGCAAATGGCGTACCGCCGCACAAGGCCAAAACCTTGATATTTTGCGTGAAGCGTGCAAGTTGTCTGATTTCCTTACACACCTGATCGGCCAGTTCGCGGGTAGGGCAGATCACCATGGCTTGCACTTTAAAGCTGCTCAAATCCAGCCGCGACAACAAACCGATGCCAAACGCCGCGGTCTTGCCGCTACCGGTCTTGGCTTGGGCAATCACATCCTTGCCTTCCAAAATATGCGGCAGGCTTTCGGCCTGGATGGGTGTCAGGTGGGTGTAACCCAGCGATTCGATGTTTTCTAGTAGGGCGGGTTTTAACGGCAGGGACGAAAATTCAGGTGTATTCACAAAGACTCTAGTATCAAGGAGATGCGGCGAAATAGCGCGCACTTGGCAGGCCATAATAACAGAGTTAAGGAAATGCCCCGGCATTGCCCAGTATTTTGGACTGATGTCGCGGATTAGCGCAGTGCTTACTGGCTAGCAGCTTTCATCCTGTTTTCTTGCCGTAATCGCCAACCAGGGTTGCTCGTGCCTCGGTTTGCCGGGCGGGCGGTAGTAATGGTCCAGTATCTCGAATTGCGCGTTTGCCAAAAACTCCCGACTGTTGTCGATTTCCATGAAATGGCCGTAACGTTGCCCGGACCAGCCTTCGCCGTTACCGCGCGGATTTGAGATAAACAAAACCCCTGCCGGTCTTAGCGCTGTGTAAAGATCATTAAGCACTCTCGGTAATTCGCGGCTCGGTACATGAAATAAAGACGCATTGGCGAAGATGCCATCGAAGCCTTGTGGCGGCAGATCCAGGCTAAGTAGGCTTTGCTGCAATATCCGGCAGCCGCTGTAGGCGCGCGCCATCCGGCAAAATACCTCGCTGCCGTCAAGACCGACCGGTCTGTGGCCCAAAGACTTGAAATAAAACACGTCTCTGCCGGGACCGCAGCCCAAATCTAAAATATCCAACACTTGTTCTTGCGGCAACGCGTCCAAGAAGGCTGTGTAGTTCTGTGTGACGTCGTGATCCTTGGTGCCCTGCCAATACGATTCGGCATTTTGGTTGTAATGATTCAGCGTTGCGGTTTCGATCTCTTTCAATGAGGGTGTCTGGATTTTCATATCGCTCGGTTTGCGGGGTAAGCATCGGCAAGTATCGCCCGTGAACGTAGGTGGCGGCAAATATACGGTTTGCTTGATATTTGCGGGTGCTGAAGATGCCTTGCTTCTTCGATCCGTGAAAATAGCCTTAATAGCGGGGAAGCGGTAGAGGCATCCAAGACCTTAGCCCAATAGACAAACTTTAAGACTTACGTACACTTGACACGTTTTTGAGTACGAATTTGCATCAATTTTTTCAGACTATGGCACTAAAGGTTTTGGAACTCGATAGATTAATCTTGGTTGCTGACCGCGAAGTCTCATCGTTTAAAGGTATTAATCGGGTCAGAGAAAATCTGCAAGCGAATGTAGATCACGCGGCTAGTCGTGATGAATTGTCTCGATGGCTCGTCGACAACAAAGCGAGTTTAACCAGCAAAAAAATTGCCTTTGTGATGGTGTTCGACCCTGAAGTGGTCGAAATATCGCCGTCCGGTTCCGAGTTTGGTTTATTACTGGAATATCCCCGGATTTGTATCACCCGATCAAGTGATCTATCGACAACCTTGCGTTCGATAAAAACCGGTTTGTTTGATTTTATTGAAAAGCCCTTTAGTCTGGAACAGATACGCAAATGCCTTGAATTGGCTTTTTTCGAATATGAATTCGCTGTCACTATCAACAATCAATTCCGTAACCTGACGAAACGCGAAATTGAAACTTGCGAGTTGGTTGTGTTGGGCCATACCAATAAGGAAATATCCGAAAAACTGGATATTTCCGTAAAGACCGTAAAAGTGCATCGCGCGAATTTAATGCGTAAAACCGATGCCAAATCGGTTACGGATCTACTGAGATTGCACGATACATTCAAGTCAAATACCCGCCAAGGGCTTATTGATTCAGCCACTATACCCCCGCTGAAAATATTGAACACCCAACAAATTAATAAGCGCGAGAAACGCCAAAAATCCCCGGCTTAACACCACTTGCCAGACAATAAAATTACTTTTCGGCAAGAATCAACCGCAAGGCATAGCCAAATTTGAGACGCTCGTGACTGAATTTACAATTTTTCCAACTGTGGGGTCGATAGCGCAAAAACAGCTTTTGCGAGCGACGTTAAATATGACTATTCGTTCGGTTTCGCAGCTGATAGATCACAATAATGTCAACAGTGTAGTGCTTGAGATTGGCGAGGAATATTTTGTATTTTCCGTTGAAGATTTGCTGAAGCATCTGCACAGTGGTGGCGGCAGCGAGGCTTCCTTAGCTGAATTGGCATTACGCAAGATTACCTGCGTTTTCGAAAATGAACGAGTTCTGACGGCATTCGAAATCCTTGAAACCAGCGGCGATCGGTATTTAGGTGTCGTCGACGCCAAAGAGAGTCTTGTCGGGATATTAACGGATACCGACATTCTATCGGCGGTGGATCCTACCGTACTGGTGCAAAAAAAACCATCGGCGACTTGGTGACCAGAGTAGAGCCCGTAACCTTCACTGCGGACTGGATTTTGGAAGATGTGCTCAACCATCTCCAGAAAATGGAAGATTCTATTATTGTCGTCGAATCCAAAATACCGATAGGCATCATCACCACCAAGGATATTTTTAAACTTATTTCCTCCGCTGATACCACCGACAGGCCACTCAGGGAATATATGAACAGTCCGGTCATTACCACCAAGGTCAGTTCAACCATTCAAGACGCGCTCGCTCAGTTAAAAACCTTTCACATTAAGCGGTCCATCGCCGATGAAGTCCGAAAACTTGCTGCCCAGACTCGTCAATTCAGTGATGAAATCCGCGCCACACTCGATGACATAATCCAATCGTTGCAAGAAGTGGATCAGCAGGTATCGCAAGCGGCGCAGACTGATCTAAGCCTGGCGGAACGTTCACGCGAAAACCTGGGCAGCCTAGGTCAGGAACTGATCCAAATGACATCCAAGGCTAATGGGCATTCAAGTAGCATCACCCTGGCAACCGATGAAATCCAGCGACTGGCTCAGGAAGGGGTAATGGCGATGCAGTTTGAGGATATCGTTACCCAAATGATGGCAAAAATAGCCGTGGATACAAAAAATGTCGGCAATTACCTGCACGCGTTCTTGAGATTACATCACGACCGGGAAGAGCGCGACGGTTTAACGCGTTTCAAGCAGCGAATTGCAGCCTTGAAATTATTACTGTCGGAAACGGAAAATCAGCCGCAAGTCGAACATTCAAAACCTGACCGGCATTCGACCGAGATTGAGTTGTTCTAAGTAATTTGCAAGGATTGGCATTCGCGGCGACAATCCCGTTCCGCCATGATTCCCTTACTTCCCCAGCAAATCGCACCGGTTGACGCCCAACAGAGTGCATTGACCGACGCCTATCTGGCTGCACGGATCGCTGCATTGCAGTCTTATTTTCTGGGTCTGCGAGTTAAGGTCGATGCGCTGTTGGCGCCGCAACTTCCGGCTGCCGCAGGCAAGCCTTATCCCTATGGTCGCTGCGAGGAGATCACCCGCGAGATTTACGCACTGCTCGCGACCCGCTTACGCCAACCAGAGTTGCCGATCGAACAGGTGCTGCTCGACTTCATGTCCCAAGGCGGCATCGTGCGCTCGGTATGGGGCGTGTTGCGCGAACAATACTTCCAGAACGCGCTGCAATTCGGTGGCTTATATGTCGACGTCGCCAACGATACCGTCGACGTGAACAAATCACCGGTGGAAATTCTGCCGCTTGCGGCCAGCGGTTTAGTCGCCGTGCGTGACTTGGCCCATTTCCGCCGGACTGCCGAATCGTATTGGGGTGCGACCATCTATGCCAATCACCTGTTGCCCTCACTGGCGCCGCTGCTACCCATGGTATCGGTCAGCCCCGGCCGGTTGCGCTCCGGGCTGCAATCGGCCTGTGACTATATGATTGCGCTGATGTGCCGCGACAACTTTCAGCAGGCAGAAGCCTGGCTGCGTGACGGCCCGGCGTTGCCGGACGAGGACTCTGCCGCGCTGCTGGTGAACACGCCAGCAGATCTGAGACCGTGGACAGCTAAAGGCCGCGACGAAGCTATCCTTGCTTGTCAACGCGCCCGGATCGCTGACTGTGCCGTCGATGACCGTTGGCGGCAGGCGCGGGTTTTGGATTACCTGCGTTCCTTGCGAGGCCCCGCCGTGGCGTGTTGAAGGCTGTTGCAAGATGGCCGAGCATCAGAGCGCGTGGCGCAAAGCAAGACCGGGTAAATAGCTATCATTTGTTAAACAACTCCGCCATCGAAATAACGTTCTTGGCCATTTCACCGATGGCGATGTTGCGGTCCATCGCTAGTTTGCGCAGGGCGTGATAAGCCTGGTCTTCCGTGTAGCCTTGGGATTTGATCAAAATCGCCTTGGCCCGGTCCACCAGTTTGCGGTCTTCCAACTGGGTCTTGGTTTTTTTCAATTCGTCTTTTAAGGCTTGTTGTTCCTTGAAACGCGCTATGGCGATGTCGATGATGGCTTTGATGCGTTTCGGATCCAGGCCATCGACTATATAGGCGCTGACCCCGGCTTTGATGACCTTGTTGATGGTCTCGGTTTGCTGATCCTCCGCGAAAATGACGACCGGCAGTGAGCAGTTTTGGTTGATAGCGACGATGGTCCGCAAGACAGCCTCGTTAGGGGCATACAGATTCAAGACCACCACGTCGGGATTCAGGGTCTGGACAATTTGCATCATGTCCAGTTCTTTAAGTTTTAGCGTTACCACCTCACAGCCGTGTTGGCGCAAGCTGGTTTCCAGCAAGGGTTCGCTGTCGAATTCATCGACGACCAAGACGTTAAGCGCTGCCATGTTCAATCCAGCGCGATTTTCAGCAAGGAGCCGTCAGGCATGATTTCGGTGATGTAGTTTTTGGGTTCTTCCAGATAGTAAATCAAACCCAACAACAGGAAACAGGACAGGCCCAGGATTAAGAAAAATTGCCCGGTGGAGACGAAGGTCAGCAAAATCAAATAGACGATGGCGCCGGCGTTGCCGTAAGCGCCAACGATGCCTGCCACTTCGCCGGTGATGGCGCGTTTGACCAGGGGCACGAACGCGAATATCGCGCCTTCCGCTGCTTGCATGAATATCGAGCAAAGCAAAGTGACAGCCACTGTGGCGAGGATAGTCCATTGCGCGGAAATCATCGCCATTAAACAATAACCGCCGGCCAGGCCGGCAACAAATAAATACAGGGACAATTTGCGGCCAATCTTGTCGCTGAGCCAGCCGCCGGCCGGCCGGGCAATGACATTGGTCACTACAAAGCTGGACGCTAAAAACCCGGCATCCAACATACTGGTGCCCTGGGTTTCGTTGAATGTCTTAAAGAAAAACATCGGCAGCATCGACAATACCGCCAGCTTGGAGCCGAAGGTAATCAAATAGGCTATCGCGAGAATGAATACTTGCCGGTACTGATAATGATGGATGCTGGCAATGGGTTGGCTGAGACGGTCGGCATTGTTGTTGACCAATTGAAACACGTGGATCAGGAACAGCAGCCAGACGACGGCGTGGATAGTCAGGTTCCAGCCTTCGGTCAGGACGGGCGTGGCTGGTGTGGACAGTTTCCAGGCCAGTAGCGAGATGGTGGCGTACAAGGGCACCAGACTCAGCATGTATAAAAACAGATCGCGGATGCTGGTGACTTCCATCGCCATCGGCCGGCGGGTTTTTAATGCGGCAATTTCCGGCGGCAGATTCTCCACGCTGAAATAATAAATCACCGAATACACCAACGCGATGACGCCGGTTAAGGCAATCGCCGAACGCCAGCCGTGTTCGGCGCCGAAATAAAACGCCAGCCCCGGCAGGAAAATCGCCGCAACCGCGGAACCGAAATTGCCCCAGCCGGCGTAAATACCTTCCGCAGTGCCAACTTGGCTGGCGGGAAACCAGTCGCCGATGATGCGCACGCCCACCACAAAGCCGGCACCGATAAAGCCCAGTAAAAACCGCGACCAGGCCAGTTCGGTAAAATTTTCCGCCATCGCGAACATGAAGCAAGGGATGCTGCATACCGCCAGTAACACGCTATAGCTGATTTTTGCGCCGAATCTATCTACCAGCATACCGGTGATGACACGGGCCGGTATGGTTAGCGCCACGTTCAGCAATAATAGAATTTCGATTTGGGTTTCGCTGATCCCCAGGTCTTGTTGGATCAGCACTAATAAAGAAGCATGATTGAACCAAATAACAAAGCTGATGAAAAACGCGATCCAGCTCATGTGCAGCACTTTGGCCTTGCCGCGCATGGAGAGTAATTTAAAAGGGGTAAAAGACATGGATGATCCGTGGTTGTCGTTCCTTGGTTTATATAAGCAGCTTATGTGCCAACGATACGGTCGCGACAAATCCGTCAATTCGCGGCAGCATGGCGCCATAGTGGTGCAAGAGACCGGTTTCTTTGCCTTATTTGGGTGCGAATTTTGCGGAAAAAAACGTTACCTAGCTGCGGGAGCCGGCATTTTTAAAGGCTTTTGAATGTTGGCATCAATTTTGTTATAGATTTATCAAGTCTTGTCGTTAGACTTGCCCCCGTATTAAACCTGGACAAAGGCGTCCTGCTTGAATGAGTCAATCATTCGAACAGGATGCCTTTTTTTTTGGCTGTGAAAAAGGGCGGTAGCGACCAGGCAGTAGCTCCTTGAATCGCCTTACCGCCACTAGGCCAGGTAGCGCGTTTGCATAAATTCTGAGTAAACAGAGGCCCCTGATGAATATGAAACAAACCCTGGTTGTTATCGGTAACGGTATGGTAGGCCAGAATTTTCTGGCCGGATTGGTCGCCAGCAACGCGAAAGATCGCTATCGGATTGTCACATTCTGCGAAGAGCCCAGAGCCGCTTACGACAGGGTGCATTTGTCCGAGTATTTCTCCGGGAAAACGGCCGCCGACTTGTCCCTAGTGGCTGACGGTTTTTTTGCCGAGCACGGTATCGAGATCCATTTAGGCGACAAGGCGGCCAGTATCGACCGGGAGCGTAAGCAAGTCATCTCTGCCAAAGGTGTAACAGTCGATTATGACAAACTGGTATTGGCGACCGGCTCTTATCCCTTCGTACCGCCGGTGCCAGGGCATGAAAGGCCGCAGTGTCTGGTGTATCGGACCATCGAAGATTTGGAAGCGATGAAAACTGCGGCAGCGAAATCCAAAGTCGGTGTGGTCATCGGCGGCGGTTTGCTGGGTCTGGAAGCCGCCAAAGCGTTAAAGGATTTAGGGCTGGACACGCATGTGGTCGAATTTGCGCCGCGATTAATGGCCGTGCAGCTAGACGACGGCGGCGGGGCGATGTTGAAGCGCAAGATCGAAGCGCTGGACGTTAAAGTCCATTTAAACAAAAACACTACGCTGATCGACGACGGCGCGGAATGCCTGCACAAAATGAATTTTGCCGACGGCGAAACGCTGGAAACCGACATCGTGTTGTTTTCGGCCGGTATCAGACCACGCGATGACATTGCGCGCGGCTGCGGTTTGGAAGTGGGTCCGCGCGGCGGTATCGTCATAGACAATCAATGCCGCACCTCCGATGCGGATATCTACGCGATTGGCGAATGCGCGTTGTGGAACGGGCAGATTTTTGGGTTGGTAGCGCCCGGTTACGCGATGGCGCGTACCGTGGTCGCCGATTTGGCCGGCGAAGCGGGCAGTTTTACCGGTGCCGACATGAGTACCAAACTAAAACTGATGGGTGTCGATGTGGCCAGCATCGGCGATGCGCATGCCAAGACCCAAGGCGCCATGGTGTACACCTACCAAAACGGCGCCAGCGAAATCTATAAACGCCTGGTGGTCAGCCAAGATCAGAAACGGCTATTAGGTGCGGTTTTGGTTGGGGAAGCCGCGGCTTACAGTACCTTGCTGCAATATTGTTTGAACGGCATCGAACTGCCGGAACATCCCGATGCTTTAATTCTGCCGCAACTTGCCGGTGAGTCGGTGGGGTTGGGGCCGGATGCCTTACCTGCATCGGCGCAGATTTGCTCCTGTTACGATGTCAGCAAGGGCCAGATTTGCGGTGCAATTGAGGCCGGTTGCACGACGCTTGGTGGGTTGAAAGCCGAGACCAAGGCCGGCACCGGTTGCGGCGGCTGTTCAGCACTACTAAAGTCAGTATTGGATTGCGAATTGACGAAGCTGGGCGTGGAAGTCAGTACCGATATTTGCGAGCATTTTCCACATACCCGCCAGGATTTGTATAACCTGGTGATGGTCGAGGAAATCAAAACCTTCGACGAATTACTGGACAAACACGGCAAAGGCTTGGGCTGCGAAGTGTGCAAGCAGGCGGTCGGTTCTATCCTGGCTTCACATTGGAACGACTACATCCTGAAAACAGAACATATCGGTTTGCAGGATACCAACGACATCTTCCTGGCCAATATGCAAAAAGACGGTACTTATTCGGTGGTACCGCGTGTCGCTGGTGGCGAAATCACCCCGGACATGCTGATCGCCATAGGCCAAGTCGGCAAAAAATATCAGCTATACACCAAAATCACCGGGGGTCAGCGCGTGGACTTGTTTGGCGCCCGCGTCGAACAATTACCGGCGATTTGGCAAGAGCTTATCGACGCCGGTTTCGAGTCCGGCCATGCTTACGGCAAATCCTTGCGCACGGTGAAATCCTGTGTCGGCAGTACCTGGTGCCGGTTCGGTGTCGATGACAGCGTGGGTTTGGCGATAGAGTTGGAAAACCGCTACAAAGGCCTGCGGGCGCCGCATAAAATCAAATTTGGCGTGTCGGGCTGCACCAGGGAATGCGCGGAAGCACAAGGCAAGGACATCGGCGTAATTGCCACCGAGAACGGCTGGAATTTATATGTGTGCGGCAACGGCGGCATGAAACCGCGTCACGCCGATTTGTTCGCGACCAATCTGGATAAAGAGACACTAATCAAATACATCGACCGGGTGTTGATTTTTTATGTCCGCACCGCCAACCGCATGCAGCGCACTTCGGTATGGATGGAAAACATGGAAGGCGGCTTGGATTATCTAAAAAGTGTCGTCATCGAAGACCGTTTGGGTCTAGCTGAGCAATTGGAAGGGCAGATGCAGCATGTTATCGATACCTATCAGTGCGAATGGAAAACTACGCTGGCGGACGAGCAACGTCTGAAACGTTTCCGGCATTTCGTCAACAGCGATCAAGCCGACGACAACGTGGTGTTTGTCGAGGAGCGCGGCCAAGTTAGGCCCGCCAACGCGCAAGAACGTAAACATTTCAAATTGATCGAGGAGGCGGCATAATGAGTACGTGGATAGAGGTGTGTGACATCGACGATTTGCAAGCCGACTCCGGTGTGTGTGCCCTAATAAAAGGCAAACAAATCGCGATTTTTTACTTGCAGCGTCGGCAGGAAGTTTATGCAATCGGTAACTTCGATCCGTTTAGCGAGGCTAACGTCCTGTCGCGAGGTATGATAGGCGATATCGGTGGCGAACCAATGGTCGCCTCGCCCATGTACAAGCAACATTTCAGTCTACGTACCGGTGTTTGCTTTGAAGATGCCGGTGTTAGTGTGCCCGCCTATCCGGTACGCTTGGAAAACGGCAGAGTCGCCGTCATGCTGGCGTCGCCGCCGGTGCAACAAAAATCGCCGTCTTTGGCTGTCTGTGAAATGGAGTAACGTGTGAACTACCAATATTACATCGCTGATGTCTTTACCGACCAGATTTTCAACGGTGCGCAGATAGCGGTATTGCCGAAGGCTGACGGCTTGAATGCCGAAAAAATGGCCAAGATTGCCAAGGAATTGAATCTGTCGGAAACGGTATTTCTGTTTCACAAAGCCGATAGCGACAAGCACCGGCGGATGCGAATATTTTCCCCGTTGGGCGAAATCAATTTTGCCGGCCATCCGATTATTGCCGCAGCCTATGTGTTGGCTGTCTCCGGCGATGTGGCGTTAACCGAGCCGCTCACCAAACTTGAGTTCGAACAAAATATCGGCGTTATCCAAGTCAATCTGTCCAGTCAGGATGGTCAGCCAGGCTTGGTGCAATTTAGCCGTAGCGTCGATTCCATTGTCGACCGCTTCGCACCCAGCGACGATGAAATTTGCAGTTTTTTAGGCTTGCAATTATCGGAGCTGGATCATAAAAAATACTCGCCGCGCTTGGTGTCTTGCGGGTTTCCCTATTTAGTGGTGCCGGTTTGGAATGTCGAATCGGTGCGCAAGGCGCGTTTTAACTATGCGGCCTGGGCGCAATCGGCGGCCCCGCAAACCGCGGCGCAGGAAATCTTGCTGTTTTGTCCGAAATCGTCAAGCCCGGAAGCGGATTTCAACGCGCGCTTGCTCGGACCTAATATCGGCATCCATGCCGACCCGCCGGTCGGCAGCGCGATGCCGGCGTTTTGTTGCTACTTGTGTTCCTTCGAACACACCCAAAAAGGTACCCACACTTTCGCGGTCGAACGCGGCGAGCAAAGCACTCGCCGCAGCTTGATTCAATTGGAAATGGATAACAAAGGCCTGGAGAACTTGACCATCAGGGTCGGTGGGCAAGCCGTGTTGTTCGCGGAAGGCAAAATTATGTTGCCCGATTAGACCTCATTCCATTCATCAGTCGCGCCGGGCCATGCACTGCTTACGCCACAAATAGGCGGCCCAAAAGACAATCAAAATTTCCAGCGCAAACGATCTATGCAGCAGAAAGTTTAGCCACCAGATTTCGTAGGCCTTAGGCACGCTGAATAGAGCAAAAGGCCTGTTTACGAATGGCGCCAACCAGTAAATATTGGTCGAGATATAGTCCAGCAACATATGCAACGTCCCGTTGCAGGTAAAAATTAGCGCCAACAACGGCAGTTTCTTGTGCCTACAATGCTGAAAACCAAGTATTGCCAGTGTTAATAACAGCAGCCACACGCTCGGAAAGTGACTGAAATAGCTATGGTGCGGGTGAGCGCGGTGGTCGAAACCGTAAAAATAAATCATATCCAGATCAGGAGCGATACTGCCCAATAAGCCGGCACGCAGAAAAGTTAGCCTGGACGTCCCATATTTCTGGAATCTGTGAAACAGCAGTGTCGATACTATATAGCCGGCTGGGAGATGAGCAACAATCATAATTACCTCAATTTTGTTGCTCGGAACGATGCTTATAGCCGGCGCCCCGAGCCGATGGGATTTAAATGATTGCCGAGTTATTGGTACCGGATTGGCTGAGTCCGTACCAATCCAGACGCCGCGTGGTAACCATCGCCAGGGCCAACAATGCAAACATCAGTAAAGACCCGAGCATCAACGCGTTATCCTCTGATTCCAACAAGCCATACAAACTGCCGAACAAGCCGCCCAGTAAGGCGCCTGCGGTAATGCCGCGTTTTACGCTGCGCAACACCGCGCTGAGGTAGAAGCCGATCAATGCCACGCAAGCGGCGCTGGCGATTAGATAAGCCAGCACAAAGTCCAAGTGTTCCGATAAGCTCAACAGCAGCAGGAAAAACATCGCCAGTGCCAAACCGACCAAGGCGTATTGAGCGGGATGAATCGCCAGGTTTTTCAGGATTTCGAACAGAAAGATGGCCGCAAAGGTCAGGCAGACGAACAAAAAACCGTATTTGCTGGCGCGATCAGACAAGGAATAGACATTGATAGGCTCCATCAAGCGGATTCCAAAGCTGTCGTAACAACTGATAGCCTGGCATTTGTATAGACTTTCGGCGACATTCGATGCCAGCGCATCGACCGACCAAAGTGCATGAAAACCGGTCTCGCCAACTTGCTGAGTTTGTGGATCAGGCAGAAATCGGCCATAAAAGCTCGGATGCCGCCAGGCGGAGGACAGTTCGACGCGGGTTTGCTTGCCGGCCGGAATAAAATCCAACGATTCGATGCCGCGAATTTTTAGCGTAAACGCAAACGGTATATTGATAGCGCCAAATTCGACCGGCGGTGCATCCAATGTCACGTGCATGCCGTTAGCTTGGTGCATGGGTAATTCAGCGCCTTGTTCGAATGCATACTGCTTGCCGCCCCATTCCATACCTGGTGCTTCCAATACGCCGCGCATATCCGCCAGCACGACGCTGGCATAAGGCGTACCGAAACTGATTTGGCCGTTATGCAGCGGCTTGGGGTTGCCGTAACCGCCCGGCAATTTCATATCGCCCTTGATACTGACATTCAGCACGTAAGAGCGTACTTTGAACAGGCCGCGCTGCTTGGTTTCCGTGGCCAGTTCGCCGGTTATATTCAGGTGCTCGGGTAGAAAATACAGTAGGCGATTATCAACACGCTCGATTTGTTCGCGCTTGGCTTGGCCGTCCTGTTTGGTTTCGATAATTTCGGTCCAACGTTCGTTATAAGGCACCACCAGCAACGGGCCGAATAACTGTTGCGGCCCGGCCGAGCTGGCGGCAATGTCGCTCACTGCCTGCTGTTGGCGCTCGGCGCGTTCGCCCACCAGATTTTTTATCATGCCGATTGGTATCAGCAGCACTAAAGTCAGACCGAACATTATGCAGATCTTTTGCCAGAGTTTTTTTTGCATCGCGTTTATTCCGTGGAGTTAAAAGACGATGAGCAGCATGCTCCGGCAAGGTGAGCGGATGATGTGGGGAATGTGAAGCGAGGGTGAAGTCGGCGGGATTGTCTTACGCGTTATACGGAAGGGTATGGCTAAGCCTTTAGCCATACCCTGAAGGGCTTAATCTATGGTTTCCACCCAATGGCAACGCTCTTTAACGATAGGCGCGGTGTGCTCGTTAGCAATACCTTTAGCGATCAAGGCAATCACCCGGTCGTCGGTATCGTAGCCGATATGGGCGTCCATAGGATTAGCCAGCTTACCCAATCCGAACGCATCATAAACTCTGGCGACGTTGATGTTGATGTTGGTGACATTAACGCATAATCGCGAATCCAGATATTTATTCACAAAATTGTGCGGGATGGCATAGCTGAGTAAATCGTTGGGGTCGCTAAACGCGATTACCGACGTTTTAGCCATGATCCGTTCGTTATATTTGGCGCCTGCGGCTTGGCAATAGGTGTCGGCATGATTGGCGACTTCCGGTAGCGCCCGCCCCAATTGCAGCATGGGCAATTGGTTAGACATCATATAGATAGGTATCTCCTTGTTTTTTAAGACGTTGGTCAATGCCGCATAATAGCTGGCTGTTTCGCCGTTGCTCAATTTCGATGCAATTTGTTGCAAACCATCAATGGTAATGCGGCTACCCAAACTGTGCGAAATGAAAGCATAGCTATCGTTATAAAACGGCGTGACGTTCTTGGTGGAACAGGCCTGCTTCACGTCATCGGGCAAGCTGTTCCAGCCGCCGTGGATCATCCAGCAGAAGGATTGCGCGAATGCCGACAGAATATCTTCGCGCTTCTCTCCCAAATAAATGATGGGGTCGGGGCCGGTATCGTTGGAGAATTTTTTTAACAGATCGTTAACTTCGGCGCGGCGAAACGACTGTTCTCCGGAGTTATCGTAGGACAGTACTTCTTTTTCCTTGGCGCTGATCTCCGACCAGGTCAGCTCATAAAACAGCATTTCCTGGGATTTGTTGGCGTCCAGATAACGGTGGATACGCAAATTGCCCAGCGGTCGCTCAAGGCCTTTTGCGTCAGACAAGCGGATATTTTTTACATTTCTGCTGGTGACGGTCAGATCAAGTTCCTTGGCCAGCTTTTCCATGAACTGTGTGGAGTAACCCGGTAAGTGGTTGCCGACACCGTGCACCATCAGCAGCTTCATCTTCCGATCATGCACTTCCAGTTGCGGTTTGATGCCATCGAATTTTTCACCTTTGATTTCGCAAATGCGGGTATCTTCCGCTTCCTGCTTTTCCAGAATGGCTTCGGTAATACCTTTGCCCAGACTGGCGCAACCGTTTAACAGCACGCTGATCGCCAGTATCAGCAGCTTGATGTCGACTTTTTTCATGTCTTGGATAGTGTTTATTGCTAGAGAGTGGTGGTCTTGGACCGCAGCCTTCGCATTACGCGAATGGCTGCTTAATGTAATGCGGAGATTTTATGATAAATCCCGGTTGCTCGGGAGGCTTAATCGGTACGCGAATTGTAAATCTCGGTAAAAATGGCGGGTTTGCCGCATAAACTGAAATTCGTGCATTGCGCCAGCGTGGCAAGCTTATTCTTTATCCAGTTTTTTCTTGGCTGCCTCGGCTTCCGCGCCGATTTTTTCCACAGTGTCGCGATATTTGGCCTGCGCCTGATTGGCATGATCGGCGATGATACCGTTATCAGTGTTGGCTTCCTTGATCAAGCATTCGAAATAATCGCGAGATTTTTGTTGCCAGGTGTTTATAGCCGCAATGCTCTTATTGTAGGCATCGATATTGCCGCCATCGATGGTAGGTGAGTCAGGCACTACGCCGCAACCGCTAGGTTGCCAACTGCCGTTGTTCAGGCTGCCGGCTTGGCCAGGGGTTACAAAAATCAAGGGCAGAAGGGCGGCAAACAGTAGTTTATATGACATGTAGTTAACTCCGTCGATAGAAAAAAGCCAAGAAAAATCAACGCCACGAATGGCAATGTAGGCAACCAAACCGGGCTGGGCAGATTATTCCGCAACTTGAGCAGATTGCCAACGCTTGCGCAGGGCGGTTTAACTCAACATTTGTCGGATATGCTCGATCTCATCCTTTGCCTGATCGAGGATATTGATGCTTAAATCCGCATCCAGATTGCCTTTTGCCAGCTTTTTATACGCCGGCAATTCGTCCAGCTTGGGCATTTGTTTGATGTCTATCTTGCCAATAAAGCTATGCAATTGCGAGATCATGACTATGTCGCTGTAACAGGCCTGTTCGCCGCTGTCGCGGTGCCAGTTTTCGGCATGAATGATCACGTCTTCAAAGTCGCTGGGAAAATCCCATTTGCGGACGATTTGCACGCCTATCGGGCTGCGCAATTCCCTTACCGCTTCGGCCAGATCGCCCGGATTGGCTAAAATCTCCGGTTGCCGGTCGGCATAAGCCAGAATCGGCACCACACCTATGTCGTGAATCAAGCCGGCCAACATGGCCCGATCCGGATCGAAACCGGGGGTTTTGTGAGCAAACACCGCGCTGATCGCCGCTACGTAACTGCTATGGGCCCAAAGATCTTGCATCTTGCGGCGGATCACCGGGGATTTGGCGTTGAACACCGCTTTTAACGCGAAGGCGGTAATGATGTCCTGCGCGGCTTTTAAACCCAAGCGGGTCAAGGCCTCCGGGCAGCTCTCGATCTTGCGCCGGCCTCGGTATAGCGGACTATTGGAGATTTTTACCAAGCGCGCGGTAATGCTGGGGTCGATTTGCACGACTCTGGCGATTTTGTTGCTGTTGGCGTTGGGTTCGTTGATCGCCCGGCGGATTTTTACCGAGACATCCGGGATGGTCGGTAACGCCAAGGAATCGGATTGCATATATTTAAAGCAATCTTGATACAGACGATTTTTTGCCAGTTTGGCGGATAGCGCTTGAGAATGGGCCTCGGTCATTTACTTTGCTTTATTCGGGCAAGCGACGGGGGATTGGTTTAAAATCCGCTGCTGCATTTTTAAACGTATTTTTAAGTATAGACACGCTATGAATTTAACAGGCCCGGATGTTATCACAACCCTCAGCAGCATCAGAGACTATATTCGCTGGGCTGCCAGCCGCTTTGCCGAACATCGGGTTTTTCTAGGTCACGGCACTGTCACACCTTTGGATGAAGCTGCGGCGATTGTGTTGCATACCTTGCATCAGCCTTACGATCTGGATCACGGCTATTTGGATTCGGTGCTGACTTTGGCAGAACGCCAAGCGGTGGTCGCATTGATCGAACGCCGCATCGTCGAACGCAAACCGTCCGCCTATTTAACCCACGAAGCGATTTTTGCCGGCCTGTCGTTTTATGTCGATGAACGGGTGTTGGTGCCGCGCTCGCCCATCGCCGAACTCATCGCCGAACGCTTCGAGCCTTGGGTGGAAGAAACTCAGGTGTTCAACATCCTGGATTTATGCACCGGCAGCGCCTGCATTGCTATTGCCTGCGCCTATGCCTTCCCGGATGCGCAAGTGGACGCAGTGGAACTGTCGGATGATGCTTTGGCGGTGGCCCAGATCAACATTGAAAAACATGAACTGGAAGAGCAGGTCCAACTCTATCAATCCGATTTATTCAACGACTTGCCGACCAAGCCTTACGACATCATCGTCAGCAATCCACCGTATGTCGCCATCGCCGAATGGGAAAGCCTGCCCGCCGAATTTCATGCCGAACCGGAAATGGGTTTTACCGGCGGCGAACATGGTCTGGATCTGGTGTTGCGGATTTTGGTTGATGCCAAACGTTATCTGGCGGAGCAGGGCATCTTGATCATCGAAGTGGGCAGCAGCGCCGAAACCTTGCAGGAAATGTTTCCCGACGTGCCGTTCCAATGGCTGGAATTCGAGCGCGGCGGCGATGGGGTGTTTTTACTTACCGCCGCACAAGTCACTCTTTATCACTCACACTTTGTCAGCGCTTTATAACCATGTCCGGAAACAGCATAGGAAAATTATTTACCGTCACCACTTCAGGCGAAAGTCATGGCCCGGCCTTGTTGGCTATTGTCGATGGTTGCCCTCCAGGTTTGGAGCTCTCGGAAGCGGATTTGCAAATCGATCTGGATAGACGCAAACCCGGCACGTCCCGGCATACCACGCAACGCCGCGAAGCAGATGAAGTGAAAATTCTCTCCGGCGTGTTCGAAGGCAAAACCACCGGTTGCCCGATTGGGCTGATGATCGAAAACACCGACCAGCGCTCCAAAGATTATTCAAAAATCGCCGACAGTTTTCGACCGGGCCACGCCGATTACACCTATCAGCACAAATACGGGTTTAGAGATTATCGCGGCGGCGGTCGTTCCTCGGCGCGAGAAACCGCGATGCGGGTGGCCGCCGGCGCGATTGCCAAGAAATATTTATTCCAAGAACATGGCGTCCTGGTGCGCGGCTACTTGTCGCAACTGGGTCCGATCAAAATCGACGAATTCGACTGGAACGAAATTCCCAATAATCCGTTCTTCTGTCCGGATGCAGGTAAAGTTGAAGAAATGGAAAAATACATGGATGCTTTACGTAAGGAAGGCGAATCCATCGGCGCGAAGATCGAAGTAATTGCCAGCAACGTCCCGCCCGGACTCGGCGAACCGATTTTCGACCGGCTAGATGCCGAACTGGCTTATGCTTTGATGAGTATCAACGCCGTTAAAGGTGTGGAGATTGGTGACGGTTTTGAGTGTATCGATACCAAAGGCACGAAATTTCGTGACGAAATCACACCGGAAGGCTTTTTAAGCAATCATGCCGGCGGTATTTTGGGTGGGATTTCCAGCGGCCAGGACATTGTGGCCCGGATTGCCTTGAAACCGACCTCCAGCTTGCGCTTGCCGGGTCGCAGTATCAACAGCAAAGGCGAAGTCATAGAAGTAGTCACCGAAGGCCGCCACGATCCTTGCGTCGGTATCCGCGCCACGCCTATCGCCGAAGCGATGGTCGCCATTGTGTTGATGGATCATCTGTTACGGCACCGCGCTCAGAATTTGCATGTAAATTCCGGGTTGCCGATTCTGCGCTGAATGAGCGTACCTTACTGGCGCTTATCCGGCTTTTACTTCTGCTATTTCGCCACGCTGGGCGCGTTTCTGCCGTTTTGGAGTTTATACCTGAAGCAAGTCGGCTTTGCCGCTACCGAAATCGGCGAGCTTACGGCGTTTTTGGTGGCTACCAAGATCGTCGCGCCGAATTACTGGGGGTGGTTAGCCGACAAAACCGGCCGTAATTTACGCCTGATTCGTATCACCTCTTTGCTGTCTGTGCTGTGTTTTGCCGGTTTTTTGTACCGTAGCGATTACCTGTGGTTTGCGGCGGTGACGGTGATTTTCAGCTTTTTCTGGAATGCCACCTTGCCGCAGTTCGAAGCCGCGACCTTGTTTCATCT
>FSSH01000279.1_pt1 | contig 19033 bp, 10 predicted proteins | sample 1166101 | NCBI WGS metagenome assembly FSSH01 (sample SAMEA32972668, study PRJEB13176) | freshwater metagenome | biome: Drinking water system; feature: Biomass in drinking water that filtered by 0.45 um membrane; material: drinking water | place: USA | collected 2012-12-20 | depth 0 m | reverse complement strand
ACAGGGTAATTGTCGCCGAACAGTTTATGGATCATCCAGGGATGCCCAGGTCAACGGATTTGATAGCCTTAAAAAACTGGGAATATTTGACCAAATCACCTGTGTTTCAGTAGCGGTGAACGATTTTCGATGTGTAATGCAAGTGATTATGAAAATCGAGCCGGACGAAATTTATAACCTATCGGGACAACCTTCGGATGGCCTCTCTTTTGAACAACCGGTAGAGGCTATGGAAAGTAATTCTTTGGCTACCTTAAATTTGCTGGAAGCGATTCGATTCAAGGGAAAACCCATTAGACTGTTTAGTGCCGGGCTCCGGCGAATGTTTTGGGGACGCTATTGAAAGAGCAGCTGACGAGAACACACCGTTCCGGCCGCGTAGTCCTTACGCTGTGGCTAAATCCGCAGCATTTTGGCAGGTGGCCAACTACCGAGAAGCCTATCATTTGCACGTCTCTACTGGCATTTTGTTTAATCACGATTCGCCTGCGCCCGGATCGTTTTGTCACAAAAGAAATAATCTCAACAGCTTTGAGGATCGCCAAAGGCGATAAGGACAAACTAATTCTAGGGAAAATGCAAATCGAGCGAGATTGGGGATGGGCTCCGGATTACGTCGAGACGATGTGGCTCATGCTCCAGCAGGACATTCCTGACGACTACATCATTGCCACTGGACAAACACATTCGCTAGAGGAATTCGTCGATACCGTGTTTTCCTTGGTCGACTTGGATTGGCGGGAGCACGTCATTACTGATGCCGACTTATACAGGCCGTTGGATTTAAGTGTCAGCAAAGCCAATCCTGGCAAAGCTTGGCAAAAACTAGGCTGGCAGGCAAATCACACGATGCAGGATGTAGTCGAATTAATGCTTCGATCCTTATAAATCCTAAGTTTATTCCGCCTTCTACTACTGACGACTCAGCAAAGAATAGAACGACGTCTCCTTGGGTAGATATCTAAATTCAAAGAATCCAGTCTGGTAAATTTCTACGACATTGCGTAAACAGGGAATTTCTTATTGACAAATGAGAAATAGAGTACCCTTTGTTTAGAGTAAGTGAATGTGCTTGAGCTAAGAGGCCCAACAAGTTAACCAGCTGTTAACAATATATCCAAAGAAGACGTAAGGTTGCTTGCCGAAAAGCTGCCATTCGCTGAACCTAGGGGTGAAAAATTTCGCCAGCATCCTTATTGGCCGGTATTGGCAGATGGATGCGGTCGCCAACAACTACTTTGCAGCCCTCCAGTTCGCAGAATCAGGATTCAGTTGACTGGCCGGTTTGGAGAAACGCGACAGGCCGTTTTGGGTGTGCGCCGTGCAAAGGCGGCGCTTTACCAGTGGGTGAGAGGCCCACCCGGCTAAATCGCTCCGGCCGGAAGCAATCGGAGCAGTCATGGAGGTAACGAGGTGGCTGGAGCCTCCGATGTAAAGAGATCGCTTTAGGCGATTCAGCGAGTGTGCAGGCCGTAATGTGAGTGAACACCGAGCAAGCCTCGAAAAGGTCGATGCGCAGGCCGACCCGACAACCCTTTCGGGGAAGGCTGATACGGCTGGGAAATCGAGCGAAGAGTATTTCCAGTCGCTGCGCCGGGGCAGTGGTGACAGCATGTACACAAGGTAAGCGCACGCAACACGGGAAGCCCTGTGGCGTGGCCAGCGATGAACAACCGGATGCCCGTGAGGGACAGGCCGGGCGCTGCAGGGTGGCGGAGAGGCTTGTAGTACCGAGGAAACCGGGTAATGCTGGTGGAGGGAAGGGGCCTTAGTTCAAAATCAACGCAATAAGTGGAAAAGGACAGGAGATTGGGCAACCTATCAACTCCGTTAAGAGTTCAGAAACTACAGATGGCGTTACACGCAAAAGCGAAGGCTGAAACTGACTATCGCTTCTATGTGCTGTACGACAAGCTATACCGAGAAGACATCTTGGCGCATGCCTATGCCTGTTGCCGCGCCAACAAGGGTGCACTGGGTGTGGATGGTCAGAGCTTTGCGGATATAGAAGCGTATGGCGTGGAGCGGTGGCTTGGCGAACTGGCGCTTGCGCTCAGAGAGGACACTTATCGACCAGACCCCATCAGACGAGTCTATATCCCTAAACCGAATGGAAAACTGAGGCCGCTAGGCCTATCGACGCTGCGAGACCGGGTCTGTATGACGGCAGCCATGCTGGTAATAGAACCGATCTTCGAAGCCGATCTACCGGATGAGCAATATGCCTACCGTTCGGGCCGCAATGCCCAGCGGGCGGTAATCGAAGTGAAGGATCATCTCTATCACGGTCACCCGGATGTCGTCGATGCCGACCTTGCAGATTACTTTGGGACAATACCCCATGCCGAGCTACTCAAGTCGGTAGCACGCCGGATTGTGGATCGGCGTGTGCTGCATCTGATCACGATGTGGCTGGAATGTCCGGTAGAGGAAACCGATAAGCGAGGACGGACGAAGCGCACAACCGAGGCCAAAGATCATCGATGTGGTATTCCACAGGGATCGCCTATCTCACCGCTGCTGTCGAATTTGTACATGCGACGGTTTGTGCTGGCGTGGAAGAAACTGGGCCTGGAACAGCGGCTCGGCAGTCGGATTGTCACCTATGCCGATGACCTAGTGATCTTGTGCCGACGCGGTAAAGCCGAAGAGGCATTGCAATGGATGCGCAAGGTCATGGGGCAACTCAAGCTGACGGTAAACGAGGATAAAACGCGAGTCTGTAATGTGTTGGAAGATGAGTTCGACTTTCTGGGTTACACATTTGGCCTGCAGTATCGGCCGCAAACGGTAAGGTCTATTTGGGCTTCCGGCCATCGAAGAAAAGCATTAGGCGCATGGTCGAAAAGATCCATGCCTTGACTGCCTATTCAATGGCGTGGCATGACACCACGTTGCTGATATATAAATTGAATCGCATGCTACGCGGTTGGGCAAACTATTTTAAGGTAGGAACCTTCAATCGCGCCTATCGTGCGCTGGATAATTACACGGCAGCGCGGTTGCGTCGGTGGTTACGCAACAAGTATAAGGTGAGAAAGCGAGCAGGCGGAGGCTATCGACTTTCGTACCTCTATCACACTCTTGGTTTGATACGCCTAAGCCGCTTGGGGTGTAACGAGCCGTGGGCGAATGCGTGATATTTTGTCCGAGAGCCGGATGCGGGAAATCTGCCAGTCCGGTTCGATGAGCGGGGTGTGGAAACGGGGTTAAGGCAAGGCTATTAGGACACCGTCAAACGAAAGGGACGGAAACAGCAAGCCAAACCTAATGCTACCGCGCCACATCTCGACTCTACCGTTAGCACCGATTCGTCTGCCAAGGAGGCGTATCGCCGGGCCAATTGCGCTCATTACACTTTAGATTTTGAGTCGCAGTAACGGAATGCTTACCTGACTGTCGGTTTAATCAAGGTTACGATTTGAAACCTCTATCAGATTATGGTCTGGGTCGCGGAAATATACAGAAATTATGGGACCGGTAGCGCCAGTGCGCTGAACAGGACCCTCTATTACGTCAATCCCGCATGTTTTTAAATGAATTAGAACATCTTCTAAGGGAATCGATGTAAGAAAACATAAATCAGCCGAACCGGGTGTTGGCCGTTGTGCTTTAGGTTCAAACTCTTTCCCCTGTTGATGCAAATTGATTTTCTGACTACCAAAAGACAGCGCTTTACGATTATTACCAAATGTGACCACGTCCATGCCCAAAGCTTTTGAGTAAAAGGAAACAGCGTTATCGACATCTTTAACGGTTAAAACTAAATGATCTAGGCTATCTATTTTCATATCTAATATTCGGTACAACAGGGTTGATGGGCTGAATTAATGCAGTCTGTTTATTGAGCTAGAGCGGACGTAACGTTATCAAAACCAAGCTCTGTGAAGGGTCGTTAGTGTCAATCCGCGAATTCCAAAAGCAGTCATTCACGTTGCAATTCTATAAGATAAAGTTGCTGGTTTGCGATCGGAATCAGTGGCTGCTTTCAATTGGAATGTAGGGTTACCCTGGATAAGAATACTCAAATCCTGACGAGAGGATGCGAATCAGGCTAGCGTGCGTTCAGGCAAAAAGTTTGATTTATCACGTCTCGCGGGTCTAGCCAAAAGCGGCGATAATAGGCGGTATCGGCCACGCCTAAGGCCCCCACACAACGAATATCAGCCTATCATGCCTGCACATTCCTTGGATAATGGCATCGCCGTGATCCACTCCAATCAATTGGAAGAACTTCGCGATGTGGTCGAGTACTGGCTCAGACAGCATCCCTTGCTGCCCTTGGAGAACGAGATTTTTCTGGTGCAAAGCAACGGCATGGGGCATTGGTTAAAGCAAAGTTTGGCGCAAAATTCCGCGTTGGGCATTGCCGCCGCGATGAAAATGCAGTTGCCTTCTTTGTTTATCTGGAGCATTTATCGTGCGGTATTGGGCGAGCAGATTCCCACCGAACAACTCTTAGCCAAAGAACCGCTGATCTGGCGTTTATATCGATTGTTGCCAGGCTTGTTGAAACAACCTGGCTTCGAAACCTTGGCCAGTTTTTTAACCGACGATAACCATTGCCGCAAACGGCACCAACTCGCCGAACAGCTGGCGGATCTGTTCGATCAATATCAGGTGTATCGCTCCGATTGGGTGTCGGATTGGGCGGCAGGACAAGATGTGTTGCGCAACGGCCATGGCGAGATTAAACCGCTGCCGAGCGCGCAAGGCTGGCAAGCCGCCTTGTGGCGCGCGGTGCTCGAGGATTTGGGTGCCGAATCCTCGCCGTTTGCCAGTAGGGCGGCTGTACATGCGCAGTTCATGGACAGGATTGATACATTAACGGCTCGCCCGGCCAGCATGCCGCGCCGCGTGGTGTTGTTCGGCCTATCGTCCCTACCGCAGCAATCGCTGGAAGTGCTGGCCAAATTGGGCCGTTTTTGTCAGATCGTGTTGTTCGTGCATAACCCTTGTCAGCACTATTGGGCCGACATCATCGAAGACAAAGAACTGCTGAAAGCCGAACGCCGCCGCCAGACGTATAAATCGGGTATGAGCGCGGCGCTAAGCGATGCCGAACTGCATCTACAGGCACCGCCCTTACTGGCGGCCTGGGGTAAACAAGGGCGGGATTATATTCGTTTGTTGGATCATTTCGATGAAACCCAAGCCTATGCCAACTGGCATTGGCCGGACAGCAAAATCGATATGTTCAAAGATTACGGAGAAGCGGGTCAGCGTAGCTTACTGCAACATCTGCAGCAGTCCATCTTGGACTTGGAACCCTTGCCCGAGCAACCGGTATGTCTGGCCAGCGCCGATACGTCTATCCAATTTCATATCGCGCATAGTCCGCAGCGCGAAGTCGAAATTCTGCACGACCAATTGTTGGCGCGTTTCGATAGCGCAAAACAAAGCGGTAAGCCTTTATCTCCGCGCAATATCATTGTGATGGTGCCGGACATCAATACCTATGCGCCGCATATCCATGCGGTGTTCGGGCAAATTCAAAGCGACGATCCACGTTATATTCCCTACAGTCTGGCCGATCAGCAGCAGCGCGGGCAAAATCCGCTGCTGCTTGCGGTGGAAGCCTTGTTGAATTTACCGGAGTCGCGGTTTGCGGTCAGTGAGTTTCTGGGCTTACTGGAAGTGCCGGCCTTGCGGGCACGGTTTGAGATTGACGAAGCCGCGATCCCCAAGCTGCATCAATGGATTGAGGAATCCGGGATACGCTGGGGCTTGAACGCTCGGCAACGCGCGGAACGAGTCAATATGCCCGCAAACTTGCAGGCCAATACCTGGCAATTTGGGCTGCGGCGTATGTTGCTGGGGTATGCGGTCGGTGCCGGGGCGGCTTTTGATGAGATTCAGCCTTACGAAGAAATCGGCGGCCTGGATGCGCAATGGCTGGGCGGCTTGGCGTTTCTCTTAGAAACCCTGGAAAAATACGCAGAGCTGTTGCGACAGGAATATGCACCTAGCGACTGGTTGCAACTAATGTCCGAGCTGCTGGACGAATTTTTTCAAGTAAGCGACGAGCGTGAGCGAAAAACCTTGGAAACCCTGACAAGTTCGCTAACCAGCTGGTGCAGATACTGCGATCAAGCGGGTTTAAGCAGTGCGGATTTACTGCCCATTCATGTGGTACGCGAAGCCTGGCTGGCCGGTGTCGACGAACCCTCCTTACATCAACGCTTTCTCAGCGGCCGGGTGAATTTCTGTACCTTGATGCCGATGCGCGCCATCCCGTTTCGGTTGATTTGCCTGTTGGGCATGAACGACGGCGACTATCCGCGCAATCAACAAGCGCACAGTTTCGATTTAATGAGCCAGCGCGGTCAATATCGCCCTGGTGACCGCTCCCGCCGGCAAGACGATCAATATCTGTTTCTGGAAGCTTTGCTGTCGGCGCGCGAACAGCTGTATATCAGCTGGGTAGGGCGCAGCATTCGCGATAACAGCGAACGGCCGCCTTCGGTACTGATCAGTCAACTGCGCGATGTGCTGGCGCAGGGCTGGACGCTTGCCGACCAGCCTACCTTGTTGCCAAGCATTACCGTAGCCCATCCCTTGCAGCCGTTTAGCGAAGCGTATGTCCGCAAAAAGCGTGATCCGAATCTTTTTACCTATGCCCGGGAATGGTTTGCACCTGCGGTGGCTCAGCCGCTTAGCGGTCTGATCGCCTCTGGCCCGGACGATAAAACCTATTTATTGACCTTGGAATCGCTTGCGCGATTTTTGCGCGCGCCGGTCAAAAGCTTTTGCAATCAAACCCTGAAGTTTGGCTTCGATGGCCAAACGGTCACCAGTGAAGACTGCGAACCGTTTGGAATCGATAGCCTGCAGGCCTATTTATTCAGCGATGAACTGCTGCAAGGCTTAACCGCCGAGCAGCCGGATCAGACAGAAGAATTCCTGTCTCGGCAGCAGGCCGTGATGATGCAGAAAGGACAACTGCCTTTGGGTGGTTTTGCCCAAACAAGTTTCGCCGCACTGGCCGAGCCGGTCAAAGCGGCTTGGGAACGGTATCGGGTGTTGGTGTCGGAGTGGCCTGAGGCTTTAGAGCCGCATGTATTGCAGCTTGCGCCTTTTGCATTGTCCGGCGGCATGACGCTGCAATTAGCCGGCGATCTCAGTCAATTGCGTCGCCAAGGTCAGCAAGGGCAAGTGAGTCTGTTGCATTTGACCGCGCAAATTCTGCTGAATAAGGATAAATCCATCAAATATCCGAATGTATTGTTGCAGTGGCTACAGCATTTGGCGGCTTGCGCCGATAGTTTGCCGGTAAAGACCTTGGTTGTCGGTGCGGACACGGTGATTGAAATGCCCGTTGTTGAATCAGATGACGCTTACCAACAACTGCAAGACCTGGTTGCCGCTTATCACGACGGCATGCAAGCGCCGCTGCCGGTGGCTTGCCGAACGGCATTTTGCTGGCTTGCCGCCCCTTCGGAAAGCGCATCGGAAAAAGCCCAAGCCAGATATGACGGCGACGAATGGAATGCCGGCGAAGTGCATTACGACGCTTATCTGGCCCGCTTCTTTCCCAACTTTGCCAGCTTGACTGCGTTTGACGCTAATAAGGATTTTGAATATTGGGCGGATAGTTTGTATCGGCCCATGTTTACGAGTATTCGGCAATTGCCTGGAGCAGGGGAGGCGACGATATGACCAGCGCCATCCCGCTCAACCCCATCGAATTTCCGTTATCGGCTACCCGGCTAATCGAAGCCAGCGCCGGTACCGGCAAGACCTACACCATCGCCGCCTTATATGTGCGGTTAATTCTGGGGCACCATCCCGATAGTGCTGAACCCAGCCGGTATCTTTTGCCGCCGGATATTTTGGTGGTGACTTTCACCGAGCCCGCTACCAAGGAGTTACGCGAGCGGATTCGCGAGCGCTTGAGTCAGGCCGCACGCTTCTTTCGTAAGCAATTGGCAACTACGGATACGTTCTTGCAAGACATCCGCGCCAGTTACATAGAACAAGACTGGCCGGCCTGCGCCCGCCGTCTGGAATTGGCGGCCAACTGGATGGACGAGGCGGCCGTTTATACCATTCACAGTTGGTGTAACCGCATGTTGCAGCAGCATGCGTTCGACAGCGGCAGTTTGTTCCGGCAGGAGGTCAACACCGACGATACTGAATTGTTAAACGAGGTGGTGCGGGACTATTGGCGTAGTTTCTATTACGACATGTCCAACGATGCCGATTTTCCAAGCCTGTATGCGCTGTTCAAGCACCCGGACGAATTATTACTGGCGGTGCGTTCGCTGCTGGGCAATGCCGAGCCAATACCTTTTAGCCTGGCCGACGGTCAACCCATCAAGGACTTGATGGCTGCGGTGGCGTCCATTAGACAAGCTGAATTACAGGCGTTAAAAGCGCCTTGGGTGCATTGGTTGCCTGAAGTACGCGAACTAGTGGAGGCTGCCATAGAAACCAAAGTGCTGCCGGCAAAAAATTACAACTCCGTGAACCGCCGCAACTGGCTGGACAAAATCGAGGCATGGAGTTTGGACCCTTTGCAAGACACGCTGGACATCGGCAAGGGTTTTGAGAATCTGTCGCCGGACGGCATGGCAAAATTAGCCAATCCCGGACAAACACCGCCGGACCATCCCGGTTTTGCCGCGATAGGCCGATTGCCCGCGCAACTCGCGGCGCTGCCGAGTTTAAAAGTCGAGCTGATCAAACACGCCGTGCATTGGGTAAGGCAGCGTTACGATTTTGAAAAACAGCGCATCGCCAGGATGACCTTCGATGACATGCTGATTCGGTTGGATAATGCCTTGCAAGGCCGCAATGGCGACAGGCTGGCGGAGGTGATTCGCCAGCAGTATCCCATCGCGTTGATAGACGAGTTTCAGGATACCGATCCGGTGCAATACCGGATTTTTTCAACGCTTTACGCCACGCCGGCCGGCGCCGATTATGCGTGTTTGATGATAGGCGATCCGAAACAGGCTATCTACTCTTTCCGCGGCGCGGATATATACACCTATCTTAAGGCGCACCGCGATACCCAAGGTCGGCATTACACCCTGGGCACCAATTACCGTTCGACCCAGGCCTTGGTCGATGCGGTCAATCAGGTGTTTTTACAAGCCGATCGGCAAGAGCGGGGCGCATTCAGATTTAAAACAGCACAAGATAATCCCTTACCTTTTTTGCCGGTCAAGGCCCAAGGCCGCAATGAAACCTGGGTTATCGATAATCAAGCTGCTCCGGCGCTGACCCTGTGGCATTGGGATACTGAGGACGCGGTCGGCATGCCGGCTTATCGGGAAACACTGGCGGAAGTGACGGCCAGCCAGATTGTCAAATTACTTAACTCAGCTGATGCGGGGCAAACCGGCTTTAGCTCGCCATCCGGCATGCAGGCTTTGCAGCCTGGGGACATCGCCATCCTCGTTCGCAGCGGCACCGAAGCAGCGACAATACGCAACGCCTTGGCGCGCCGACGCTTGCGCAGTGTCTATCTGTCCGAGCGTGATTCCATTTTTGCCAGCGTGGAAGCGGTCGACATGTTGCTTTGGTTAAATGCTCTGGCTGAGCCGCGTAATGAGCGCAAAGTGCGTGCTGCCTTAAGCTCGGCGACCTTCGCTTGGTCCTATCAAGCTTTGCATGAACTGGCCTTGGACGAACCGGGTTGGGAACTGCATCTGGAACGCTTTCTGACGTATCAACAACGCTGGCAACAGGACGGCATTCTGCCGGCTTTGCGGCAATTGCTTAACGATTACGGCTTACATGGGCGTCTGGCTGACGACAGCGAAGGCGAACGGTCCATTACCAATCTGCTGCATCTCGCGGAGTTGTTGCAACAATCCAGCATGCAACTGGAAGGCGAGCAAGCTTTGATCAGGTATCTGGCCGAGGCTATCGAGGCAGGCGGGAGCCAAGCCGGCGATGATGGCATCATCAGGCTGGAAAGCGATGCCAATCTGATTAAAGTTGTCACGATTCATAAATCCAAAGGCCTGGAATACCCGCTGGTATTTTTGCCGTTTATTTGCAGTTTCCGGGAAGTCGGCGGTCGCTTCAACACCTATTACCGTTATCACGATGAGAACCAGGATTTGCAAATCGACTTGCATAAACAAGAGCGCATCAAAGCCATCAGTGAGGAAGAAAGATTACAGGAAGATTTGCGTTTGCTGTATGTGGCAATGACCCGAGCCCGCCATGCGTGTTGGCTGGGCATTGCGCCGGTCAAATCCGGCAGTACCAAGGATTGCCAGTTGGAAAAATCGGCGATGGGCGCCTTACTCAATTGGCAGGCCAAAATGCCCATCAGCGCCTTAGCCGAGCAACTACGCGAACTCAAAAGCAGCTGTGCAGCGATTTCGATAACGCCTTTACCGAAAATTGACGACGCGCGCTATAGCCCGGTTTTGGCCGACGCGAGCAGGGACGAGGCACGGGTGCCGCTAAGCAAAGTATCCAGTAATTGGTGGATAGCCAGTTATAGTGCCTTGCACATCGCGGATCGCCTGACGCCTAGGGAAGATTCGTCTCAGTCGTTGCCGGAGTTTGAAACGGCCCATGACGATAAGCAAAACGACGAAGCCGAAATCGTTGCGGCGCTTAGTAAACCTTTGTCCGGTGTCCACGCTTTGCCCAGAGGCGCCGGTCCTGGCGTGTTGATTCATGATCTGCTGGAGGAATGCGCGCAATGGGGGTTTTCCAAGGTCTCGGAAAATCCAGCCTTAAGACAAGAATTGATTCAAAAGCGATTTATCGGCGGCGAATGGGAGAACAAACATGCCGTCATCGCTTCGGCCTTAGCGCACTGGTTGAACATGCCCTTGCTGGAGGACGCTAAGCTTAGTTTGGCTGCGCTCGAAACCAATGCCTATCAAGCCGAGCTGGAGTTTCTGCTGGGTGCCGATACCGTGGACACTGAGGAACTGGACCGCTTGGTCTGCCGCCACACCTTCGGCGGACAAGTGCGTCCAAGTCTGTTACCCGGCCAAGTAAACGGTCTGTTAAAAGGTTTTATTGACTTGGTATTCGTGCACGATCAGCAGTATTACGTGGTCGATTATAAATTCAACAGTTTGGGCGCCGACGACGCGGCGTATACGCAGGAGGCCTTGACGGTGGCCATGTTGGCTAAGCGTTACGATTTGCAAGCCTGCTTGTACTTATTGGCCTTGCATCGTTTGCTGAAAGTCAGATTGGCTGCTGCTTACGATTACGAAACGCACATCGGCGGGGGCCTGTATTTGTTTTTAAGAGGCGCGCCAGGGCCAACGGCGGGACGCGTGTTCGATAAGCCACCCAGGGCATTGATCGAGCGCTTGGATGCCTTGTTTGGAGCATCGTCATGATTCGGCAAGCGGCGGTAATCGACAGCATGCAGCACTGGGTAGCGAAAGGCTGGTTGAGTCATTTGAATCGCGCCTTCGTGGGTTTTTTGTTGGATCTCGAACCTAACGCGACCGACGCGGTACTGTGGGCAGGGGCCTTGGTCAGTCATCAGCTGGATAGAGGCGAAGTTTATTTGGACTTGGAAAAACTTTGCGAGCAGCCGGGGATGACGCTGGCTATTCCGGCCGATGATGCTTGGGCTGTGGAGCAGGACGCGGCGGCGGCCGAATTGGCGCGCTTAAAAGTGTATAGCCTTGATTCCTGGCAAGCGGCGTTATCGCAATCCAGGCTTGTGTCATCAGGACAAGGCGATACGCCGCTGGTTTTGGCGGGCAATCGATTGTATTTGCGGCGTTATTGGCACTATGAACAAATCACGCAAGCCTGCATTATGCAACGTTTGCAACCGGCGCGAGATAGCTTGCCGGCGTCGTTGGCGGGACGCTTGCAAACGCTGTTTCCCACCAGCCCGGAAAGCCCGGATTGGCAAAAAATTGCATGTGTCCTGGCGTTGCGGGCGCGATTCGCCATCATCACCGGCGGGCCGGGTACCGGCAAAACCACTACCTTGACCAAACTATTGGCGCTATTGATTGAACTGGCGCCACAAAATAGCGAGCACTCCAAGCCGCTAAATATTTTACTGGCGGCACCCACCGGTAAAGCGGCGGCCAGAGTCAGCGAGTCGATTGCCAAAGCGCTCGACAGATTGACTCTCGACGAAACCATCAAACAATGTATCCCTAGAAAAGCCAGTACCTTGCACCGTTTACTGGGCAGCCAGCATGATTCGCGGCGCTTTTTGCATAATCGCCAAAATCCTATCGTCGCCGACATCGTGATCGTCGATGAGGCGTCGATGATCGATTTGGAAATGATGGCGTCGCTATTGGAAGCCTTACCGGCAAACACTCAATTGATCTTATTGGGTGACAAGGACCAATTGGCATCCGTCGAAGCCGGTTCAGTGATGGGGGATTTATGTCGCGGCGCCGAACACGCGGCCTATGAGCAGGAAACGCTAGCGTGGATAGACCGCTATGCCGGCGAACAGCCCAAACCCGCCGCAGTGCCCGGATCTGCCATCAATCAACAAACTGTTATGTTGCAGTACAGTCATCGTTTCGATGCCCACAGCGGCATCGGCCAGTTGGCTAAAGCCGTGAATCAGGGCGATGCCTTGCAAGCTCAGGCGATCTTAACCGACACTGAACGCTACCCGGATTTGCGACCCGAACCGCATGCAGAATACATAGCCTTACGGCAACACCCAAGCCCGGACGCCGCCAATAGCTTGTTAAGAAATTTGGTGATTAATAGCGGGGACTCCGCTGAGTCGTCACGCAACCGCCGCGGTTATGGCTATTATCTGGCGCAAATCCAGAATGGTCGGCCGGACAGCGCGGAGCGATACGACGCATGGGCCATGCAAGTATTGACCGCCTTCGATGCGTTTCAGGTGTTGTCGGCATTGCGGAAAGGGCCGTGGGGCGTAGAAGGCCTTAATCATTGCATTGAAGAATGGTTGTTTGCCAAAGCCAAGCAGGCGCTGTGGTATGAAGGCCGGCCGGTGATGATCACCCGCAACGATTACAATCTGGGCTTAATGAACGGCGATATTGGCATTGCCCTGCGAGATAGTATCGGCAAACTTAGAGTGGCGTTTCCCATTGCCGATGCCGGTGGCGAGCCGTCGGCCAATCTGAAAATACGTTGGATCTCGCCAATGCGCCTGCCGGATGTGGAAACTGCTTTCGCCATTACCGTGCACAAATCACAAGGCTCGGAGTTTAATCACGTGGCCTTGGTCTTGCCGGAAAACATCAGCCCGGTGCACACGCGCGAATTAATTTACACCGGCATCACTCGCGCGAAGGACAGTTTTACTTTGCTGGAAACTAGTGACAGTGGGGTGTTTGCTAAAGCTATTTTGACCTGCCGTAAGTAGCGGTAAATTAAACGATGGATGAGGGTTTAGCCCGAATCTGGGTTGAATAATCGCAGGACAATCTACTCAAAATGCCAAACAAATCAGTGAGTAGAAAGCCTGAGGTGACGCTTGAATAATGCCAAGCTAAAGGACTTGGTCAACAAGACGAAGGCATGCATGGGGGCATGTTGTAAAAAAACCTGACAGCGCCATATTCACCATCATCAGCAGGGATAATGGCGTTAATTGATTGAAATCAAACAAAATAAAGATTTTTCGCTTGACACTTCGCACTATAAAGCCAGTGATTGGCGCCAATTGGAGTGTAAAAAAAACTAACACTTTCCAGCTTGACCATGACCGCACCGCGAAAACCGCCTAACAACCACGCTTTATCCATCAGTCCCGCGCAACTGCAGCAAGCCTTCAGTAGCGTCTGTCGGCAACGTCGGCATTTCCCGGCCGACGCCGATATCTGGCACTTGCGACGGCATTGGCCGGCGCGCAAGACCGGGCTGTTGGCTGAAATCCGTTGCGGCGACTATCGATTCGCCCCTCAGCATAGACTGGGTAAAAAAAACGGCGAAGTCGTGCATCTGTGGGCGGCCGAAGACGCGGTGGTGATCAAACTGTTGAGCGTATTGCTGCAGGACAAGCTGACCGTGTCGCCGTCTTGCATGCATGTCAAAGGTCATGGCGGCCTCAAGCGCGCCGTGACCCAGATCCAGGCCACACTGGGCGAATACCGCTTTGTCTGCAAAACCGATGTCAAGAGCTACTACCAAGCCATCGACCAATACACGCTGCTTAACCAGTTTGCCGACCAGATCGCCGAACCGCTGCTCAGGCGCTACTGCTACGCGATCGTGCGACGCACCGTGGAGGCCGGCGGGGAATATCGGGATATCGAACAAGGCATCGCGCGCGGTTGCGCCATCAGCCCGCTGTTGGCCGCCTTATACCTCAAAGCCCTGGACGACCAACTGAGTCGGCAGCCGGGCCTCTACTACGTGCGCTACATGGACGACATCCTGATCTTGAGCAAAACCCGCTGGCAAAACCGCCGGGCGATCAAGGTCTTGAATCAAACCTTCAACCGCCTGAAACTCAAACAACACCCCGCCAAAACCTTCATCGGCAAGGCCGTAGGGCGCAATAGGCGCAGCCGCATTGCGCCGTATGGTGGCCTTAAATCATTCGGCGCATTACGCTATCGCTAATGCGCCCTACATAACTGCCGCCACCGTCAGCAAACACGTTGAAACACTGCACCGGCTTGTTGAGCAACAGATCCGGAGAAAAGCCAGCTCGGCTGAGCTGGCCACGGTTCTGGGGCAGTACCGGCAACGCTGGCGGCGCTGGTGTACGGCCGGGTTAGGTGATGTCGTTAGGCAGGAAGTCTTTTGGTGCCCGTACGCAGCCAGCGCTGACCCAATAGACCGATTCCGAGCAGCATTAGGGTGCTAGGTTCGGGGACGGTGGTGGTTGGCTGCTGGGTCCAGACCGCATAAGTGCTTTCTATGAAGACGGCCGTATTATCGCTGACGAACAGTCGATCGATGGCCTGCAGAGGGGAGTTAGACGGTAATATGAAGATGGTGTCGGCTAGCACGTCCTGGGTCAGGCGAAGGAAGGGTAAATGTATCGCGCAACTGTCTGAGCTACACCCGGATATCCTTAAAGGATCGAAGGTGAAACGACCATCGGATACTATCAACGCCAGCAAAGCGCTACTCGCCCCTAAGGAGTCGCTAGCCTGGAATGGAAAATCACTCTGGGCATCACAGCCATCAAATAAACCTACGCACGAGCCGTCACCGATGAACACATCGTACTTGTTACCCAGATACTCAATGTCGCGTGCTCCAGTCAAGATACCGTTAGCATCGGTGACGAGAGAAGCAGCGCTGCTACTGTGCAGGGGAAGCAGCAACAGAAATAGAACGGCGGTTAGGGTGCGTAGCATGTTTCCTCCAAAGGGGCTGTAGTAAAGGCAAATCGCCGGTGAAATTTATCAAGCAGGAGTCGTGCCAGAGAAAACGCTTCGGTCGGTGCTCCGTTCTTTCATTGATCGGAAAAGGCTAACGACGTGGTCACTCATAACGTGGACTGATTTATCTTATGACTCACGCTTCGTCACTCAAAATGGTCATGGTGGCAAGGCCATAGGGTGCGGAGGGTATAAGGTGCTGCCGTCTGGCGTTCCGTTCGCGTTGTTGCGCCTCGCATAAGGCTGTAAGGCGCAATTCTTAGGAAGCCATCGCGACCGGTGCGCCTCGTAAACTCATCACCCTACGACTACTTTTGGTTGGAAATTTAAACAGGTCAGGTAACTGGATTGTTAGGCACGTTTTTTTTCCCCACACGGGATTGATCGTTGGGGAAATTTGCCCACCAACCAAAGCGCGGGAGGTGTTGTGCCCGGCGAACAAATAAATTCGAGTTGCCCGCAAAGCTTTTAACTGAGCCAGCAAGGCTTTTAGGCTTGTCCGCAACGCTAAAAGCCTTGCGACGATAGCGAAAAGTCTCGTGCCGGAGCTTAAAAGGCTTGCGCCCAAGGCTAAGAATGGCTGTGCGATAGTAGAAAGAATCGATTAAGGCTGGCCGGGCTGTTTGCCGCTCGATCTTGGCTGCATGCGGCCTTAGCCATTGAGGATGCGGTAAACGAAGTAAAGCGTATGGTTCCCGCAAATAGCAAAGGTTTGGAAACTCACTATATCTTAAGCTTGCTGTCAGCTGCACATTTACCGGTTACAGTGGAAACCTAAATGATAAGAATATGGCTGAGCTAATAACGCCCGGCATTGGGAGCGGCAAAACCGGCGATGTTAACGAGCGGCTTCGAGCACGCCACGGGTGGGCTAGTTCTTACTCAGCGTTCCCTGCAAATATTGATTGATCTGTTGCAGGTCCTCTTCATTCAGACTGCCGGCGGCTTCCTTGAGTTTGATGCCGTTAATTAGATAGTCATAGCGGCTTCTGGCGTGATCGCTTTTGGCTCTAAAAAGGTTGCGTTGTTCAGCGAGCACGTCCACCATGGTGCGAGTGCCCACTTCAAAACCGGCTTCGGCGGCTTCCACGGCCATTGCAGCGGATTTGCTGGTGGCCTCCAGCGCGTTGACTCTGCTGATGCTGGAAACTACGCCCCGAAAGGCGTCTTTAACGCCGCGATTGATGCTGCGTTTCACCTTAATCAAGTCTTCCTTGGCTGCTTCATACTCGTACGCAGCCTGGCGACTGCGGGACAGCGTGCCGCCGCCTTCGTACAAGGGGAGATTCATCTGTAAACCGACGCTTTGATTATCACCGCGCAAGCCGAATAGGTTGGTAGTGTCCGTGTCGTTGTATTGAGCGATAATATCAAAGGTCGGTAAATGTTTAGACTGTTGCAGTTCAACGCTTTTTCGGATGAACTCGGCCTGATTAATTTGCGCAACGATGGAGAAATTATTGCTCTCCGCGGCATTCGACCAAGATGACAAATCCTCGGGTGCGGGTGGACTGAGTGGGATTTGCGGCTGTAAACCGCTTAGATCCGCAGCGTTTTCGCCTATGATTTCCCGCAAGGCTTCCTTGCTATTATCCAAAAGGTTTTGCGCTTCAATCTCGCTGGCTAGGGCTCTGTCGTAGCCGGCTTGGGCTTCATAGACATCGGTGATGGCTATGATGCCGACGTCGAAGCGTTGTTTGGCTTGCTCTAATTGCTTTTCGATAGATTTTTTTTCCGAGTTGGCAAATTCGAGATTGTCTTGGGCTGCCAATATATTGAAATAAGCCTCGGCAGTTCTGCGCATTAAGTTTTGTTGTTTGGCTTGGAATTGGGCTTCGGCCTGGGCAATTTTATTGTCGGCCTGATCTAGCTGAACCCAGTGGTCCCAATGAAATACCGGCTGCTTTAAGGTAAAGCCTAATTTGTGGTCCCAAAATTCTTGTTCTACGGATCTGCCCAAGAAGCTGCTGGTTGCCTGACTGCGAGTGCTGTTGGCACTGAAGGAAAGATTGGGCAGCATTTGCGCGATACTTTGCGACTTGATCTCTGCGGTGGCTAGTTTATTAATGTCGGAGCTTTTAAACTCCGGATCATTGGCTTTCGCCAGCTGATAGGTTTCCAGTAAATCCTGGCAAAAAGCGGGGCTTCCCCATATCAGAGCTACCAAAAACGCGAGTAACAGTTTTGTCATTGAGAAATCTTGCGAGGAGAGTTGAAAATAAACTTTAATTATCGCCTAAAACAACCAGCGTGCCGCGATAATTTAAGATTGACGTCAGCTTGTGTGCGCAGACTTGATTAGCTAACAGTCAAATTTAACCTTAGGATACCTCTAATAATAATCCAATAATAATTGTTTGCGAGGTTTGAAAGGGCCTCAGAAGCCAACTTTTCCAAACAATCATCTTCCCATAGGAGCCTTTTCGGCCCCTATGGGCGGCATCAAGACGCAGCTACCCTGCGAATAGCGCAAAAACGCCTCATGTTGCAAACCAAGTTCACGAAACCGATACGCACTTCCGAGCGAGCCAGGCCGATGCAACGGACTGACTTTCCGCTCCATTGCACCCTCCAGGCAAACGCGTGTTCGACCCGGCAACGGGTTTTGGAGCGGGTGCTGTGACGAAGCTGCCGACGATCAGTTGACCTTTGCGGGCGATCATACCGTCGCGATCCATTTGGCGGTTGAATTCGTTGAATAAGGCTTTGGTGAGTTTCAGTTCTTTGATTGACTCGCGAAACTGCCAGAAACTGTTACGATCCGGGGCATGCTTGGCATCCGACAAACCGATAAAACGCTGGAAACTGCGCCGCTCTTCGATTTGAAATTCCAGTTGCTCGTCGCTCAAATTGTAGAGGCTGGCGATGACCAACGCTTTGAACATCAACACCCCATCCCAAGGCTTACCAAGTTGGTGAAAAACCATATTCTGGATACTAATTCAGCTAGAAGAGGTGTCTTGAGAAAAGTCAGCATTACATTGGCAGGAACTGGCTGATTGTGTCGAAAATGGCCATTGTTGGAAAATTGGGTTAAAGCAGAAAATTAATTAAGAAGAAAAGCAATAACTTACAATTTGCTTAAACTGCAAAAGTAGTTGGGACTCGAAAAAAACAGGTTTTTTCAACACAATCGACCATAAGCAGTCAATCATGATATAGAATTTCTGTTTAGCTCCAAAGCCGATGCATTGTTGCCATATGAATATAATGAAGAATTATGCCGAACGGTAACTCATACGGGAATCAATCGGATATCCGTGTTTTTCTAAAGTGGGAATGATTTTGGTAAAGACTACGGAGTCGGATATCACACCACAATCCTCGCTGTGGGCAGATCAATGCCCTTTTTCGGCGGCAAAGAAGCTCTATCATGGCGGGTATCAGCAGCATTGGGTTGCCGCTTTTTTTCATAGGATGTTTTTTCGAGGTGGCCAAATGTAGCCGTACTTTTGGCGTTTAATTAATTGTATCGATACATATAACAAAATTTACAACATCAAAAATTATAACATGATGCTATCAAACAACGATTTACAGCAAATTAGTGAAAAATGTATTTCAGAATCACAAATTGTTTATCAGCTTAAAAGTTTTGAAACTGGTTTCCCGTTTTTGAAAATTATTAATGCGGCATCACCAGAGCAGGGTATTACTATTGCTTCGGATGCACAAATTATTGATTTGTTGGAAACATGGGATGCTTATTTGAAAAGCAATGCTTCAATACTCAAATTTGTTCCGGC
>FSSH01000491.1_pt1 | contig 19045 bp, 16 predicted proteins | sample 1166101 | NCBI WGS metagenome assembly FSSH01 (sample SAMEA32972668, study PRJEB13176) | freshwater metagenome | biome: Drinking water system; feature: Biomass in drinking water that filtered by 0.45 um membrane; material: drinking water | place: USA | collected 2012-12-20 | depth 0 m | reverse complement strand
TCGGTCATGATCGTCGCCGGATTGGAGTTGACCAGAATTACCCGGTAACCCTCTTCGCGCAAGGCTTTGCAAGCTTGGGTGCCGGAATAGTCGAACTCGCAGGCCTGACCGATGACAATCGGTCCGGCGCCCAGTAATAAAATCGATTTTATGTCGGTTCTTTTTGGCATATCACTCTGTATAAAACTTAAGCGGAACGAGGCTGGTTCATCAAATCGATGAAATCGTCGAACAAGGACTCGACATCGTGCGGACCAGGGCTGGCTTCCGGATGCCCTTGAAAGCTGAAGGCCGGCACGTCGGTGCGAGCGATGCCTTGCAAACTACCGTCGAACAGCGACACATAGGTTGCCTTTAGATTGGCCGGCAAAGAATCCGGGCTGGCGGCAAAGCCGTGGTTTTGGCTGCTGATCATCACCCGACCGGTTGCCAGTTCTTGCACCGGGTGGTTGGCGCCGTGATGGCCGAACTTCATTTTTTCGGTTTTTGCGCCGCTGGCTAAGGCCAATAACTGATGCCCCAAGCAAATGCCAAACACCGGTACTTTTTTATCCAAGATGGTTTTAATCGCTTCGATTGCATACGTGCATGGCTCCGGGTCCCCTGGGCCATTGGAGAGAAATACACCGTCGGGATTCATTGCCAAAACCGTTTCGGCTGGCGTAGTAGCCGGCACAACCGTCACCCTACAGCCGCGATTGACCAGCAAACGCAGGATATTGCGCTTAATGCCAAAATCGTAAGCCACGACATGTTTAGTCAGATTGGGCGCTTGAGTATGGCCTTCGCCGAGTTTCCAGACGTTTTCGGTCCATTCGTAGCTCGTGGCCGTCGTCACTTCCTTAGCCAGATCCATACCTTGCAGACCAGGAAAACCTTCGATCGCCTGTTTCGCGGCATCTAAATCAACGCTCTCGCCGGCCATGATGCAACCGCGCTGCGCGCCTTTATCCCGCAGCAAACGGGTTAACTTACGGGTATCGATGTCGGCAATCGCCACCACTTTGTGCTCGCGCAGATATTCCGGCAGGGTTTTAGCGTTACGCCAGCTGCTGGCCAGCAAAGGCAAGTCGCGTATCACCAGACCACTGGCAAACACTTTTGCCGATTCGTCGTCTTCAGCGTTGGTACCGACATTGCCTATATGCGGATAGGTCAATGTGACGATTTGCCGTGCGTATGACGGGTCGCTGAGTATTTCCTGATAGCCGGTCAGTGCCGTGTTAAAAACCACTTCTCCCACGGAACAGCCGTCGGCACCGATCGAAATGCCGTGAAATACCGTCCCGTCTTCTAGTACCAGTAATGCAGGTTTGTTCAAGATTGGCCACCTTAGATGTAGAAAACGGGATAAGTCTTGCGACTCATCCCGTTCCTGATAGATAAAAACTTGAGTGATTTTACGAAATTATGGCTGTTTGGTCATTAACAATTTTCTAACTTGGTGCGTCGCTAAGATTCTGATCGTTCACAAAGACACTGTATTTATTGCCAATTCCACCTTAGCCGGACTGCCCTGGTGCCAGCAGCCACTGCAACGGGCTATGCAGGGACAACAGGTTCATTCAGTGTTCGAATTTGCCGATTTCAGCTTTCAGTTTTTCTTGCTGTTCAGCCGTTAACAACATAAAAATCTCATGATCGAGCTTGGATTTTTCCAGAGCCATCTGCTGATGCATAGCGGTAGATTTTTCAAGCAAGGCTTTGGTCTTTCCCTCATCGTAATCGGCGGAAAAGCTCAAAGCGTGCAATTCGCCTCTCAATGCATGCTCTTCTTTAAAACGGGCCTGCCCGTCGCCGAATCGGGTCTTCATTAAATCTTTGATATCGGCTTCCTGCTTTTCGCTGAGATCAAGTTTCTTCAAATACCGCGGCAAATGTTGCTCGCCGTCCGCTTCGCCGAACATATGCATCGGCGGTTTGCCGCCGCCGTGGTGTTCGCCATGCGGTGGCTGAGCCATCGCGGTTAAGGGTAACAAGCCGAGTAACAATACTATTTTTTTCATAAAAAATGCCTCAAAAATGATGATAAACATAAGGACAAAACCTGTTCGATTTCGTCGTAGTCAGTATTTCAAATCAGAGGTTAAGTGCTGTTAGTGCCGTGTAAAATCAGGTAAACCCCGCTGGTTGTAGGCGGAAGCCGGGACTATGATGATGAGCACACAGCCAACGAGCGACAATCATGCACAAAGTGTTAATTATCGATGACGACGTAGAACTGGCCGGATTGTTCCAGGAGTATCTGGCGCAGGAAGATTTTGCGGTGGACGTCAGCCATACCGGCGCATCCGGACTGCAACATGCCCTATCCGGCGAATATCAACTGGTCATTTTGGACATCATGCTGCCGGATATCAAAGGCACCGAGATATTGACGCGCATCCGCCTGGAAAGCCGGGTTCCGGTACTGATGTTTACCGCCAAGGGCGATGACGTGGACCGCATCATTGGCCTGGAATCCGGTGCCGACGACTATGTCCCCAAGCCTTGCACGCCCAGAGAGCTGGTCGCAAGAATCCGCGCAATTTTGCGCCGAACCCAGCCCGCCGCCAATCTCTCGCCCGGACCGATTGTGGCCGGCCCGCTGAAACTGTGGCCGGAAAAACGCAAAGCTGCCTGGTTCGAACAAGACCTGGACCTAACCAGCACCGAGTTCAATTTGCTGGAAACTTTGGCCAGTCAGGTGGGCCGGGTCGTCAGCAAAAACGAGCTCTCCGAAAAAGCTCTGGGACGGCCACTAGCACGTTTCGATAGAAGCATCGATGTGCATATGAGCAGCATCCGCCAGAAACTCGGCAACCAGCCGGACGGCCGCTCTTACATTCAGACCGTGCGCGGCCAAGGCTACCAGATGGTCAAGGAATAAGATGGGCAGATTGTTCTGGAAGTTTTTCTTTGCGTTCTGGCTGGCGTTGTTAACGGCGGGCATTGGTGTGGGTACCGCCGTTTGGCTCAGACACTCCGCGCAGCAAAACCTGTCGTCCAAGGCGGCCGATGTCGTCGACGTCAGACGCGCCTCGCTGGTCAAGCTGGCCGCCAGCACCTTACCGCATGGCGGCGTCAAGGGCCTACACGACTTTATTCAGACCTTACAAAACACCCGCTTTCCACCGATATACGCGGTAGACGATACGGACCGGGAGTTGTTGGGCAGGCCGTTAGCGGCAGATGTATTGCAACAGGCCCGAGCCTTACATCGAAAAAATGCCTACCCGGATGCCATCCAAATGATTTCGGCCGACAACGGTTACCGCTATTTGCTGTTCGTGCCCTTGCCAGAGCACGGCTTTGGCGACCTGTTCAGGCCGTCATTTCCGGGTCATCCCGGACTACCTCCCTTTGGCTTCGACGACGCTATGCCTGGAGATCGGCCGCCCCCGCCGAGCGGTAACCCGGAGGAGCATAGCCCTCGCCCGCACCGCGAACCGCCCGCGCCGATTTTACCGATAATCTCCGGCTGTTTGGCCAGTCTGCTGTTCAGCGGACTGTTGGCCTGGTATTTCGCCAAACCCATTCGCAACCTGCGCGATGCGTTTAGCGCTGTGGCTCAAGGCCGGCTGAATACGCGAATCGGTAATGCAATGGGTAGACGGAGCGACGAATTGGCGGACCTGGGTCGCGACTTTGACCATATGGCGCAAAAAATCTGCTCGCTAATCAGTGCCCAGCAACATCTGCTGCACGATGTGTCTCACGAACTGCGCTCACCGTTGGCGCGTATCCAAGCCGCTATTGGTCTAGCCCAACAACAACCGGAAAAATTGCCGGCTACGCTGGAACGTATCGAACGGGAATCGCAACGCATCAGTGATTTGGTCGGCGAGCTATTGATGCTATCTAAACTGGAAGCGGGCGTTGCGCCAGGAAAATTTGATCTAATCAATCTCGACGACCTAATGGCCGACATTGTCACCGACGTGCGTTTCGAGGCGGAAGCAAAGCGTATCGCACTGAGCTATCACGGCGATATTGACGTGATAGTCGAATGCCAAAGCGAACTATTGCATCGAGCTATCGAAAACGTGCTGCGTAATGCGGTGCAGCACTGTAAAGCCGAAGGCACGGTATTAATTGCCGCCGATTTCGGTAGCGATAATCGTCGCTTAAGAATTCGGGTGGACGATGACGGCCCTGGGGTACCCGCTCAGGATTTGACGGCTATTTTTCAGCCGTTTTTCCGTAGCGGCCAAGCACAAAAGCCGCACAGCACCGGCCTGGGACTCACCATCGCGCATAGAGCCGTCGAAGCGCATGGCGGCATCATCAGCGCCAGCAACCGGCCGCAAGGCGGCCTAAGCGTGCTGATTGAGATCCCGTTTCCAACCCGGCAAGCAAACCAGAGGTAAGTATGTTTAAATTCAAAAAGTGGATGACAGCCCCGCTGATCGCTTTACTGTCGGCATGGGCACTAAGCGCGAACGCCGACCCGTTTCACCATCACGGCGGTCGGCATTTTGGCGGCCATTTCCGTCCGGGTTTTAGCTTCTACTTTGGGGCTCCACTTTATCCCAGACCGTTTTACCCGGCTTATCCATACTACCCGGCATATCCGTATTACCCGCGGGAAATTATCACCGTACCGGTGCAACCCCCGGTCTATATTGAACGCGAGCGCAGTCAACCCCAGAACGGTCCCTTAGCCGAAGGCTACTGGTATTACTGTAACGATCCGGCCGGCTACTATCCTTACATAAAAGAGTGTGCGAATGGCTGGCAACAAGTCGAGCCCACGCCGCAAAATTAAAGGGAGACCGCAAACATGAACACTAAAAAGCAAATGGCTGGAATCTGCATGGCACTGGCCTTGAGCGGCTGCGCCCATATGCCCTCCGGCCCCAGTGTAATGGCGCTGCCGGGCACCGGCCTATCGTTCGAACAATTCCGCCAGGACGACTATCAATGTCAGCAATACGCGGCCGGGCAAGTCGGCGGCACGCCGAATCAGGCCAGCGCCAATAGCCAAATCGGCAGTGCGGTGGTCGGCACGGCAGTTGGAGCGGCCGCAGGTGCTGCGCTTGGCGGGGGCAGCGGAGCAGCAATCGGCGCGGGCTCCGGTTTAGTAGCCGGGACTATCGTCGGCAGCGGCGAATCAAGACGCTCCGGCTATGCCACTCAACAAGGTTACGACAATGCCTATGTGCAATGTATGTATGCCAAGGGCCATCGGGTACCTGTTTCGGGGCAGTTTTCTTACCAATCGCCGTCGCCCAAAACCTCACAACCTAGCATTCCACCGCCACCGCCCGGCTTGCCGCCCCCACCACCGTATCGGTAACGCTCAAGAACGGCTTGCGGAGCTAGAAAGTCATCCGCAGGCCCGCTTCCAGGATATGGTCAGAAATATTGGCTTGGCCTAAGCGGGTTTCGTAACGCACGAACCCGGAGCCGCCATTAGCCAAAGTAGCGCTGACCGAACCGCCGAGGTTGAGATAGTCTCGGTCGGGTTCGCCGGTCTGAATCGTAAAATTGCCCTGCCCCGGCTCGGCCTGAGCTAAGCGCATATGGATCAAACGGTTGTCGTTAAGGTATTGATGCTCCCACTCCACGCGTGCCGCCGGCGTGAACACCCCCCACGGCGTACTGAGCGCATAACTGATTTGGGCGCCAAGATTGCTGACGAAGGAATGATTGATCTGCTCGCCGGTGATGATGTCGAAACCGCTGCCGCTTTGCTCCTGATATTGGGCGATGTTCATCCCTAAATACTCCAAACGCAGATAAGGCCCGATGGCCCATTCGTCCCAATTGAAGTCTTTGCCGCCGCTCAAGGCAAAACCGTATTGATTGCCGGTGGTTGTAGACGTGGATTGGCCGGCGAATCCGGAATAGGCATATTGGCGATTGAAGGCATAGTCATTGCCGCCGTAATTTCCCACCCAATCCAGATAAATGTCATTGGGCAAATAATAACTGCCGTATAACGCGCCAAGATAAGTATCGCTACTCATATTGCCCGCCGAATCCGCATATTGGGTGGATGAATGCGTGTAATTAAACGCCGCGCCAACGACCAATTTATCGCTAAGCCGATAATCAGCGCCGCCCGTCACGGTACGCGCTTGCGAATCGAAGCCACGATCCCAGGCGTCGCCTTGCAGATTGGCAAAATTAAACCGGGTTTGCAAAAACAGGCCCAACGGCGAATCGCGGAACAACTCGTCATCGCCGGCTGCGCCGCCTAGCCCCTGAGAACCCAAGGTGTTGGCGGATAATTGGATACCGTTAAAATTAACCGACAAAGGCGCACTGCCGCCGCCAGCGCGCAAACTAGCCAACCGGGTGAGCGGGCCATCCATGCGCGTCGCCCCCAATTTCACCGGCCCGGCCGTCTGGCTCGGCACCTGGTCGGGAGTCAAAGCCGCAACGGCACTGGTTTGCTCCTCCGGACTGAGCGCTTGCAGTTGCAGGCAACGGGTAGCCAAAATGCCGCTTGGAGTAGCGCACGCCTCATTCAAGGCCGGCGCGAAGGTCTGCTGATTAAAGGTTAGTTCCGGCGCGGTAGTAGTCTCTTCCGCAAAAGGCTGCAAGCTCCAGGGTGCCAATTGGCCGCTACCGCCACCGAAATTGCGTATCGCCCCCAAAAGATACTGATTTTCGGGCAAAGTCGGATCTACGTAGATATTGTAATCGCTGCTGATGTTGCTTAATTGGTTTACACCATCCGCCAATACCAGTCGGCTGGCATACAGCGCAGCACCGGGCGTGCTATTGCCATCCACCAACTGCAAACCGTTGCCGCTCGCCACCGTCACCGAACCCCAGGCAAAATTATTGATCGCGCCGCTGGTGGTTTGTCCTTGGTCGCTGCCCGTCAAGCTCATTGCGTGTTGCGTGGCGTTGGGTCCGCTGAAAACCAGATCGGCATTCGCGGTATTCCATAGCGTATTTTGCGTACTGGCATTATTGAAATCACCGGTCACAATGAAAACATCGCCGGCACCGCCCACCAAATAGCCGCTGGAACCTATCGAAAGATTGTTGAATTGATTGGTCGACGGATCGCTCTCATAGCGGCCGTTATTCGTAAAGTTGCCGGTAAAAGCCACCGAGGTGTTAACCGTTCGAAAAACACCGTCGTTACTGACATTGCCATCAAACCGATGCGTATGGGTACCGGAAATATCGACGCGTCCTTGAGCACTATTATAGAAATCGCCGGCCCCGGTAATGAGTCCGGTTTGCGCCAGATTGAATTGGCCGGTATTGCTGATGGTCCCGGTATTGTTAAGCACGCCGTGATTGCTGAAAGTACCCTGATTACTCAGCTGTCCGGCATTGCCGAAACTGCCCTGATTAACCAGTTCGCCGACGTTTGTCAGTGCATTGCCGGTTACATTGTCGATGCTGCCGCTATTGACCATCTGTCCAGCATTCTCAAGTGCGCCTTGGTTGTTGATGGCGCCAAAGTTGGAGAAAACCCCTGAACTATGACTGAGCGTGGCACTGTTATTGATCAATGTGCCGTGGTTGCTGAAATCGCCGCCGGTGCTGTAATAATAACCAGGCAGCGTGCTGAAGCTGTCGCTGGATGCAATGGGACTCAGCGCTAAGGGTGTAACAGTAACCTGGAACGGCGCGAAACCGGAAATGCCATTCTGGTCTTTTCCGAACCCGCCGGCAGTATTCGGTTGGTAAACAAAATCCAGCGTTGCGCCAAGACCAATAAAGTAAGTGCCAGGAGTTTTAGGGGCAGTGAGTTGGTTCGAGAACGATCCGCTTTGGCTACCAAAACCGGGATAGATTACTCCCGAGAAAAAGCCCGCAGAACCGGCTTGAGCCGGGGCAATCCAAGCGTTATAAAGCTGGATGACGCAGCCTGGACAATAACTGGTATCGCCTTCCTGGATGTTGTAACTACCAGCCAAATTGACGCTGGACCCCGAACCTACCGTTGCCGAATTACCGGCAAAACTGCCCCTGCCCACGCCGGCAAAGGACGGTTGAGTAATGGTGATGTTGCGCCCAATCACCGACCACGTCACGTCGGACGACAACGAATCGGCTAGCGAAGACTCCGAGGCGCAAGCCAGCAAAAACCCAATCCGCATTGGACCATTTAATTTCATCGCACTATTAATTTGCTACGCGCTTGGATTGTGGGATTCGGACAAATCTGCGCACTAGATTAGCCGAAACATTCAACAAAGCAACCGCATCGCTCCGGTACTCTAAACGATGCGGAACATGACAATAATCTACAAAGACCCCAAATAAGCCGCCACAGCCTTGATGTCATCATCACTGAGTGACTGCGCCAGGGCATTCATTTGCGGCGCCTTGCGCGCGCCTTTTTTAAAATCGGTCAGCTGTTTGGCCAAATATTGCGGGTGCTGTCCGGCCAATTTCGGCACCATACCCATACCTTGCGCATTATTGCCGTGGCAACCCAGACACATTGCAGCTTTGTCTTTGCCCAATTTGACCAAGTTGGCGTCGCTGCTACCGGCCGATTTGCCGTGCAAGCTGGCGTAATATGCAGAAATATTTTGAATATCAGTATCGCTCAAACCTGACGCCAACGGCTTCATTACCGGGTTTTCGCGCTGGCCGTTGCGGAATTTATTCAGCTGGCTCTCGATATACACCGCGCTCTGCCCCGCCAGACTGGGCCATAAGGGGCTGCTGCTAACGCCGGCCGCACCGTGGCAACCTTGGCACGCAGAGGCTTTCGCCTTGCCCGCTTCGATATCCGCCGCGTTGACGCCGGCGGCAAACAGCCCCAGCATGACGATATACTTGATTTTATGATATTTATTATTCATCGAGATCACCCTTGGTTGGCTTGTTGTACAATCCTGGCGACATAATGCGCTATCAGGCTTCTGCATCATAGTCAGGCAACATTGACTAAGCAAACCTAAAATTTCCTCAACCCACTCGAACCAAAGGAATAGGCCATGTCGTGGTTGCTATCACTTTTTAATCAAGATTCCGTACCGCACACACTACTAATTATCAGTTTGGTAGTGGCTAGCGGCCTGGTTTTGGGCAGAGTATCGCTGGCCGGCATCCAACTGGGTATTGCCGGCGTATTGTTTTCCGGACTACTGTTCGGACATTTCCAGTTCACTATCAATCCGGAAGTCATGCATTTTTTGCGCGAATTCGGCTTGGTGCTGTTCGTCTATGCAATCGGATTGCAGGTCGGCCCCAGTTTCGTCAGTTCGTTTTTTCGTTACGGCTTGCGCCTGAACGGCATGGCCGCCGCGATCGTGATACTGGGCGCCTTGATTACGGTATTGATCAGCATTTTAGGTGATATTCCCATGCCCGTAGCGGTGGGCCTGTTTTCCGGCGCCACAACCAACACCCCGTCGCTGGCCGCCGCCCAGCAAGTATTGAGCGGGATTGCCGGCATCGATAGCGAAACCTTGAAAATGCCGGGTCTGGGGTATGCGGTGGCCTACCCATTCGGTATCGCCGGCATCATTCTGGCCATGCTGTTAAACAAACGCCTATTTAAGGTAGATATTGCAGAGGAAGCCAAAAGTTTTGCCGACAGACAGCAGCAAGATGCGCACATCCCAATCTGGAAAGATTTACGGGTGGAAAACCCCAATCTAAACGGTTTGACGCTAAGCCAAATTCCGTTTTTCGAAGGCATGAACGTGGTGATGACACGGATTCTGCACAATGGCGCGGTGGATGTGGCCGGTCAGGAAAGCCACTTGGCAATTGGCGACACCATCCGGCTGGTCGGCGAACGCGAACCCTTGGAACAACTGAAAATTCTGATCGGTCCGGAATCGGATATCGATCTGAAACAAATTGCCACCAATTTGCAAAGCAGACGGCTGGTAGTCACCAATAAATCAGCGATCAATCAAACCGTTGGCAATCTGTGCATGCTTTACGGCGTCACCATTTCCCGGATTCATCGTCCCGACGTCGAGTTTTCTCCCACCAGCAACGTGCATGTGCATTTTGGCGATGAATTGAATGTCGTCGGCAGCCAGGAAGCGCTGAACAGTATCGAAAAAGCCCTGGGTAACTCGCTGGAAGAACTGGCTCACCCGCAAATCATGCCTATCTTTATCGGCATTTCGCTGGGTGTGTTATTAGGCAGTGTCCCTATGTATTTGCCGGGTATTCCCTCAGCGGTCAAACTGGGTATGGCCGGCGGACCGTTGCTGGTGGCCATTATGCTGAGCAGAGTGGGCAACTGGGGGACGATGACCTGGCACTTGCCGAAAAGCTCCAACATCATTTTAAAAGACATCGGCATCGTGCTGTTCCTGGCATGCGTCGGTTTGCACTCCGGCGATCAATTCGTCGAAACACTGGTCAAAGGCGACGGTTTTTACTGGATGGCCTGCGCGGCTTTGATCACCTTACTTCCGCTCCTGATCATCGCCGCCGTGGGCCGGATAGTCTATAAACTCAACTTCCTGACGCTTTGCGGCTTGCTGGCCGGCAGCATGACCGATCCGCCGGCTTTGGCATTTGCCAACAATCTCAGCCCGGCGGCGGCGGTGTCTATGGCGTATGCTACCGTATACCCCTTGGTCATGATTCTCCGGATCATTGCCGCGCAGTTGATTATTTTGTTGGTACATTAAAACCGACTCATTTGTCTGATGGACTGGTTCGGCGGCTAAAATCGCCGAGCCAGCTCAAACTCCTGCTGCGATGACATCGACCTTAATCGTCAAGTACCAGAATCTGGCTCCCTGCGATGGCGAGCTGTACCTGCTGCAAGCTTTCTACCCACAAACCCTCTCAGACAATTACTTCAACAGCCTGCGGCAAAACCTGGCCTGGCAAACCGAACAAATCCATATCTTCGGCCGCTGGGTGGAGGTACCGCGCTTGATGGCCTGGTATGGCGACGCAGGCGCAGAATACCGTTATTCCGGGGTCGATCACCAACCCTTGCCCTGGACCAACGAGCTACAAACCTTACGCATCGACGTCGAAGCTGTTTGCCTACAACCATTCAACAGCGTTTTGGCCAATTTATATCGCGATGGCCGCGATTCGATGGGGTGTCATGCCGACAATGAAAAAGAACTGGGACCGAATCCGCTGATTGCTTCGCTGAGTTTCGGCGAGACACGACTGCTGCGTTTCCGTCATGCCCGCAGCCGCACGACGTTGGATATAGAACTAAGTCACGGCGACTTGCTGATCATGGCCGGTGAGTTGCAACACCACTGGCGCCACGAACTACCCAAAACTCGCCAAGCCAAGCAAGCCCGTATCAATCTGACTTTTCGGCGGATTGTGTCAATGCCCACTTCGCCCGCGCTATCCGCAGCGCGTTAATCTTATCGACCAACAGCTGTCTGACAATCTGCTCCGCCGGTAGTTTGCTGGTTACCCTGGTCTTATCGCCATCCAGCTTCACCAGAAACTCTTCGTTCTCGCCAAAAATACTAACCATATCCCGATTGTCGCCGCGCCGATGAATAATATATTTGGGCGAGGTTTTCGCTTCGCCGAACAATACCCCGTTCCAATCCGAATAACATTGCTTGCCGGCGACCAAGCCGTGCAAACTGTTAAACACATCGATTTGTTGATATTGATTAGTTTCCACGCTCGCCGGCCGGTCGCCATCGACAATGACTAAGGGCACTTTCGCCGAAGCTTTGTACTGACCGTATAACTCGACTTCTGCTTTTTTTAAGGGCGTCATCGAATGATGGTCGCCGACGATAATCAAGATACCCTTATTAAAAAATCCGTTATTTTGTAATTCTCGATAAAACCAGCCCAGCTGTTTATCGGTATAGGTAATTGCCGCCGATTCGGATTTTTCTTTAGTCTCCGGATTAATATAGGGATGATGACTGCTAACGGTTTTAATAAACAGTAAAAAATTATTGTTTTTATTTTTTTCGACCCTAGCCAAAGCCCTTAAATATAGCGCCTCATCCGGCGCGGCCTCAAAATGAAACCGTTCCCATTTATTGTATTCCGGCTGATCATGACCTTCGACATAATCAAAGCCTATACTTTTCGCCCAGACGCCGGTGTTACCGAACTCCAAATCGGCTGTAGTTAAAAACTCGGATTTATAACCGTATTTTTTTAGAATATTGGGCAAAGAGTCTTTTATATTATAAAAACTATAAAAAGACGTACCGCCGTCGTCGGTATAACTGGATGGCGGATAGAGCGGCTGCAAGCCAGTTAACAGGGCCGCTTCGCCGTCTTCGGTGATAAAACCATTGGCGTAAAAATTCTTGAACGCCTGATGCTGGCTGGCAATTGCATCCAGATTGGGCGTCCAATCATGGATACCCGAGAAATACCGGCTTTGATAAGCGGAAAGCGATTCCACCATCAAAATAATAATATTCTTGGTTTGGGCCGGTTGCGTTTGGCAGTTTATATGTTCTTGAAAACTAAACGCATCGACATAAGCGGTGCTATACGGCGCAGCCTCCGACAGTATGGTTAAATTATAATCAATGACATTTTTATAGATCCAGGCATGGGCGTATTTTTCATTATCGGCAAACGCGGCCGCCAACGGCAGGCCGAGAATCAAGAAGATTGGCCACTTTTTGACGCAAGGATTTACGGATTTAAACCTTACCCACGAAAAATATAAAGGCACAGCCAAGATTAATACGGTAAGCGCAAGCACACCAAACTCGCTTAAACCGTAAATTTGCTGAATATATTTGTACGAATAATCCGCATATTTTATGGCGTCACCCAAAGCCAGATGCGTATTAAAATTAACGATAATGGCGTAATCGATAATATAAACTGCAAACAACAGCAAAGCCGCCAAGCGTAATAATGCCGCCAACCAACGCATCATAGTCGGCAGCAGCGATAAATACAGCAATATTAAAATACCGCCATAAATCACGGCATCGTTAAATAAAACCTGAGTAAATCCCAGCAAACGGGTACCGGTATAGTGATAAATAAAATTATCGACATACCAGCCTTTCAGCAGTAACGGCGCCACAAAAATAAGCAACCAAACAATCTTTTTCATGCTTGGGAAACTGCTGACAATGGCGTTGGGATTAACCGCGCGTCAACTTCAGGAAATGAAAAATATCGACTTCAATCACACCAAATGCGACGATCCACAGCAGCGCATCGTAAGCATCCAGCCAAGCCGACTGCATCAGCCAAGCCACGACCATAGCGATTAAACCCGCAAACACGGCTAGGGTGATCAACCAAAACACCTGCCGATGCCGTTCTACCAAAGACCGCCAGCGTACTTCCAATTCGAGTAACACAATCAACGCAAACCAGAGCAGGGAGTTGACCACATCCAGCCATTCGTTATCGCGGACGTAGCTGCCGAACACCAAGGCAATCACCACAATCAACACGTTCCGCACCGCGTGCAAGGTCGTCTCGTTAAACGGCGCGGCTTTGACGGTTTCCAGCTCGAACATCACCAACAATATCACCCACACCAGCGCATCAACCGCAGTGGTCATCGTATCGACCGCTGCATAAATGCCGATATTCAGCGTCAACAAAGCCAGTATAGCCAGCTTAAATTTGGGGTAGGAAAGAAAAAACTGGGCGTTGGGCATAACGGTAAGATTAATTGAGTCAAACAGCAAACGCCAAACTGCTTGTATAGCGATGGTTTGACGGAAAAGACATGAACCATGATGACAACCCGGCCGGCGCCATCATGGTCAACTGGGATTATTTAACGAAACAGGCTTTTTCCGCTTCGGCGTCAGCGTCTTTCAACTTGGTGCGCAAATCCTTGGATTGTTTAGGATCGCGAAACGCCGCACCGGCTTCGCCAGGGGTTTTTTGCATCTGGGTAAACGTTTTGGCTGATTCGAATTCTTCGAAACTGAGCTTTTCAGCGATTTTATCGATTTTGCAACCGCAGGCGTATTGGCTGATGTAAGTCAGACCACCGTGCTTGGCGACGCATTCCAGCACGTATTCGACGCGGTCGCGGGTGGGATAATCATTGACCAATGCCGCAGGCTCGGCTGCGGCGGCCTCCGGCTTTGAGTTTTCCTGGGTAGTGGCACAGCCGCTTAGCAGCGTTACAACAGCGAGAGTAGCGAAGAATGATTTTTTCATGATGCTCGGTTTTTATCGTTGTAGGGATATTTATTGTTCGGCGGCGAAGTCGACAATCTGTCGCAGTTGCGGGTTCATTTCCTTCGCGAATTTATTCAAGACCGGGTTGTTGGTATCGTCCGGTAACAGATGCGTCCTGACGATGGTTTTACCTTCAAATTGATAGGTCACCACATTACAGGGCATATAGCCTATAGCATGCGGGGTGATTTCCAGCACCACCTTTGCCAGCGTCAGATTGCAAAACTGTACGGTATCGTATTCCGGAAAATTCGTGGCTCCTCTGTCGCGAATCACCTTCCCCACCCGGCTGTGGCCGGTGATGCGAAAGTTGTGTTCGGCAATCGCCACTTCCAGTTCCGCCAATACTTCGTCGTACGGTTTGCTGGTTTCCACCTGGTAATACGTGACTTCTTCGGTATGCAGAGACTGCGCGGCACAACTTGCAATCAACGGCAGGCTTGCGAAAATGACGAGTCTTTTTAACATCGAGAAAGCTTACCATCATGAGCGGGCAAAACAAAGTTAGCGGCGTGGTGCTGGCGGGCGGCATGGCCAGACGCATGCAGGAGCAAGATAAGGGCTTGATGCTGTGCAATAACCGGCCCTTGGTTAGCTATGCGCTAGCCGCCATGGCGCCGCTAGTCGACGACTTGTTGATCAGCGCCAACCGCCATCAAGACCGCTATCGGGAATTCAATTACCCGGTTATCAGCGATGCCGAACCAAACTTCGACGGCCCGCTGGCCGGAATTTTGGCAGCGATGCAGTCCGCTCAACACGGGATATTACTGGTAGCGCCCTGCGATTCACCGCTGGTTGCAAGCATTCATTTGCAACGCTTAGTCGACGCATTAATAAGCCAGGACGCGGACATCGCCGTGGCGTTTGACGGCGAGCGCCTACACCCGGTTTTTGCCGCACTGAAAACCCGCTTGCAAACTGATTTACAGAATTACCTGCTTAGCGGTGAGCGCAAGTTGCAGACTTGGTTTCATCGGCATTCAGTGGTCGAGGTGGATTTCAGAGACTCACCGCACATCTTCGTCAACATCAATACGCCGGCTGAATTGCTGGCAGTGGAGCAATCGTTAGCCGAAATCTCGCCTTGATCGCAAGTTGATATAGTGTGTTCAATGCACCGCTTTTTCACTGCTGACAATTAACAACGCTTCTCCTGAACGATTACCCAATACCGTCGCATGCATACGCACCGGGATGATCTTCTGGTCCTTTGTGACGCGTTTGGTCTTGATACTTTTCACGCCGCCACCGACTATCAATTCCTGAACCAGTTGCTGAGTAATGGCCCGTTCATCATCCGAAACAATCTCTGTAAAGGTCATACTGGCGGCATCCAAGCTATCCCAACCGTATAAGGTTTCGGCGCCCTTATTCCAAGCTGTAATTTTACCGGACACCTCAAACAGGATGATCGCTTCATCGGTGTCCATCACTATCGTAGCCAGTTTTTGCAAACAATTTAAACATTCCTGTTTTTCGACTTGATGCTGGTGAACGTAGTCGCGCTCAGTCAAAGCGAATAACTCTCTAGCCGAGTTCTCCGCTTGGAACATGCAGGCCGAGGCCGAAACGTGCACCACCTTTCCGGATTTGGTGAGCCGTCTGGCCTGAAAAGATGGCAAGGTGTTACCCACTTTCAGGTTGTTCAGACCCTGCTTGGCAAAATGTTTTTCCTCTTCCGGAATTAGATTGTAAAAATTCATCCCCAGCGCATCATGCGCCGACCAGCCATAGAGTTTCTCGGCAGCACGATTCCAAGTCACAATGGTACCGTCCGGATCGAGCAAGGTAATCGCATCATTGGAAAACTGTACAAACTTGGCCAGCCTGAGCGTTTCTTGCTCCTCACGCTTATGCAATTCCAGTTGCGCACTTTTCAGCTGATTGATGTCCACAAATGTCAGAATGACACCGGCGTTGACTTTGGCGGAAACCACATAAGGAATCACCCGCAATAAATACCAGGTACCATTTTCCAGCTGAATTTCCTGATCAAAACAGTTGTGCCTATCATTGACACTTTTAACCACTGCAATCACATCGAGATTTTTAATGGTATGGGTTAGATGGTAAAACGGCCGCCCGAGATCGGTTTCCAAGATATGGAATATAGACTGTAGTTTGGGAGTAAAACGCCTAATATCCAGATTCTCGTCTAAAAACAAGGTAGCGATATTGGTGCTATTGAATAAATTGTCCAAATCATTATTCAATAAGGTCAGCTCGACTATCTTGCCCTGGTGTTCGGCATTGACGGTGTAAAGCTCTTCGTTAACCGATTGCAACTCCTCGTTGGTGCTCTGTAACTCCTCGTTACTGGCCAACAATTCTTCGTTGGTAGCCTGGAGCTCCTCGTTGGAGGTTTCCAATTCTTCCACCGTTGCTTGCAGGTTTTCGCGGGTAAACTGTAATTCTTGCTCCAGATCGATGATGCGTTGTTTGGCATCTAAATTGACATCGTAGACCAAGGTTTCCGTCTCGCTGAAACAAGAAGGATCGACTGTCTCCGTGATCATCGCCGCCACTAAGATTTCTTGGCCCTTCTTGCCCGGCAGGGGTTTAAATTGCAGCCTAAACGTCCGCAAACTGTCCTGCTCCCTGACTCGAATATTGGACAACACAATTTCATTATTAGCTTTTAAGGCTTTTTGAATACCTGTGGAAATAGGTATGGATAAATCTTTTTTAACAATTTTACTGACGTTGCTCACCAGCTTACCGCTGGGATAACTCAAATAATCCTTAGAGTCGCCAAAAATATGAGATATCTCCATGTTCTCGTTGATTATCATCGTAAACGGTAATACATCGTTGGATATTGCCCTAATGAACCGATCCAATACCCTTTCTTCCTGACCACTAAGCGCATTCGATGAGCGCACAGAGCTTGGATACGGCGAGTAAGTCATTAAAGCACTAGGGGACGCGGTAAAACCCAGTGATTTATACTTTCCTTTGGAGCGATATAGTTTTGATTTGGCGCTAGCCACATCGAAAAACTCACCCATATCGCCTATCGTTTCACTGGTACCCAAAACCAGCAAACCTTCCTTAACGAGAGAAAAATTGAATAGCTCCAATATTTTCTTTTGCAACACCGGCTGTAAGTAAATCAACACATTTCTACAGCTGAGTATATGAATATTGGTAAAAGGCGGATCTTTGATTAGATTATGTTGGGCAAACACCACCATTTCCCGAATTTTTTGACTGACCTGGAAATAATCTTCCCGGCGAATAAAATATTTTGACAAGAGCTTAGGTGGAATATCCGCAATAATACTTTCCGGATATTTACCATTACTGGCTTTCTCGATGGCCGTTAGATCAACATCGGTTGCAAAAATCTTCACGCGAAAATAATGTCCGGAATACTCCCGGTATTCCGATAACAACATGGCCAAGGAATAGGCTTCCTCGCCGGTCGAACACGCAGTCACCCAAACTCGTAATTCATCTTCTTGTAATAACTTGACGACTTTTTTCAACCAATGCTCACGAATCTCGTCAAACACATGCTCGTCACGGAAAAAACTGGTGACACCTATCAACAACTCCTGAAATAAAACCAAAACTTCGTGAGGATTTGTTTGCAATAAATTTAAATATTCGGATATATCTTTTAAATGATTGATGGATATGCGCCGTTCAATGCGTCTGACCACCGTATTGGGTTTATAAAAGGTAAAATCGATTTTGCACTTTTCCCGGAGAATCGAAAAAATCCGAGTGATGTCGCTATCGTCGGACGAGACGATATGCTTTTCCTGTAAGGTGGCATAAGGATGTTTAACAAAAGCCAACAACTGATCGGGCATCTTCTCCGGCGGCAAACTAAAATCCGCCAAACCCGTAGCAAAAGCATTCTTGGGCATGCCGTCGAATTTGGCGGAGTTCTCATCCTGCACCATCACCATGCCGCCAAATTCCTTGATGGAGCGAATACCACGCGTGCCATCACTGCCGGTACCCGACAAAATAATTCCTACCGCCAGTTCTCTGGCGTCCTCGCTCAAGGAACGCAAAAATATATCGATCGGCAGATTGATGCCTTTGCTGGGATCCTGCTCGGCCAGCAACAGTTGGTTATGAAACACCGTGACGTTTTTTCGGGGCGGAATCAAGTAGACAGTGTCTCGCTCGATTTTCATGCCGTCTTCAATACGCTTTACCGGCATGGCGGTGTGTTTGGACAACAGCTCCGCCATCAAACTTTTATACTGCGGCGACAAGTGCTGAATCACCACAAACGACAAGCCACTGTTGGCAGGCATATTCTTAAAAAATGCCTCAATCGCTTCCAAGCCTCCGGCCGAAGCGCCGATCCCGACAACATACTGCGGCGGCACTTTTACAGTGTTTTCATTATCCATAAAACCATGTTATTTAATATCAATCGTTTAAATTAATAAAGCCTTTGGACAACTTTACCCGCAACGCTGTAACAGAATACTCAAGTCTTATTTGTGTCTGTTATCACGTCGCTAATATTTGTGATAGTGACAATTAATTTACGCGATTTCAAATCGAACGATTCGCTCGCCGTATCGCTACCGTCATCCGCATTGCCTTTAATTAAAGCAGGGAAAGGCAAGTTCTTATCCCCTTGCAAACGCAACTGTAAGCTTTTATTGGTTGGCGCTTTGAAAAAAGCGTCAAAACGGTGAATAAATATATTCTTATCTTCTTCGAAAATCAGCTTGGAAAAATGCGTCTTCTGCAATTTACTGGCTTTATAGCCCAACATATCTGCAAAGGTATGATTCGCTTGTTCTATGAAGCCTTGATAATCTAGGGTTATAATACCAACCGGAACACAATGGTAGGTAAAATTTAATTTATTATTTAAACGGGACAATTCAAATTGCGCTTTTTGCAGCTCTTCATTCTGCATTTGCAACTCAATTTGATAAACTTGTAAATCATAAAATAAACGTTGAATTTCTTCCGGCGTAATACTACTGATTTCTTGAGGCGTAAAATCTAT
>FSSH01000553.1_pt1 | contig 19049 bp, 19 predicted proteins | sample 1166101 | NCBI WGS metagenome assembly FSSH01 (sample SAMEA32972668, study PRJEB13176) | freshwater metagenome | biome: Drinking water system; feature: Biomass in drinking water that filtered by 0.45 um membrane; material: drinking water | place: USA | collected 2012-12-20 | depth 0 m | reverse complement strand
AGTTTTATCAACACCGACATGAATCTGGGTTTGGTATTCGAGAACGCATTGATCGGCGGCGCCGCTTACGACGCTTTCGGTACGCCGCTACCGCAAACCACGCTGAATCTCTGCAAAAACGCCGATGCGGTGTTGCTGGGAGCGGTTGGCGGCCCAAAGTGGGAACCGCTGGCACATGCGGTACGTCCGGAACGCGGCTTATTGGGCATTCGCTCCGAACTGAACCTGTTCTCCAACCTGCGCCCGGCGATTTTGTATCCGCAACTGGTCGACGCATCGACCTTGAAGCCGGAAGTAGTCTCTGGCCTGGACCTGATGATCGTGCGCGAACTGACCGGGGGCATTTATTTCGGCCAGCCGCGCGGCGTGCATGTTGCGGAAAACGGCGAGAAAGTGGGCATCAATACCAAGATTTACAGCGAATCGGAAATCCGCCGCATCGCTCATTCCGCGTTCAAGATTGCGCAAAAACGCCACAAAAAATTGTGCTCGGTAGATAAAGCCAATGTGCTGGAAGTGACCGAGTTGTGGCGTAGCGTGATGACCGAAGTGGGTAAGGACTATCCGGACGTGCAATTGAGCCATATGTATGTCGATAACGCCGCGATGCAACTGGTGCGGGCACCGAAACAATTCGACGTGATCGTGACCAGCAATATGTTCGGCGATATTTTGTCCGACATTGCGGCGATGCTGACCGGCTCTATCGGCATGTTGCCTTCGGCTTCATTGGATGCTAACGCCAAGGGCATGTATGAACCGATTCACGGTTCGGCACCGGACATCGCCGGCCAGGGTATCGCCAATCCATTGGCAACCATTCTGTCGGTGGCGATGATGCTGCGTTATACATTTAATCAGCCGGAAGCCGCCGAACGTATAGAACGCGCGGTGAATACCGCATTAGACAGTAAAGTCAGAACCGCGGACATTTACTCGGAAGGCATGATCAAGGTCAGCACTTCCGGCATGGGCGATGCCGTACTCAACGCCTTAAAAGGATAATTAATATGTCTAAAACTTATGATGTAGCAGTCGTCGGCGCCACGGGTGCGGTCGGCGAAACCATGATTGCCATCCTGGAAGAACGTAATTTTCCGGTTGGCAAAGTCTATGCCTTGGCTAGCGAGCGCTCGGCTGGCAAACGCATCCCATTTAAAGATGGTTCGTTGGTCGTTGAAGATTTGGCGACGTTCGATTTTTCTAAAGTGCAGATTGGCCTGTTTTCGCCCGGCGCTTCCGTTTCCGCCGAGTATGCGCCGAAGGCGGCTGCGGCAGGCTGCGTGGTCATCGATAACACCTCGCAATTTCGCTACGACGACGACATTCCATTGGTAGTGCCCGAAGTTAATCCGGAAAAAGTCGCCGACTACAAAAATCGCGGCATTATTGCCAACCCGAATTGCTCGACTATCCAAATGTTGGTGGCCTTGAAACCAATCTACGATGCCGTAGGTATCAGCCGCATCAATGTTGCCACCTATCAAGCCGTTTCCGGCACCGGTAAGGAAGCAATCGAGGAACTGGCGACGCAAACCGCCAACCTGCTGAACGCCAAACCGGTGACACCTAGCGTGTATCCCAAGCAGATTGCTTTCAATGTGTTACCGCAAATCGATGTTTTCATGGACAACGGCTACACCAAAGAAGAAATGAAAATGGTCTGGGAAACTCGAAAAATCCTGGGCGATGCCGATATCCAAGTTAATCCGACCGCAGTTCGAGTACCGGTGTTTTTCGGGCACTCGGAAGCCGTGCATATCGAAACTAAACAGAAAATCTCCGCAGAGCAAGTTCGCGAACTGTTGGCCGCAGCCCCAGGCGTCACTTTGTTGGACGAGCGCGAGAACGGCGGCTATCCAACCGCAGTCACCGAATCGTCTGGTAACGACGACGTGTTTGTCGGCAGAATCCGCGAGGATATTTCGCATCCGACCGGCATCGATCTCTGGGTCGTTAGCGATAACGTCAGAAAAGGTGCGGCGCTTAACAGTGTGCAAATAGCCGAAGTGCTGGTAAAAAGCTATATCTAGTCTACGCTTAGCTCTGTGTTTTATAGTGGGTCAGTAAGTACCGAGGTATTACAAGTGAAGGAAAGCAATGTGAGCAATTTAACTAAAGCCTTAGCGGTTGTATCGTTACTGGCACCAGTCAGTGCCCAACCCTTAGGTATCGGCGAAATTGAATTACATTCTGCCCTTAACCAAAAACTCAATGCCGAAATCAGACTGAGCGTCGCGCCGGGGGAAAACCCGGCCGATGTCACAGTGAAATTGGCCCCACCGGAAAAGTTCGACCAAGCCGGCGTGGTGTGGAATTATTTCCTATCCAAAATCAAGCTAGAACCGGTAGTCCAAGCAAACGGTTCCATCATTGTCAAAGTCTCCTCTCGGGAAGCCTTGACAGAGCCGTTTCTGGACTTCCTGCTGGAAGTGACGTGGCCGCAAGGCAGCATGATGCGCGAGTTCACATTGCTCATCGACCCGCCGACCGCTTATAACCAGCCGGTAATGCCTGTCGCGGAAACTAGCGGTTACAGCGCCGAACCCATTGAGCCATTAGAGCGCCCGGCAAGGAAACCTCGAACCGCACCAAAAAGAGCGGTACGTGCAGCCCCTACCGACGACATTACCCCACAAACGCCCACCAGCGGCGAATTCGGCCCGATCCAAAAATCGGACACTTTGTGGAGTATCGCCACCCAAGTGGGTCAGGAAAAAAACATTCCAACCCAGAAAATGCTGACCGCTTTGTACAGAGCCAATCCGGACGCATTTAACAACGGCAATATCAATTCCTTGAAAGAAGGCGCCACGTTAAAGATTCCTGAGCCGGATGCGATTATGAATCCGGCGCAAAGACAAGCTCAAAATGAGCGAAAAGCCACCAGTAAACAGGTCAAGCCGGAAACCGCTCAAGCCGAAACGACCAAGAAAGCGCTGGAATTGGTAGCACCCACCGAAGCCAAGGCCGCCGGAACCGGTTCGACAAAAACCGAACAAACCTCGGCTGCCGCAGCTAATCCGGCTTTAAATAGCACTGCTGATCAAGCCAGCGATGGGAAAGATTTGGAGCTACAAGCTCGCATCGAAAAACTGGAACAACAACTGGGAATGATGCAGCAATTGCTGGCCTTAAAAGATCAGCAATTGGCCACTTTACAAAATAACAAACCAGCACAGGCCGAGCCTAGCCCGCAGCCTGCGCAACCAACTCCTCAGCCCCCCGCCGTCAGCCCCGAGCCTCCAACGCCGGCTGTAACGCCGACGCCGCAACCACCGGTTTCCGAACCTGCCGTGGTGGCACCACCCACGCCCAAGCCTATTGTTCCACCCGCGCCTAAAGTTACCCCGCCGCCACCTCCACCGGTTGTTGCGGAAGACGAAGGCTTATTTGGCTCGGACGCTTATTATTGGGTTGCCGGCACCTTAGGCACTGGCATTTTTGGCTTACTGGGCTGGTTACTCTGGCGCAAACGTAAAATCGACGAGCGCACCAACACCGAAAGCATGTTCGCCTCGGCCAGCCAAATTCGCCTGCCCGATTCGGAAAGTAGCCTTTCCGTACCGATTATGGACATCAGCAGTACCGACGAATACGACGTCGGCACTGTAGGCGAAAGCTCGTTTATCAGCGACTTTACCCCTAGCGATTTCGATGCCTTCGACACCGATCAAAATGAAGTTGATCCGATCTCGGAAGCCGACGTTTACTTGGCATATGGCCGCTACCAACAAGCGGAAGAACTGATTCGTCATGCGATAAGCGAACAGCCTAACCGCGACGAATGCAAACTGAAATTACTGGAAATCTATTACGCCAGTGAAAACAAAGACAGTTTTGCCAGTTATGCGCAAGAACTAGCCGATGCCGGTAAACGAGCAGATAAGCCATTCTGGAAAAAAGTCACGGACATGGCTAAAGAAATCGTGCCTGATTTAGCCTTGTTTGGCGGTAGTTTTGCCGCTACCGCTGCTCCCACCAGCAAAAGCGATACTAGCTTGGGCCTAGCGAGCTCCACTGCGGCCGATACGGAAATTATCGATTTAGATAAAAGCTTTGCGCTGCTTGATGACGATTTGTCGGATCTGGATATCGATAAGGATTTGGCGCTGGAAGATAACGGACTGGATTTTGACTTGGGAAGCTTCGGCGGCAGCGCTAAATCACCGGCTCAAAGCAAGCAAGCTGATGCGAATATCGAGAGTATCGATTTCGATCAGCCATCTGCTTCCAAATCTGCTGCGGATAGTGCCGAAACAATTGAAAGTATCGCGGTTTCCGGCAACGACGACATAGAATCGTTCGACTTCGACTTTGCACTAGATACTGACTCGGAAAAAGCCGAAGCGGATTCGGCAGCCTTGGAACTGGAATCTCTGGATTTTGCCAATTTTGCAGGAATAGGTACAGATACTGAATCCGGACCTGCTGACAGCACCGAGGCGATAGAAACAACATCGCCTAGTGCGCTGGACGCTTTGGAGAGTTTCGATTTTAACTTCGATATTGACAATGCCGACCCTGAAGCAACAGCCGATAAAACCAACGCGGATGCATCAAAAGCTGAGATACCAACAGCTTTAGAGTCATTCGACTTTAGCGATTTCGATGACATCAAAAAGACCGCTTCTGACCTTTCGGATAAAAGCGCAGAAGTCCTGCCGGACGCAGAAAGTTTCGATTTCGACTTCGACAGTATTAACCCCAAAGCATCCGCTGACGATAGCCTAAGCGTCGAACCGGAGCTGAATTTAGAATCGCAGTTGAAACTGGAAACATTCGATTTTTCCGATTTTGACAATATTACCCCTAAATCAGCGCAATCTTCAGACAAAGCTTTGGAAACGCCTGCGCAATCAAGCGGCGAGTTCGATTTTAACTTCGACTTCGACGCGCCAATAATCAGTACCACGGACAACAACGAGTTTGAATTGGGAGTTTCCGATTTGACCGATATGGACGAATTCGAAACCAAAATCGATTTGGCTAAAGCTTATATCGACATGGGCGATACCGAGGCGGCAAAATTGATAGCTGAAGATGTATTGTCCAAAGGCTCAAAACAACAACAGCAAGCCGCACAGGCTTTACTTGACGAACTTAAATAAGCGTCGATTGCAACCGATTTTTCTGAATTGTTCGCTCCAGCTTTTTGGGAAATATCGGTTGCTGCTTAGTTTACTCATAGGCTGATTTCCAGAAGCGTTTTATCCCCTAACTATCGTCGGCCTAAGCAGAACTAACAATAGCCGACAACATAATTCACCCGGTCGCCTGATACGGCCTAGCATTTTTAGCGCAAGGCCACTTCCAAAACAGTTTGCAGGATTGCGTACCTGCACTTGCAGACGTGCCACGAGCAGCTTTCAACACCAAAATTGGTGCTATGCTGGCGCATTAAACCAATCAAGACGCAATCCGCCTCATCAGATATGCCCAGCATCGTTATCACCACTCTCAACGCCCGATATATTCACACTGCTTTTGGCTTACGCTATCTCTACGCCAACATGGGCACGTTACAAACAGACACGGCTTTATTAGAATTCGGCATCCAGCAGCGTCCGATCGAAATTGTCGAAAAACTCCTGCAACAACAAGCGCGGATCATCGGCCTTGGCGTTTATATCTGGAACGTGGCGGAAATCAGCTCGGTAATAGCCATCCTGAAACAAGTCTCGCCGGATACACTCATCGTACTTGGCGGACCAGAAGTTAGCCATCCTCCGGATTTACCGACTGTTGCTGAATTGGCGGACTATATCGTCACCGGCAACGGCGAAATAAGCTTTCCGCAATTATGTCGACAATTGCTGTCAGGACTTAAGCCAACAGAAAAAATCGTCACCGGCGAAATGGCTGCGTTGGACACCTTGGCATCGCCATACCCACACTATACCGACACCGACATCCGTCAAAGAATTATCTACGTGGAAGCGTCGCGCGGCTGTCCGTTCAAATGCGAATTTTGCCTGTCATCCCTGGATATCACCGCCAAGCCGTTTAATTTAAACGGCTTTTTGCGCGAAATGGAGATTCTGTACCGGCGCGGCGCACGACATTTTAAATTCATCGACCGCACGTTTAACCTAAAAGTAGACAGCAGTGTGGCTATCCTTGAGTTTTTTTTGGCACGCTTGAGCGAGGATTTATATTTACACTTTGAAGTGATTCCGGACAATTTGCCAGAGCGTCTACAGCAGGCCATCAGGAAATTCCCACCCGGTGTGCTGCAATTTGAAGTGGGTGTACAAACCTTCGATCCTGCCATTCAACAGCTGATCAGTCGCAAACAGGATAACCAAAAGACCGAAGCCAATTTAAGCTGGCTTCGGCAGCATTCTAACGCCCATATCCATGCCGATCTGATCGCCGGTCTGCCTGGCGACACCCTTGCCGGCTTCGGTACCAGTTTCGATAAATTGTTTGCGCTGCACCCCCAAGAAATTCAGGTCGGAATTTTAAAACGCCTGCGCGGCGCGCCAATCAATCGGCACAATGCCGACTATCAGCTAAGTTATGACCCGCAGCCGCCCTATGCCATTCTCAGTACCCGCGACATAGGCTTTACCGACTTGCAACGCATTACACGATTCGCCCGCTTTTGGGATTTGATAGGTAACTCCGGCCGTTTTGCCTCGACTTTACCGTTAATTGTTGCCGATCAACCGTTCGCCCGCTTTTTACAATTCAGCGACGCGCTATACGCCTTAACGGACAGCACTTGGCAAATTGCTTTGAAGCGCTTGTTCGAATTAACCTATTCCGTCATGACCGACACACTGCTTGTGCCGGCTATCGATACAGTCGCGGCTTTGGATGAGGACTATCGAAGAAGCGGCGAAAAAAGCCCACCGGCGTTCTTGCAACAAGCCGCAATAGTGAACGCGACAAAGCGCGGCGTGGCGAATAAGCGGCAAAAACAATACCTATAGCTCTCGCCTATTAACCCGGCCCGTAAATACCGTCGCTCCCGCGAAAGCGGGAGTCCAGCGACTATACTGAATTCGCTGCGCGGTCTAACGGCTCCCGCCTTCGCGGGCATGACGAATCCAGGGAATTTAAGGGCAATAATCTTGCATAGCATGGGCTTTACAAGGTGTTGACCTCAACCATCCGCACCCGGCAACGGACGTACGGTTGCATAGCCGTCCCGATAACTAGGATACAAAAAGCGGTAACCCAAAGCCTTGAGTCGGGTGTTGCGGCAGCGTTTGTTTTGCGGGGCATCCGGGGCTACTGACAACGGCGAAGGGTGAGGATAAGCAAATTGTTCGGACAACCAACTCATCACATCCCAAAGCGGGGCCGGCTCGTCATCGCTCGCCAGGTAACAAGGTTCCAAGGCTAAACCGGCGAGTTGTTTTTCCAGTAAAAATAGCAAAACCGCCACACAATCCTCGGCGTGAATGCGGTTGGTATAACTGGGCGGTTGTTGCTGAACGCTCTCCCCTTGCTCCGCTCGGCGCACCAACCAATCACGACCGGGCCCGTAAATACCGGAAAAGCGCACGACGCAATTGCGATCACTCGCAGCCCACAACCGTTTCTCCGCCGCTGCCAGCCACCGGCTAGTGGCGCCAACCGGCTCAGCCATACTGGTTTCATCGATCCATTCCCCGCGATTCTGCTCGTAAACACTGGTTGAAGATACCATCAACCAACTTGGCGGCTGTTCGGCCGCCGCAAAATGCGCCAACAAATTGCTCAGACCAACATCGTACAGAGCCTGATACTCTTCGGCCTGTCGCCTATCGGGAGCTACTATAAATATCACCGCGTCAAAACTGCTAGGCAAGGAAACCAATGCCGAGGCCGTTCTTATATCGGCAATAAAAATCGGAAACGGAGTCGAGATAGCCGGCGCGCTGCGCTTCAGCCCGGTTACCTGATGCCCCTGCTGATGCAAGCGCAAAGCCACCGGATAGCCGATATCACCACAACCGATCACTAGTATTTTTGCCATAGTCTTACCCGGGAGAATCTTCATATCGCCTATTATGGCCTGCCACAGCAAGATAAATCCTATAAAAACCGTGCCCCGATACATTCGGGTTGATTTCACTGGGGTACCCGATTTCGCGAGAGCGGGGAGAATCGTATCGTTGGAAGTTCGCTAAAAAGATTTTCCTGTAGTGAAATATATTGCCGGTTTAGCTCACAGCATTTTTTAAAACGCTTCTGGCAGACCGGCCTGGAATTTTCAATAGGCATAAAAAAACCGGATGGAGTACTAGACTCCAACCGGCCTAAAAGCCCAATGACAACTTGGGTTTAAACGACCTGTTTACGACGACCGATATACAAAAAACCCAACATAGCACTAGTCATAAACCATACAGAGGCAGGGAGAGGTACGCCTGAGACAGGGTTTTGATTGGCAGCTGCTTGAATATCGACGCCATACAGAAACACCAAGTTATTAGTCAGCAAGCCAGGTTTAAGAAAGCTTAACAGGTAATCATCACCCGCTAATGCAAGACTACCGGATTCGCTGATCCAACCGCTTGTGGTCCAAAGAGCCAACTTAAAAGGACTGGCGGATGCGTAACTTTTAAAACCGGTAAAGGTTTCCAAAGGTGTAGCACTGGCCAAACTAGCTCCTTCAGAAAAGATACCGAAGGTCTCTCCTGAGGGAAATAGGAAACCAGGAGCGAAAAACTCGCTATCCCCTGAAGTCGATTCCCAAATGACGCCTGCCGAACTTGCAGTCGAAACGGCAAGCAGGCAAACAGCAAGCCAAAGTTTTAAAGATAAAAGCGTTTTCATGGATTGTTCTCCATTTTTACTAACGTTAACAAACGGCTATCCTTTAGCCACCTTATACTCCGAAGCCGATATCGCAGAGCGACATCGGCTTTAGCAGAGTTCTGTCTGCTTACAACGAGTCTTTAACTCTCGTAAGCATCTATTGCCGAACATTCGTTAACCGCAAGGCAATAGCTCAAAATGGTTAATCCCTGAAACAGAGATCAAGTTCAATAGATGAATTGATATATTCAAACGAATTTACTGAAACGGCGCTTTTTACCCAACTACTTGAATAACCACCCTCGGCTACCTATGACGTATCGTCGCAGCGCACTGTTTCACGCATTGCCGCGAATCTTTACTCCGGTTTTCTCCCGAGACTTATCCATATTTCAACCGTCACAAACAACTCAGTGCGAGCTCCACTGCCTGATATAAATCGCTTCAGACTCTACCGCGCAGCGTAATGCGCCACACCCCATTGCTATAACAGAAACCACCTTCAACTCTCTGAAGAGTCGTGCATCTGTCCGACAAATCGGTTGTTCAAGACTAAAAACTGTACTAGGAAATTGGTTATGCGTAGATTCTACAACCGGCAACTTAATCCTTTATTAACAAAAGATTAAGTTTTGATTAAAGCCTTCAGGACATGAAGTCCACAACTCGCGGATTAACAAAAACTCAACATGGTAGATGCCCCTTCTGTTTGCGGAAACCTAGGGCTGGTGGGTAAGAAACCTTCCATCAATACTCTCCCTTGTCACGCGAGGTTCGCTTAGCATGCATGCATGCATGCACAGGTATCATGCCACTTTATTTTGTTCCCGGAAGGTCTAGCCAGCTGGACAACAGCATCACCACCAAATGGAACATGGACCACTCTACCCACAACAAAATCGTCAGTTTTATCTGGTCTATTGCCGACGACTGCCTTAGGGATGTATTTGTGCGCGGGAAATATCGCGACGTCATCTTGCCGATGTTTGTCTTACGCCGCCTCGATTACCTGCTAGAGCCCAGCAAACAAGCCGTGCTAGAAGAAGTGCGCTTCCAACGCGAAGACACCGGCATGGCCGATCTCGATCCGATTGGTTTGCGCGATGCCTCGGGCTATGTGTTTTACAACACCTCCCGCTTTACCCTGAAAACCCTGCTCGGCAACCATTCGTAACTGGAAGCAAATTTAAAGAACTGCCTGGACGGCTTTTCCGACAACGTCAAAGGAATTGTCGTGGCCTGGAGCATTCTAAGCTGAATGTGCAGATTGGCCTGGACGACAGTGAAACCGAATTGGACCCGCAAAATCCTATTCTGCGCGGTGCTCGCACGGGCGGCAGCGATAAAAATCCGCTGGACGAAATCATCAAAGCCTTTAACGAACGTTACTTTGCCGACTGGAAAGCCCCCCGGAAGAGCCGCGGGTGAAGATCATTAACATCGCCAATCATGTCATGGATCATGCCGATTATAAGGCGCAGGCGGAAGACAGTCCTGATGCACAGAATCGGCAGCTGGCATTGGAGAAAATGATTCAGAATACGATCAGCATCGAACGACGGGAATTGGATTTGTATAAACTCTAGCCTCAGGCCCTGATTTCAAGCAGGCATTTGATTTGACGAGCGAGGGTGTTGTTCAGCCAAGGAAGCAGTCTGTAAGAGCTTTTATGGCGTGCCATAGAGGATAAATCTGGGCACTGGAAGTTGTCAGTGCCACTGTGTTGATATTTGTAATTATAGGCCAGCCATTTGTCGCAAACGCTCTATCACTATCTGCGCTCTCGCCTGTTCTGATTGACTAGGACCTAAATGCATTGGGATACGATCAATGAAACGTGCATCGGCTAATAAATCGTCAACTTCCTGCTCAACGAAATCTCTTAGTTGTTGAGGCGCCTCACGTAATTCATTTATAACTTCTGGGCGACCATCTACGAGATTAACGATGTCTTCTATATCATGATGAAGATAATCACCCGCACCACGCCCATAGAACGATTCAATTTTTGTTGCCATCAATAACGGAGCTGAGATATGTTGGATTACAACGCCACTAGGTAGCGTACTTGTTAACGGGTTCTCTGCAACCAGCTTGTACCAAGTATTAGTAAATCCGAGAACATTTTCGTCTGTAGGCATGACATCAATGATCAATTCTCCTTTGATCCAGCGACAGATGATGTCGCCTTTCTCTTCAAACCCTAGCTCCCTAAGTTTGTCGCCTAATTTATAGTAATTTGCGAGAGGAGTAACCTCTGCCAATAGATCAACATCTATTGTATGTCTTACAGGTGGTCGCGCCCGGTCTGTAATTAGCAGACCTACGGCACATCCTCCGACAAGTATCAGCTCGTTCAATAGCGGTTTTAATGCGTCCGCTGCCAATTCGAGCGTTCCGAGATTCGGATCGTTTTTTATCATGCTAGGCGACTCATTAGTTCTGATGCAGCAAGCTCCCGTTCTCGTGCGGCTCCAACTCTTAACGCGTCAACTAATACAAGAATTTCATAAAGATGAGAATCAGCTCGTGCAGCTACCGGCACAGATGGATAAAGAGGTTGCAAGCTTAAACCTCGCTCCTCACCTTGAGGATCTGGCCATACAGGGCCTAATATTCCATTCTGGGGGAAAAATTTTTTTAACGGTGAAGCTGCAATGCCTGTTGCCATACCCCGTGTAACAACGCCTTGCAACCCGGGGAATACATACTTTACTCCATGCAGAATAAATTCTTGTAGCGATAAGCGGATGGCCCGTAACTGACCAGACTCTCGCAACACTAGGCGAGACATTTCAGCCCTCTGAGTGGCCGCATGAACCTCTGATGTTGACATTGCGAGCTCATTACCCAGTTCGACAAAGGTCATCGCCCTGTCATTATTTACCGCAATTTTTAGTGCTACAAGGAGATCCTGTGGCTTTAAGACTGGTTGTTTCTGTCGGAATACAGGCATACGTTTTCTCTATTCGCAAATTTTGAATGACAATTCTACCATTACATCTGAAATAGGGCTTCAGCAGAGTTTTCGCCATTCGCGAATAGCGAAAACCCTGTTTAAACCTCAAAAACCCCTATCCTCCTTGGAATGACCAGATAAAAAATACATAAAAACTTATAAAAAACCTATTTAAAAACAATGACTGAATGTAAACTTAAGTATAAATATTATTATGCGGCGAATAATTTATACGCATAAACCTCTTCTATTCAAATTTACGAGATAGTTATGACTGGGATTCCACGAAAAAAAAGCCCTCGAGCCCCATCAATGCCATTGAATGAAGCCCTTGAGCGAGTAATGAAAATATATGATCGCGAAAGATTGCATCCTGCCACCACAGACATCATTGCACAGCATTTAGGCTACAAAAGCGCCAACAATGGTAGCGCACTAAGTACTTTGGCATCTCTTCGGTATTTTGGATTACTAGATCGTCCAAAAGAGGGGATGCTTGCTGTAGCCAAAGAGGTGGAGTCATACAAATTTGCACCAGATGCAAAACTAAAACGTTCTTTACTACTAGGTTTTCTCGGACGTCCAGCCCTTTACAGTGACTTGCTAGAGAAGTACAACTCAGGGTTGCCGTCAGATGCAAACCTAAAATATGAATTAATCCAACGAGGTTTTGCACCACAAGCGGCAGAGTCAGCATTAATTGTATTCAAAGGATCAGTTGACTTTACAGATTATTTCAATGGCGAAGCCAATTATGAAATTGAAGAGAATACTGACGCTGATTTACAAGACCTATTTCCAGAGCCAGATGAACCTCAACCGGTTGTCGACAAAGGAAACTCAACCATTTCATTATCAACGCTTACTCCCCAAGTCGATCCAGAGGATACTGAGTTAGACCGAATTCCAGTTCGCCTTCCAGGTGGGCGCCGAGCTTGGCTTTTCATTCCAACTCCCTTCTATAACGCCGACAAAGCAAGACTTAAGGCTCAAATTGATTTACTTCTAACTTTAGAAGACGAAGAAAGCTAATATGCGGCATCAAGCCAAGCCCCCCGTCTATGTAACACGGGGGGCTACAGATACATTCTAGCAAAAACCCTCACGAGCACTACCCACCAAGACCTTACAGCTCTTTTTATTTCTCCTACCTTTAATCCCTCGGAAGTATAGAAAGCTTTAGACGGATGCAGAAATCCATAGGAGGGACCCGCCGGGGCAGCGAAGCGGTAGCCCCAGAGGCGGGAGGTCCCTGTGGAGTTCTGCATCCCACCACAAATTAAAGTTGACACAGTAAAAATCCATCATGTAAAGTTCGCTCGAAATTCACAACGAAACTTATGTAGGTTTTTATGAAAACTTCTTATTTGACTAGCCTCTGGGACACTCCAGATAACTCACGCCTAACCGCCAAACAGTTCTCTTTGAGATTGCCTGTTCATGTATCTGCAAAAATCGCGGCCTTGTGCGAAATGTACCCAAACAAAACCAGAACACAAATCATCGGTGATTTACTGACCTCGGCATTAGAAGAGCTTGAGAAATCGTTGCCAACGAAGGCGGATTTCGAGCCTGTCGAGCGTGATCCCGACGGCCAACTAATTTTCGAGGACATTGGCCTGAGAAGCCGTTTTAGGCGCTTATCTAATAGCTATTACCAAGCATTGGAACAAGAGATTGGTAATGAAGACGCTCCGCCTTTATTTGAGCTGCCGTTGTACATTTCCGAAGATGGAATTAGCTTCAAATAATGACTAGCTGCTTACTGTCCGGCCTAGATACCGTTGAATGCGCCTATTACTTGGTGCCGGGCCGCGCATGCTCGCTGGACTTTGCCCGCCTGACGCTGGAAAAAGAAACCCTTCGCCAGAATAAAAGCCGCGACCCCAAGCTGATCAAGCTGGGTGGTATTGAATTTATGCTCCATCCTTACGGCAGCAATTCAGGTTATCCGTTTGTAATATCCAATCAAGATTTCACGATTGCCTTTGGCGAATTCAATACACCAGCCTTTTTTGTAAAATTTCGGAGCTTTGCGCTGTGGCATCAAGGCGCATTCGCTTTACATGAAATTTTTCTGAACTGGGCCTTGTCCTTGGGCTTTGTGCAGCAAAGGCCGGAAAGTTTGTCGCGGGTCGATTTCACCTTCGATTATGCGTTGCCGGCAATCGATTTCGATGGAGATCACTTCGTTTCCCTATCGAAGAAGGACAACCGCTATCGCTCAGATCAACAAATTCAAACCTTGCAATTCGGCAAGGGCGATGTGGTGCTTAGGGTTTATGACAAACTCGCTGAGATTGAGGAGCAAAGTCAGAAAACATGGTTTCATGACCTATGGAATACCGAAAGCGAAAAGGTCTGGCAGATAGAATGGCAAATCAGGAAGCCAGTTTTGAAGCGCTTTAGCATAAAGACTTTTCAAGACTTGCAAGACGGTTCCGGCGACATTCTTCGCTACCTGGCAAACGACCACGACAGCCTGAGAGTGCCGACATCAGACAGCAATCGGGCTCGCTGGCCGCTACACCCTTTGTGGCAAGACTTAATCCAACAAATCGGCCACTTCAAAGCTCAAGGCGTTTATCGCTCTATTGATCCTCAATTGATACTGGATGAACGATTAACTCGAATTGCCATCAGCTTATATGGCTATTCAAAACGGGTGGCGGCCATTGATTGCGTGCAAAACGGCAAACCGATGATCAGTATAGATGAGGCCGTAAAGCGCATCGCCGAAAAAATGGATTTGATCCACGACCCGCGCACTTGGTGCAATGATGTGGAAAAACGTATCAATGAAATCATGTTGGGCCAATGGTAATGCTCGACACCATCAAAAAATTGATTGATGTTCGGAAAAGCAAGGCGCTGTTATTGACGCAAACGGCGTTACCGGAACACCAGTATTCGGCATTTCGAAAATTGTTTCTCGATGAATTCGGCAAAAGTGGTTTGGAATCGGATTTGGAAAGGCTATTCAACGAGAATTCAGCACACACCAGAAAGGCAAGGCATGGGCAGGAATAGATTACGCGAAAAAGGAGGTGTGCGATGAGTGACTCCGGCTAACCTTTTCGATCTCTCTATCCAATTCAACCCGGAAACGGATGAAGTCCGAGAAGATGAACTAAAACACATCCTCGACTATCTCCCCGACATTTACCAAGAACTTGCCCGCCAAGCGGACATTACACCAGAGGAGTAAACAAGATGGCCGTTGCTCTCTATGCTCGCGTCTCGACCACCCGCCAGGCTGAAAACGATTTATCGATTCCTGATCAGTTAAAACAAATGCGGGAATGGTGCGGCGCCAATGGTTATGCCGTGGCGCAAGAGTATGTTGAGCCAGGAGCTTCGGCCACCGATGACAAACGCCCGGTTTTTCAGCAGATGATACGGGAAGCAACCTTAAATCCATCGCCGTTTGAAGCCTTGATCGTTCACAGTCAATCGCGCTTTTTCAGAAACTCGATTGATTTTGGCTTGTATGAGCGCAAGCTCAATCAAGCCGGTGTGCGGCTAATTTCCATTACACAGCCGACTAGCGACGATTCTTCCGGCGATATGGTGCGGAAAATTTTCAGCGTCTTCGATGAATTTCAAAGCAAGGAAACCTCAAAGCATACTGCGCGCTCCATGCTGGAAAATGCCCGACAAGGTTTTTTCAATGGCGCGCATCCGCCATTTGGTTATCGCGCCGTCGAAACCGAAGTCACCGGTAATCGTGGCCGCAAGAAAAAGCGGCTAGCCATTGATGAAACCGAAGCCGAAATCGTTCGGCGAATTTTCAAGCTGTATATCCAAGGCCATCAAGGCAATCCGTTGGGGATGAAAGCCATTGCCACACTGTTAAATCAGCAAGGGGTCTCGATGCGCGGTCGCCCCTGGCGCACACAAAAGCTGCAAGATCTGTTATCCGATAGCCTCTATATGGGCGAGTATTATTACAACCAATTCGACTCAAAAAAGCAGAAGCCTAAACCACAGGATGAATGGATCAAAATCAGTGTTGATCCGATTGTCGACGAACCAACCTTCGCACGCGCCCGGCGCGCACGCGAGGAGCGAGCACCGGGCCGCGTCTCGCCAAGGTTGGTGAGTTCGCCCATTCTGTTAAGCGGATTGCTGATCTGTGCGGAATGCGGTTCGGGTATGTCATTGATGACCGGCAAAAGCGGCCAATATCGCTATTACAAATGTACCAATCAGCGAGATAAAGGCAAAGACCGCTGCAGTACACCGAATATCCCGATGGAAAAACTTGATGATCTGGTTTTGGCGCGTCTCGCAAACCATATCTGCAAGCCAGACCGGGTGAAGTCGATGCTGACGGACTTGCAAAAATTGCGCAAACAGGCCAATGCTCAAAGTAATCAGCACTTGGAAGCGCTAAAAAAACAAATAACAACCAATGACCTGAAAACCGCCAATCTTTATCAAGCAATTGAAAAGGGTTTACCTTGGGATAACAGCACTCAAGACAGGATGCACAAGCTCAAAGCGGAAAGAGAAAACCTGTTGATTGAAATTTCAACAATTCGTCGGAATCAATCGATACCGAGTACCACCATTAATCAAAAGCAAATCGATGGATTTTGCCAAGCATTAAGAACTAGATTGCTAGATAAGAGCTCTGGCTTTGGAAAAGGCTATCTGAAACTATTGGTGGATGAAGTCAGGATAGAAGGCAAACAAGCCATCATGCAAGGCAGTTACGAAAATCTAGCTTATGCGGTGGGCAGTTCTAAAGAAGCTAGCGAAGAAGTGCCCACTTTCATGCGTCAATGGCGTCCCGGAGACGATTCGAACGTCCGACCTGTCCCTTAGGAGGGGACCGCTCTATCCTGCTGAGCTACCGGGACCTGGGTTGAAATTTTACCACAGGGCAAAAGGCTAAGCTTTCTGTTTTCTAATCTCTACGCGTTCAAGCGACGTGATGAAATAGGACAGCTTGGATTGGCTTTTTGAAGACAAATTTTCGAATAGTCCGCCGATTTGCACTTTGGCTGATGACGCCGACACCGGCTTTACAAAGCGCACGGACAGATCAAAATCCATTACATAATCTTCAAAAGTAATTTGGCAGTTTTTGACGGTATCGCCGCGCTGCACTCGCGCTCTGTTAACGGGAACGGTAATACCCGCTCCGCCTCTGGATAAATCGAACAGACTACCTCCGACCGAAATACCTGTGCGTTGCACAACACCGGAAAACGGAATATCGATACTGCTTATTTCCAGACGCGGGGTACGCCGCCGCTGGGGATAAAACACCCGATCAGGAAAGGGGGCTTTGTAGTAATTGATTCCTCGTGAATGACCGACTTCGATTCCCGTCAGATTAAACGATAAATGGATACCTTTATGAAAGGTAGAGAGTTTCAACGAGCGACTAAGCAACAAAAAATCGTTACCGTGTTTAGGCATCAGCTCGTCGAGAATAATGACTTTCTTATCCAGTTTGACTGCGAGTATAGAGGAACTAAAGTCCTCGCCCTCCACCTGAACGGTACATAGCGGCGAACTATTTTCAATTTCACCCAGCAACTTGGCAATCTTGTCGGGATCAGTAATAAAGTTGGGGTTCTCAAAACTTAATAGCTCGTCATCATCATCTTGAGCGGGCTCCGGTGGCAACGGTTTTGAAAATAAATGCTTGAGTTTTCGCAGCATATGAGCGACCTGTCTGGTTATTCGTCGCTCAGTCTACACTGAAATTAATGTATGCGAAAACAGCTCGTTGCGGGTGACGCCATCGGGCCCGTAGGTGGCGGCTAACGGCGACTTACCTCTTAAGATTTGCAGTGATCTTTGCGTATGTCGACTCAATAACGCGATGCTGGCACCGTTTTGTTCGTTAATTGTGCGACAGGTTTGGGAGAGTCTAACGATGTGATTCCAATAATTCCAGGACTCGGAAATATTGATGCCGGCGGCTTTGGCTTTGACAAGATAGGCTTTGATGCCATCGTTACTCACCACCAATTGCTCGGTGGCGAGCACCTGGCCTAATTGCTTGGTAAATTGCTCAAGCTGGGTAACCAGATCTTTTTTGTGTGTAGCGAGTGCCGAAATGGCATCCGCATCGGTTTTTTGTTTCAGGTTTGCGGCTTCGGCGTTTAGCAACTCCAGCAAACTTTGCGTCGCTTTTAACCCGTTATTTAATAGCTTCTCGGTGATTTGGTAAGTTTTCTCTATCATGACGTCATGTACTATTGGTTAGTTGACCTTCAAATTGCAACATTTTCTCGGCAACGCGCTCGGCGTTAACTTGATAGCTGCCGTCCTGCACAGCGGCTTTTATTGCCGCCACACGGTCTTCGTTCACCACGGGGGCGGCAGCGCTTGAAGCTGTTGCCGATTTAATGTCCAGAGCGGTCGCGGTGATGTTGACTGTGTCCGTGGAGGCACCGTTGACGGGCTTCTCTTTAAACTCGGCCGAGTCCTTAACCGCTGATTTTGCCGGTAGCGGTGTGCTAACAGATTTGCTGGTGATAGGGTCGATAGCCATGACGGAATTCCTAAATTAGTTTTATCTGTAGCACTTAGCGGCATCATCATAAATTCCTTTAATGCTTTATCAAAAATAAACCGATACCTGACCGGAATCGACCACGGTAGCCTGGATTACGCGTTGCGAAGACAGGTTTTTTACATTGATCTTCTGACCTTTGGCACCATCCGCCATCGCAGTGCCAACCGCACTAATCAGTACCCCGGCCTTGCCTGATTGAATATTTACCCGTTCGCCCCGCTTGACCAGTGTCAACTCGGTAACGTGCAGCTTGTTTAACACGCTGCCGGCGGGAATATTGCGCACCGACTGTTTATCGACGACGTCATCCAGCTCGGTCAAATAGCCCTGTTGCAATAAGCCAATATCGCGGGATTCCGCACTTAAATACTCGGTACGAATCACATCGCTACGCTGTAAAGATCGATTCAGGACTAATACGTTTTTAAACGATCTTACCGATACCATGCTGTAAATCGTCCAACCTTTTTCGCCGTGGCAACGCACTCCCACCGTATTTCTGCCTGGTTTTATCTCGCCGGATTGAGTAAATACTTGCAAGGGTTGTTCGCACTGCGGCAATTGCAAACGCGGATCGATTTGCGCACCGCCAATTTCATACTTGCCACCAGGGGCGAGGCTGGAATTGACGTACTGGTTAACCGCATCCTGGATTAATGGCACCGATTGCATCGGTCCCGCTAATGCTGTTTCGCAGACCAACAGCAAAATCACGCTCAAATTTTTGATCTTCATTGCAGTCGCCATATTTTTGACTTTTGCAAGAATAAAGCACGAAACATACCAGTAATTTTATAA
>FSSH01001240.1_pt1 | contig 19058 bp, 16 predicted proteins | sample 1166101 | NCBI WGS metagenome assembly FSSH01 (sample SAMEA32972668, study PRJEB13176) | freshwater metagenome | biome: Drinking water system; feature: Biomass in drinking water that filtered by 0.45 um membrane; material: drinking water | place: USA | collected 2012-12-20 | depth 0 m | reverse complement strand
AAGAGAATCTGGAACATGCCCGCCTGGAACTGGAAGCGGCCCGCCGCAGCCAGGACTACGCGCGCATGTCCGAACTGCAATACGGCGAGATTCCCAAGTTGGAAAAAGAGCTGGATTTGGCTTCGCAAGCGGAGATGCAGGAAACCACCTTGCTGCGCAGCAGAGTCACCGAAGAGGAAATCGCCGAAGTTGTCTCGAAATGGACCGGCATCCCAGTATCGAAAATGATGGAGGGCGAGCGCGAGAAATTGCTGCGCATGGAAGAAGAGCTTAGCAAACGGGTGATTGGGCAAACCGAAGCACTAAAAGCGGTGAGCAACGCCATCCGCCGCTCCCGCGCCGGTCTGTCAGACCCCAATCGACCCAACGGTTCATTCCTGTTCCTTGGTCCGACCGGTGTGGGTAAAACCGAACTGTGCAAGGCCTTGGCCGAATTTATGTTCGATACCGAAGAAGCGATGGTGCGCATCGATATGTCTGAATTCATGGAGAAACATTCTGTGGCCCGCTTGATCGGCGCACCTCCCGGCTATGTTGGCTATGAAGAAGGCGGCTATCTGACCGAAGCCGTGCGCCGCAAACCGTATTCGGTCATCCTGCTGGATGAGATCGAAAAAGCCCATAACGACGTATTTAACGTATTGCTGCAAGTACTGGATGACGGCCGCTTAACCGATGGACAGGGCCGTACGGTGGACTTCAAAAACACCGTGGTGGTGATGACTTCGAACCTGGGTTCCAGCGTAATTCAGGAATTAGCTGGGGAAGATAATTACGTAGAGATGAAGGATGCGGTGATGGAAATCGTCGGCCAGCATTTCCGCCCGGAATTCATCAACCGGGTCGACGAAGCCGTAGTCTTCCATCCGCTCGGTCAAGGCCAAATCCGTGCGATCTGCAAAATACAGATCGAGTTGCTACACCAACGTTTACAAGAAAAAGACATGGGTATGGAAGTCAGCGAAACGGCGCTGGATTTACTTGGCGAAGCAGGCTTCGACCCGGTTTATGGTGCGCGCCCGCTAAAACGAGCCATACAACGGCAGTTGGAAAATCCGCTGGCTAATGAAATTTTGTCAGGCCGTTTTATTCCGGGGGATGTGATTAAAATCGATGTCGCTAACGACGGACTGACTTTTAGCAAATAAATGTAGTTTCGAGCGCCGGGTTGGACCAACGTCTAGCCCGGCTCCCGGCGACTACTCCTTCGCCCCAGCCTGAACCAAAATAGCCTTAATTTCTTTGTGCCCTCGAGTTCGGGCAAACTGCAAGGCATTGGCTGTCGGCTTGGCGCCGTTAGCCAATAATAGCTTGACCATTTCCAACTGCCCTCTACCGGCGGCCAATCCCAGCGCAGCCGAAGCTCCGGCATTAACATCCATACCGGCATCCAGAAACAGCTTTACAGCAAGCATATCGCCCGCACCCGCCGATGCTGCGAATTGCGGCTCTGTGTATCCAACGCCCATTTGCTGCAATTCCTTCCTGGCGCTTGCAGCATCTGTCGCAAAGGCTACTTTGGCTTGAAATAGGCTTGACGCCGCTACTATTAAAGCGACCACTACACCTGAGCGGCACTTGTTAAGAGACTGCTTAATGATCATATTCATCTCCGCGAAATCAAATTTTGATCACCCGCCCCTCGGCGGCGGATTGCAGCGCGGCGACGATGGTTCGGCAGTTATCGCGGGCATCGCTAAATGATAATGTCGGATCTTTGCCGTTTAATACGCAATCGCTGAAATGTTCGATTTCCAAGCGAAAATGATTTGCGACTGGTAAGCGTTCTTCAGACTGCCGGCCGTCTTCGGTCCACCAGGAAATTACCGGCACATCCCCTGGCAATTGCCAGACGACGTGGCATTTGATTCCGCCTTGGGTTCCCACGATTTCATATTCGCAACGTCTGGCGCGTTCGAAGCTGAAATCGAAATGCGCAAATTTGCCGTCGCCAAAATCCAGTATGCCGCTGGTCGTGATATCGGCGCCGCTTTCCACATATTTGGATAAGGCAGTGACCGTTCGCGGCGTTTGTTGAAAGAACATGCGTAACGAATGGATCGCATAGCAGCCGATATCCCACATCGCCCCGCCGCCGCGTGAGACATCTTCCGCCAAGCGATACATCCGGGCCGGACGCATCATGAACGAGTAGCTGGCACGCACAGAGCGGATTTCGCCTATCAAGCCGGACCTGATCAACTCCAACACGCGAGCGTGCTGGGGATGGAAACGGTACATAAAACCTTCCATCACGGTCACCCGGTAGCGGCGCGCGGCTGTTTCAATCGCGTCAATATCCTCTACCGTCAAGGCCATCGGCTTTTCGCACAGCACATGCTTACGGTGCTCAATGGCCCGTAAAGCCCATTCCGCATGCTCATGATTGGCCATCGGCAAGTAGATAGCCTGCACATCTTCATCATTTAGCAATGCATCCAGATTATCGTAACTCTGTGTTTCCGGATGGCAAGGAGCGTATTGAGCGAGGGTTTGCGCTGCGGCTCCGGGCCGACGGCTGGCTATGCCGACCAGCTTTGCGTTGGACGCTTCAACTATAGCCGGCAACAGGCGCTCGTTGATACGGGCAGCACCGAGAATGCCCCAACGAAGTTTGGCTTGGTCTTGGTTATTCATGACAGTACCTTCTGGACTGATAAGCTGAGAGCTATCAGATTAGCAGCTTGTCCGCGCGCCGCAAGCAACTTAACTCAAAAAGTTATGTGAAAGCCAACAACCTTTTATTAACGGAAAGACTGGGAACCAGAGTATCTGGCATCTGCGCAAGATAAAATCGCCGCGCATAAAAAAGGCCCAAGCAACAACTGTTGCATAGGCCCTGTTGATCTATCGACTTTGGGTCGAGATCAAGCCATCGCGCGCAGTCTGTCGTTAAGTCTGCTTTTGCTGCGAGCGGCTTTATTTTTGTGGATCAGGCCTTTGTTGACAGCCGAATCGATTACAGGAACAGCGGTTTTAAACGCGGCTTGAGCTTGCTCTTTATCGCCTGCTCTAACAGCGGCGATCACTTTTTTAACGAAAGTGCGTAGGTTGCTGCGCTGTCCTGCATTGCGAATACGGCTTTTCTCAGCCTGACGCGCTCTTTTTCTAGCTTGTGGTGAATTAGCCATAGTCTATCAGTTCTTTTGAGTTAATCTGGAACCGAGTATTATCATTTTGGATGCTATGATTGTCAAATTTTTAGTGTTAACAAACTCAACCTGAGGCCTGCAGTGAGCAAGCAGCTGTTTAAATCCACCGCAATCGTCAGCAGTATGACCATGATTTCACGAATCATGGGTTTTGTGCGAGACATGTTGTTCGCCAACATTTTCGGCGTTAACGTGGCCACCGATGCATTCTTCGTAGCGTTCAGAATTCCGAACTTCCTTCGCCGCCTGTTCATGGAAGGCGCGTTCGCCCAAGCTTTTGTGCCGGCGCTGACGGATTATAACGAAAAAGGCAGCCGCGAAGCATTGCAGCTATTTATAGACCGGACTGCCGGCACTTTGGCGGTCCTGTTGATGCTAATCTCGCTGGCAGGCGTAATTGCCGCCCCGCTGCTGATCATGCTATTTGCACCGGGCTTTCTATGGGAAGGCGGCCAGTACGAACTAGCTGTACAAATGCTCCGCATCACCTTCCCCTATTTGTTCTTCGTTACGTTAGTTGCGTTCGCCGGCGCGATTTTGAACGCCCGCGGTAAATTTGCGATTCCGGCCCTGACCCCGGTATTTTTGAATATCTGCATGATAGGCGCAGCGATCTGGGTTTCGCCGTTAATGGCACAACCTATTATGGCGTTGGCGTGGGGAGTATTCGGCGCCGGGATGGTGCAATTGCTGTTTCAAATCCCCGCACTATTGCGTCTGGGTTTACTGCCGAGGCCGCGCTGGGGCTATCAAGACCCGGCAGTGCGGCGCATACTAAAACAGATGCTTCCGGCAATCTTTGGAGTCTCGGTGGTGCAAGTTAATTTGCTGTTTGGCACTTTGGTCGCCTCGTTTTTGACCTCCGGCAGCGTTTCCTGGCTGTATTACTCGGATCGGTTGGTGGAGTTTCCGCTCGGTATTTTGGGTGTGGCGCTTGCAACAGTCATTTTACCCAGATTGTCCGAAAATCATGCTACTGAGGATGCCATGGCCTTTTCCAAGGCGTTGGACTGGGGCCTGAAATTGGTATTATTGATAGGCTTGCCGGCCACTTTGGGTTTAACACTGCTGGCCGAACCCTTGTTATCGACGCTGTTTCAATATAACGAATTCGGCAGCGACGATGTGCGGATGGCGGGTAAAAGTCTGATGGCTTACGCGCTGGGTTTATTGGCATTCATGCTGATCAAGATCTTGGTTCCAGGCTTCACCTCGCGCCAGGACACGCAAACACCGATGCGTTTTGGTATGCATTCCATCGCCGCGAATATCGTATTGAGTGTACTGCTGGCATTTCCCTTCGCGCATGCCGGCATCGCCCTGGCAACCACTTTGTCGGCTTACCTAAACGCGCTACTCCTGTTGCTTAGGCTGCTAAAAACTCGAATTTACCGCCCTAGCGAACAGTGGCTGTCATACATTCTGCGGATTGTGGCAGCTAACGCAATTATGTCGGCGTTCTTGTATTATTTTGTCGATGTCACGCTTTGGCTGGATTGGAGCGCCTCGCAACGCGGCCTGCACCTGGGAATGACAATCGGCTTGGCAATCTTGATTTACAGTTCGGCGCTGGTATTGTTGGGCATCCGCCCTCGCCATATCGGCTTGCAAAAATCCGTAACGACTTGAGATTCTCTGCGGCGCCACCATTGTCATGTAGAATGCACCGCAAACAGCGGTTTCCGTAATGATTCAACATAATAATCAGTAAGCTATGAAAACAAAAACAATCGGTTTTATTGGTGGCGGCAACATGGCGACCAGTCTAATCAGCGGCTTGATTGCCAGCGGTCATTCACCGCAGCAGATCTGGGTGTCGGATACCGCGCCCGCCACTTTGCAGGCTCACGCAGATCAACTTCATGTCAATACTACCGCCAGTAATGAGACAGTCATTAACGAAGTCGAAGTGGTGGTGCTGGCAGTTAAACCGCAAATACTGCGTGACGTGGCTTTGCAAATCGCGCCCTGTCTGAAACAAAAAAATGTGCTGGTAGTATCGATTGCCGCCGGCATTTCCCAGCAAAGTCTATCCAAATGGCTGGGCAGCGAGGTCGCTATCGTGCGCTGTATGCCTAATACGCCCGCACTGGTGCAAACCGGCGCAACAGCATTGCACGCCAACGCGAATGTAGACGACGAACAAAAAGATCTAGCCGAAAATATTCTGCGCGCGGTCGGTTTGGCCTTGTGGGTAAACGACGAAAACCAACTCGACGCCGTGACCGCGGTATCGGGCAGCGGGCCGGCTTATTTTTTTCTGCTGATGGAAGCAATGGAAAAAGCCGCCCTGGAATTGGGCCTGGACGAACGCTCCGCTAGACTGCTGATTCAGCAAACAGCACTGGGCGCCGCCAAAATCGCGCTGGAATCGTCCGAATCACCCGCCCAATTGCGCGCCAGAGTCACCTCACCGGGCGGTACCACTCAACAAGCTATAGAAACGTTTGTCAAAAACGGCTTTGTCGAACTGGTTGCAAAAGCCTTACACGCCGCCAAAGACCGCTCGATTGAAATGTCAAAACAACTGGGAGCCAACTAATGGGCAGCAATTACATGACCGACCCAATAGTGTTCCTGATCGATACGCTGTTTTCGTTGTATATTTTGGCGGTGGCCTTGCGCTTCTTGTTGCAATGGACCCAGGCCGATTTTTACAACCCTGTTTCGCAATTTCTAGTGAAAATCACCCATCCGCCGTTGCGGATTTTGCGTCGCTTCATTCCTTCCATCGGTCGCATAGATAGCTCTTCCCTAGTGCTAGCGTTGTTGCTGCAAATAGTCGCCAACTTTTCGATACTGGCTATCAAAGGCTTATCGGTCAGTTTTGTGGCATTGACGCTATTGTCGTTTACCGACTTATTGAAAATGCTGATCGACATTTTCGTTTACGCCATTTTTGCCGGTGCCATCCTCAGCTGGTTCGCCCCCGGCAGTTATGGCTCCGCTTCGTCGATTTTGTACAGTTTGACCGATCCGCTGCTGAACGTGTGCCGCAAAGTGCTGCCGGACATGGGTGGAATAGACCTATCGCCGCTGGTGGCGCTGGTATTGTTGCAACTGGCAAAAATGATGATTTTACCGCCCTTGCATCAATTGGTTAGTCTGCTGGGCTAGGCGCCAGACTGGTATTGCCATGCAACATGTCGCCTTTAAACGAACATCTTTTGTCGCTCTAACCTTGCTATTGGCAATGGGCGAGCCGGCATATGCAAAAAAAATGTATCGTTGGGTGGATGAAAACGGTAACGTCTATTTCTCCGACCAAGTGCCGCCCGACCAGGTAAAACACAAACGGGAAACATTGAGCGAGAAAGCCCGCGTGCTCGACGTGCTGGAAAAAGCCAAAACCGCCGAGCAAATTGCCCAGCAAAAGCGGCTGGATGCGCTACGTAAGGAACAGGAAAAGATCATTGCCAGGCAAAACGCCAACGACAAAGTACTGTTAAGCACGTTTCGTAGCATCGAAGATATGAATAAGGCCTTGACCAATAAAATGGCGTCCTTCGATGCCGGACAAAAAGTGATTGAAGGCAATATCGAGCGTATTCAACAGCAATTGCAGCAGCAACAGCAACAAGCCGCCAATCTTGAGCGTGGCGGCAGCAAGATCCCGCCGAAATTACTGGCGGATATTGCCGCCAGCAAACAACAGATAGAAGCGGGCAAACAAGAACTTTTGCGTCACCAACAAGACAGACAAAACAGCGAAAAAGAATTCAAAGCCGACATAGCCCGCTTTCAATTCCTCACCCAAACCAACAGCAACGACGGAAAACCGGTCAACGGCGACAGCTTAGCGGCCAGCAACGCCAGCAACGAGCTAGGTCTGTTTGTTTGTCAGGACGCCGGGCAATGCGAAAAAGCCTGGAAAATCGCCGGTGAGTTTGTCGCGACTCACTCCACCACCGGTCAAGACGTGGAAAGCGAGAAACTGATCATGCGCGCAGCGCCACAGAAAGACGACGATTTAAGCTTGTCGGTATCGCTGCTCGAGCGTAACAACACTTTGCAGATATTTCTGGATATCCGCTGCCGCCAATCCAGCATAGGCAACGAATTATGTTCAGGCGCAAAGGCGCAGAGCATTCGCCAAGCCTTTGCCCCCTTTATTCAATCCAGCTTAGCGGCGCAGCAATAAAGTACCGACTCCCTGATCGGTGAACAGCTCCAGCAACACCGCGTGCTCGACCCGACCGTCGATGATATGCACACTGGTCACGCCGCCCTTCAACGCATCAGTACCGCAGCGGGTTTTCGGAATCATCCCCCCGGAAATAGTGCCGTCAGCGATCAGATTATCAATATCGGTTAAGGTCAGGCCAGTCAGCAAATTACCCTGTTTGTCCATAATGCCGGGGATATTTGTCAACAACATCAGTTTTTCGGCTTTTAATACTTCCGCAACCTTGCCGGCCACCAGATCCGCATTGATATTGTAGGAGTGCCCATCCTTACCCACGCCAATCGGCGCGATCACCGGAATAAAGTCGCTGTTACCCAACATTTCTACCACGGCTGGATCGATGCTACTGACTTCGCCGACATGGCCCAGATCGATAATTTCCGGCGCATCCTCCATGGTCGCACCGGCCTTGGTCATATTGATTTTACGAGCATGGATGAAATTACCATCCTTACCGGTCAGACCCACGGCCTTGCCGCCCTGCATGTTAATCATATTGACGATCTCTTTATTCACCAGGCCGCCCAGCACCATTTCCACCACATCCATGGTTTCGCTGTCGGTCACGCGCATGCCGTCGATAAACTCAGAGGTTTTACCCAAGCGTTTTAACAAATCGCCAATTTGCGGACCACCGCCATGCACGACGATGGGATTGATTCCCACCAGCTTCATCAAAACGATGTCGCGGGCGAAACTGTGTTTCAACGCATCGTCGACCATCGCATTGCCGCCGAATTTAATGACAACTGTTTTGCCCTTGAATTTTTGAATATAAGGCAAGGCTTCGATAAGAACGTGGGCAATCTGGTGCGCGCTTTTTTCTTTCATGATCGCTAACAATTAAAAAGGTAGTTTGATGTCGGGTTTGATTTGCAGCATCAGCTGCCTTAATTGAGCTTGAATACGTTGCATCGCTTCCTGGCTATCCGCTTCGAAACGCACGGTTAGAACCGGCGTGGTGTTGGAGGCTCTGACCAGGCCCCAGCCGTCGGCAAATTCCACGCGCATGCCGTCGATATTGATGATCTTGCCGTCTTTAAACTTGGCCTGGCTGAATAGCTGTTCCATAAAGCGGACACCTTCGCCCTCGGCCATCGGTACATGCAGTTCCGGCGTATTGATACTGTCCGGCAAATCGGCAAATACGTCGCCACTACTGCGCATATCGCCGGACAAAATTTCGATCAACCGCGCAGCGGCGTATAAGGCATCGTCGAAACCAAACCAACGGTCGTTAAAGAAAATATGCCCGCTCATCTCGCCTGCCAGTGCCGCTGCGGTTTCCTTGAGCTTGGCTTTCATCAGCGAATGACCACTTTTCCACATCAACGGCCGTCCGCCGCGTTTAACGATTTGATCGTGCAAATGCCGGGAGCATTTCACATCGTAAATAATTTCCGCCCCCGGTTTATTCGCCAGCACATCGCGGGCATACAGCATCATTTGCCGATCCGGCCAAATAATCTTGCCGCCGGAATCGACCACGCCAATTCTGTCGCCGTCGCCATCAAAGGCTACACCAATATCAGCCTCGTAATGCTGCACGGCCTTTATCAGATCTGCCAGATTTTCCGGCTTGCTGGGATCGGGATGATGGTTGGGGAAGTTGCCGTCAATGTCGCAATACAACTCAATCACTTCGCAACCCATGGTACGCAATAGAATGGGTGCCAACTGTCCGGCCGCGCCATTGCCGCAATCGACAGCCACTTTCATCGGCCTGACCAAATGCACATCGTCGGAAATCATGCCGATATATTCGTTACTGAACAGGCTATTCAGCTCGATGGAACCTGGCGCACCGTCGCTGAAATCGCCGGCTTCGATGCGTTTTTTCAGCAGTTGGATCTTGTCGCCTGACAAGGTTTCGCCGTTCAAAACCAGTTTAAGACCATTGTAGTCAGCCGGGTTGTGGCTACCGGTAATCATCACACCACTGCGGCCTTCGCTGTGCTGGGTGACAAAATACAGCAGCGGAGTCGGTACCAGGCCGATGTTCAATACATCGCAACCCGCTTCGGTGATGCCTTTTGCCAAGGCATCCGCCAACCCCGGACTGGATAGCCGGCCGTCCCTGCCCATGACGATAGTCTTGATATTCAGCTGCCTGGCCTCGCTACCCAAAGCCCGGCCGATATTTCGCACCGTTTCCGGCGTCAAACCGCGCCCGACAATACCGCGAATATCATAAGTGCGGAAAATATCGGCAAAAGACTCGCCGGCCGTCGGCGCGATGGTCGGCATCGCTATGGGTGCCGATTTCTCGGCGGGAGCAGCGACACTAAGCGGCGCCTGCTCGGCCATGCTGATCGGCGCCGTGCCCAAGCTCACCGGCACACTCGCATATTGTTCGGCTGTTTTGGGCGAGTCTTCGATAAAATCGATGTCGAAGGATTCGTCGAAAAAGTCATATTCGCCCAATTCGTCCGGTGCTTTACTCGGGCTTTTTTCTTGTTCCAGAATGCGTTTGAACTGGGCCAAGGTAGAAATGATCGGCCGCATCTCATCCAGTTGCACCGGATAGTGGCCAACCTGCTTGCCGGTCATCATGTCCTTGGCAGCCTTTAAAATACTACTTTGATCGTGGTGCAGATAGTCGGCCAATTTACGATAACCAATAAAAAACGCCAGACAACCCAACAAGGCGGGGATCAGGATAATGCAGGAAAATAAAATGATGTCGCCTGCACTGGTGCCGCCACCGATTGAGAGCTCCAACGACCACCGGCTGTTAGTCAACGGAATAACTTGCGGCTCGTCGTCCTTCAACTCCGCCATACCGACACTGGCCAATACGGCCTGCTCTTGCTTGATCTCCACATAGCCATTACTGACGGTAGTCTTGGTAATCAGCTGTTGCAACAAATCCGGCTTTAAACTGACCAAAATCACGCCGATTACCTGCTGGTTTTGACTGACCGCAGCCGTCATTGCCAAATGCCGATGCTCGCCCTCGCCTTGCACGAAGGGCTTTTGCTTGGCGGTGAGCGTGGCGCGCACCATCTCCAGATCGGCAAAGCCCATATTCGGCACTTGGGTAAGGTCCGGTTCGCTGACCGTGGCCGGCAGCAAACGCACACGCATCGCTTGCGGAATCGTGTTCTGCAGCCTGATAGCGACGTTATCCAGCGCCGCTTGATTGTGACTATCGCTGGCAAGTAGCGCCACCACATCCGGCGCCTGCGCCAGACCATCGATAACCCGCTGTAAAGTCTCGATCTGACTAACGATGCTGACCGTCATACCGCTGGCAATCGCCGTGGTACTGGTTTGCTGAGTTTCCCTAACCTGAGCTGCCGAAAACCAATAGGCGCCGCCGCCGGCCAATAACACCATCAGCGCCGCGATGCCGGCAACTATGCTAAATATGCGTCCCATCCGTCGCGGCTCCGCTTAGTGCCGGCCGCTGTGCCCAAAACCGCCGCTGCCGCGATGGCTTTCGTCGAAATCGGCCACACACTCAAACTCGGCCTGCACCACCGGAACAAATACCATTTGCGCAATGCGCTCGCCTATCTCAACGGTAAAAGCGCTATTGCCGCGATTCCAGCAGGAAATAAAAATCTGACCCTGATAATCCGAGTCGATCAAGCCCACTAAATTGCCCAGCACGATGCCATGCTTATGACCCAATCCCGAGCGGGGCAGCAAGACCGCCGCCAAATGCGGATCATCGATATGAATTGCCAGTCCAGTGGGTATCAAAGCCGTTTCGCCGGGTTGCAAGGTCAAAGCCTGATCCAGGCAGGCACGCAAATCCAATCCCGCAGAGCCATGGGTAGCGTAGGCAGGCAAAGCAATCTCCTGGCCCAGACGCGGATCAAGAATTTTTAACTGGATTTTTCTCATGCAATTTCTCGGCTATCAATTTAAGCAGCTGTGCGGCTAAGGTATGTTTATCGGTCATCGGCAGGATTTGTTGACCGCCGGGCCAAAATACTTGCAAGGCGTTGCGATCACTCTCGAAACCGCCTTCAACCTGACCTACCCAATTCGCGGCGATCAGGTCCAGGTTTTTGCTTTGCAGCTTGTGTTTGGCGTAATTTTCCAGATCGTCGGTTTCCGCGGCAAATCCCACAACCAAGGGTTTTGGTTGCAAATCAGCCACTGCGGCGATGATATCCGGATTTTTTACCAAGGCTATGTTGCCGGTGTCGCCAGCCTTTTTTATTTTGCCGTCAGCCAGCTGTTGCGGCCGATAATCCGCTACCGCCGCAGCGCCAATGTAAATATCCGTCAGCCGGCAATGCGCCATCACCGCATCATACATTTGCAGGGCTGTTTCCACCGGAATAAGTTTGGCTCCGGCCGGCGCTGCTAAGTTCACCGGACCACTAACCAGTGTCACGCTGGCGCCTGCTGACAGGGCTGCGCCCGCCAAGGCATAACCCATTTTGCCGGAGCTACGGTTAGTGATGTAGCGCACCGGATCAAGCGGCTCACGCGTCGGTCCGGCACTGATGACGATATTAACGCCTGACAGAAAGCCGGGAGGTTCAGACCCCAGCACTTGCAGACAAATATCGGCCGGCTCAACCATCCGTCCCAAACCTTGCTCGCCGCAAGCCTGCTCGCCGGCCGCAGGGCCAATGCAAGACACCCCATGGCTTTGCAATCTGGCAATATTCTCTTGGGTTACAGATTTAGCCCACATCGCCTGATTCATTGCCGGCGCGACGAATACCGGACATTCAGCCGCGAGGTATAGTGTGGATAACAAATCATCGGCCAAACCGTGGGCCATTTTCGCCAACATATCAGCGGTCGCCGGCGCAATCAGCAACAGGTCTGCCCAGCGCGCCAAATGAATATGACTCATGACCTGTTCCTGCTCGACATCCAGTAAATCGCTATGCACGGCATGGCCGCTCAAGGCCTGAAACGTCAGCGGCGTGACAAACTGGCGGCCGGCGGCGGTAATCACCACGCGAACTTCATGGCCTTGCTTACGCAACAAGCGCACCAGTTCCGCCGCTTTATAAGCCGCGATACCACCGCAAACCCCCAACAAAATTCGCTTGTTAATGTTCATACCCCAAAAAGATCAGTTCTTGGAATTATGGCAAACTCGACCTTTGATGTATAGGAACAGCTTATTTTGCATCCAGTCCGTACGACCAAGGATTGAACGGTGGTTTTTGCAGTTGCCTGGCTTAAAACCGCCCCCCGTTTTGAACCTTTTAGCCGTCACCCGGAATACACCGCGAAATAAGTTGCGCCGATGAATCAAGTAAACAGCACGACCCGATGAGATTCACGCGGCTTATTTAACAAAACCCTGATGATTTATAAAGACAGATTTTAAAAGGCAAAACCATGAAAAATACGCGTATTCCCCTGATCGCCCTCGGTTTGAGCAGCGCACTTGTGATACCTGCCGCACAAGCTGCCAATATTTCGATAAGCAATAATACCTGGGCTGCCAGCGGCGCGGCCGGACTTATTTACGGGGACAGCACGGTAAATAAATCACCCACTGGAAACGCTCAGTTCGGTTACGTTTCGACATCTGGCGGCGTCTATGATGTTTCGCCTCTGGTATTGAAAGATGAAGGGCGCGGTACCGAAAACCAAACCAATGGCTCGAAAATTCAATCGAACGCCTTCAATGCCAGCGCTAATGACACGCTAACGCTGCACTTCAATTACATTTCAACCGATGGCCGCGGTTACGACGACTATGCCTGGGCACGCTTGGTCAATGCGGATACTAACAATACTGCCGCCTGGTTGTTTACAGCACGCAGCACCAATTCCGCTAACGGGAATGTCGTACCGGGTAATGTGTTGAACCGTCAGGTAGATAACAACTTACCGGATGAACTCGATGCCGTATTGAATGACGGTAACACCATTGGCTTTGCTGTAGCTGGCACAAATTGGACCCCATTGGGTGGCTCAAGCGGCGTTTGCTGGGATAACGCCAACACCTGTGGCCCGACCGGCTGGATTAAGTCTGCTTACTCGTTCACCGCAACGGGATCGTATTTTCTTGAGTTTGGGGTAATCAATTGGGGCGACGAAGCGTTTGACACTGCACTCGCTTTTGATTTTGGCGGACTACAGCAAGTGAATTTCAGCGGTGTCACAATAGTACCGCCGCCAGCGGCTGTACCTCTGCCTGGCGGCTTCCTGCTGATGTCTTTGGGCGTTGGCTTAATGAGCGTACTGTCTGGCAAAAATAAATTTACCGGACAATCATAAAAAATCGGCGGCAAGTCATCCTGAATTCAAATTATATTTGCATTTGGGTTGGCCCTCTGTTTGAAACCCGGAATAGGTAAATTGGATACTGACAGAGGAGGATTTGAACAACCTACGGAATCCAGCATAGGGATGATTTTGGCTGGTTTCTGAGATTCGAAAACCGAGGGCTAAACCACACGCCGCGCGTAAGAATCGGCCACAACCCCGTCAAAAACAACAGTTTAAATCGCCGCACAATCAACCCTGTGATATATTCGCGCCACGCTCACCTGCCCATATGGGCAATATAGCCTCAGCAAAACAGAGGGTATAGTGCGGACAACCTTGAAGCAGTTCCGGTAAAGCTAACACCCTCAGCGGCCCCGGAACTATTTCAAGGTTTGTCCATCCCGCGGGATGCAATTAAGCGCAATTGCACGGAAACTCGGCCAAATGGGCGATCAAGCACTTGCAATGTATACGGTAGCTGGAAGCTTGGAGGATTGACGCTTCAATCCTTTTCCGGCCGGGTTTAGAAGAGCCTAGTCTCAGCAATACAGAACGAGAATTTTATGAACTTGAAACGCCAATCGCTACTTGCCCTGTACTTAGGCTTCGCCGCCCAAATCGGCAACGCCCAGGATGCTGCACCAGTTAATCTGGAACAAATTCGCAAGACCGCTGCCGATTTCGAACACGGTCGCACTGTCAAACAAGATTACCGTCAAGCATTTGATATGTACTGCAAAGCCGCGCTGCAAGGCGATGCGGAATCGGCTTACAGCATCGGCTTTATGTACTTCAACGGCCGCGGCGTGAATCGTAGCATTCCGCTGGCCAGCCACTGGTTTAAACAAGCCGCAGAACACGGCGACACGCATGCACAGCAAATGCTGACCCGTTTTGGCGATGTCACCCCTAGTGACGACCCAGCCTGCCAACCGCCGGCGCCGGAATCAGAAGTTAAACTGGTTGCCGATCCCAACCCTAACCGCCAACTGGTAGAAGCCTGGGTAAAAGAGATTGCGCCGATTTATAGCATCGATCCGCAACTGATCATGGCGGTGATTCAAGCCGAATCCGCTTTCAACCCCAGCGCACTGTCCGGCAAAAATGCCCAAGGCCTGATGCAGTTGATACCGGCAACCGCCGAACGTTTCGGCGTAAAAGACAGCTGGAATCCGATTCAAAACATCAAAGGCGGCACCGCCTATCTGCATTGGCTATTAAGGCATTTCGAAGGCAAAGTCGATTTGGTACTGGCTGCCTATAATGCCGGCGAAGGTGCGGTGGAGCGCTATCAAGGCATCCCGCCGTATCAGGAAACCCGCAATTACGTGAAGCAAATTCTGGCTGCGTATCAAAAACCAACCCATCCGGTACCACCGCAAGAACTGCAAAAAAATCTGGTTATCGAACAGAAAACCTAAATTATCGCCAATCCTCCTACGCTACCCCAGCTTAGGAATACGGTATTTCGTAATATTGACGAAATACCGTCTGCACTTAGCCTCAACACCTCGCATTATCGAGCGCTTCTCCCGTCTTTTCATTCCTCCTAAACGCCTTCAACAACAGGCAGTTACCTAGCGATACTGTCAAGATCACAAGTCCTGGCATAAGAATTGATCCCATTAAGTCAACATACCTCAGTTAACGAGCTTTCCGGCCACTCAATTCATACAGGTTATTGTCATGAAAGTTGATAATTCGATCTTATTCATCGCGGCGTTGACCGCTATCGATTCAGTCGCTGTTCTATTGGAGGTACTGTGATGACTAACCCAATCAGACAGCAGTCCCAGAGCCCAAGCCTTATCTCATCGGTTGTCGCCCAACGCTGGCTTAGCCAAACTCTGGAATGCGAAACCAACAACGAATGTTGCCAATTGAATCAATCCCGTGCCGAGATTGCCGCATTGGAACGCGCCCTAACAATTAGCCAACAACAGCTCGCCAATGCCCAACGGCAAATAGAAGCGCTTGCTAACACACGCAAAACCTTGGAACAGCAACTACTGGAAAGTGACGAGAATTACAGACAAGCCCTGCATTGCGCGCATCACGACGAGTTAACCGGCCTCCCCAATCGCGTTTTGTTGCTGGATAGACTGCAACAAGCCATGGCCCAAGCGGATCGCCAACAACGGCCGGTCGCGCTGTTGTTTATCGATCTGGACGAATTCAAAAACATCAACGACGAACTCGGCCACGCGGCCGGCGACCGATTACTGAAAGAAGTGGCGGGACGTTTGTCGGCTTGTCTTCGCTGTGGCGACACCGCTTGCCGCTACGGCGGCGACGAATTTTTGGTGCTGCTGGGCGAAATTGATGCCGACCGCAGCGTGGCAGCGGTGATAGAAAAAATCCAGTCGCAATTGGCGGAAACTTGCTTCATAAATGGCAAACCGGTTGCTATCAGCGCCAGCATAGGCGCAGCTATTTACCACCACGACGGCCAAAGCAGTATTGACTTGCTGAACCGAGCCGATAGTGCGATGTACCGCGCGAAAAAACTGAAACTCTCCCAAGCAATCGGCTAACTCCAGAAAACCGGATTAGCGGCGGCTGCTATGCGACGTTTTATAGCGGCCGACGCTAGCCAGAATTTCCTGCCGCGCATCATCAATCCCACCCCAACCTTCCACGCAGACCCATTTGCCTTCTTCCAGGTCTTTATAGTGTTGGAAAAAATGGGTGATCTTGGCCAGCTTGTCCGGTTGCAAATCCTTGTAATCGGTGACGTGATTGTAAAACGGCGTCAAGCGCGGTACCGGCACCGCCAGCAGTTTAGGATCAGGGCCGGCTTCGTCTATCATTTTCAACACCCCCACCGGCCGGCAATTGATCACGCAACCGCTTAGCAAAGGTGCCGGCGTGATGATCATCACATCCACCGGATCGCCGTCCTCGGACAAGGTTTGCGGGATGTAACCGTAATTGCAGGGATATTGCATCGCGGTGCCCATGAACCGGTCCACGGTCAAGGCCCCGGTATGTTTGTCCACTTCATATTTGACCGGATCACTAAAGGCCGGGATTTCCACCACTACATTTATTTCAAAAGGAATATTGCCGCCGGCAGCGACTTGCATGAATGACATCGAATCCTCTTTGAGTAAGCTGGAAACGCTGTCATTATAGCCGCCGTTATTGGGCTATCGGGATTAAATCAGGTGTTAGGCAGTCTGCAAAAAATGACCAGCGCGTTGGCTGAGCCCGTGCAATACCGCTTGCCGGTCGGCGCACAGGAAATCGAATTAAACGCATTATTGGGCAAAAAACTGTCGCTACGCTACAGCGGCCAGATCTTTTGCGTGCATTGCGCTAAAAAGACCAACAAAAGCTTCAATCAAGGCTATTGCTACCCGTGCTTTATCAAACTGGCGCAGTGCGATATGTGCATCATGAAGCCGGAAACCTGCCACTACGCCGCCGGCACTTGCCGTGAACCGAGCTGGGGCGAGCAGTTTTGCTTCCAACCGCATATCGTTTATCTGGCCAACTCTTCCGGCATCAAAGTCGGTATCACTCGGCAATCGCAAACACCGACCCGCTGGATCGACCAGGGCGCGGTGCAAGCTTTACCGATTTTCAAAGTTGCCTCACGCCATCTATCGGGCTTGATCGAGGTAACCTTGGCAAAACATGTCAGCGATAAAACCAGTTGGCAGCAAATGTTGAAAAACAACACTGTGCCCTTGGATCTGGCTGTAATCCGCGACCAATTACTGAAAGAATGTGCAGATCAGTTGCTAGCCATCACCGCGCAGTTTCCCGACAGCCCGGCGCAATTGCTCAGCGATGCAGAGCCATTAGCGCTGAATTATCCGGTGTTGCAATACCCCAGCAAGGTCAAATCGTTTAATTTCGACAAAGAGCCGCTGGTGTCCGGCGTTTTGGAAGGCATCAAAGGCCAGTATTTGCTGTTCGATACCGGCGTAATCAATATCCGCAAATTCGCCGGCTACGAAGTGGAAGTGACAGTCTGATCGTCGTCGGTCAAACCTTGCTCAATCACCTGCACCCGCTGGGTAATACCGCACAACAAGGTATAAGGAATGGTGTCGGCTTGGCGGGCAATTTCCTCGACCGGTAGCCCATCGCCCCATAAAGTGACAGAATCGCCGGGTTGCGCACCAGGCTGGCTGTTCAAATCGACGGTAATCATGTCCATGGACACCCGGCCGATCAGCGTCACCCGCTGGCCGTTAACCAACACCGGCGCGCCGCTCTTAGTGTGACGGTGATAGCCGTCGCCGTAACCGATGGAAACCACCCCCAAGCGGGTCGCGGTTTGACATTGCCAGGTGCCGCTATAGCCTACCGTTTCCCCGGCCGCTACATCTTTTACCGCAATCAATCTTGAATGCAAACTCATCACCGGCTTTAACCCAAAATCCGCACCGGTCTTGCCAGCAAACGGAGAACAGCCGTATAGCATCAACCCAGGCCTAACCCAGTCATTACTCCTATCATGAGCCGAACCAAAGCGGACATTCGGCCAACCGATAATCCCGGCAGAATTTGCGATGCTGCATGCGCCGGGATAGTCTTTTACCGCGTCGTTGAACAAATCGATTTGCCGGCGGGTTTTGTCGTCCAGCAAATCGTCGGCGTTGGCAAAATGGGTGATCAGATTGATCGGATGCTCGACCAGCGCGCAGCCCAGCAATTGCTGATAGGCGGCATTAAAATCAGCACCTTTAAAACCCAGGCGGTTCATGCCGGTGTCCATTTTCAACCAAACGGCAAGTTTGCTTTCGGCCTCGACTTGCTGTTGCAAAATGGCGATTTGCTGCGGCGTATGAATTACCGCTGCGAGTTGAAACTTCAACAATTGCTGTAATTCGTCCACACAAACAAAACCTTGCAACACGGTGATAGATTGTTTGAAACCCGCTTGTCGCAGCCTGACTCCCTCGTCCACCCGCGCTACGGCAAAGCCGTCCGCCAAGTCCAAAGCGGTCGCTACCCGCGTCATGCCGTGTCCATAGCCATTGGCTTTTATCACCGCCATGATTTTGTTGTCCGGGGCGTAACGCTTTACTTGCGCCAGGTTGTGACGGGCAGCCTCCAAATCCAGACGCACAAAAGCCGCAGGCGTCATTCGTAATCCTCGGGGCCGTTATACACACCGGCAAAATTCTCGAAACGGGTATATTGCCCCAAAAAGGTCAGCCTTACCGTACCCAAAGGGCCGTTCCGTTGCTTACCGATGATCACCTCAGCAATCCCCTTGTCCGGGCTGTCTTCGTGATATACCTCGTCCCTATAGACGAAGATGATCAAATCGGCGTCCTGTTCGATCGCGCCCGATTCACGCAAATCGGACATGACCGGGCGTTTGTTGGGGCGTTGCTCCAGGTTTCGGTTTAACTGCGATAAGGCTATAACCGGCACATTCAACTCTTTGGCGAGAGCTTTTAAACCCCGGGAGATGTCGGAAATCTGCTGCACCCGGTTATCGCCACTGGCGGGCGATTGCATCAGTTGTAAATAATCCAGCACGATCAAACCCAGCTGCCCAT
>FSSH01004248.1_pt1 | contig 19072 bp, 15 predicted proteins | sample 1166101 | NCBI WGS metagenome assembly FSSH01 (sample SAMEA32972668, study PRJEB13176) | freshwater metagenome | biome: Drinking water system; feature: Biomass in drinking water that filtered by 0.45 um membrane; material: drinking water | place: USA | collected 2012-12-20 | depth 0 m | reverse complement strand
CTCGTCCGCGGACGCTACCGGCAGAACCCCATCGACTTTCCTCCTTGGCGAAAAAGCTGCGACCCGCTTCAGGATCTCTCACTCCTGACGCAGAAGCTCGTTCTCACGGCACAGGCTCTTGAGCTCGGCGGCCATGTCCACCTGCCGGTCGGCCAGCGGGTGGTCCATCGCCCGCTCACGCCGACCGTCAATCCAGTTGCGCAGCGTCGATATCCCGAAGCCCAGATCGGCGGGAACGTCTGTTCGTTGGGGCCGGTCGCACCGACTCAGCACGAAACTCAGGGATAAAGGTTTGCTTCCGGACTGCTATCAGAACCCCGCTCCTACAAGAGGAAAGTTCTCTAAATTTTTGCAGGCAAATCGGTACAGTAATTATACTGTTATATAATTCGATTTACATTCATCTTCGAATTCATCTTCGAAAATATTCGCAAAATGTCCGGCACCACTCCGACAGAATTTGAATTATCTAATAGACTTGACGTCTTATTGCGCCTTATAAATATAATAGTATCAGGCGCAACAATGTGCCTGACATTTGAGACGGCAGTCTCAATATTGAATACCCAATCTTCATATCCAATTCCGTTTTTCAGATCATTCCTCCAATAGGGGATCTTCTCAAATATCTTTCGCTCAGCAAAAACCGACGAAGTCCATAAATTTTCGACCAATAATCTACTGAGTTTGACACCATCATAGCGGCAGTCAGGGTGTACCCAAAAATATTGATCATAATCTCTTCCAAAGAAAAGGTTAAACTTTGGATGAACTATACAATCGGTATCATGATTTACTGCTTCCTCGTAAGCTTTTAAAAGCCAATCATCACAGCACAGATCATCCCCATCAAGAAACGCAATGTATTTGCCACCCGCGGCTTCGACACCGAAATTTCTCGCTAATCCCAGGTCGCGAACATCAGTGATTTCAATACGACATTTGAAATCTAGATTTTTGACTAAGCGTAACGTACCGTTGTCTGGATTATCAAGTACTAATATTAACTCAGAAACAACACCGTGTTTGTTTGCATATTTCACAGCCGTTAATGCCGTATCTAGGGTTGGAAGGCAAATACGACCTTCCGCGTGAAGATTAACGATAAAGCTAATATCAATCATTATCGTTTTACTTTCTCGAAAAAAGCACCTGTAACAATATCTTTAAAGCTTTCATATGAATGCCTGTTTTTTATTAATTCTAAGGCTGCGGATGCTTTTTGCGCCGCCTGACTCGTTTTATTTAAAGCATTTTGCAAGTTTTGGACATAACTTTGAGGTTCGTCCGGTTTCTCCACTATCCAACCTGTTTCATCGGTCACAAGCTCTGATATTCCGCCAATATTTGGCGCAATTATTGGGACACAATTTACGGCTACTTCCAATAGAATATTTGGCAAGCCGTCCCATTTCGCTGTATATAAAAACGCATCATACTCGCCAAGCAACACTTCATCGATGTCTTCATATTTCCCATATATTGTGCAATTGAGAGGAATCTGCGACGTTGGTAGACCAACATCGGTCAAATCGCCACCAGCAAAAACAAAATCGATCTCGGGCATTAACTTAGCAATTTCAAAAGCTAAATCTAATCGCTTTTGAATTGAAAAACGTCCCGCCCATAAAACTCTTTTTCTATTTATTTGTTGTCGAGTAGCTTTTATGGGCGCATTTGCAATACCTACTGGTTGATAGACAACTTTGACTTTTGCTGCATCAGTTTCGTCTAATTTTAGATCCTTTATAATGGCGCTTCTGAAAGCATGATTATCAGTAATAACGTGACTAACCGACGATATGGCATGTACAAGATGAGTGCGTGCATAGCCGGCACGCCGGCCATAAACGTCATAATCGTAACAAAAGCATGCTACGATAATACTACATTGTCGAGACAATACCTTGCCATGTCTTTCAGCAAGACCCCAGCCTTGACGAGAATTGATTACCAATAGGCCCCGAACATTTATCAATTGCATGAATGTTGCTATCATCAAAGCTGCCGAATTATCGTTCATAGAACTAAATTCATCTGATAAATCAACAAATACATGCTTACTTCCTTTAAACCACTTTATTGCGTCACGTGGGCCATATCCCGTTACTATAATTATAATATTCTTTATTTCGTCAAACTCCGATAAAATATTGCTAAAATTTGCAGCAACTTTCTCTGCGCCGCCCGCGACAAGGCTATTCATCATAATTATAAAAGTTTCACCAGTATATCTAACCGATTCATACAGCTTTACTAGAGAAGACTCTTCTGATGAATCTATGACAATTCTGTTTAATCTTCCAATAGCGTCGATATCCTGCCAGGGTTTGAGCAGATCTGGCTCCAAATCATCCATTTTCTGAATTTTTTCTTTAATCATATCAATCGAGTCGTGTTTACCAGTAATAATTCTTCTTTCTTTGATGCCCCATCGTACATAATGGTAGAACGGATGTATATTTTTTATACCAGGATACCTGTCAAAATACTGCTCAGCATTGAATTGCTTTGATGGTTCAACATTCTTATCCGCCTCGAAATATTCCTCTAATACTGTTCGCGTTAATGAGTGAGATTTGCTTAGCTGATGAAGTACGTAAGCCTCATCAAACATTTTGTGAGGATTGAGACTACCTGGTTTGCTTTCTACATAATCAATGAGTGGATTTGTCGTAAGTTTTGTCTGAGATTTTACATAAGAGGTGTCAAAAGCTGGATGGGGATTACGATTTTCCTGAGCGCCATGAGTTATATAATGATATAGAGCACTAATACCGGATCCTTCGATATCAGTGTATGCTTCATGATAATAATGAGTATCAAAGATTCTATGAGGGCTAAGCCTAAGTTTATCACCTACCATCACGTAGTGCCAAACCGCCCGTTGTGGTGAAAGCTGAATTCCAATGTCTTGTGCTTGCAAAAGATAATATGACCGATCGAATAACTTCGATTTTTCCAAGAGATCGACTTGTCGTTTGATGCGGCGCCTGAACACACTAAATGGTATGTAAGCTTTCAATGCACTCGCGGATATCTGCCACATTTTCATCATAAATGTTCCTTTAATTTGCTTGTTGACGATTTTGCTTCATAAATCACGTACTAGATAGTGCAATAAACTTCGAGAATTAGCGGAAATATTTAAAAAGTCCTGAAACATAAGTTATTATACATAGTTCGTCAAGACTATATCTGTCTTACTCGACAGTGACGGATTTCGCGAGGTTTCGGGGCTGATCGACGTCTTTCCCCATCACCACGGCGACGTGATAGGCGAGCAACTGCACCGGCACCGCGTAGACGATGGGCGCGACGATAGGGTCGAGCGCCGGCATGGTGAAGGTCGCCATCGTGTCGAGCCCGTGCTCCGCCGCACCTTTCGCGTCGCCGATGAGCACGATCCGCCCGCCCCGCGCCGCGACCTCCTGCATGTTCGAGACGGTCTTCTCGAACACCGCGTCGTGCGGGGCGATGACGATGACCGGCACGCTCTCGTCGATCAGCGCGATCGGCCCGTGCTTCAGTTCTCCCGCCGCGTAGCCCTCGGCGTGGATGTAGCTGATTTCCTTGAGCTTCAGGGCGCCTTCCAGCGCCATCGGATAGCTCGTGCCGCGCCCGAGATAGAGCACGTCCCGCGCCTTCGCGACCTCGCGGGCCAGCCCCTCGATGTCCGGCTCCTGCGCCAGCGCCTCGGCCATCAGGCCCGGCGCCTTGATGAGCCCGTTGAGCAGGCGCCGCTCGCCGGCCGCGTCGAGGGTGCCCCGCGCCCGGCCCGCCGCGATGGCGAGGCAGAGGAGCACGGTAAGCTGGCAGGAGAACGCCTTGGTCGAAGCCACGCCGATCTCCGGCCCGGCCAGCGTCGGCATCACCACGGAGGACTCCCGCGCGATGGTCGAGGTCGGCACGTTCACGACGCTGAGCGTGTGCTGGCCCTGGCTCTTGGCGTAGCGGAGCGAGGCCAGGGTGTCGGCGGTCTCGCCCGATTGCGAGATGACCAGCGTCAGCCCGTCGCGCTCCAGGGGCGCCTCGCGGTAGCGGGCCTCCGACGCCACGTCGATCTCCACCGGCAGGCGGGCGATCTGCTCGAACCAGTAGCGGGCGACGAGCCCGGCATAGAAGGCCGTGCCGCAGGCGGTGATGTAGACGCGGCTGAGCTTGGCGAAATCGAAGGGCAGCGCCTCCGGCAGGATCACCCGGCCCTCGACCATGTCGACATGATGGGCCAACGTGCGGCCCACGACCTCGGGCTGCTCGTGGATTTCCTTCGCCATGAAGTGGCGGTACTCGCCCTTGTCGACCCGGAACGCCTGGGTGGCGATGGTCTGACGAGGGCGCTCCACCACGGCGCCGGAACTGTCCCGGAACTCGGCGCCCTCGCGGGTGAGGATCGCCCAATCGCCCTCGTCGAGATACGCGATGGCATCGGTGAAGGGGGCGAGCGCCAGGGCGTCGGAGCCGAGATAGGTGGCGCCGTGGCCGTAGCCGACCGCGAGCGGCGCGCCGTGCCGGGCGCCGATCAGCAGGTTCTCTTCGCCCGCGAAGATGAAGCCGAGGGCGAAGGCTCCGCGCAGGCGCGGCAGGGCGGCGGCCACCGCCTCGACCGGGCCGGCGCCCTTGTCCATCAGGCGGCTGACGAGCTGGACGACGACCTCGGTGTCGGTGTCGCTCTCGAAGCGGATGCCCTCCCCTTCGAGTTCCTGCTTCAGCTCGCGGAAGTTCTCGATGATGCCGTTATGCACGACGGCGACGCGCGCCGTGGCATGGGGGTGGGCGTTCACCTCGGTGGGGCGGCCGTGGGTCGCCCAGCGGGTATGGCCGATGCCGATCGTGCCGGTCAGCGGCTGCTCGGCGAGCCGCGCTTCGAGGTTGACGAGCTTGCCCGAGGCGCGGCGGCGCTGCAGGCTGCCGTGTTCCAGGGTGGCGATGCCGGCGGAATCGTAGCCCCGGTATTCGAGGCGGCGCAGCGCCTCGACCACCTGTCCAGCCACTGCGTCGCGCCCGACGATACCGGCAATTCCACACATATTCTCTCTAATGTGACAGTGACATACAGTACGTTTTAGATTCATTTCATATGCTCAGCCGGTACTAATTATCCTTCGAATAGAGCGCCCTTCGGAAGATCCATGTTCAATATAATGCACTAAAGGATTTTGGCCAGCAGCAGCTACATCCGGATACTGATCCAGATACCAATTTCCATCGAAATCCTGACTTGGCGATCTCCCTTCAAAAGCACCATGGAGGATATAGTGTTCGAGAGGATCCATATCGCCGAGATCGGAGTTGAATTGTCTATACCAAGTTGGATCGAACAACCCTGATGTTGCAACTATGCACCTCTCATATTGCCGACGACTCTCGACCTTGGTACGCCGTGGAGAAAACAAAGATGAAAATAGATATTTGAATGACGTTTGCTTCGGGAGTTGCAAAAAGCGTTTACGGGCTTCGCATAAAGAAAATTCAAGTCTGCGAATTCGTATATCTCGGTAGCTTAACTCGGGCTCGAGATACTCAGTCTTGACCTTCCAGACTGCATCGAGGCGGTCGGATGTTTCTCCAGCTAACAGCTCTAAACGTTCCACATCGCTTATCAATCGAGTATTCTCATCTCGCAGACAATTAGATTGACTCAAACTCGTTTCTAGCTCGCGTATACGCACGTCACGGCTAGCCAACTCAGGTTCAAAATATTCAGTTTTTACCTTCCATACTGCATCTAGACGATCTGAAGTTTCGCTAACCAATGATTTGAGACGCATGGTCTCGGATAACAACCACTCATTCTCATTCCGAAGTTGCAAGACATTCTCTTGATCTGACTCAAGATCTTTGATACGAGCTGTGTTTTTTTCTATTTCGCAGTCGAGATCTGCGGCTCTAGCCGATTCACCCACCATCCGTTGCGTAATTGATTCGGACAAATTTTCTAACTGCGCAACTTTGTCTTTCAATATTGAATTTTCGCTGTACAGTCGCGTAACTTCTTGATTAGCTGCCTGGGTGGTAAGCTCAAGGTGCTCTCGCTCCCGCTCGACAGCTTGTAATCTAAAAGCGTCAAAGCGCGGAAGTCCGACTAGATTTCGTGCAAGAAGCCGCATAGCTGGCCATCTTGCGTATGTTCGTGCCATCGATTTTGGCGTTACACGATAAAGGACGTCCGCCCTCGGAATGACAGCAATGCGTGAGCCGCTAGATACCAATCGCATGTAGAGCGCATAATCTTCCCACATTGCACGCGCTGTGGGGTCCCACCCGCCTAATTCACGGACCTTTTGTACCCGAAAACCTGAGTTCGCGTGCCCAAGAAGATTGTCGGTCTGTGATGCTACAACGCCGTCGCCAAGAGGACGGTATACGTAGCCATTTAGCTCTCCCGCTACTACATCGGTTCCGTCGTCAAACGCCATTAGATAAGGAACTGCGGCATCAACATCCGGGTTGGACTCCATAGTCTGTAAAATACCAGCAATGAAACAGTTAAGCACTATGTCATCAGAATCTACGTTGATAAGCACATCGGCAGTCGTAGTTCTGAGCGCAGTATTTCGAGCTGATGCAAGACCCTGATTTACATCGTGAACCACAACTTTGAGGATGTGGCTATGTTTGGAAAACTTGCTTATCAAAATAGAAAGATCATCTTTCGCTTCCTGGCAGGAAGCATCGTCGACGATAATAATTTGTTCGGGTCGGCGGGTTTGACAAAATAATGATCGCAGCAGCAATTCGACTTGGGCAGTTGGCGTGTTAAAGAACGGAATAACTACAGCGGCCGTTAGGCAAGTGCTCGCCCCGTCGTTCGAGGACAACTCAAAGGGCGCCTTGGCCTCATCGTTGATAGCAATCTGACGTTTGTAACTTGTCGCAAAGAAGGCTTGCCGCACGCGGGCTATTGCGGGACCAGAAATCGAAAGCAATCGTTCGAGGACACGGCGGAGCGATTTTGGATCCGGCTGCGAGACGAGTGTTTGCAAGAAACGTGGTGGCAGCATTTCTGGGACGCCGCCCGCGTTCACAACGATGGGCAATGCACCCGCCGACATAGAGTCGAGCACTGATAAAGGATAATTATCGGCAATATATGGCATTACAACAAGACAGCGCTCAGCATTTGCGCGAATACATTCTATTGCTTCATACCGAACCAAATTATCGTACTCTTCGACTGTAAAAACAGTCTTTAGTTTAAAAAATGCGGCTTCCCATTCATTCGTTTCTTGCGTTCTCGGCCCAATGATAACGATGCGTCGAAGACCACGGGCATGCAACTCTTCGACATTATCGCTCGTCAGTGCGTCCAAGAAAAGTTTATAACCTTTCATGAAGGTACGTTTGCCGAAGAAAATCAGCGTATCGATACGGTGCGTTGACGCGGGTGATATGAATTTCCCTGTGTAAGGATATCGCCGAAACTCACACTTTCGCCGATCAACATCAATGCCGGCATCGCGGTATAGATCTCGCAAGAAACGACTAGGAAAACAGACAACGTCTGCGTTTTCGACCGAGATTTTCTCTTTGATGGATGTCACAATGTGTGACCGACCGAGCCACTCGCGGCGTCCGTTTTCTAAATAGTGGGTATTGCCGTGACAGTGAACAACGACCGTAACATTCAGGGGTATAATCCCGGCACGCTTTGCCTGAGCGACGCGGCAGCCGATACCCTGATAATCCTGAAACTCAATTGTCTTTATTGCTGGGAAGAGGAACAATGCGCTTGTAACGGCACGAAGGATACGATCCTCGATCGGAAGCGACGGCATATCGGCATCGACACAGATCTCTTCAGGTAACAGTGCAAAGACAGGGCGTTCAACGTCGCTGATGATGCCTTGGCTCGCCACCAGGAGCAGCGTTCGGCTCTCCCCGTAGTTGTCGCGTTGTTCCACGACAAAGCTTCCGATACCCCCGGAAGGCGTAAATCCGTGAAGCTCGGAGGTGATTAATAGGTGCTCGGGAGCCCACCCCTCTGGGGCACTAAAGGTCCGACACAGCCGCCGACGATGCCGTTGGACGTTGTAGGTTGCCTGAATAATAATCGTAGTAAAAAACTCGTCCCATTGGTTGCAGCGCGTCCATCCCGCGCGACTCACCTCCAAACCGGCGTTTGAAACGAGTTGAACAAGCTCACGGAGGGTCCATTCGCGGATATGTGCCGAGTTCCCGGGGACATCGGTAGTATCCTCGTAATTCTGACGTTCGCGGTCGGGGGTCGAGATGAGGACGTATGAGTTTGGATCAAACGCAATCAAATTCCGGATTAAATTAAGTATCGGACGCACATCCGGCAAGTGTTCGATGACGTCGGAGAGAATGATAACTGCAGGTAGGTAATCTTTCAAACGCTCCTCAAGCACGTGTAGGTTATCTAGGTTTAAAAAATCGGCGTTGAGCCACTCATATTCTGGATACCGGGATTTGGCGACATCTAACGAGCCATTAAAATCGACCCCAATCACTTTGAAGCTACGGTCTCTCTTCAATGCAATGAGTTTGTTGCCGTTCCCGCAGCCTAGGTCAATAATGTTACTGAGCCTCAACCGCTCCGAAAGTACAATCGCCTCGTTGTAGACATCGGGTTGCCAAACAGCTTCGTCGTCAAGATCGTCCACGAAAGTGTCGTTGAACAAACGATTACCGCCCACCGACCCGAAATTCGACGCTGGCGTCAAGATTGATACGTCGATTGCAGTCAGCTTTTCCGGCTGTAATTCGCCGACAACACTCGCCGAAATGAGCCGCTTCTCTACCATAGGTAATCAATCTCACTTGAAGTTAGAAGGCTAGAACAGATTTTGGCCTTATTGTGTATTTAATTATTTGCAAAAAGCTTGTCTATTTCCGTTTAGGGTGGCATTTACAGATCGTGCGCGTCCGTAGCGCAAACAGCATGGTTCACTTGACACAGAAGGGCTCATTTTGAAACATCAAAAGGCTTTCCGAAGGGGTGATCGACACGTACCCCCTTTTGGCGCAAATTGCACTATATTCCGAGCGCTGTCCTAGGGGGTTTAAAGCGTGGAGAAGACGATCCTATCGTAAAGATGCTGGAGCGCTCCCGCAACCTTAACCGCTCATTCGATGAGATAAGCATGACGTCCCGATCTGCTTGCGTTACCGATTACGAGCATCTCTACGCACGGGGCTACTATGCCCATGCCGATGGAGCAACATCCTTTGACGTTGCAAGGCTTCCGGCCCTTGTTGCTCAACGGTCATCCATGTTCGGGCGTGCTGTTCTCGATCTTGGCGGTGGTAATGGTGAGCTAGGCCGCGCGCTCAGCGATTATCGCGTAAAAACGCTGACGATCGATGCGGCCGATCGGCAGGAAGCCGACTACATTCGTTTGGATCTCTCGCGGTACGACCCTCAGACTGTAGAGATCGTGCGCCGACGCATCTATGCGTATTTAGGTGACGCCTATCTTTCCACGTGCTTCGACGTCGGCGAGCATATCGACCTTGAGCACATTGGGCAATTTATCCTAAATACTGCGGCGCTTGTTGATCGGGAGTGTGTAATCTCTATCTCGACGCGCCCGAGTTCTGCAGCGAACCGGTATCATCCCAGCGTCCTTCCTATCGCAACGTGGCAGTACCTTTTCAGCCTAGCTGGCTTTTCGTCCGAACCTGACGTGGAGCTACAATCGCTACGATCTAACCATCGCTTCCGGTCATCGGACGCCAATCTAATCGCCGTCGCTCATTGGCAGCGGTTAGATCCGTTCCGCGAGAATAGCCTTAGTCACCAGCACTACCTTCGATTAAAGCGGTTTACGTACGAACTACCAGCCGCGCGTGAAATACTTGAGTGCATAGATGAAGTACTCGATGTTAAGTACCGTCGCATCAAGCGTCAAAGCATCAGTGCTATAGATATACCCACAATTACCTTCAACGTAAACTTTATTCAGGACTGGTCATTTGCGCGATCCTTAATGGATATTTGTCCAGCGGGTCAGTTCCAGGTTGTCATTCGGAACGATATTATTGCCGAACCATATTGTTACATGTTATGTGGGTTGTTAGAACGAACTGGCTGCCGGCATATGTCTGTTTCAAATGTCGCGGAGGCAGTTGTAGGTTTCGATACGTGGGGTGATTTTGGCGGCACGCTGGCTATTACTGCAACTGAAGGAGTGCCATCTGTAACCCACTTGATGGGCTCATTGATGATGCTTGAGATTGCACAGCGTGGCGCCCAGACGCTGTGCTTGCAACATGGGATGACGGTTTTAAGCTCTCAAACTCCTGCTTCAGCAGTAATTGGCGTGTGGAGCGACGATGAGGTTGATAGTCTGCGAACCACATTGTCCCTAAAACAAGGGCCAGACATCATGTGCACTGGCTCGACTAAATTTCTAGATGCATTACTCCCCAGCTCACGGAATGTTCTTGAGTTTCGTTTCGGTGTAATGCCTGGGGATTTCAGTCAGATTATATTGGTAGGACTGAATTTACATTGGGCAATTCATCAACACAGCGCTGAGGAAACTCTTAGTTGGCTCGAACGCTTAAGTGCAAAAAATCAGGATACTTTGTTTATTATTAGACCGCACCCTGACGATTCGAGCATATATAGTGCAGAAGCGCTTTTGTCAAAAAAGAACGTTATGCTGTTGGATGAAATGCTTCTTTTAAGCATGGACATGCAAATTAGTAGGATCTTGAAGGGTGTTGATGCTGTAATAACAACTTACTCTACGTTAGCTATAGATGCCGTAGCTGCTGGCAAGCCCGTAATATTGCTGCCATTCTCAAAATTTGATCATACATCGACACAATATCTAAAAAAATCCGCGCCTTGGATAAGTTCTGGTATTGAGTTACCTGTTTTAGATCACACATCGTGGTCAAAAGGCGAAGTCCCGAACTTTCGTCTTGCCGGAAACGCTCAATCTAGTTTGTCGAAGAGTTCTTGGTTCAACCCCAGTTTGAATAGCATACAAAATATATGCTCATTGGCGGCGCGCTCGTTGATAGATAGAAACGAAGATCAAATATCGCGTATGTCTATAGCTCTTGCTTCTGCTATCAAGAGTTTATGTCTAGATAAAAATCCTCATAGAGATAGGGAACTAGTTACAAGGGCAATTCAAAGATTTATAGCTTGATTTGTATGTGTTAAGGACGGACGCTTTCGCTATTATTAATTAGCCTTATTTAGAAGTCGATGCCGCCATCGATGCATATAGAGTATTGTAAATCGCTTGGATATGTCGTCGAAATCGATAACGGTTGGCATTTATCTTGGTTTCTTGGAAGAAACTGACTTTCACCATCGATCCAGGAAAATAATTTGTGTACGATAAACGATCGTTTTCCTTACGTAGCCGGATCCGCTTGCATGAACCGGCTTAAACAGGCCTTGTGTTGCCAGGAAAACGTGGCAGGAAAACTACTGACAGATAAACGCGTTTAGTCCACTATCCTGGCATGCTCGTCGGATATGCCCGCGTTTCCACTCTCGACCAGAACCTCGACCTCCAGCGCGACGCGCTGACCAAGGCCGGATGCGAGCGCCTGTTCGAGGAGAAGAAGTCCGGCAAGGCCGGGACTAAGCGACCCGAGTTCGAGGCGGCGCTTGCCTACCTGCGTCCCGAAGACGTGCTCGTCGTGTGGAAGCTCGACCGCCTCGGCCGTTCCCTCGTGGAGATGATGCGCACCATCGACGGGCTACGGGTGAAGGACGTCCACTTCCAATCCCTCACCGAGCAGTTCGACAGCGCCACCGCCCATGGCCGCTTCGCCCTGCAGATGCACGGTGCCATGGCCGAGTACTTCCTCGACCTCAACCGTGAGAGGACGATGGAGGGCCTCAAGGCTGCCCTCGCCCGCGGTCGCAAGGGCGGCCGCCCGAAGAAGCTGAGCGAGGCCGACATCGCCGCTGGCCGGGCGATGCTGGCCGCCGGCGACATTCCCATCGCCGCCATCGCCAAGCGCCTCGGCATCAGCCGCTACACCTTTTACAGCTACTTTCCCCGCGCCCGTAGCGCCGCCAATGCCGATCGGGGGTGAGCCCATGCCGATCCGCCCCGAGCATCGCTTTTTCTATCCGATCGACTGGCCTCAGCTCTCGATCGCGATCCGCTTCGGCCGGGCCAAGGGCCGCTGCGAAGCCTGCAAGCGCCCCCATGGACGGATCGTCTACCACCTCGGCGATGGCCGCTGGTGGGACGGAGACACCGGGGCGTGGCGTGACGGGAGAGGAAGGGTCACCCGTCCAACCCTGGGGGTCGATGATGTGCTCGCCCGCGTTCGTACGACCCGGGTCGTGCTGGCTGCCGCCCATCGCGACCACGACACCAGCAATAACGCGAACGCCAACCTCGCCGCCTTCTGTCAGCGCTGCCACATGANNTGATCCACGACCGGCCCGAGCATCGCCGGCGCCGCTGGTTCACCCTGTTTCGGCGCAAAGCCCTCGGTGATCTGTTCCGAGGGCCCTACATCTGAACGCAGTATCACTCGGCCGCGGCTGAAACTTCGGGGTCTACGGCAAGCTCGCTGGCCCACGAGCCAGTTTCAAAAGCTTGGTCCAAGACAGGGTGTCTCCCCTCACCCAGGCCGAAGCTTCGAGCGAGGGCGGAGCGCTTCTCGGAATAACTGGCTGCCACCATTGGGTAGTCGGGGGGGGGGGGGGAGCCCCCACTTCGCACGGTAGGTGTCGGGGGTGAGGCCGACGCCAGTGAGGTGACGCTTGAGCGTCTTATAGGGCCGGCCATCCTCGAAGCTGATCAGCGCATCCGGCGTGATGGACGCCCGGATCTGTGTCAGTGTCAGCCGCATGGATGCAGGCGCCGCATTCGCGGCCATGCGAGAGGCCACACCCGCATGAGGCTGCCGACATAGAGCTTCGTACGTCCTGGCGATCAGCGCCGGTAAGTCCGAGGGCGGCACGCTGTTATGTGCGACGTAGGCCGTGATGATGCCGACCATCAGATCGACGAGGCCGACGCTCGTACCCTGTTCGACTTTCAGTTCTTCGTCCATGTCGCCCCCATCTTCTCCACACCATCCCCTGCAGGCTCGCCCTCCTCGGGAGCAGTGCCAACAGAATGTAAGACACTTTCACATGGCAATGCGCGCCAGCGATCTAGCGGCGCGCGATGTATCACGCTTACGGCCAGATCGCTGTGGGTTCCTATCCGCTTATATAGCCATATGTTACATGCGTCATAGGGCGATCAGTTTCTCTATCCCATACCTAAATGGTAACAGGTCCGGATCTATAGGAGATAGAGCTGGACGATCGCCTCCACCAGCATGACGGACCACCCACCCCTGGGGATTTCGCGAGAGGCCTCTACTGAAGGGCCTCCCCATTCAGAGGCAGGGTCGGGAGGTGGGATCCAGCCATGTCCAAGCCGTCCTGCTGGGGTAGATGGGATAGACTGGCTAGAAATAACCCGACTGGAAGACTGTTGCCCCTGTGCTGAAAGAGCGGTCATTTCCCCAGCCGTGCCTTTCAGCGTTTCCTCCCTAGACTCCGGGCCGCTTGCAAATGTGGCCTTTCTTTTTGGCCTAGACAGCCGTCTTCACCATCGTGCGCCGTCGGCCGGACGTTGTGGTCTCGCCTCTGTCTTGCCCTGGCGGCCATCTACTCCTCCCGGCCGCGCAAGGACCCAAGCCTGTGAGCCGGTCTGACGGACCACCTCGTGGGGGCCGATCAATGTGAGCTGAGCAAATCGTATCAATTTTACCGATTTACCAGCCGCTTCAGAAAGACGATCCTTTTATTTCCGCTGTCATCGTTCATCTAGATCAGTTGCAAGGGTCGTTATGCCTCCCATGGACAAGGACGCGCTGCTAAGAGCGCTGTTCAAGGACTTGCTTATCGTCAATACAGAGATTCACCCCGACGTGCGGCAGGCCGAGGTCCGCTGGGCGTCCGAGCTTGGTCTCGTGCGCCCGAACTATAACGTGGTGTCGGCACGTCCCGGCCAAGATCTAAACGGCTTTGGGGCCATCTGGACAGAGGCCGACGAAATGCTCTTTCGAACGCGGGGCGTGGTCGTGCTCAAGCCGCAGGTGCAGGGTCATGCCTGATCAGACAATGCCGGCGAGAACCGGGCGCGACATCATCCTTATCAACGACGCACGCCATCCTCAGTGGGTCGCTACGGCAAACGCTTTCGCCCAGAGGATGGGCTCGACGACCTATACCGTACTTCAGGTTCATCAGCCCGACACGCGCTGGTTCGAGAACAACCGGCTTGCAGTGCCGCAACCTGAGCAACTGGAGGCCTTTGCAAGAGACGGGATCGTACTGCTGCCCACATGGCATCAGGTTCAGATGTTGGCCTACAATCCGAATTCGTTCGCCAGCATCGCAGTCACGACCTGTATCAATGAGGCGGTGTCACGCTACGCGGGTCGTCAGGTCCGCCTCGCGCAGTTGGGAGGATCCGAGATGGATCGCACCGAGCAGCGCAAATTGGCTACACGTGTGCTCCACGCGTTCGACGCCCTCGATGCTGATGGTCTTTCTGCACTGTGCGAGGCGGCCTTTCTGAACGATCCGGAGGTTGCATCAATGCATACTAGATTTAATGATCTTAGGACTCATCATCGTCCCATGTGGCTAGAACAAATCAATGCTGCTTGGCTGAAAGAAAAACTAAATCTCGAAAAATTAGCCTCTTCGGATTATAGGTAACCTATCTCAAGCGTTTATTACGCGATTTCATGCCGCATTCAAACTCAAAGTGAGACAGATTAGCAAGCTATGCTTGCAGCGATGCTGCATACTTTCTTCGTGGTTGACCCGCAATGCGCCTGGTATTCTTGACATTCCTCGCGACCGTGCTCCTAGCCTACCCAGTCGCGGGTTTGATCCAGAACGGGCTCGACCCAACGCATTGGCCTACAGAGGTGAAGCGCCCTGGTGCTTGGTTCGAGACCTTATTATCCCGGCACATGGGCGACGCGCTCGCGATGCCGTATCTGATGCTAATTGGCCGGGCGCCCGACTTCGCGAATGACGGCTGGGCGCTTGCCCCATTCCTCGCCATTTCACCCCTCGTGATCCTGTTTGGCACCGCGCTCCTGCGGCGCGCCAGGCCGGAACAGAAGCGGGACACCTCCGACTTGTTCGGCTCGGCCCGCTTCGCCGCCACGGCAGAGCGTGGGCGGCTCCGCGACGGGCTCGAACTCGGCCGCGACCCGGAAACCGGCCGTGCCGTGCGCATCGCCGTGCAGGGCACGCTCGTCACCATCGCGCCGCCGCGCAAGGGCAAGACGTCGGGCTTGCTCATCCCGAACCTAGCCTTCCCCGAGCCGCAGAGTTGGGGCGGACCCACCGTCGTGTTCGACCCGAAGGGCGAGGTCTACCGTTCCGTGGCCGCACGGCGCCGGGCTCTCGGGCGCCGCGTCGTCTGCCTCGATCCCATGGGTCTGGCCGGCGGCACCGACCACTGGAACCCGCTCCAAGGCCGCGACCCGGACGACGTCCTCTACCTCCAGAGCACCGCCCTGGCCCTTCTGCCGGAGGCCTCCGGTGACGGCGAGGCCTCCGCCTACTTCCGCAACCGGGCCGTCGACCTGATCACCGGCGCGCTGTTGGTCGCCCTGCGCCGGCCGGAGGCATGCACGGTCGTCGAGGTCCAGGACCTCCTGACCGATGAGGCCCGTTTCCTCAAGCTGCTGGAACAGTACGTCACCCACTGGCCCGAGCCCGCGGCCTACGCCGCCATGGAGATCCTGGAGGCCGATCCCAAGACCAAGGATCCGATCAAGTCCACCGCCCTGCAGGCGTTCCAGTGGCTCGCCGACCGGCGCCTGCGCGACCTCGTCGGCACTTCGACCTTCGAGCTGTCGGAGCTGTCCACCGGCGCGGTCGACCTGTTCGTGGCGGTGCCGACCGAGTACAAGGCGGTGCTCGCGCCGTTCCTGCGCTGGTTGTTGTCCGACCTGTTCGCTTCGGTGCGTCGCCACCGCCCGGCCGAGCGGTTGATGATCTTCGTCGACGAGGCCGCGGTGCTCGGCCGGTTCGACGCGCTGCTGACCGCGGCGGGCGAGCTGCCGGGCTACGGCGCCAGCCTGTGGACGATGTGGCAGGACCGAGCCCAACTGGTCGGGCTCTACGGCGAGGCCGGGGCGGACGTGCTGCTCAACACCGCCGAGGTCGTGACCATTTTCGACGTACCCGCTGTCGATCCGGACGAGGCCGAGCGCTGGTCGCGGGCGATCGGCGACTACACCGCCTTCGTCGAGACCCGGACCGCCCCAACCGGCGACGCCAAGGGCACGCCGTCCACGGCCCGCGCCTCGCAGGGCGCACGCCTGATGACCAAGGAGGCGCTGATCGCGATGCCGGCCGACGAGCTCCTGGTGTTTCCCAACAGCGGCGGCCACGCGCGCCATCCCCTGCGCTTGAAGAAGACGGTCGCGCATACCGACCCGCGCTTCCGCAAGCTGATCGCCTCCGTGCCACCGGTCGGCCGGACGCGCTGAGCCGGGAACGCCGCCCCGTAGACGTGCCCGCCATCCGGGCACGCCTCAGCTGACGGTGGAAGGCACCGCCGCCGCGGCTACCAGGATTGATTTGCTCAGCCGCGGCGGCCCGCCGGAACCCCGCGCGTCTGAGGTGAGGCGCGACGGATCGGGCGATCCGGACTTCAGCGTGCGGCCGGTCCGGCGCGGGTCCGCAGCCAGTCTGACGGCACGCGGGTCGCGGCATAGCCCTCCCCCGCGCGCCAGTCGCGCAGCTCGGCCACACCGGCGGTATCCCGCATCAGCGCGTAGGCGCGACCCGCCACGAGGCGGTCCCCGGCGGGCCGCCCGTCCGGCATGACCCAGGCGGCGGTCACATCCCGGTCGCCCCGCACCTCGACCCAGGAGATCGGCGTGTGGCGATAGGCCAGGACCAGCGCGGACATCAGACAGAGCGCGAGCAGGGCGTCGCGGGTGAGCCGGCGCGCGTGGAACGGCAGGCGCCCGCGCCAGACCGCGATGCGGCTGGCGTGGCGCGGCGTTGGCCGGGTATCGGACCCCGCCTCGTCGGCCCGGTTACGGATGGAGAGCAGGAGCTCGCGCCGGTGCTCGGGCAGGAGCTGCGTTGCCCCCTCCTCCAGGGCCGCGAACCGCTCGTGGATCGGGCGCGTCTTCAGCCGGGCGAGCGCGGCGCGGCTGTCCCGCGCGAACCCGGCCGCGGCCTCGTGGGCGGCACGGCCGGCCCCCGTGAGGCGGGCGTGCACGTCCTCAGGCGTTGCGGGCACGCTTGCTCCCCCCTGCCGACGTACCGACCCGGCCCGCGACCGGCGCTTCCTCGACCAGCCAGAGGGCCGCCGGCTTGACCGCCTCCATCACGGCGAGGCGGAACGCGGTGAGATCGCGCAGCATCCGCCCGGCCTGCGCCTGCGAGGTCTGCTTGACCAAGCCCGCCCGGTCGAGCCGGTCGACGCCGCGCAGCTGACCCGCCGCCAGCACCTCGCGCGTCCTGTCCTCCAGCTCGAACTGGCGCAGGTGCGTGACCACCGCGTCGCCGGCGACCCGCTTGAGCAGGTCCGGATCGACGGCGCCCCGCACCGCGTTGGCCACGACGAAGCGGGCGCCCGCCCAGTCCTTGGCCGCGTGCAGCAGCGCGCCGCCGTCGGCGAGCGCGCCGGCCTCGGCGGCGACCACCACCACGAGCCCGAGCTCGATCCCGACCTCGCGCAGCGCCAGTGCCTCGTGCGTCAGGACACCCAGCAGAGATGCCGAGGTGTTGGCGCCGATGTCCACCAGCGTGGCGGTCGCGACCTCGAAGAGCGCGTTGATCACGTCGTCGAACTCGGCTCGCGCCGCCTTGCCGCCGCTGGCGTCGATCGCCTCGCGCGAGGCGCGCATGAGGAAGTGCCGCACGCTGCCGGGCTCGTTGGCGGCCGTCGCGGCCTTGAACTCGGTCAGGCGGTGCACCGACTCGATCTCCAGGATCGGCGCGTCCGGCACCGCCTCGGCCAAGCCGCGGGTCACGGTCGACTTGCCGACGCCGCCGGTTTCCTGGGCGACGAGGAGAACGCGAGGCATGGGTGTCAGTCCTTCTTGAACAGGTGGCTGTGCCGCTCGGCTTGCATCCGGCGGATCTCCGCCTCGGTCAGCGGTGCATCCGTGGCTGATGGAGGCGGCGTACCGCGATCTGCGCGGAGTTCCGGTGCGAGCCGCGACGACCGGGGGGCCGCGCCAGTCAAGGGCGGTACAGATTGCGCGGAGGTTGATCGATCGGGCCGGGCCGCTCGCGCCTCCGCTTTGGCCGCGCGGGCGGCGGCCTGCCGGCGGACGCTGGAGATGACGCCAGTGAGATTGCGCCCGGTGATCGGCTGGCCATCGGCGGTGGTGAACCCCTGTGCCGTGAGGCCGGCCGCGACCGCATCCCAGGTCAGTCCGCCAGCCTGGAGGGCGACCAGGGCGTCGAGGTTGCCGCGCACGATGTCCATCAAGCCCGTGGCGGGCCGACCGCCCGGAGCACCGGCCGTGCGGCGGCTGCCGGGGGTCGCAGCGGCGTCCCGGGCAAGGCGGCGTAGGTCGAAGCGAGGGCGCTGAGCCATGGTGCTACCGTAGCAGAGCCGGGCTTGCCGCGGCGTGCAGCCGATCGCTTGAATACCGAGGGCGACGGCAAGCTGACGTTAACGTCCGGCTGTGAGCGGCAGGCTACGGCTACGCACGGCTTTCGTACGGTAAAGGGTACGGCAGAAAGATGGGTATCACACCACACGCACTGAAGTGCTGGAGCGTTAACCGCACGGCCACATGAGCCTCGCCCCGCCGCCCCGGCCGTGCCACGCCTGCCCGCCCGAACCACACGCAACAGGGGCATCGATGGCTAACGAGGTCAAGCTCACCGTCACCCTGGGGGAGGCCCTCGCCGCCCGGTTGAACGCCGCCGCGGCCGCGCAGGGCTGGTCGGCCGAGAGCCTGGCGGCGGACTGTATCGCCCAAAACCTGGAGGTGGCGCTCCGCCACCGGGTCCTGATCGAGCGGATTGAGCAGATCGACGCCGCCATCCTCGACATGGCCCAAGCCGTCGGTGAACTCGGCGTTCCGTCGGCCGGCATCGACCGGTAGCGTCCGCGGACGA
>FSSH01002754.1_pt1 | contig 19089 bp, 22 predicted proteins | sample 1166101 | NCBI WGS metagenome assembly FSSH01 (sample SAMEA32972668, study PRJEB13176) | freshwater metagenome | biome: Drinking water system; feature: Biomass in drinking water that filtered by 0.45 um membrane; material: drinking water | place: USA | collected 2012-12-20 | depth 0 m | reverse complement strand
GTGAGACAGCAGGATGCCCATGCCTGGGTCGAAGTGCATCTGCCGCAGTCCGGCTGGGTCATGATGGATCCAACCCCGGCCATCGAGGAAGCCCCCGGGCCGACCTCTCCGGCCTGGCAGGCGATGGGAAGAATCCTGGATAACGTGCGGCTTCGCTGGAACCGGTTAGTTGTGCAGTACAGTCCCGCAGACCAGCTCGCCGTCGTGCGCGAAATCAAGAGCGGCAGTGAGTCAGCCAGAAATCGCGCCTGGGACTCCCTCTCTTCCTTGGTGACCTCAATCACGGCCCTGTTCGGGAAAAGCGGAGAGTATCTCAGCAGAAGCGCCCTGCTCTTTGTCGTATTGCTCGGGCTCGCCGTGATCGGATTCGGCGCGATTCTCTGGGTGAGGTTCGGGCGACCCTGGGAACGAACGCTCTTCTCGAAAGTGGACCGACAAGCAGAACCGGCCATCAGCCAGCTCTACCGGCAGATGATCCGCCATCTGGAAAAACGGGGCATTGCGAGGCCGGCCGCCATGGCGCCGCTGGAACTCATTCGGATCACGCAAGAGCAGTGGAAAGACGCAAGTTCCGCCGTCGGCACCATCACGGCACTCTACTGCCGGGGTCGATTCGGCCAGATGCCGTTGACGGGAGAAGAGTTTCGCTCCGCGCAAGACAGCCTGCGCCACCTGATGGCCTTGGAGCGGACGTAATCCATACGCGGTGAAGAAAGCAAAAATGCGGATGTCTTACAGCGGTTTGTTGCAGAGGTTTCCCGGATTATCTAAGAGCTTCATGGGCGTAGGGGAGTTCTATTCATTCGACTGATTCCACGTGATTCGATGGCGTCTTACCGTTTGTGATCCCATTTTCGCGCAGTAACACCCGCTGATCGATACTCAGGGGACTCTTGTCAAGTATGCCATATGTGGCATATTATTGATTGACTCGAGGGGCTGCATGAAGCCGGTTCATTTTGTTGGATCATCGCGGGAGGATCTTCGCGAGCTACCGGAGAGCGTCCAGGAGACATCCGGGTTCCAGTTGTTCAAAGTCCAACAGGGGAAAGAGCCGGATGATTGGAAGCCGATGCCGACCGTGGGTGCCGGGGTGCAAGAAATCCGGGTTCGCGAAGCAAGCGGAGCCTATCGAGTCTTCTATGTGGCTAAGTTTCAAGAAGCGGTCTATGTACTACATGTGTTTGAGAAGCGCTCGCAGAAAACAGCGTAGTCCGATCTCGAGCTCGGCAAGCGCCGACATGCTGATCTTCTCAAGTGGAGAAGGGAGGAAGGTCTATGAAGCGATCGACCGTGACTAAAGGTAGCGGGAATATTTTTCGGGACCTGGGATTTTCGGCAGAACGGTCTGCCGAGCTGATTCTCAAGAGTAGCTTGCTGCAGGCCCTTCAGGAAACAATCAGGGGCCGGGGCTGGAGGCAGGTCGAGGCCGCAATGCGCCTCGGAATCGACCAGGCCAAAGTGTCCAAGCTGTTAAATGGCCAGATGGCGGGGTTTTCGGTCGAACGACTGGTTCATTTTCTCTCGTTGCTGGGACAGGATGTGGAAGTGACAGTGAAAAAAGCGCCTCACGGACAGCGTTACGGTACGGTGCGCACGAAGGTCTCGACACGATCTAGAAGGTTGATCGCAACGTGATCGGAGCCCCATCATGATCGAATACGGGATACGGCTGGTTCGTCCCGGGGTGTAGTGACTCTCGCCCTCTCCATGTTGTGGCAGCCGATGATGTTGGGGCAGAGGAAACGATTATCATCACGCGGTATCAACCGGATGCTGAAGAGTGGGAACAGGGCTTTACCAGGAGGAAACGCCGATGACCTGTGTCATTTGCAAGGCGGGCGAAACGCAACCGGGTACCGCAACGGTGACACTCGAACGTGAGGGCGCACCGTTGTCATCAAGCGAGTCCCCGCGCGGGTCTGTAAGAACTGCGGTGAGGAGTATGTCGAAGAAAGTGTCACCGCCAGCCTGTTAAAGACGGCTGAAGAGGCAGTGCGCGCTGGAGTCCAGGTGGATGTGAGAACCTACGCTGCCGCCTGAGCCGAGTCCAGCTGCTGAGGCGCCGGTCAAGCCGGATAGACCAGCCTTTCCCGCCTTTCCTGCTCGTCCCGTAGTCTCGTGCGTCCCGCCTTTCCCACTCCCCCGTACCAGATCAACCAGACAGACCTTCCTCACCCGTCCCGCTCCTCCCGCTCGCCCGCCCTCCTGGCCTCGTTGATTTCGAGGCGCGCAGCATTATCTAAGAGCTGAGAGAGGTGGAATGCTATGAGAGGTTAGCAGCCTCGTTCGAGTTTGACCCGCTCTTGTGCAGCCAGCGTGCAAAGGGCGCCGCTCCTGCTTCAGTGGCGGGGTGATGGTTCAGGGGACGCGCTATCGATGCTCGGTGCCAGTAGGCACGGCCGCTAGATGCGAGCCAGTACGAAGAGTGAGGCGCGGGGCAATCAGCGAGGGCGACTGAAGGATTGCCGGACATCACCCGGTTCGGAGGGCAGTTCCGGTTTCCCACACAAGAGCGGGCCGTTTTTTTGTTGGTCTCGTTGCTTTGGTTCCTCTGGTGCGTTGCCGGTCCGAACAACAAGACAAACAAGACAGACCAGTCCCGCTCCCCCGCTCCGACAAACTAGACAAACCAGACCAACGAAATAAACCAGACAAACCAAACAGACGAGACAGACCTACATTTCCAGCCAATCCCGCTTTTCCCGCTTCCTATCCGTAGGCCATAGTACGGTGCTTGCGCAAAGGGGTATCCCGTAGTACAGTGGTGTCATACAAGCTCATGAGGTCACCGATGCCATTGACTGTGCGCGTGGATGTGAAGACGGAACGATTGCTGCAGCGGTTGGTGCGGAAACGCGGCCGGACGAAATCGGAAGTGATCCGCGACGCTATCGGGGTGCTCGCCAAAGAGGTTGAAGCCCAGGAAGTGGCCGAGCGTCCCTATGATCAGGTGCGGGATCTGATCGGCAGTGTCCAGGGCGGCCCTGCCGACTTGTCGGTCCGGACGGGAGAGGCGTTTCGTCGTCTGCTGGCAGGTCGCCGTCGAAAGACCGCACGATGATCTTAGTGGACGCTGGGCCGCTCATCGCCCTGATTCACAAGGACGATGCGCACCATGCAGAATGTGTCGCCGCCCTGCAATTGATCACGGAACCGCTCGGGACGGTGTGGCCCGCGTTGACCGAGGCGATGTATCTCTTGAGTTTTTCCTGGAAGGCCCAGGAAGCGCTCTGGGAAATGATCGAGCGGGGCGTGGTCGTGCTGCTTCCACTTGAACAGCGAGAACTATCCAGAATCAGGGAATTGATGAAGAAGTACAAGGATCTACCGATGGACCTGGCGGATGCCGCGCTGGTAGCCGTGGCAGAACGTGAGAAGATCCGGCGCATCTTCACGCTCGACCGCCGGGACTTCGAAGTCTATCGACCGGCCAAGCTCGGTCGGTTTCTTCTCCTGCCCGATTAGGTACTGCTCAGTCCCGCGCCGGAATCCACGGCATACCCACCTCACGGAACACTCAGAGGCGGGTCTTATATTTCTGGTCTCAGCCATCTGGTGCTCGTTCAGGTTCGCGCAGTCATGCCCGTCTCGTCTTTCCCGCTCCACCGCACTAGACAAACCAGACTGACCAAATAGACCAGACCGACGAGATAGACCAGACAGACCAGCATTTCCGCTGACAAGGGCGTGATTTCTTGAGAGGAACGGGGTAAGCTTTCGATGGCATGCAAATCGGTTCGAGTGCGACTCGACGCAAGAGTACTCACAAAGGGCAAGGAGACCGACAATGCGAAAGGCCTACAAACGAAAACGACGATCATGTGCCCTCTGTAAACCACATAAAGTGGGCTGGGATAAACGCTGGAAAGCAAAAGAAGCGGCCCGTCGCCTTTTGATGCTCCGCGACTCTCGAATGGCGATTCCCCTCATATGAGTGCTTCGTGACGGCCGATGATCGCTATGACGTGCTCAGATTAAAGAGGAGAGTGACCGGTCTTCTTGACTGCCGGTGTCTTCCGTGGCTCGGTGAGGAGACGCGCAATGGATTCGATCGATGTACCGGTCTCTATGGCTGTTGAACTGGCGACGTGAGCCTTCCGGTATCCGGCCTGACCGCACGACAGCCGAGGTCACAGCTGTTTGCTCCTGGGGGTTGGCGACACCGACCGGGCGATTCATGTGGTGTGTTCGCCGAAAGCGGAGTATCTGGCTGTGATCACCGCCTATCTTCCTGATACCGATCAGTGGTCGTCTGACTATCGAAGGAGGCGCTAGACATGGAATGTACCCATTGCAAGGGTCGGATGGTCAGAGGGACGGCCCCGTTCAGCTTGGATCGCAAGGGCTATCATGTGTCCTGGGATGCAGTGCCCGCGTGGGTGTGCACTCAATGTGGCGAACCCTACTTTGAGTCTCGGGAAGTTGAGCTGATTCAGAAAGCCTTGGCAGGCCTCGATCGTGAAAGTTCAGCACTGGTTGCAGCTGGTCCATCGACATCCAAGTCATAACGGGCGATACGGCAAGAGGAGCAGGACACCCCGTCACAGTTTCGGCCATCCGCTCTTTTCCCCTGCTCAGCCCTCAGTCCTCATCACTCAGCCTTGTCCGGTTGCTCTCAGACCGGTTCAGTGATCCCGCCCTCCCGCTCCTCCCGCCCGTTTTACTCGTCCCGCAGTCTCGCGCATCACGCTTTTCCCTCTCCGCCGCACCAGACAAACCAGACCAACGAAATAAACCAGATAGACCAAACAGACCATTCCTTATTCCCTGTTCGTGCTATCAGCCATACGCCATCAACCATATGCTGTTCCTCCCAACCGGGGGCTGACTTCACATTGAAGAACAGGTATCCTGCCCAAGTTTGACTGAGGAGGGAGATGCCATACGTCTTGACCGCCCATGCTGCTGACGCCATGGAAAAGCGCAACATACGGCGTGAGTGGCTGGAGTCTGTGTTGGTGGCGCCGGGTCGGAAATCGCCGGATCTTGTCGATTCGAGCCTGGAACATTGGCTTCGAATCATTCCAGAACATGACAACAGGGTTCTTCGTGTGATAGTCAATATTCAGGCAAACCCGTTGCGCGTGGTCACGCTCTATTTCGACCGAACGGTCCGAGGTCAACTATGAAGCTCAAAGTCGACCATGAAGCTGATGCACTCTACCTGACCCTCAACGAGGCGAGCGCCGTGGAGTCCAAAGAGGTATCGCCTGGGATTATCGTGGACTACAACGAAGAGGGGAAAGTCGTCGGCATCGAGATGCTGTATTTGTCGAAGCGAGCACCGAAAGCCGATACCGGGAAGCTCGAATTCGAGACCGTTCCCGCTGCTGCCCCACGGTGAGTGGCATGGCCGAAAAGTAAAAGTCTGGTTTGATCAGGAAGCAGATTACCTCGAAGTCGAGTTTCGGGAGGCTCCCGGCTTCATGCGACCCACTGCGCACGATGCCGTCATGGAGCGTGTAGATGAACAGGGGCGTGTCCTGGGCTTCAGCGTGCTCGGGGTCAGTCGCTTCCCCAAAGACCACCCATTAGAAGCAGAACTCATTGCTGGAGAATAACTCGCGCTCCGCTCCTCATCCCGCCTTCCGCCGGTCCCGCTCCAACGCACCAGACAGACCAGACCGACTAGACAGACCTTCTTCGGCCGTCTCGCTCGTCCCGCCTTTCTAGCTCCCCCGCACCAGATAGACGAGACAGACCAGATAAACAAAGAGGCGGAGGCGGGTCTGAGGGCTTTTGTGTACTGTGTGGAGGTCTTGGAGGAGCTTTAGGCTTCCCACTCATCAATGGGCCTGCTCACCACCCCTACGCTCGACCTCAGTGTCTATCACTGTTCCCCTCACCGAGGCCTCCGCTCAATTATAGGATAACCGTCTTTTGCGCGAGGTCAATCAGTGGAGCGGGTTCGTGTGTCTTGTTCATGTGGTTCTATTGGCATCTCTGGTGCACGCAACCAAACCAACCAGATGAACCAAACAAACCAAATAGACCAGACAGACCAACCTTCCCCGCCATCTTCCGCCCCCCACTCATTGCCCCTCCATGGTTGGGGTGATTTATTGCGGTGAACGGGGTATTCTGCGCTCCTAGAATGATCACCTCCTACCATGCCAAGTACTTTGCCTATGAGCTAACCAAACGCTGTGCCTCAGACAGTATTGAGAAGCTCGCTGCTGCATTGTCTGACGCGCAAGTAGACCTCAATCCGCACCAGGTTGAGGCGGCGTTATTTGCCTTTCGCAATCCCTTTTCACGCGGCGCCATTCTGGCTGACGAGGTTGGGCTTGGGAAAACCATTGAAGCCGGGCTGCTGATTTCCCAAAAGTGGGCGGAACGCAAGCGCCGGCTTCTGGTCATCGTTCCCGCAAATCTACGCAAGCAATGGAGCCAAGAATTAGCCGACAAGTTTCATCTTCCATCAGCCATCCTGGAAAATAGAAGTTTCAACGAGGCCATCCGGGCCGGCAATCTGAATCCCTTTCAACGAGATGGGATCGTCCTTTGTTCGTACCAGTTCGCCCGGACGAAGGAGCCCTACCTGCGTCAAACCAATTGGGATCTTGTCGTGATCGACGAAGCCCATCGATTGCGCAATGTCTATAAATCCTCCAGCAAAATTGCCACCGCCATCAAGCTGGCCGTCGCACCATTTCCCAAAGTGCTGCTCACTGCCACGCCGCTTCAGAATTCGCTTCTGGAACTCTACGGCTTGGTGAGCATCATCGACGACTTTGCCTTCGGGGACTTCAAGAGCTTCCGGGCTCGGTTTGCCCGGCTCGGGAACGATGCCGACTTCGCCGAGCTCAAGGAGAGGCTCAGGCCGCTCTGTAAACGTACCTTGCGCAAGCAGGTGCTCCAGTACGTGAAGTACACCAACCGACATGCGCTGGTCCAAGAGTTCGTGCCGACAGCGGAAGAACAGCGACTCTACGATCTGGTGTCTGACTACCTGCAGCAGCCTACGCTCTATGCCTTGCCCGCCAGTCAGCGACAACTCATGACCCTTATCTTGCGAAAGCTTCTGGCATCCTCCACCTATGCCATCTCCAGCACACTCGACGGGCTTGCGGGCAAGTTGGAAATGGCTGCGGCAGAGAGCGAAGCGGTGGACACGTTGCCGGATGAATTGCCCGACAACTTGGAAGAGTTGGAAGAGCTAGCCGATGAATGGGAAGAGAACGGGAACGGGACCGTACCGGCTGAGCGGGTTCGGCTCACGCAAGAGCAGCTAGCTGAACTTCGACAGGAGAAGACTAAACTCAGGGAGTTTCACGCACTCGCGAAGTCGATTATCAAGAATTCAAAAGGCGAGGTGCTTCTCACGGCCCTCCGTCGTGGATTTGCAGCGGCAGCTGAGGCACAAAAGAACCAGGTGGATACCACCATTCAGCAGAAAGCGATCATTTTTACGGAATCGCGCCGGACTCAGGAATACCTTCTTCGGGTCCTTGAAGCGACCGAGTTTGGGGGGAAGGTGCTGTTGTTCAACGGTACCAACAACGACCCCAAATCCAAAGAAATCTATCACCAGTGGCTGAAGCAGCACGCGGGCACCGACCGTATCAGCGGCTCGCCCAGTGCGGATATGCGGGCGGCTCTGGTGGATTATTTCCGTGACGAAGCGGCAATCATGATTGCCACCGAGGCCGCCGCAGAAGGGATCAACCTCCAATTCTGCAATCTGGTCGTGAATTACGATCTCCCATGGAACCCCCAGCGAATCGAGCAGCGCATTGGGCGCTGCCATCGCTACGGACAAAAGTTCGACGTAGTGGTGGTCAATTTCCTCAATCGGAGCAATGCTGCAGATCTGAGGGTGTATCAGCTCTTGGACCAGAAATTCCGACTCTTCAATGGAGTGTTCGGGGCAAGTGACGAGGTGTTGGGCGCAGTGGAATCAGGCGTGGACTTTGAGAAACGCATCGCAGCCATTTACCAAAAGTGCCGGACACCAGAACAGATTCAATTCGAGTTCGATGCGCTCCAGCAAGATCTGGAAGCTGAAATTGCAGAGGGCCAACGGGACGCCCGTGAAAAGCTACTCAATAATTTCGACCAGGACGTAGTGGAGAAAGTGCGAATTCAAAGCCGTGATTATTTGGACCGCTTCGAAGAGCGGCTCTGGCGGCTCACGCGGTATCTGCTCGCACCCTATGCCCGATTTGAGGAGCGGGAATATAGCTTCACGTTGGAGCGAAACCCCTTCCCTGGAGAAACCATCCATCCCGGCCCCTATCGCATGGGCAAGAACGTCGAGGACGCCAACACCTATCGTGTCGGCCATCCGTTGGCACAACGGCTCCTCGCACAAGCCAAGGCGTTGACCGTCCAGTCCGGCGAGGTGATGTTTCGGTACCCGGAAAGTGGTAAACACATCTCGATACTTCAGCCGCTGAAAAGCCAAAGTGGCTGGCTCATGTGCATGCATCTGACGCTTACGGCCCTGGAGACAGAGGATCACCTGATTCTTGCCGGGGTGACTGATCGCGGTGAAGTGGTTGATGGGGTGCAGTGTCGTAGGCTCTTTGACCTCCCCGGTGAAATGAAGGGGGATATGTTGCTGCCTCCCGACACCAAGCAGACCCTGGAAGATTTGACTGCCCGACAGATGCGGGAGGCTCTTGACGCTATATCGACGAAAAATGGGACGTGGTTCGATACCGAAATGGATAAACTCGACCACTGGGCCGAGGATCGTCGCGCCTCACTCAAGGCAGAGCTCGACGAGATTGACGAAACGATCAAGGAAGCCAAAAAGGCCGCTCGCCTCGCGCCGAACCTTCCGGAGAAACTCGAACGCCAGCGAGCCTTGCGCCAATTGGAATCCAAGCGGACCGAGGCCTGGAAAACCTTCGATGAAGCCTCGCGTGAGATTGACCGGCAGAAAGACGCTTTGCTGGACGAGATCAGTCAGCGCCTGCATCAGAAAGTGGAACAAGTGACGCTGTTTAGCACGCGCTGGAGTCTGGTGTAAGAAGGATCACCCTGGGGAGAGTTCGCTGTGGAACCAGAAAAGCTCGATCTTCATTCCCACGATATCGCCGAAGAGAAGCGGCAAGAATTGCAGCGTCTGTTTCCGGAAATCCGGACCGAAGGCGGAAAGCTCGACTTCGATCGGCTAAAGCTCGTGCTGGGCGAATCCATCGAGGTCGGCAAGGAACGCTACGGCATGAGCTGGCCGGGGAAGGCCGACTGTTTCAAGACGATCCAGATGCCGAGCCTCGCGACGCTGCGGCCTTGTCCCGAAGAGAGTGTCAATTTCGACACAACCGAGAACCTCGTCATTGAGGGCGACAATCTGGAGGTGCTCAAGCTCTTGCAGAAGTCCTACCTCGGCAAGATCAAGATGATCTACATCGACCCGCCCTACAACACCGGCAACGATTTCATCTACCCAGACAACTACAGCGAATCCTTACAGACATATCTGGAATACACCGGCCAAGTGGATGCCGAGGGGAAGAAGTTCAGCACGAACGCCGAGACTGACGGCCGATTCCATTCGAAGTGGCTCAACATGATGTATCCGAGACTCTATCTGGCGAAGAATCTGTTGCGAGAGGACGGAGTATTCTTCATCAGCATTGACGACAATGAAGCAGATAACTTGAAAAAGCTCTGCAATGAAATTTTTGGTGAGGAGAACTTCCTGGCAAATATAATTTGGCAAAAGGTCTATGCGCCAAAGAGCAGTGCCAAACACTTCTCAGAAGATCACGACTATATTCTCGTGTTCGCACGAAACGCAGAGCATTGGCGACCTGAATTATTACCTAGAACGGAAGAACAGGACTCCGTCTATAAGAATCCTGACGGTGATCCTCGTGGGCTTTGGCGACCGAATAATCTCGCTGCGCGTAACTATTACAGCAAAGGGGTTTACTCGATTAAATGTCCAGGGGGGCGGATTATCGAGGGCCCTCCAAAGGGTAGCTACTGGAGGGTGTCTGAAGAGAAGTTTTCGAAGTTGGACCGTGACGGGCGTATCTGGTGGGGCGAAGATGGTAACAACATCCCGGCTCCGAAGATCTTTCTCTCCGAGGTAAAACAGGGGCGTGTTCCTCAAACGCTTTGGCTATATTCTGAGGTCGGTCATACCCAAGAAGCAAAGAAAGAGTTGCTGGATTATGTTTCCTTCGAGAACACCGACAATGTTCTCGACAGTGTCAAGCCCACCCGCCTACTTCGCCGTATGTTGCAAGTCGGGACGAGCATTGATGAAGGCGACATTGTTCTGGACTTCTTCGCAGGGAGCGGAACTACGGGGCATGCTGTGATTGATCAAAATGCGCAGGATGGAGGGAATCGGAAGTTGATATTGGTCCAGCTTCCTGAACCATTCCTTAAGCCGGAGTCTTCGCTTAGGACAATTGCCGATATTATCAAGGAGCGTATTCGCCGAGTCATAACAGAGCGAAACAAAGAAGATGAAAGTAAACTGCCGGATGGGGGGGCGCAGAAGCAGGATTTAGGTTTCAAGCTGTTCAAACTAGCCGATTCAAACCTCAAGCCCTGGAATGCCGAAGCTCCTCACGAAGTCGGATCTCTGGAGAAGCAGCTTGATCTGCATGTGGATCACATCCGTGAGAACCGCACGGCGGATGACCTGCTGTATGAACTCCTGCTCAAGAGCGGCTATCCGCTCACGGCTCCGGTTGAGGTTCTTCAGCTGGCTGGCAAACAGGTCCACAGTGTGTCGGGCGGTCTTTTCTTTGTCTGTTTGGAGCGGGAGCTGACGTTGGAGTTGATCCGCGCCATGGCCGACAAGAAACCTGAGCGGGTGGTGTGTCTGGATGAAGGTTTCGCCGGCAACGATCAACTGAAGGCCAACGCCGTCCAGATCTTCAAGACCAAAGGCGTGACCAGCTTCAAGACGGTATGAGGGCTAATTAGGCCATGCCGGATGATCGGAAAGACAGAGAACACCAGTTTGGCGGGGCATGGACCACCCGGAAGCTAGAGGTGCTGGCCGGATACCTGCAGGGCTACACGACTGCGTTAAAGAAGACGCCTTTTCAGAAGCTCTACATCGATGCGTTTGCCGGAACAGGCTACCGGGAAAATCGGCGTGAGAACGAGGAGGACTCGCCACAGAACCCGCTCTTCCCTGACATGGCTGAACCTGAGCCGCAGTCGTTTTTGGATGGCTCTGCCCGTCTGGCACTCAAGATTGAGCCGAAATTCGATCAATACATCTTCATCGAACGTAGCCCTGAACGCTGTGCCCATCTTGAAAGCCTGAAGACTCAGTTCCCAGGACTTGCCAACAAGATCGATATTCGCCAGGGGGATGCTAACGCTAAGATCCAGGAACTATGTGCAACAGATTGGCGTTCCAAGCGCGCAGTGCTGTTTCTTGATCCCTATGGCATGCAGGTTGAGTGGAAAACGATCGAAGCCATCGCGAAGACGAAGGCCATTGATCTCTGGCTGCTTTTCCCGCTTGGCATCGGGGTGAATCGTATACTCACCAAATCCGGAGACATTCCAAACTCCTGGAGGAATCGCCTTAACCTGCTGCTGGGGAATGAAGATTGGTACGATGAGTTTTACAAAGTTGAGATTACCCCCACGCTTTTTGGTGAAAACAAGGAAACACTAATTAAAGCGAAGATGGAAACAATCGGACGGTATTTCAATAACCGACTCAAATCGGTCTTTATCGGTGTGGCGGAAGAGCCGGGGGTGTTGCGTAACTCAGCAAATAATCCGCTCTACCTTTTGTGCTTTGCGGTTGGGAATGAACGTGGAAAAGACATCGCGTTGCGCATCGCACAGCATTTACTCAAGGAGGTGCGCTGATGGCACAGGGATCAGGCATAGAATGGACCGAGTCCACATGGAATCCAGTCACAGGGTGCGCGAAGATCAGTCCTGGCTGCAAATATTGTTATGCCGAACGTATGGCCGAGCGTCTTCAGGCCATGGGGCAAGCAAATTATGCCAACGCGTTCCAACTGACGCTCCAGCCTCACATGCTTGAGCTTCCATTGAAATGGAAAAAGCCTCAAACAATCTTCGTGAATTCCATGAGTGACCTGTTTCATGAGGATGTGCCGATTGACTACATCCAGGAAGTGTTTAGCGTAATGAACCGGGCGGACTGGCACCGGTTTCAGATTTTAACCAAGCGCGCTGAGCGTCTCAGTGCGCTGAGCCCCCTGCTCAACTGGACGCCGAATCTCTGGATGGGTGTCAGTGTCGAGAACGACGACTATCGGGAGCGAATCAACCAACTTCGTCGGACGAATGCACATATTAAGTTTCTCTCTCTTGAACCACTCCTTGGCCCGCTCTCTCGCCTCGATCTGACCGGTATCGATTGGGTGATTGTAGGTGGAGAGTCCGGTCCTAAATCGAGACCAATGCATCCCGAGTGGGTCATTGACCTGCGTGATCAATGCCACCAGGCTGGGGTTCCATTCTTTTTCAAGCAGTGGGGAGGCAAGAATAAGAAACAAGCCGGTCGAGTGCTCGAGAAAAGAGTTTGGAATGAAATGCCACAGGATTCAAAGAGAAGGAAAGATCTGCCAGTACTCGCTTAAGGAATTCGTTATGTTGATTCATGTGATCTAACCACAAAGACTGTCGCGTGAAACTCCAGTTCGATGCCAATCAGCCATTCCAGCTCGACGCGATTGCCGCCGTCACCGACCTCTTTGACGGTCAACCGCAAGGTGCGCCGGAATATGCCGTGATCAATATGGGTAGCGGCACGGGTCTATTCGCGGGGCAGCAGCAGACCGAATTGGGCGCAGGCAATCAGTTGTTAGTGGCGGAGGACAAGCTACAGGCGAACACTCGCGCTCTCCAAACCCGCAACGACATCGAGGCGGCCGATCCCTCAGCCCCATTGGAGGCATGGGAGCTGTTTGACGGTCCGGCTAACCAGTCTCGGTCATGTCCACATTTCTCGGTGGAGATGGAGACCGGTACAGGGAAAACCTACGTCTACCTGCGCACCATCTTCGAGTTATCGCGGCGCTACGGGTTCCAGAAGTTCATCATCGTGGTGCCGAGTGTGGCGATTCGAGAGGGCGTGCTCAAGAACATCGACATTACGGCTGAGCATTTCCGCGCGTTGTATAGCAACCTTCCCTTCGAACACTTTGTCTATGATGCCAAGAAGATCAATCGGCTCCGACAGTTTGCGACGAGCACTCAGCTGCAAATCCTGATCATCAACATCGACGCCTTTCGCAAGAATTTCACGGGCACTGAGACAGAACAGAAGAGCAACGTCATCTACAAGGAGAGCGATAAGCTTTCCGGACGGCAGCCGATTGAATTCGTGCAGGCGGCGCGACCCATCGTGATCATCGACGAGCCGCAGAGTGTGGACTCTACCGAGAAGGCGCAGGAGGCGATCAAAGCGCTCAATCCACTCTGCACCTTGCGGTATTCTGCCACTCACCGCAATCCCTACAACCTTGTCTACCGGCTCGATCCCGTACGAGCCTTTGAGCTGAAGCTGGTTAAGCAGATCGTGGTGGCGAGTGCCCACGCAGAAGGGACCGCCAATGACGCCTTCGTGCGGGTCGAAAAGATTGACTACAAGAACGGCATCAAGGCCAAGCTCCGTATCCATGTCCAAGGCACAGATGGACCAAAGCCAAAATCGGTCACCGTCAAGCAAGGTGCAGACTTGTTCGCGCTCTCAAATGAACGGGCCAATTATATAAGCGGTTTCGAGGTCGCTGAGATCAACGCCGAGCCCGGCAACGAATACATCCGCTTCAGCAATGGCCGGACTCTCCGCCAAGGTGAGGAAATCGGCGCCATGCGCGACGACGTGTGGCGAGCCCAGATCAAACACACGATCAAACGGCATCTGGAGAAAGAGTTACAGCTACGTACGCGCGGCATTAAGGTGCTGTCGCTGTTCTTCATCGACCGCGTGGCTAATTACCGTGACTATGATGGGTCCGGCCAGCCGGTAAAGGGCAAGTTCGCGGAGGCGTTTGAGGCGGAGCTGTCGGGACTCGCGAAGGATGAACGGTACCATGAACTGGTTTGGCTCAAAGAGCCGATGGACAAGCTGCACAATGGCTACTTTGCCCAAGACAAGAAGGGCGTCCTCAAAGACACACGTGGCGATACGCAGGCCGACGACGACGTCTACAATCTCATCATGAAGGAGAAGGAGCGGTTGCTGTCGCTAGAGGAACCACTGCGGTTTATCTTCAGCCACTCCGCCCTGCGCGAGGGATGGGACAACCCCAACGTCTTCCAGATCTGTACGCTCAACGAAACACACAGCGCGGTCAAGAAGCGCCAGGAGATCGGGCGTGGGCTGCGCCTGCCCGTCGATCAGAATGGCCTGCGGGTGTTTGACGATTCGGTCAATAAGCTCTACGTCATGGCCAATGAAAGCTATGAGGACTTCGCCAAGAAGCTGCAAGCCGAGTATGAAGAAGACTGCGGGGTCATGTTCGGGAAGATCCCGTTCACGGCACTGGTCAAGCTGACGCGCATCGTTGATGGGGTAGAGCAGCCAATCGGGCCGGATACTGCGGAAGTGATCCGTACTTCTCTCGTTGCTCAGAAGATGCTGGATGCTGAGGGGCGCATCCAACCAGCCTTTGATCCTAAACGAAAGGACTTCAGGCTGGAGCTGCCGGAGGCGCACCTCGACCTGGCGACGGCCGTGATTGATCTATTATCTGGGTATCAGATTGAGCGGCATATTCGACGAGAACGGGATGACGGACCGAACCGGCTCAAAAAGGAGGTCGTACTCAGCCCGGAGTTTGAGTCGCTCTGGAATCGTATCAAGCCCAAGACCACATATCGGGTAGAGTTTGAGACCGATAAGCTGGTTGAACGAGCGGTGGATGCGATCAAGCGCATGGAGAAGATTGACACGCCAACGATCCACGTTGCCGCAGGGCAAGTCCAGGTGGTCAAGGGCGGGGTGGTGACGACTGCTATGAGCGTCGCCGAGGAGCAGCCTGTCTACGGTGCGCGCGCATTACCCGATATACTTGCCTACCTGCAGAACGAGACCGAGCTGACCCGCTCGACGCTTGTCCGCATCCTCAAAGCCTCCGGCCGACTCGGAGAGATCTTCAACAATCCTCAGCGGTTCATGAACGCCGTGGCAGGAATTCTCAAGCATGAACTTCATCGACTACTCGTGGACGGCATCAAGTATGAGCGGCTGCCTGGCACCGGTGCCGACACCGAGTGGGAGATGATGCTGTTTAAGAACGAAGAGGTGATCAATTATCTCACGGCTATTCAGGTCAACAAATCCGTCTACGAATACGTTGTCTATGAATCGGAAGTGGAGCGCGAGTTCGCTTGGAAACTCGACCAGCGTGAGGACATCAAGCTCTTCGTGAAGCTGCCTGACTGGTTTAAGGTAGAGACCCCAGTTGGCACCTATAACCCGGACTGGGCGATTGTGAAGCACGAGGATGAGACCATCTATCTGGTCAAAGAAACCAAGAGCACCAAGGATTTCCTGAAACTTCGTACGACTGAAGCCGACAAAGTCCGCTGTGGCCAAAAGCACTTTGAGACGCTGGGCGTACCGTTTGCCCTGGCCGTGACGGCGGATGAGGTGTAGTTCTCGCGAGACGCCTGGAAGAACGAAATGTATCGGGAGTCTGTTCTTGCGTTTGAATCGGTATGAAACAACACAAGCCCGGCTCCATCGTCGTCGGTGTGGATGTCGGCGGGCCCAGGAAGGTTTTCATGCCGTCGCCCTCCAGGACGGGCACTACCGCGAGAGACTCTCCACGCCCATTGCGGAGGAGGTCGCTACGTGGTGCCGGAGATAAAGAACAAGTACCGGGAGTCTTTTCCCCATCGCGTTCCCCGCGACCCATTCGCATGAGGACGTAGCGGACTGTCACCGCTTCCTCAATCTTTCAAAAGCGTTGGAATTATGGCAATGTCCTCTCCGACGACGGGATGAGCTACATTCATCCGTCCACTGGTGCCTTCGGTTAAACTGCAATGCCTCCAAACCCCACCACAATCCTTCGATTCACCCACGTCGATAATCTCGATACGATCATTCGGCGAGGCGGGCTTCATGCGCCAAATCATGTACCGGAAGATGGATTGCCATATCGGTTCTGTCATGGCGCCGAAGTGCAGAACGCTCGTGCCGAAATGCCTGTTCATGTGGGACCAGGAAGAACTATCCACGGAGAAATTAAAGGGGTCGGGAGTCTTTCCTCGTCGCGCAATCTGTGCATTCACACTTGCAGTGCAACAGGGCGGCATGCTTGACGAGGGAGAACAAGCACCAGTCCCGGGCATCTTGTCCTGCGCTTGAATCGGTATGAATCAGCACGAGCCCGGTTCCATCGTTGTCGGTGTGGATGTCGGCGGGCCCAGGAAGGGCTTTCATGCCGTTGCACTCCAGGACGGGCCCTACCGCTGTCATTGCCGGGCGGGCGCAGGTCCGGCCCACAGCAAGCCGAGCCCCGGAAGGGCGGCGAGGCCTGCGGCGGTGAGCCGGCGATGGATCGAGTGCCCGGTCGTCGTCATCGGGGCTACTTTTTCTTTCCCAGTGCCTGTTGCAGCAAGCTCTTCCATTCCTCGCGGTTCACGGCCGGCATCGTGGAGATCTGAATGTGCCCCAGCGACGCGTTCATGACCGCCGCCTTCATGGCCGTCTTGTTGTCCGGAAATTCCCAGATGGCGACGACGTCGTACTCGCCGAGGCAGTAGTAGGCTTGGACGAGTTTCCCGCCGAGCGCCTTGGCATTCTGCTTGACCATTTCGGCCCGCTCGACGCCCCGGTCCTTCATGGTTTGGAGCCCGTGCTGCGTGAACTTCACGAGACTGACGTAGGTCTGCATGGCGAACCTCCCCGGTGAGTAGTGTGGGAGTAGTGGCGAGTAGTCAGGAAGAATTGTAGGCCTCTTTGGAGGCCGTCACAAGAGGTACGGTGCAGGACTCGATTGGGGAGAAGAGGAAACTAATTGTGAATCGTGCATCCCATTCTCTGACGGTACCAGAGGGTCATGACGACCTACGTGGTTCCGATGCAGCAGGACCGGGCGCCGTGTCTACGCACGGCGGTCCCAACATGGCGAGACCTAGGGGCACTGCGCCCACTGGTCGCTGTCGTCAGGTCAGGGCCAGTTCTGTTCTTCCCTTTGTATATCCGCTACAATGCCGGCAGGTGAGCGGGTGTGCCATGCGGGATATGGGATTGGCAGTGACGGCCACGGTGTTCGACCCAACTTGCAGAAGGAGTCTGTGTGTGGCGGTGGTGCCACGATGAAAATCGTGTCTCCTCGCTGCATTGTGATTGCCGGGCCCAATGGGGCAGGAAAAACGACGTTTGCGAGAGAATTCTTGCTCCGTGAAGTAGGGGTCGTGCATTTTGTGAATGCCGATTTAATTGCCGGCGGGTTGTCGCCACTGCGTCCGGAGCTAGCTGCGCGGCGGGCAGCGCGGTTCGTGTTGACTGAACTCACTCGCTTGGTAAAGGGACGGGAGGATTTTGCCTTCGAGAGCACCTTGAGTGGTCGGACCTACCTGCGGTTGCTTAATCGATGGAAGGCCGATGGCTATCGGATCGATATCGTGTTCTTATCGCTGCCATCCGTTCAGCTTGCGCTTCAGCGCATCGCGGCACGTGTTCGACAGGGGGGCCATGATGTTCCGCGGGCTGATGTTCTGCGGAGATTTGGGCGAAGTTGGAAGAATTTTTGCGGGGTCTATCGTCCCTTGGCCAGTACCTGGGCCGTGTATGACAATTCTGAGGCTATACCACGACTCCTGGAGGAAGGTCCATGAAAGCGAACGGCCTGACGGAGACAAAACTGTTTACACAAAGCGTCGGTCGCGCACTGCGGCGCGCGGCGAAGGAAGCTCGGAAAACGGCACGAGTGTTTCATACGCCTATTTATGTCTGGCGCAATGGCAAAGTCGTTGCTGAAAAGCCATAACATTGAGATGGGTCACAAAGCAGAACATGTACCTGGAGCCTAGTCCTCCTCTTGAATCGGCATGAAGCACCATGAGCCCGGTTCCATCGTCGTCGGTGTGGATGTCGGCGGGCCCAAGAAGGGTTTTCATGCCGTCGCAATCCAGGACGGGCAATACCGAGCGCTGCTTTCCGAGCTCAGTGCGAAGGAGGTCGCCGCGTGGTGCCGGAGACTCAAGGCTGCTGTGGTTGGCATTGATGCTCCCTGCCGATGGAGCCTCACCGGCCGGGCCAGGCCCTGTGAGCGAGCGCTTGCCGCCGAAGGCCTCCATACCTTTGCGACGCCATCTCAGGTGAAGGGGAAGGCACATCCCTTCTATCAATGGATGGTCCAGGGGGCGAATCTCTACCACTGCTTTGCCCCTGACTACCAACTCTATAATGGACAACGATCTGTATCTGGTCAGATTTGTTTTGAGACGTTTCCTCATGCCGTGGCTTGTGCGCTAGCTGGAAAGATTCTCTCTGCCAAGCAGAAGCGCGCAGACCGTTCCCGGTTGCTTCGCGAGGCAGGGGTGTCAACGGACGCGCTTATGAACATTGATTGGATTGATGCTGCGCTCTGCGCCCTTGCGGCCCATCACCTTGTCATGGGCACATTCAAGACGTACGGCGACGTTGCAGAGGGATTCATCGTGGTGCCACAGTCATAACGGGCACCTCTCTGCCATGCCACGCTCACCTGTCACGTTCCACCTCCACGAGTTTGCCGATGCTTTACTGCGTGAGGGAGCCAGAATTTCCGGCAGAGCCCGGGGATTGATCCGTCACGAGGTCTTTGGTACGTTCGTGGCCGGGCCAACCGGCCTGTTCCATTTCCTCTTCCTTCCTGAGTAGCTGATCCATTTGTCACGGGCGACGCCGGCACGGGGTACATCGCACCACAGACCGAAAGGAATCTGGCCCGCAGATGACCGCCATCGCCGAACCGCCCGAGGAGACACCAGTCTCGAACCCCCGCCACTACCGTTACTACGACCTCGTCATGGCGGCCTTCGTGACGGTCCTGCTCTGCTCGAACCTGATCGGGCCGGGCAAGACGTGCATCCTCTTCGGCCTGACCTTCGGCGCCGGGAACCTCTTCTTCCCGATCTCCTACATCTTCGGCGACGTGCTGACCGAGGTCTATG
>FSSH01003866.1_pt1 | contig 19130 bp, 14 predicted proteins | sample 1166101 | NCBI WGS metagenome assembly FSSH01 (sample SAMEA32972668, study PRJEB13176) | freshwater metagenome | biome: Drinking water system; feature: Biomass in drinking water that filtered by 0.45 um membrane; material: drinking water | place: USA | collected 2012-12-20 | depth 0 m | reverse complement strand
TCGGTTTCGAGCGTCTTGATCTGCTCGGCTCGGTTGGAGGTCAGCCCGTATTGCAGATTGATCGCGGCGAGCGGCGCCGGAAGTTGGCGCAGATAGGCAGCGGGAGCGCCGACCTGGCTGGCCAGTTGCCCAAAGCTCCAGTGGGTAGGCGTCACCGGTGCCTCGGCACCCGGCAACATGAGAGCCAGGCGTTCCGGATCATTGCGGTTTGCTTCGACATGGATCAGCGCCGTCTCGACCACGCGCGTCCGGCTCCGGTCAGACCGACCGCGCACNNGCACTGATCGGGCCAGATCGCCGAGTGATAGAAACCGCTCATCATCGGGGCGCGAGAACCATTCCGACGACACCCGACCCACGCGGGAGCCGCGCGAGACATCCACCTTGTAACCGCCGCTTGAGTCGCGGCGCGTATCGAGAACCTGCATATCCATGGGAAATCTCCATGACGGCTGGCCGGGAGCCTCTCTCTCGACCCTCATCCCGTCACGGCGAAGCCCGCCAGACTCTCACTCTCAAATCCCAAGGCTAGTAGTTGCATGAGCGACCAGCGCGATTACCAAGACAAGAAACTGCACCCTGAATGAGGCGGCGCATCGCGCCATTGCTCGCGCAGGCGGAAAGGCGGGGCCTGTCGGCTTTCCCGGCCTGCGCTTTGGGCCATGTCCGCCGGATCAGAGTGCCTGCGGGGCCCCATGCGTCAAACACCGCGCCCTCAGGAGCAGGGCAGATAGCCCTGCGGGACAGAGCGCGTCAGCAGCCCCGCTCCTCGTTTCGGGGCGTTGCGGGGTATCCCCGCTGAGGTGGGTGTGAAGAAGACGCGCAGCGGCTTCGACCAGGGAGGAAGCGTCATCCCGCACATCGAAAATCAAGCCTCTACGCCAGGCTACGAAACACGTTGATTACGTGGCGATTACGTGGCTCTCGACAGCCCCTTGGGAGGGGTGTATATTTGCACCTAAGCCGTTGAGAAGTTTGGTGGACGCACTTGGGCTCGAACCAAGGACCCGCTGATTAAGAGCGAAGGCCAGCGCGCCAGCCAGTTCGGGGCTAAAGCCGCCGGTTGCGAGCTCGTTCTGCCAATCGGCGGCTGCTGCGAACGTCGCTTCGTCGGCGCGGTGACAGGTGACTTCCGCGTCCCGTTCGCGTTCGCCAGCAAGCAGCAATTCCTGGTGCGCGGCGTCGCGCTGAGCGGCGCGAATCTTGGCGATCCTGGCGAGCGCGCGCTGGCGGCGAAGGTCATGCATGGTTCGATTCCGCAGGAACGGCCGAGCGCAGTGCGTTCACCGTTCGATCGAACGGCACCGCTTCGTCCTGGCCCTGCTGCAGAAAGGCGGTTATCGCCGAGCGCGCCACGATGGCGCGGTCGATTTCGGGGCTGGAGCCAGTCCTGTAGACGCCGCTCTCGATCATCACCCGCGCCTCCTCATGCACCCCGAGCAAAGTGATCGCGGTGCGTGCGGCGGCGGCGTGCGGCCTCTCCATCAGCCTGGTCGCCTGCCGGCTGATGCTGCGCGACACGTCGATTGCCGGAAAATGCCCGCGCTCGGCCAGCTCGCGCGACAAAATGATATGCCCGTCGAGCAGCGACTTCATCACTTCGACAATTGGATCGTCGACATCATCAGTCTCGCTCAGCACGGTCATGATCGCAGTGATCGATCCCGCGGATCGCGTCGCGCCACAGCGCTCCACCAGCCGCGGCAAGGCGCCGAATACATTGGGTGTATAGGCCCGCACCGTCGGCGGTTCGCCCGCAGCAAGGCCGATTTCGCGCAACGCCATCGCCAGTCGCGTGACCGAATCGACGACAAAGAGAACCTGCTCGCCGCGATCACGCCAATATTCGGCGAGGCACAATGCGGTGTTCGCGGCGCGTGCCCGGAGGGCGGCCGTTTCATCCGATGTGGCGGCGACCAGGGTAAATTTGTTCGAGTCCGGCCGGGCTGACAGCGTCGTCCACAGCGCCTCGACTTCACGGCCGCGCTCGCCGACAAGGCAGATCACGCAGCGATCGGTGGCGATCTGCGCACAGAGTTGTTCAAGGAGACTGGTCTTGCCGACCCCGCTGGCGGCAAAGATGCCGATGCGCTGCCCCTCGCCGAGTGTCAGCAGTCCGTCGATCGCGCGGATCCCGGTGATGACTTTGCGCGCCGGCGCGGCCCGATCGAGTGGACGCGGGACAGTGCCGGCAAGCGGCACTTCGGCTTCGGCAGCGATCGCGATTCCCCCATCGAAAGGGCGCCCAAGCGCATCGATTGCTCGCCCGGCGAACCCCTTTCCGACCGCGACGCCGCTGGCATGCGCCGATCCAACCACCCGCGCGCCGGGATGCACCGGGTGCTGCAACTCGAGCGGGACCAGGATCAATCCGTGGTCATCCACTGCGACGACCTCTGCGAGGACCTGCGCGCCTTGGGCGTCAATCTCGCAAAGATCGCCAACGGTGCAATCGGGCCCGGTCGCTCCAAAATGCCCCTGCGCAACCTTGTGGACACGTCCGTGGGGACGCACAATCGCTGCATCGTCGATCTGCGCGAGAAAGCGATGGCGGGTCATGCCGTCATCTCATCAAGCAGTGTCGCGAGCGCGCGCCATTGGGCACGCGCGTCGAGGTCGATCTGGCCGAGTTTGCAGTCGATGCGCGCCGCACCGGCGTGTAGATCGGGGTCGATCACCGCGCGAAGATTGCTACTTGCCAACGCAGCTAGCGTTTCGGGATCGGCAAAGTCGGTGGGGCTAACCCGGATTGAAACCACGCTTGTCCGTCGCAATGTTGCGAGTTGACGCGCAAGCATTGTCTCCACAATCGGTGCCCAATCCTCGATCGTGCCAAACATCTTATCGAGCGCTGCACGCGCCAGCTGCGGCGCGAGGAATTCGAGCGTGGTGAGCGCCGTCTCGAACCGTTTGTCCGCAGCGTTGAGTGCTGCGCGGACCGCCTCAAGCCGATCAAGCTCGCAATGCTCGGCACTGGCCAAGCCGGCTGTGACGCCATTCGCGTGTGCATCTTCAACGGCTCGTTTCAGATCGGAGTCTGCCTGGTCCAGCGCCTTATGGAGGTCGGCCATCTGGGCTTCCAGCTGCGCAATCCTGGCGTCACGAGGATCGATCTTGGGTTTGGGCACGGGCGCCGCCGCGCCCACCGGCTGCCGCTCAAAACGGCGCACCGCCTGACCGGTACCCGATTTGATCACCGCGCTCATTGCGCCCTCGGCCTTAGCCGTGTGACGAGCATCTCGATCATCGATTTCGGCGGTTCGGTCTTTGTGGGCGTGTGCGCCAATGCGGCGCGGGCGAGCGCTGCTTTGCCCATGCTCGTAAGCCCGCCGCTATTGGCGACGAGGTCGGCGATGTCTTGCGACCAGGGTGATGCAGGGCGTGCCGATGCTGAGCGGGGCGGCGCACCGCGCAATTTGGCACGGACCTCAACGCGTTCGGCCGGGTTGAGTTTCGCGAGTACGGCCGTTCGGTCGCCGGCCGGAAGCGACCGGAGCTGTTCGAGCAGCCTATCGAGGTTTGCCTCAGGCAACGGCATCTTTATCCTCGAGATTGAGCTCACGGCGCAGCCGCGAGGCAAAGGCATCGTGATCGCTATCTTGCAGCCGCGCCGCGCCTGATCGGCGCACACGCCAGACAATGAAAACGGCCGTTGCGATAATCAGCGCCAACCAGAACCAGAGACCTGGCCATTCTATCGGGACGGGGGCAGGGGCCTGCGTAGACCGTGCCGAACTGTCCCAAGCCGCTCCTGCGGCAACCGGCCTCGCAGCTTGCGCTGGCGCTTCGACCGGGCCGGTCTCGAAAGACAGGCTGTCGCCCTGCGCGGCGCTGATCGCTGTTGCCTGCACCACGGCATTTTGCACGACTTGTTGATCGTCGGTACCAAGCGTGGCTTCACTGACGAACATGAGACGCAGGCGGAAGTTTCGGTTGGGGCCTTCGCCCGAGGGGATCCAGCTGACGTTGGCCGCGGCCAGCGGGTCCGATGGCGCTGCAACCACGTCGCTGATCGGCAGAGCGAGCACGCGCAGCGTGAATTTCAGCCCAGGCATCGCCCGCTCAATCGCGCCGCGGGCGCGCGCCCTGTAATAGCCTTCAACTGCGGCTTTCTCTTCCATTTCGGGGGTGCGCCCCGCATCAGCCTCAAGCGCTGGAGCCTGGCTAATGACCCGACCGGCGGAATCGAGCACCACCACCTTGTTGTCGGGAAGATCGGGGACGGCGGCGGCGACCAGCCTCTGGATGCCGGCCACACGCGCTGGATCGGCGATTTGCCCGGGTTTCATGGCCAGTGTCACCGCCGCCTTGGGCTCTGAGCGATCGGCCCGAAACAGGGTTCGTTCGGGCAAAGCGAGGTGGACGCGCGCGCGATCGACGCCGTCTTCCTTCATGATCGTGCGCACCAGCTCGCCCTGCAGCGCGCGCTGGTAATTGATCTTCTGCGCAAAGTTGGTGAGGCCCATGTCGGATTTGTTGAACAGCTCGAACCCGACCTCGCCCCGTGCTGCGACGTCTGATCCGGCGATGGCGACGCGTGTCGCGTCGGCCTGATCTTCCGGCACAAGGATGGTAGTGCCGCCGTCAGCGAGCCGATAAGGTGTTCCGCTCTTGTCCAGTTCGGTGACGATTGGCGCGACGTCGCTTGGAAGCAGTCCTTCCACGATGACGACGTAGCTTGGTTGCAAGAAAAGGAAATAGCCAAGGGCAAGCAGCCCCATGATGACGGTGAAGGCCACGCCCACGATCAACCATTGATTGCGATGCGGACGCTCGAACACCCGGTCGTTCACAGCTGCGTGTTCATCAGTTCGCGGAAGCCTTCGACGAGCCGGGTACGCACCTGCATCGCCAGTTCAACCGCCAGCTTGGCCTCGGCAAGCGCCATCGTTACTTGATGGACGGGCACTGTGTCATCGATTGCAAACTGTTCGACCAGCTTGTCTGCCGTCGCAATTTTCTGATCGACCCCGCGAAGCCCCGTCATCATGACATCGGCGAAACTCGCGCTCCCTGCCAGCGGCGCGATCTCGGCAGTGGCGCCGCCAAGGTGCATCGCGAGCGGTGTTGCGTCCGGAGCACCAACCGCCGAAATCGCCTCAACGCCGGTCACGATTGGCGGCCTAATTGGGCGGCGCGCGCATACATTTGCTGTGCGATCGATAAGGCCGTCAAATTTGCTTCGTAGACCCGCGATGTCCGGATCAGCAGTGTCATTTCGGCGGCCTGATCGATGTCGGGATAGCTGACCAATCCCTGGGCATCGGCATCGGGATGCCCGGGCTCATGGACACGGCGAACGCCGCCTCCCTTGGCCGGTTCGATCCCCAAAACTCGCACGCCCTCTGCTCGCGCTACCGCCGATCCGCGCTCGACATAGCTTGTAAAGGCATTCTGCGGCCCTGAAACGAGCCGCATCGCCCGATAAGGCGCGCCTGATGTTGTGCGCGTCGTATTCATGTTGGCAAAGTTCTGGGCAATGACCTGAAGCCGCTGCCACTCGACGTCGAGGCCGGTGCGGCTGATCTGGATGGCGTCCATCTCAGCGCCCCCCCGAGATGACGGCATTCATCAGCGCGCTGCGGCTTTCAAGCACTGTAATCAGCGCGCCATACCGCATTGCGGTCTGCGACGCGGTAGCGACTTCGAGGTCGATCCGCATCTCGCTGCCAAAGGCAGGGACCGGTTGAAGCTCGGTCTGCGGCGTCACTTGCGCGATCGCCATCGGCCCCTTCGCAACTGCCGCGCGCAGGCTATCCTCAAAAGTCACCCGAACGGGGCGATAGCGATCCGTATTGCCGTTCGCGATGTTCTGCGCCGTTGCGGCCTGGCGAGCAGAGAGCCCGTCGAGGACTTTCGCGATGACAATTGATGCAATACTGGCCATGAAGTTTGCGTCCTTATTGAACGATGATTTCCGCGTGCAGCGCGCCCGCTGCACGGATTGCCTGGATGATAGAGATCGTCCGCCGAGTATCGACGCGCGCGCGAGACAGCGCCTGGAAGAGATCGGCTACCGACGTGTTCGGGAAGGTGAACGAGCGATCGGTGCCGCTTTGATCGACATCCAGCCTGGTGTTGGTCACAACGAGGCTGCGGACATCGCTGGCAAACCCTGAGAAGAAATCGGGCTGCGACGCCATATTTTGCTGGGTGATTGTTACCTTGATATCGCCTTGGGCGATCGACACGCTCGAGATCATGACCCCGCCGCCGGCAACAACTGTGCCTGTGCGCTCATTGATCACAATCCGCGGCATCATGTCCGGCTCGACCAGCAGATTTTCAAGCCGTGCGACGAAGCCAGCGACGTCGTTGGGTGTGCCTGCAAAGCGGATACGGACCTCGTCGGCGCCCTTGGCCCAGGCAGCGTCGGATCCAAGTTGATCTATGATCCGCCGCGCGATGTGCTGCGCGGTTGAAAAGCTGGGGCTCTTCAGGAGGAAAGCGATTTCATTGTCGGCCGTGACCAATGTTGACTCAACGGCGGCCTCGATCGTCGCGCCGCCCTGCAGCGTGGCGGTAGTCGGATAATTGCGCTGCTGCTGGTTCAAGCCGCTGTCAAAGCTATAGCCCCCGACCAGCAAGGGGCCCTGTGCCAGCGCATAAGTGCGCTGGTCGGGGCCGAGCATTGGCGTCATGATCAGCGTCCCGCCGGCCAGGCTGCGCGCGTCGCCAATCGACGACACCGTAGCGTCGATCCGATCGCCGACATTGGCCGAGGCGGGGAGCACCGCCGTCACCATTACAACAGCAACGTTGCGGCTGCTGATCTGGTCTTCAGTGACAATCGTTCCCAGTCTGCTCAACACGTTGCGCAGCGCTAGCCGCGTCACTTCGTTGCGCCTGGTGTCGCCCGATCCGGCAAGACCGGTGACGATGCCATAGCCGATCAGCGAATTTTGTCGCCAGCCGCCGAAATGGCCGAGCCCCTTGAGCGGCACTTGCTGCGCCTGGGCCGTCATCGGCGCCGCGAGCAGCAGCGCCAGCGCGAGCCATTTACCGAACCTATGCATCAGGCCAGCCCCAGAAAGCTGAAGATGCGATTGATCAATCCGGGCTTGGCGCTACGCGAGACGAAGCCCTTCCCATCATAGCTGATTTCGGCGTTGGCGATCCTGCTCGACAGCACCGAATTGTCGGCGCGGATATCGACCTGTCGGATGCGACCGCGAACGGCGATCATCGTGTTCTCGCCGTTCACATGCATGCGCTGCTCACCTGTGATGTTATAATCGCCATTGGGCAGGATTTCGACGATCGTTACGGTTAGCTGTGCGACCAGCCGTTCGCTCCGCCGGACCTCGCCCTTACCCGAATAGCCGCCGCCAAAGCTCAGTTCGCCGCGCTCGTCGATCGATCCGGCGCGCAGGTTTCCGCTGACATCGGTCGCCTTTCGGGAGTTGTTCTGGGTTGAGTTCGAGGATTCGGCGGCTTGCTGGATGACCACGGTAATGCTGTCACCCACGCCCGACGCGCGGCGATCTGCGGCCATCGACGCCCAGTTGTCGGCTCGGAATAGGTTCTGCGCTGAAGAGGGCGTGGCCCCCAACACTGTGATAGCGACAAGGAAGATCATCTTCATTGCGCGCGCCTTACCGTCATCGGCGCAGCGAAAATGTTCCCTTCGGAATCGCGGACGAAGACACGCCCGCCGGCACGCGCAGGTTGCATCGTGGTGACCGAGCGTTCGACGGTTACCGGTCCAGCCGTGGAGCGTAGGGTGAGCACCTCGCCTTTTTGCACCCGCCCTTCCTCAGGAAGGAGAATAGAGCCGAGATAGGTTCCGGCGGTGATTGCGGCGGCGGCAATCGGCGCGCGGCGTGAACGATCGTAGCGCACGCGCGCACGACCGGGTGTCGCGCGGCAGGTCACCAGCGTAAGGTCGCTCGCCGTCAATTCGGTGCCGACTGGCAAATCGCGCGCCGCTGCAAAGCAGGTTGGGCCCGACGACGCCATTGCGAGTGCGGCGATCACTCCCGCCTCCAGCATCGGCTTAGCGCCTCAGGCCATTGGCGATGGCCATTAACTGGTCTGCGGCCTGAACGATTTGGGCGTTGGCAGCATAGGCACGTTGGACGAGAATCAACCTTACCATTTCGTCATTCAATGCGACATTCGATTGCTCGATTGAGCCTTGCACCAGCAAGCCGGTGCCATCTTCGCCGGGCGCGGCATCAGTAAGGGGCGGGCCGTCTTCGCGGACCCGGTAGAGCCCGCCATCGAGCCGAACGACCGTATTTGGATCATCAAGCTTGACGAGCTGAATCTGGCCGACTTCTTCGGGTCCAAGAGCACCCGGCATCGTCGCGCGGACCACACCATCGCTGCCGATTGTGATCCCCGTCGCGTCGCGGGGAACGGTGATCGTCGCACGTAGGGCAAACCCGCGACCGGACGCGAGCAGGCCGTCATCGTTGATTTTGAGCGTGCCGCCGCGCCAAAGAAGGGACTGTCCGCCCGGCCCCATCAACTCGATAAAGCCATGACCGTCGATCGCGATATCCATCGCCTGGCCGGTTCGGTTGAGTTGCCCTTGTTCGTCGAGCATGAACTGGGAATCGAGCATCACGCCCGTCGACATGTTTGATGCCTGGGCGGCGTTGGCAACGTTGGGGGCAGCAGCGGGCGCGTTTTCGGGATCCGTCCGTGTTGCGACGATGTCCGAAAAGCGCACTTGCGCGCGTTTGAATGCGGGGGTGTTTACGTTGGCGATGTTGTTGGCGATGCTGTCCAGCGCTTTCTGCTGTGCCTGCAATCCGACCGCGCCGACAAAGAAAGCGTCGCTCATTTGCCGCTCTGCCCAAGCGTCGAGAGCGCCCGACCGAGCAGATCATCATAGACCTGCACCAACCGAGAACCACCTTCGGACTGGCGAAGCGTTGCCATCATTGCGACCATTTCTTCGCCTAGATCGACATTCGAATTCTCGATCATGCCTTGCCGGAAAACCGCGTCCGGCACGATGTCCAAGGTATCCTCAGGCATCGTGAAGGCTGAATCGCCAACAGGGCTAAGCGCTGTCGCATCGGTAGCCGCATACGCCGAAAGCCGCGCCACCGGCACACCATTGCTTAGCACGGTGCCATCTTCGAGAACCGAGATGTCATTACTGTCGATGATCAGATCGCCGCCGCCGGCCTGCTGCAGAACATAGCCTTGTGAATTGACGACGCTGCCGTCTGCCATGCGATTGAACTGGCCCTGACGCGAATAAACCAAGTTATCACCGGCACGGAGCTGGAAAAAACCGTCTCCACTGATCGCGATATCAAGCGGATTGGCGCTGGCACTCAACTTGCCTTGCGCGAGATCACGTCGCGTAGAAATCTGTTGTACTAAACCATCTTTCGCAGAATCGATGAAATGATGAAATCCAATTTGCCGTTTAAAGCCTGATGTTGAAATATTAGTCACGTTACGCGCAATAATCTCGAGACGACTCTCAGAAGTACTTAATATTGCTGTAGCAGACTCTATGAGCCCCGACATTTTCTATGATCCCCCGGTATGTCCCATTATGAAACAGATTGGGTAGATCGTCGTCAAGTACAATTTTTTTGGGGATATTGCTGGTCCTGCAGCCAGCGCGCTTCGTGCTGTAAAAAACATCGCAATTACATTGGATTCTGCCGATTTTTTACACGCCCAAGGCCCGAGTCGGATTGGGGTGTTTGGTCTCCTCCCAAAATTTCAATTGTTTTTTGAGACTTTTGGCTGGTTGACCTGGATATACGCGTCTTGGTCAAACCATTATGGAGTTATGTGGAAGGAGATTTGTAGCCTTCGTGCTAAATTGGCTCTGAATGGTACTTTTACTCTAACTTTATTGGCTGCGTGCGCCCGCGAAGAAGCTTTTTGGGCCTGCGCGCTAAACTCTGCGCCGATCCCTCCGACAAAAGCCCGTGACGCAAGCCGCAGAAGCGGTGCGATGGGCGAAGGGATTGAGCAGATGGTTGCGATCTTCACGGGCAGCGGCGCAGGGTTTGAGCGCGGTTCCGGCTCGGTTCTGGGCGGGGCGGGGCTGCTCGGTTCAGGTGCGCTAGGGCGCAGTGGCGAGCAGGTGTCGCTGAATGCCGCGACCGGCAATTTGCTGATCTCGCAGCGCGATGAGTTTCTCGTCGGGTTGGGTACCGATGCGACGATCGCGCGGACCTATAACAGTCTCGGCGATATGTCGGATGAAAATGGCGACAATTGGCGCCAAAGCACTGATCGGCGTGTCTACGGTCTGACCGGCACGGTCAATACTAGCGGCAGCACGGTTAAGCGCGTCGCAGCGGACGGGTCGGAAGTGACCTATGGCTGGAACGGGACCGGCTATGTCGCAACCGACGGGGCGGGCGCCTACGATACCCTGCGTTACGATGGTGCGGCCTGGACCTGGACTGACGGCGATAGTCAGGACGTCGAGACCTATGCCAATGTCCATAACGGCCAATGGCGGATCACAGCGGCGCGAACCCGAACCGGCTACGGGCTGACCTTTACCTATAACGGCGCGCAGCTCGACAGGGTGACCACATTGAACGGCGAATACGTTCAATATGGCTGGTCCGGTGCCAACATCACGCAGATCGTCACCGGCGTGGCACCGGTCGATCGGACAACCACCGATGTCAATAGCCAGGCGGCGCAGGTTTATCGCCTTTACGATCTAGTTCTTGGCCGCGCCCCGAACGCTGCGGAGGTGACTAACTGGGTCTGGCGGATGAATAATCTATATCCGGGCCCGGACGCTCTGATCGCGGCGGCAACGGAGATCGGAACGGGTGGACTCTCTGGTCGGCTGGATGCTGCAGCCAATTCGGCCTTTGTCGACCAAGTTTATCAAGCGGCGTTTCATCGCGGGGCGGCGCAATATGAGATCGATATTTGGGTCAATAACCTTAATACTTGGATGTCACGCGGCTGGATGGTGGCGTTTTTCACGGATTATGCGGACCACCGTGCATTCACCGACAGCGCAATAGCGACAAATGGGATTGCGTTCACTGATTATTCGGCCGGCACGACCAGAACCCTGACGCGTACGCGCTACGGCTATGACGGCGCGAACCGGTTGACCAGCGTGACGGTTGACTTGTCGCCCGAAGACAACGCGATCGGTGACGGCAAGACCTATGTCACCACTTACACCTACGACGGCAGCTCGAAGCGCGTCGCCTCAGTCAGCCAGACAGACGGATCGCGGCTGGATATTGGCTATGATCAGTCGGGGCGTGTGATCAGGCTGACGCAGGCGACATTGGGCGCGTCGCGCGTAACGGACATTGCCTATAATCCGGGCTACACGACGATCCGGGATTCGTTCGGCCAGATAACCCGGCTCGATTACAACGCCAACGGATCGCTGGCGAAGGTGATCGCGCCTGCAGCTTACGCCGGCGCGACGGCGCAGGTCAGCCAGTTCGGCTATGACGGCGCAGGCAACCTCACCAGCGTGACCGATGCGCTCGGCGCGGCTACCGCCTTTACCTATGACGGATCGGGTAATGTCCTGACCACCACCGACCCGCTCGGCAACGTCGTCACGCGCACCTATGACGGGCTGAACAACGTGTTGACCGAAACGCGGATCGGTTCTGACGCCGACGGCAATGCGGCGAACCACACGACCCGTTATGCATATAGCGGAAAGAATCTGGTCTACAGCGTCAGTGCTGAGGGGATCGTTACCCGCTATTTTTATACGTCCGACGGCCAAGTCAGTCAGGCACGGCGATTTACCGAGCAGCGCTACGACGTCAGCACGCTGAGTCCGTCGACTTCAATCGACTTTTCGGCCCTATCAGTTTGGGATGGCAGCGTCGCTGATCGCAGCACGATCACGATGACCACAAACAGCTTCGACAGCCGCGGCAATATGATGAGCACCAGAGGCCGCGGCAGCGCGACCAGCACAGGTGAGTCGATCAATGGCGACTATGCGGAAACCAGCTACGTCTATGACCAATCTGGCCAATTGCTCAGCAGCACCACTGCAGGCCTGAACACCGAACGTTTCATCTATGACGGGCTTGGTCGCGTGATCGCTTCGACCGATCTGAACGGCGCGACCACCAGCATCGTCTTCAATGATTCGGCGAGCCGCACGGTGGTGACTGCGGCGAACGGTTATGTGCAGACCTCGACCTACAGCGTTTCGGGCGACCTGATCAGTTCGACCGACAGCGGCGCGTACGTCAATGGCGGGACCGCCAATTACGCCTATGACCGCGAGGGGCGGCTGCGCTCTTCACAGGATGCGACCGGCAACTATACCTATTCGGTCTATGATGCGGTCAGTCGCAAAGTCGCCGATGTCGACCATTATGGCGCGCTGACCGAATATCGCTACGACGCCGGCGACCGAGTGATCGCGACAATCCGCTACGCCGTCGCGATCACGGCCGCGCAAATTTCACGCCTGCAGAATGTGGCAGATAATGTGGATCTGGCGAGCATTCGGCCGGCGTCGAGCGCGGGCGATCTCGTTACGCGCACCGTCCATGATGCCGATGGGCGCGTGATCCAGGCGGTTGAAGGAGACGGGTCGGTCACCGAATATCGCTATGACGGATCGAGTCGGCTGATTGAAACGATCGCCTACGTTAACCGGTTGAGCGCGGGGCAGTTGGCCGCGCTCGATGCCGCTCCGGCGAGCGCGGTGCTGCCAACGCCCGACTCTGCACGCGACAGCGTCGCACGCAATTTTTACGACAAAGACGGGCGGCTGGTCGGTGTGCTCGATGGCGAAGGCTATCTCGCCCGCACTGTGTATGATGCGGCCGGCCGCGCGGTCGCGCAGACTGGGTTTGCGACCGCAACCGCCACCGGTCTGCGCGCGACGGGCAGCTTTGCGCAACTGCTCGCTTCGGCAGGGACCAGTGCTGCCGATCGCACGACGCGCTCGGTCTATGACGGGCAAGGGTTGCTGCGTTTCAGCATCGACGCGCAGGGGAATGTCAGCGAGTTCGTCTATAAGGGCGCCGCCGACGCAAGCGCGAACGGCGTGGTTCGCCAGACCATCCAATATGCCGTGCCGATCGGCGTGTTGGCCCGCTACACCGTTGCCACTGTCCAGACAGCGCTTTCCAGCCAGGCGGGGTCCGCGGCGAACCGCACTGGCTTCTCGGTTTACGATAGCGCCAACCGGCTCGCTTATGCGATCGATGCGTCGGGTGCGGTCACGGGGTTCAGCTATGACGCTGATGGACGGCTGACCAAGACAACGCAGTTTGCGAGCATTCGGGCGACGGCAAGCTTGCCCGACCTTGCAACGATGGCGGCCTGGCAGGCGGCAAATGCTGGCGGCAACGACCGCGTCACGCGCAATTATTACGCCGCGCGCGGCGAGTTGCGCTTTGCGGTCGATGCCGAGGGCTATGTCACCAAGTTCGATTATGACGTCCAAGGGCGGGTGGTCGGTACCGTGCGCTGGGATACTGCGATCACAGTCGGAGACAGTACGACCATCGCCACTGTCGCGAGCCTTCCAAATGGTTCTTACACGATCACCACCACCATCTACGATGCCAAGGGTCGGGTTAACACCTTAACCGACGCAAGTGGAATCGTGACGACCTTCAGCTATAACTACAATAGCACGTACCGTGTCGTGGTTAGGGCCGTGGGTACCTCCGATGAAAGCCGAGAGGCGAGCGGTTATGATGCGGCAGGAAATCTGGTCTGGCGCTATGATGGTGACCTGTCGCCCGAGCAACAGCTGACCACATACAGCTATGACGGTCTCGGCAACGTCGTCTCAACGACTGACGCCAGGGGCAACACCACGACATTCACCTACGACCGCGACGGGCGTAAGCTGACTAGCACCGATGCGCTCGGCGGGGTTACGCGGTTTCAGTATGACGCTTTCGGCTCGGTGGTGAAGACGACCGACCCCCGGGGTAATGCGACCTACGCCTATTACGACACGCTTGGCCGGGCCGTCACAACGCGCGATGCCGAGGATTACGTAACCGAAACCAGCTATACGACGTTCGGCGAAGTCGCGAGCACAACCCGCCGTGCGAACCGCGCGACCAATGCGGCCAGCGTGACGAGCGTGCCGGTCTACACTGCCGACCCGGCGAAGGACGTGACAACCAGCTTTGCCTATGACCGGCTCGGCCGCGTTGTTTCGTCGACGGACGCGCTCGGTTTCTTCGAAACCTATGGATATGATGCGTTCGGTAACCGCACCTCGGTGACCGCGAAATCAGCCACGGGTACGGTCGCGGTCGGGCTTACGACCACGTATGGCTACGATCGCCGCGGTCAGCTGCTATCTGAAACGCTGCCCGTGCCTACCTATGACAGCGCCGGCAATCAGGTCAGCGCGGCGATCGTCTCTCGCTATGAATATGATGCCCGCGGCAATCGCACGAAAGAGGTCGAAGCCGATAATCTCGCCGAGCGGCGCACCACCATCTATGTCTATGACAAGAACGACCGCCTAATCGAAACCCGACGCGATGCTGTCAGCATCATCGCTGATGATCTTGTTACGACATTTCCTTTCACGCCTGTCGAATATGCCAAATATGATTCGCGCGGGAACATCGTCGAAACGACCGATGCGGCCGGGGCTCGGACACTATTTTATTATGACGATCTGGACCGCAAAACCGTTGAGATCGTCCAGACCTCAGCAATCGACAATCGCTATTCGACCTTCAGCTACGACGCGAACGGCAATGTCACATTGGTGCGCGTTTATAGCGGATCGGTCACGCTGCCGAGCACGGTCACGGCAACGCCGCCAGCGCCGCCAGCCGGTGCCTATCGCGAAAGCAGCTTCACCTATGATGCGCTCAATCGCCAGCTAACGAGCCGGGTCAGTGGTGTTGTCACGGGCAGTCTCGCCACCGGCTACGGCGCTGCCGATCTGATTACGACATCGCAATATGATGCCAATGGTAATGCCGTGAAGGTCACCGATCCAAACGGCGGGACGACCTATTTCTGGTACGATGCCCTGTCGCGAAAGACCGCTCAGGTCGATGCAGAGGGCGCGCTCACCACCTGGACCTACGATCTAGATGGCAATGTCATCGCCGAAATGCGCTTCGCTAACCGTGTCAACACGCAAGCCGCGTCGCAAGTCTCGCTGGCGGCATTGGTGACCACACCACAATCCATTGCCGTCACAGCGCTGATCGCATCAACTTGGTATAACGGCGAGGATCGCTACACGACCAACACCTATGACAAGGTCGGTAACCGGCTGAGCGAAACACGCTACAGCCTGCTCGACGTTCTTCCCTCGGGCGCTGCCACGACCAACGCGGGCTACACCGCTGTTACGGTCAGCTATCTCTACAATGGCCTGAGCCAGGTGGTACGCAAAACCGAAGCAACGTCGGACCAGACCGAATACGTCTATGACGGTGCCGGGCGCTTGGTGGTCGAAACGCGCGCGGCGTTCACTGACTTCAACGGCCAAAGCGTGAGCCCCACGACGAGCTATCGTTACGACGGTCTCGGCAATCTTTCGCGCGCGGTCCAATCTGGCGCGGGCGGCGCGGCGGCGCGTGCCACCACCTATAGCTATGGTGCGGGCGGACGGCTGGCGAGCATGACCGACGCGGCGGGCTTTACCCGGTCCTATGCCTATGACGTCATGGGTCGCGTAAAACGCGAGCAATATACCCGCGTCACCGCTGCCGGTGGCGCAGTAACGGAGGCACTCGCCACCCGATACGACCTCGCCGGCCGCGCTACCTATCAGGGCACCGCTGCGTGGAATGGCTCCGGTTTCTCGGTGGTTGATTATAGCCAGACCCAGTATAACGGCTTTGGCGATGTCTGGAGGCAAGGCAGCAATGGCCAGTTCCAGACCGAAAACAGCTATGACAATGCCGGGCGCCTGACTGCGACCACCGCGGGCGACGGTATCTGGAAATTCTTCGGATACGACCGCAACGGCAACCAAACTGTCGCGATCACCTCGGCGGGGACCAGCCTTGCCGGGCAGTCTTTCGCCAGTGCGCTATCGATGGTCGGCTCTTCCACAGTGAACGCGACCTATACCAACTATGAAAAGCGAAACCTCGCGGTCCAGGTCGTCGAGGAGGGCCGCCAGCTGAGTGACGCCACGACTGAACAGCTAGTCACCGCGCGCGCGTACAACGCGTTCGGCGAAGTTGCGAGCGAGACAAACGCACAGGGCGCGACGATAAACTACGCCTACAACAACATGGGCAAACTGGTGAAGGTCGAAAACCCGACCGTGTCCATCACGCTCGAAGACGGGACGACGCAGGATGTCCGCCCGACCGAGATCTATTATTACGACGTCAGCGGCAGGCTGACCGGCACCCGCAGCGCCAATGGCGCTTTCTCGCGCCAGACATTGCTCGCCGGCACCGGCTATGGCGGCAGCGCCGCGCTGACAGTTGCGTCGATTGCGGCCGATGGTGGCGTAACCACTAACGGCTATGACATTCACGGCGATATCCGCCGAGTGACCGATCAGATTGGCAGGGTGACGATCCAGACCTTCGACGCGATGGGTCGCGTCACTGAAATCGCTCATGCCGGCGGGCTCGTCGAAGGCTTTGCCTATGATGGACTCGGCCAGCGCATTCAGACCTGGAACAACCAGTTTCAGACCGAGGTCTATGGACAGCCGGTCAACGTCTGGGTCGCGGATGGGGGGCATTGGGATCAACAGACACCGATTGTCGGTTACACGCCCCAGGAGCCGATTTATGGCGCGCCGACGTCCGTTTGGGTCAGCGATGGCGGCTATTGGGAGCAGCAAACGCCGATCGTCGGGTACACGCCGCAGACGCCGATCTATGGTGAGCCGACACAGGTCTGGATTGCTGATGGCGGCCATTGGGAACAGCAGTTACCGATCATCGGCTACTCGCCTCAAACGCCAATCTACGGCCAGGCACAGCAAGTGTGGATCGGGTATGGCGGCCACTGGGCACAGCATACGCCTATCCTGGGGTACACGCCGCAAGCGCCGATCTATGGCGAGCCAACGCCCGTGTGGATTGCGGACGGCGGCCACTGGGAACTGCAGTCGCCAATCATCGGCTACACGCCACCGGCACCGATTTATGGGCAGCCGACGCCGATTTGGATCGGGGAGGGCGGTCACTGGGAGCAGCATACGCCGATCCTGGGCTACACGCCGCAGACGCCAATCTATGGCGAGCCAACGCCGGTATGGATTGGGTATGGTGGCCACTGGGAGCAGCAGACGGTGCATGTCGGCTACACGCCCTCGACGCCGATCTATGGCGAACCCCAGCTGGTATGGGTGTCGAACAATCCCCAATTTTATCAAGAATTATACCCATGGGATGTCGATGTCGGGCTCCGCGACGGCTATTGGGATTGGCAGACGCCGATCATTGGCTATACGCCGTCGGAACCAATCTACTCGACGACCAACGTTTGGGTCGCCGAAGGGTATAGCGGCCATTGGGAATGGCAAACACCATTCCTCGGGTACACGCAACAGACTCCGATTTACGGTGAAACGGTCAACGTCTGGGTCGCAGAGTCCTATACCGGCCGTTGGGAGTGGCAGACGCCGCTCCTCGGGTACACGCCGCAGACCCCAATTTACGGCGCGGCGACAAATGTCTGGGTCGCTGAAGGGTATAGCGGCCACTGGGAATGGCAGACGCCGCTCATCGGCTACACGCCGCAGACGCCGATTTACGGTGCGCCGGTCGATGTCTGGGTGGCGGAAAATTATAGCGGCCATTGGGAACAACAAATCCCGATCACCGGCTATTTGCCGGAAGCGCCGATTTACGGTGCGCCCGTCAATGTCTGGGTCGCCGAAAACTATAGCGGCCGTTGGGAGCAACAGATCTCGATCGTCGGCTATACGCCTGCAACGCCGATCTATGGCGCGACCCAAACCGTGTGGATCAACGATGCCGCAGCCGGCCACTGGGAGCAGCAGACACCGATCATCGGCTACTCCCAGCCAACGCCGATTTATGGCCCGGTGGAGACCGTGTGGGTTGCGGACAATTATAGCGGCCATTGGGAACAGCAGACTCAGTTCATCGGCTACGGCCCCGACAAAGCGCTGACGGAATATGATGCGCTGGGCCGGGTGATCAGCCAGCGTGCGTTCGGCGGCGACGTCACTACGACCAGCTATGCCTGGGACGCAGGCATCGCCACCAGCGGCGTCGGTACCTTTGGCGGCTGGGCCAAGACCACAACCGTCGCCAATGGCCGCACCTCGGTCGAGCGCAGCGACGCCTTTGGCCGGACAACCGGCAAGACCGATCTCGGCGGGCATGTCTGGTCATACAGCTATGACGTCGCCGGTCGGTTGACGGCCGCGGGCACAAGCGCGCTCGCCACTGGCTATAGCTATTTCAACTCAGGCCAGCTCGCTTCGACGATCACGGGCACCCTCAACCCGGCTGTGAACACCGATTGGTCGCGCACCGTCGCCACCTACAGCTATGACCGGCTCGGCCAGCGCTTGACGGAGCAGACCAGCGAGGAGACGGGCGTCTACACGCCTGGCCATTGGCAGAATGACGGCAATCCCAACCCCTTCCTTTCCTTGGAAATGCCCGACGGCAATAGTTATTGGGTCGAGGAGAGCTATACCACGTCGTCCTTCTCGCTCCAGAATTCCATCGCGAGTTATGATGCGCTTGGTCGGCTGAAGACATTTGTAGAAATCGGGTCGAGCGCGAGCCCGGCGGCCAGCATCGCTTATCAGTATGACGCGGCCGGCAATATCCGGCGCACCACCGCGAGCTACCGCTCGCTTGATGCGCAAGGGGTCGCGTCGGGGGCGGCCACGACCACCGATTACTGGTTCCGCTTTGATAGCATGAACCGCATCGTCACCGATAAGGGCGCGCTGCAGAACGGCCAGATCGTGCGCGGGGCGGCGGGGCAGGACTTCCAGTATAACGCGGCGGGTGAGCGCGTCGCGGTGCTCCGGACCGACTTCTCCCCCGGCTATTATGATCCGGAAACCGGCTATTATAGCGGCGACAGCGTCATCGAATCGCGTGAAAACTATGTCTATGACGCCGCCGGTCGCGTCATTGAGGTGCGGCAAGCCTATGATGGCGGGGTCGGGGGTACGCTGCGTTCGCGGTTCAGCTATGACCTGGTTGGCCGCCAGACCGGGCAGAGTGATT
>FSSH01006318.1_pt2 | contig 19133 bp, 11 predicted proteins | sample 1166101 | NCBI WGS metagenome assembly FSSH01 (sample SAMEA32972668, study PRJEB13176) | freshwater metagenome | biome: Drinking water system; feature: Biomass in drinking water that filtered by 0.45 um membrane; material: drinking water | place: USA | collected 2012-12-20 | depth 0 m | reverse complement strand
GTGCGCATCTGGCCGGGCCAGCTATCGAGCAAGACGAGATTGCCGCTCGCTGCGCCCTCGATGATTTTCCCTTCGGCGTCGACAAGCGCGGGGCGGACGCCGAACAGCGGCTTCGTCGCCGAGCCGGGTTTGAGGTCAGTCGCGCCCGGCAAGGGCGCAATGAGCGCAGCCCCGGTCTCCGTCTGCCACCAGGTGTCGACGATGGGACAGCGCGTCCGGCCGACCGTGCGATAATACCAGAGCCAGGCTTCGGGATTGATCGGCTCGCCGACCGTGCCGAGAAGGCGCACGCTTGAAAGGTCCGCCGCGTCGACCGGCCCCGCGCCCTCGCGCATCAGCGAGCGCAGCGCGGTCGGCGCCGTGTAGAAGATGTTGACCTTGTGTTTCTCGCACACGCGCCAGAAGCGGGAAACATCGGGCCAGGTCGGCACGCCCTCGAACATCAGCGTCGTCGCGCCATTGGCGAGCGGCCCGTAGACGATATAGGTGTGGCCCGTCACCCAGCCGACATCGGCCGTACACCAATAAATCTCGCCGGGCTTGTAGTCGAACACCGCCTCATGCGTGAAAGCCGCGTAGACGAGATAGCCGCCGGTCGTATGGAGAACGCCTTTCGGCTTTCCCGTCGAGCCTGAGGTATAAAGAATGAACAGCGGGTCCTCCGCGTTCATGATCTCGGGCGGACAGTCCGGCGATACGTCCTCGCGCGAGGATTCCCACCGGAGATCGCGGCCCTTGGTCCACTGGATGTCGCCGCCGGTGCGCCTGACGACGAGGACGAGGCGAACGCCGGCCGCTTTTGCGAGCGCGGCGTCGACATTGCGTTTCAGCGGGATGCGTTTGCCGCCGCGCAGGCCCTCATCCGCGGTGATGACGGCGACGGCGCCGCAATCCTCGATGCGGCTCGCCAGGCTATCGGGCGAAAAGCCGCCGAAGACGACGGAGTGCACCGCGCCGATGCGCGCGCAGGCGAGCATCGCATAGGCCGCCTCCGGGATCATCGGCATGTAGATGACGACGCGGTCGCCGCGCGTGACGCCGCGCGCTTTCAAAATATTCGCCATGCGGCAGACTTCGCCGTGAAGCTCAGCGTAGGTGATGCGGCGGTCATCCTTCGGGTCGTCGCCTTCCCAGAGAATGGCGACATCGTCCGCGCGCTCCGGCAAATGCCGGTCGATGCAGTTGACGGACGCGTTGAGCCAGCCGTCCTCATACCAGCGGATGCGGAAATCGGCCTTGTTGAAGGAGACGTCCTTGATCCGTGTCGGGAACGTCACCCAGTCGAGGCGCTCGGCGATGTCGCGCCAGAACGCTTCCGGGTTCTCGACCGAGCGGCGGTATTCGCGCTCATAACTCTCGCGCGTCCAGATCGCGCGGGCGGCGGCGGCGGGTTTGACAGGGATGAGGTCGGTCATGCGTATTCCTCAGTGTCGTCGTCACCCCGGGGCGCGCCTTTCGGCGCGAACCCGGGGTCCAACTCCTGAATCATTCACGCGCCTGCGGCGCCTTGCGGGAGATGGTCCCCGGATCGGCTACGCCGTTCGGGGTGACGGTTGCCATGGTCCGTCACTTCTTCGGCTTCAAGATCGCCTTCTTCTCCAGAAACTCCTCGACGCCGTGGACGCCCCATTCGCGCCCGTTCCCGGATTGTTTGTAGCCGCCGAAGGGCGCGGTCACATCGACGCCGGCGCCGTTGAGATGCACGTTCCCGGTGCGAAGGCGCTTGGCGACTTTTCGCGCATGGTTGACGTCGCCCGAATAGACATAGCCTGAAAGGCCGTAGGGCGTGTCATTGGCGATGGCGACGGCGTCGTCTTCATCCTTGTACGGAATGATGGAGAGAACGGGCCCGAAAATCTCCTCGCGCGCGATGGTCATGCCGTTATTGACGCGCGCGAAGATGGTCGGCTTGACATAATAGCCGCGCGCCAGGCCGTCCGGTTTGCCGGGGCCGCCCGCGATCAGCTCGGCGCCTTCCTTGACTCCCTGGCCGATAAGGCCCTGGACCTTCTTCCACTGCGTCTCGCTGGCGACCGGGCCGATCACCGTGCCGTCGGCGTTCGGATCGCCCGCTTTCACTTTCGCCGCAGCCTCGCGCGCGATGGCGATCGTTTCGTCCATGCGGCCGGCGGGAACCAGCATGCGCGTCGGCGCGTTGCAGGACTGGCCGGAATTATTCATCACGCTCATCACGCCGACCGTGACCGCGCGTTTGAAGTCCGCGTCGTCGAGAATGATGTTCGCCGATTTGCCGCCAAGTTCCTGCGCGACGCGCTTCACCGTCGGGGCGGCGTTCTTCGCAACCTCGACGCCGGCTCTGGTCGAGCCGGTAAAGGAGACCATGTCGACGTCGGGGTGCGACGACATCGCGGCCCCGGCCTCCGGCCCCGTGCCGTGGACGAGGTTGAAAACGCCTTTCGGCACGCCCGCTTCGTCGAGAATCTCCGCGAAAAGATGGCCGGAAATCGGCGCGACTTCCGAAGGTTTCAGCACCATCGTGCATCCCGCCGCGAGCGCCGGGGCGACCTTGCAGGCGATCTGGTTCGCGGGCCAGTTCCACGGCGTGATCAGCGCGCAAACGCCGACGGGTTCACGAACGAGCCAATGCGTCCCTTCGTCTTTCTCGAACTCGATCTGATCCAGCGCTTGCAGCGCGGTCTGGAAATGCCCGAGCGAGGAGGCCGACTGCGCCTGAATGGCGAGCGTTTTCGGCGCGCCCATTTCCTCGGTGATCGCGTGCGCCATCTCTTCATTGCGCTTGAGGTAAACCTGGATGATGCGCTGGAGCAGCGCCTTGCGATCTTCAATGGTCGTCGCGGCGAAGCTGTCGAACGCCGCGCGCGCCGCTTTCACCGCGCGGTCCACGTCGGAAGCGTCACCAAGCGCGATGACCGCGCAGGGCTCTTCCGTCGCCGGGTTGATGACATCAAGGCGGCCGCGCCCATGCGGCTCCACCCATTTTCCATCGATGTAGAATTTCGTGAGGTCGCGCATCGCTCGTTCCTTCCTGTCCGCCGCGCCGACAATCGTCTTCGACCGTCAGGATTGCAACAGATAGAGCGGGCAGGGGGAGAGCTTCTCTTCGACCGCCGGGTGGCCGATATAGACGAAATCCGGCGGGTCCGGCGCCGCCGTCGCGAAGTCGGCGAAGATCTCGCTCGCATGAATGGCGCCGGGCGCGGTCTCAGGCCGGCAGAGCGCCGTCACCAGCGATCCTGCGAACGCGTGAGGGTCGTTTTCCGATGCAAGACCTGCGTCAAGCCACAAGCGCCACGACTTGCCCGCGCTGCGCGCCGCCGCGATCGCGCTGACCGCGTCATCGAAGGCGAAAATCCTGCCGCCCGGCGTATCGAGGGCGAAGGCGGCGTCGGCGGCGCTCGCCTTTTCGGCGCCGTCGCCGGTGATCGTCAGCGCAGCGTAGATGCGCCCGTTCGGGTCGTCGTCCTTCGCAGCGGGCGGTTTTGGCCAGTCGAGCGCCAGCGTTTCGCACGGCAAGCCAAGCCCCCGCCAGAAGCGTTCATTGTCTGAGCTGACGGACGCATCGCTCGTCTCGCCGCGCCGCATCGCGAAAAAGCCGAGCGCCGGGCCGTCGAGCATGCGCGCCTGCGCGATCGCCTTGCCCATGGAGACACGCGCGCCAAGCCGATAGGCGGCGGGACCGATCTTGGCGCGCCGGTTCCAGTCGATCGTCTGCGCGCGCTCAAGACAGGCGACGAAACGCTGGCGCCAGCCCTCGCCGAAGGGCGTCACCGAGCGCGCGAGAAAGGCGTCCGGCGCCAGCGGCAGCTGGATGTTGAGCGCGACGCCCGCCGCCAGCAGCCGCTCGGCGATGACGATGTCGGCGCCGGCGGCGATCGCGCCGAAGGCCGAGCCGATGTCATGATTCCCAAGGAATGTGTCGAACGCGCGCGCAAGCGCCGCCTCGCCCGTGAGGGCGGCGCTCTCGGCGACCAGGGGTCCTGAGAAATAAAGCGCGCCGCGTTGCGGCAGCACGCGGTCGATCCAGCGATCATCGAATTTCAAGGGGCCGGCGAGGCGACGAAGCTGCTTTCTCGTCGTCGCCGCCTTGCCGGGCGTGAAATCTACAGCCGCCCGCGTCGCCGCGAAGGCGCGTTCGGCCTCGGCGCTGTCGCCGGCGATGAGCAGCGCTTCGGCGAGCGTTGCGCGCGGGTAATAGGACGCATCATCCTCGTCGATCTCATCGACAAGGCGCGCGCAGTCGGCGGCGACCTTGGCGGCGATCTCCTTGGCGCGCGCCAGCTCTCCCGCCATGGCGTAGGCGGCGGCGGCGCTGACGCCCGGGTAATAGCCGCCGGTCCTGGCGTAGACCTGCGCATAGTCCTCCGCCGCGCGCTTCAACTTGGCGGCGTCGGGCTTTGCGCCGCGGAAGGCGAGATCGCGCCGGAGGCGCGGGCCAAGGCAGAGAATGTCTTCGTCCGTCGCATTCTTAGCGAGCTGGAAACTGTCAAACAGCGCCAGCGCTTCATCAAGCGCGCCGGTGCGCGCGAGCGCGAGGGCGGCGCGATGCTTGAAACGATCGTCGCGCGGGCTGCGGCGCACGGCTTCCTGCGCAAGGTCGTGGGCGACGAGGTTGAGGCCGTAATCGAGATGCGCGTCAATCTCCCAGAGGGCGTCCGTCTCCGGCGTCGCCGATTTCGCCGCGCGCCGTTCGCCGGCGATCTGCATCAGGCGCTTGCGGTTCTCGACCGTGATCTCGCCCGTCTTCGACTGGAAGATGAGGCCCGACTTCTCCCACATGGCGAGCGTGCGGTTCACATGCTCGCGGCTCACCGCCAGCATGTCGGCGACGAAAGTCTGCGACAGCCGGCCGATGACGGCGGTTGGTTGCCAGCGATTGCCGGCGGTCATCGCCGCCATCTGCGAGAAAAACGCCGCAAGGCGCATTTCGAGCGGGCTTTGCAGCGCGAGCGCAAAGCGCGCTTCAAGCTTCGACTGGCGGACCGCAAGTGTTGCAATCGCGGCTGCCGCAAGCTCGTGGCTGCGTCGCAGGATGCGGCGGAAATCATCGACCGGCACGGCGGCGGCGGTGACATTCGTCAGCGCCCGCAGCTCCCGCATCGCGTCGCTTTCGGGGCTGGCCGGCTTATCGCGAAAGGCGACGTCGATGGCGATCGCGTCGCCGGCGCCAAAGAGGCCGACAAGGACGCTCTTCCCGGCCTCCGATTCAGCGGCGAGCTTGGCGACGACGCCGGTCTCGACAACGTAGAACTCCGGCGCCTTGCCCTTCGGCGGCGCGATAAGACCGCCGCGCTGCACCGCGATGCTTCGCGCCGCGCGGGCGAGTTCGGCGACATCTTCTGGCGAGACCCCCTTGAAGGTCGGCGAAAGGCCGAGAATGCGGGCGAGGTACCCCCGTTCCGCGTCTTTCTGTTGCGGCGCCATGCCGGCTCCCTGATCGTCGCGGGTCATCATCGGGAGTGCCTTCGATGTGTGCAACCGGCGACGGGCCGACCCGGAGTTGTGCGCCGTTCCTGAAAATCATGGAAACGGCCGAAGGGCATCGGCCGTTTCCAGACTTTCTCCCCCAAGTCTCGGCGCTCAATCAGGGCAAAAAGAGCGCCTTCCCCCGGCCGGATGAAGGCCTCGGGCCTTACAGGAGGGGCGGCGACTGAGGCCCTTCATCCGTGAATTGAAGGTAATCCCGCCCCGGACGGGCGCCTGTGATCTGCGTCACGATGGGGTGCGAAACGGCGGATCCGGGCCGCCTGCCGCCGCGTGGCGCGGGTCGAAAAGCGCGGTCAGGGCGCGACGACGCCAGACGCCGGGAAACGCGGACCCGGCGCCGTCACCCCAGATACCCGTTCTTCCGTAGATATTCGACGATCGCGGTCGCGGCGTCTGCGGCCGTCACTTTTGAGGTGTCGAGCGTCAGTTCCGGTTTTTCCGGCGCTTCATAGTCGCTGTCGATGCCGGTGAAATTCTTGATCTCGCCGCGGCGCGCCTTGGCGTAAAGGCCCTTGACGTCGCGCTTCTCGCAGACGGCGAGCGGGGTCGAGACGAACACCTCGATGAATTCGCCGTCTTCAAGCGCCTCGCGCGCCATGCGCCGTTCGCTTTGGAAGGGCGAGATGAAGGAGACGAGGACGATCAGCCCGGCGTCGACCATCAGCTTCGACGTCTCCGCGACGCGGCGGATGTTCTCGACGCGGTCGGCGTCGGTGAAGCCGAGATCCTTGTTGAGCCCGTGGCGCACATTGTCGCCGTCGAGCGTGTAGGTGTGCCGGCCCATGTCGTGAAGGCGCTTTTCGACGAGGTTTGCGATCGTCGATTTGCCGGCGCCGGAAAGGCCGGTGAACCAGAGGACGCATGGGCGCTGGTGCTTCGCCGCCGCGCGCGCCGCCTTGTTGACGTCGAGGTCCTGCCAGTGGACGTTTTGCGCGCGGCGCAACGAGAAATCGATAAGCCCGACGCCGACGGTGTTGTTCGTCCGCTTGTCGATGATGATGAAGGAGCCGGTCTCGCGGTTCGCCGCGTAAGGATCGAAGGCGATCGGCGCCGAGGTGGAGACGTTGCAGACGCCGACCTCGTTGAGCTCCAGCGTCTTGCCCGACATGTGTTCGAGCGTGTTGACGTTGATCTTGTGCTTCAGTTCGGTGATCGAACCCGAAACGATGCGGTTCGCGGTTTTAAAGAAATATTGCCGGCCGGGGATCAGCTCCTCGTCATGCATCCAGATGACGTGCGCGGCGAACTGGTCCGACTGTTCGGCGGGCGCCTTGGCGGCGCAAAGAACATCGCCGCGGCTGACGTCGATCTCGTCGGCGAGCGTCAGCGTCACCGCGCGATGCGGCCCCGCGACGGGCAAATCGCCGTCCATCGTCACGATGCGCGTCACCGTCGAGCGGCGCCCGGATGGAATGACGACGACTTCGTCGCCCGGCTTGACGACGCCGGACGCAATTGTCCCGGAAAAGCCGCGGAAATCGAGGTTCGGCCGGTTCACCCACTGCACGGGAAGGCGGAAGGGCAGATGTTCGCGCCCCGACTCAACTTCAATCGTCTCGAGATAAGGGAGCAGCGCCGGACCCTTGAACCAGCGCGTGTTGGCGCTCTTCGCCGTGATGTTGTCGCCTTCGAGCGCCGACATCGGAATGGCGACGACCGAGTCAAAGCCGAGCTTGCCGGCGAAGGCGCGGTAGTCCGCCTCGATCTTTTCAAAGACCGCCTGCGAATAGCCGACGATGTCCATTTTGTTGATCGCGACGACAATGTGCCGGATGCCGAGCAGCGAGGCGATGTAGGAATGGCGCCGCGTCTGTTTGAGGACGCCTTGACGCGCGTCGATCAGGATGACGGCGACATCGGCGGTCGAGGCGCCGGTCGCCATATTGCGCGTATACTGCTCATGCCCCGGCGTGTCGGCGACGATGAATTTGCGCTTTTCGGTCGAGAAGAAGCGGTAGGCGACATCGATGGTGATGCCCTGTTCGCGCTCGGCCGCGAGGCCGTCAACGAGGAGGGCGAAGTCGATCTTGTCGCCCTGCGTGCCGACTTTCTTCGAGTCGGCCTCAAGCGCGGCGAGCTGGTCCTCGTAAAGCAGCTTGGTGTCGTAAAGGAGCCGTCCGATCAGCGTCGATTTGCCGTCGTCGACGCTGCCGCAGGTGATGAACCGCAGCATCGACTTTTTCTCGTGCGCGTCGAGATAGGCGATGACGTCGTCTTTGGCGAGGGCGGAGGCGTGGGTCATTGGTCGGACTCTTTGAGGGATTAGGGATTGGGGATTAGGGATTTGGATTCGAGACTCCGCCGCAATCCGTTCAGCATGCGGCCGACTTCTTCCACTCGCGAAAGCAATTCATTCACTCGCGCCGCTGGCGCCAGCTGTGTTTCGACAACGAGCGTCAAGAGGGTCTCCAGTTCAGCCGCCGATCCGCGGGCGATGTTGATGAAGTACGCATAGTCTTTCCGACTTCCGCGCGCGTTTCCTTCGCCGATGTTCGCCGGGATGGAAATCGCCGCGCGGATCAACTGCGCGGTCATTCGAAATTCTTCTTTCCTGGGGAGATGGTCCGTAAGCGCATAAACGTCCCGCGCGACGTCCATGGCTTTGCGCCAGACCGTCAAATCGCGATGCGATCGTATTGGAGCGTCGTCAGTCATTAAGCACGTGCTTCCTAATCCCAAATCCCAAATCCCAAATCCCTAAAAATACCCCTCCTGCTTCTTCTTCTCCATCGACGCCGACTGGTCATGATCGATGACGCGGCCTTGGCGTTCTGATGACGTTGAAACGAGCATTTCCTGAATGACTTCCGGCAGCGTCGTCGCGCTCGACCGCACCGCGCCGGTCAGCGGGTAGCAGCCGAGCGTGCGGAAGCGGACGAGTTCTGTTTTGATTTTTTCGCCCTTGCCGAGCGGCATGCGCTCGTCATCGACCATGAGGAGCGCGCCGTCGCGTTCGACGACCGGGCGTTCCCTGGCGAAATAGAGCGAGGGGATCGGGATGTTCTCGCGGTAGATATATTGCCAGATGTCGAGCTCGGTCCAGTTCGAGATCGGGAACACGCGCACGCTCTCGCCCTTCTGGATGCGCGTGTTGTACACGTCCCAGAGTTCTGGCCGCTGGTTCTTCGGGTCCCAGCGATGCTGCGCGCTGCGGAACGAGAAGATGCGCTCCTTGGCACGCGACTTCTCCTCGTCGCGGCGCGCGCCGCCGATGGCCGCGTCGAAGCCGTGCAGGTCCAGCGCCTGCCGCAGCGCCTGGGTCTTCATGACGTCGGTGTGCACCGTGGCGCCGTGCGTGATCGGGTTGATGCCCTGGGCCAGGCCCTCCGGGTTGGTGTAGCGGTGCAACTGCACGCCGGTGTCGGCCGCGCGCTGGTCGCGGAAGGCGATCATTTCCCGGAACTTCCAGCCCGTGTCCACGTGCAGCAGCGGGATGGGCGGTTTGGCGGGGTAGAAGGCCTTCACCAGCAGGTGCAGCAGCACCGAGCTGTCCTTGCCGACCGAATACAGCATCACCGGGTGGCGGAACTCGGCCGCCACCTCGCGCAGGATGTGCAGGCTTTCGGCCTCGAGCCGGTCGAGGTGGGACAGGGCGTGGGCGGGGATCATGGGCAAAGGATAAGGGTTTTGAACCCATGACCGGGTAATGAGGGGGAGGCATAAGGCCATTCCGCCTCATCCTTTCCGGGCGTCGGACCGCGCGCGTAGTTTCGGCCCATACCGTCTTGAGAGCCCGACGCGATGCCTCCCGCCCCCGCCACATTGCCCGTGCCGCCCCTGCCCGAGGACAAGGTGGACCTGCTGGCGCGACTGACCGACGGGCTGGACGCCCCCGGCCTGTGGTGGCTGTCGGGCTACGCCGCCGGCCTTGCCGCCCGACCAGGCGCGCGGCCGGCGCCAGCGGCGGACGCCGCGGCCCGGCTCACGGTGGTGTACGGCAGCCAATCCGGCAACGCCAAACGGCTGGCCGAGCAGCTGGCGCGCCAGGCCGAGGCCGCGGGCCTGGGCGTGCGCCTGTTGCGCGCCGACGCCTACCCGCTGCGCGAACTCAAGGCCGAGAAGCTGCTCTACGTGGTCATCAGCACCCAGGGCGACGGCGATCCGCCCGACGACGCCCGCGGCTTCGTCGAACACCTGCTCGGCAAGCGCGCACCCGAATTGCCGGGGCTGAAGTTCGCGGTGCTGGGCCTGGGGGATTCGAGCTACCCGCAGTTCAACGCCACCGGCCGCCAGATCGACGCGCGGCTGCACGAGCTCGGCGCCCAGCGCCTGTTCGCGCGCGGCGAAGCCGACCTCGACATCGACACCGTGGCCACGCCCTGGCTGTCGCAGGCGCTGGACACCGCGAAGGAACAGCTCAAGTCCAGCGCGCCGCTCGCGTCGGTGACGACGCTTCGCCCGGCCGCGGCCACCGTGTCGCCGTGGTCGCGCGAGAAGCCTTTCGCCGCCGAAGTGCTGGCCAACCAGCGCCTCACCGGCCGCGGCAGCCGCAAGGACGTGCGCCACGTTGAACTCTTGCTCGAAGGCTCCGGCCTGAGCTACCAGCCCGGCGATGCGCTGGGCGTGTGGCCGCGAAACCCGCCCGCCCTGGTCGATGCGGTGCTCGCCGAGCTTGCGCTCGATGGCGAAACCCTCGTCGGCTCCGGCGGGCAGGACCACTCCCTGCGCGACTGGTTCGGCCAGCACCGCGAGCTGACCCGGCTGTCGCGCCCCTTCCTGCAGGCGCACGCCGCGCGCAGCGGCAGCGACGAGCTCCAGCGCGTGCTGCAGCCTGAAAACGGCACCGCGCTTGCGCAGTTGCTGGCGTCGCACCAGCTGCTGGACCTGCTTCAGGCCTGGCCGGCCGCCTGGTCGGCCGACGAGCTGGTGGCCGCGCTGCGGCCGCTGGCGCCGCGCCTTTACTCCATCGCCTCGGCGCAGTCGGCCGTGGGTCCGGAAGCCCACCTCACCGTGGACCACGTGGACTACGTCGCGCCCGGCGGCCGCCGCTGGGGCGCCGCGTCGCACTTCATCAGCGGAGCCGCCGAGGGCGCCACGCTGCCGGTGTTCATCGAGGCCAACGACCGCTTCCGGCTGCCGCGCGACGGTGCGCGCGACATCGTCATGATCGGCCCGGGCACCGGCGTGGCACCGTTCCGCGGCTTCCTGCAGGAGCGCGCCGCCACCGGCGCCGGCGGCCGCAACTGGCTGCTGTTCGGCAACCCGCACGCGCGCCACGATTTCCTCTACCAGCTCGAGTGGCAGCAGGCGCTCAAGGCCGGCCAGCTGCAGCGGCTCGACCTGGCGTTCTCGCGCGACCAGGCCGACAAGGTCTACGTGCAGCACCGGCTGCGCGAACACGGCCGCGACCTGTTCGACTGGCTCGAGGGCGGTGCCCACCTGTACGTGTGCGGCGACGCCAGCCGCATGGCGCGCGACGTCGAGTCCGCGCTGCTGGACGTGATCGCCACCCACGGCGGCCGCGACGCCGATGGCGCCAAGGACTACCTGGCCCAGCTGCAGCAGCAGGGCCGCTACGCCCGGGACGTATACTGATGTCCGCCCATTCCGTCGAAGACATCAAGGCCGAGAGCGGCCGCCTGCGCGGCACGCTGGTGCGCAGCCTCGCCAACCCCGTTACCGGCGCGCTGGCCGACGCCGACCAGGTGCTGATCAAGTACCACGGCAGCTACCAGCAGGACGACCGCGACATCCGCGACGAGCGCCGCCAGGCCAAGCTCGAGCCAGACTACAGCTTCATGATCCGCACCCGCACGCCCGGCGGCGTGGTCACGCCGGCGCAGTGGCTGGGCCTGGACGCCATCGCCACCACCTACGCCGAGCGCGGCCTGCGCATCACCACCCGCCAGGCCTTCCAGTTCCACGGCGTCATCAAGGGCAGGCTCAAGCCCACCATGCAGGCCATCAATGCCCAGCTGATGGACACGCTGGCCGCCTGCGGCGACGTCAACCGCAACGTGGCCGTGGCGGCCAACCCGCTGGAGTCGCGCGCGCACGCGCGGGTTTACGCGCAGGCCGCCGCGCTGTCCGAGCACCTGCTGCCCAACACCCGCGCCTACTACGAAATCTGGCTGGATGAAGAGCGCGTGGCCGGCAGCGGCAGCGAGGACGAACCCATCTACGGCAACGCCTACCTGCCGCGCAAGTTCAAGATCGGCTTCGCCATCCCGCCGGTGAACGACGTGGACGTGTTCGCCCAGGACCTGGGCTTCATCGCCGTGCTCGAGGGCGGCGAACTGGCCGGCTACAACGTCAGCATCGGCGGCGGGATGGGCGCCACCCACGGGGATGCCGAAACCTATCCGCGCCTGGCCGACGTCATCGGCTTCGTCACGCCGGATCAGGTGATCGCCGTGGCCACCGCCGTGGTCACCGCCCAGCGCGACTTTGGCAACCGCACCGTGCGCAAGCGCGCGCGCCTGAAGTACACCATCGACGACCGCGGGCTGGATTGGTTCACGCAGCAGGTGGAAGGCCGCGCCGGGTTCACTCTCTCCCCGGCGCGGCCCTTCACTTTCGACCACAGCGGCGACCGCTTCGGCTGGGTCGAGGGCCATGACGGCCATTGGCACCTCACGCTGCGCCTGCTGTCGGGCCGCATCCAGGACGGCGCCGACGGCGCACACCTGACCGGCCTGCGCGAGATCGCCCGCGTGCACGAAGGCGACTTCCGCCTCACCCCCAACCAGAACCTCGTCATCGCCGGCGTGCCCGCCGCGCGGCGCGCGCAAATCGATGCGCTGGTGGACGCCCACGGCCTGCACGGCTTCCGCACCGCCAGTCCGCTGCGCCTGAAGTCCATCGCCTGCGTGGCCCTGCCCACCTGCGGCCTGGCCATGGCCGAAGCCGAGCGCTACCTGCCGGCGCTCACCGCGAAGGTCGAGGCGCTGCTGGAACAACACGGTCTGATCGACGCGCCCATCATCCTGCGCATCAGCGGCTGCCCGAACGGCTGCTCGCGGCCCTATCTGGGCGAGATCGCGCTGGTGGGCAAGGCGCCCGGCCGCTACAACCTGATGCTGGGCGCCGACCACCGCGGCCAGCGCCTGAACGCGCTTTACCGCGAAAACATCGACGAGCCGCAGATCCTCGCGGCCCTGGATCCGCTGCTGGGCGATTACGCCGCGCAGCGCCGCCCCGCCGAGGGATTCGGCGATTTCCTGGTGCGCACCGGCGTGGTCACGCCGCGCATCGGCATTCCCCTGGAGTTGGCGCCATGAGCATCGTCCCCGATCCCACCGCCGCCGCCGAATCGCGGCAGGCGCTGGCCGAACTCAACGCCTGGCTGTCGGGCCTCACCGCGCCTCAGCGCATCGAGTGGGCCCTGGAATCCCTGTCGGGCGAACATGCGCTGTCGTCGAGCTTCGGCGCCCAGTCGGCGGTGGCCCTGCACATGGCCACGCGCGCCCGCGCCGACCTGCCGGTCATCCTGGTGGACACCGGCTACCTGTTCCCGGAAACCTACCGCTTCGTGGACCAGCTCACCGAGCGCCTGGGCCTGAACCTGAAGGTGTACCGCCCGCAGGTGGGCATCGCCTGGATGGAGGCGCGCCACGGCCGCCTGTGGGAAAACGGCGTCGAGGGCATCGACCGCTACAACCGCCTGCGCAAGGTTGAACCGATGAACCGCGCGCTGTCCGAGCTGGGCGTGCGCACATGGATCGCCGGCCTGCGCCGCAGCCAGACCCGCCAGCGCGCCGACATCGACTTCCTGCAGATCAAGGACGGCCGCTGGAAGCTGCACCCGCTGGCCGACTGGAGCGACCGCGACGTCGGCCAGTACCTGGCCCGCCACGACCTGCCCTACCACCCGCTCTGGGACCAGGGCTACGTCTCGATCGGCGACGTGCACACCACGCGGCCGCTGGGGCCGGGCATGCGCGAGGAAGACACGCGCTTCTTCGGGCTGCGCCGCGAGTGCGGCCTGCACTTCGATGAGGTGCGCGAAAGCGCCTGATCGCGCCCGGGGCCCGGTTTCCGTGGGATTATGGCGGCTTTCCAAGGCCCCACCGCCCCGCCCCATGCTTCGACTCACCGACCTCACCCTGCCGCTCGACCACGCCGGCACCGCGCTCCATGACGCCGTGCTGGCCCGCCTGAAGGTGCCCGCCGGCGCCCTGCGCAACCTCACCGTCGCCAAGCGCAGCTACGACGCCCGCAAGCGCGGCCACATCGTGCTGACCTATTCGGTGGACGTGGACGTGGACGACGAGGCGAAGGTGCTGGCGCGGGCGTCGACGCAGGGCCACCGGGTGAAGGTGACGCCGACGCCCGACGCCACCTACCGTTTCATCGCCAAGCCGTCGCCGGCGCAGACGCTGCGGCCGATCGTGGTGGGCATGGGCCCCTGCGGCCTGTTCGCCGGCCTGGTGCTGGCGCAGATGGGCCTCAAGCCCCTCATACTCGAGCGCGGCAAGCAGGTGCGCGAGCGCACCGTGGACACCTTCGGCCTGTGGCGCAAGAAGGTGCTCAACCCCGAATCGAACGTGCAGTACGGCGAGGGCGGCGCGGGCACGTTCTCCGACGGCAAGCTCTACAGCCAGATCAGCGACAAGCGGCACCTGGGCCGCAAGGTGCTGGACGAATTCGTCAAGGCCGGCGCGCCGGACGAAATCCTTTACGTCAGCAAGCCGCACATCGGCACCTTCCGGCTGGTGTCGATGGTGGAGCACATGCGCGCCACCATCGAAGGGCTAGGCGGCGAGATCCGCTTCTCGCAACGCGTGGACGACCTGGACATCGCCCTGGACGCCGACGGCGACCGCCGCGTGCGCGGCGTGGTGCTGGCCAGCGGCGAAATCATCCGCGCCGACCACGTGGTGATGGCCCTGGGCCACAGCGCGCGCGACAGTTTCGCCATGCTGCACGCGCGCGGCGTTTACATGGAAGCCAAGCCCTTCTCGATCGGCTTCCGCATCGAGCACCCGCAGTCGGTGATCGACGAGGCGCGCTTCGGCCCGCAGGCCGGCCACCCGCTGCTGGGCGCGGCCGACTACAAGCTGGTGCACCACTGCCGCAACGGCCGATCGGTGTACAGCTTCTGCATGTGCCCGGGCGGCACCGTGGTGGCCGCGGCCAGCGAGCCCGGCCGCGTGGTCACCAACGGCATGAGCCAGTACTCGCGCAACGAGCGCAACGCCAACGCGGCCATCGTGGTGGGCATCACGCCAGAGGACTTCGCCGAGTTCGACCCCAGCGGCAGTCCACTGGCGGGCATCGCGCTGCAGCGGCACTGGGAATCGGTGGCGTTCAAGCTGGGCGGCGAAACCTACGAGGCGCCGGCGCAGAAGGTCGGCGACTTCATCGCCAATACGCCTTCGGCCGAACTGGGCGCCGTGGTGAACTCGTACACGCCGGGCATCCGCCTGGGCGACCTGTCCGGCGCGCTGCCGCGCTACGCCATCGACGCCATCCGCGAAGCGCTGCCGGCGTTCGGGAAACAGATCAAGGGCTTCGACATGGCCGACGCCCTGCTCACCGGCGTCGAAACGCGCACCTCCTCGCCCGTGCGCCTCACGCGCGGGGAGGACGGGCAGAGCCTCAACACGCGCGGCCTGTTCCCGGCCGGCGAAGGCGCCGGTTATGCCGGCGGCATCCTTTCGGCGGGCGTGGACGGCATCCGCGCGGCCGAATGGGTGGCCGAGGCGATGATCCTGGCCGGCACCGCGAACGCGAGCTGAGTCACGCTTCTTCGGCGCGAAACCCAACGGCTGCGAAACAACCTTCGCGCTAAGCGCGCCAACGCACACAACTGTGCCTGCCTGAACGTCGATAGTTAACGTCACGCGAAGGCCTTCACATCCAAGCCTTCGCCGATAGACGGCCAGCCGGTGGCCCTGCGCATGCCAATGCGTGACGCCCCATCGGCTGCACTCCCTCTGCGCCCTCCCACCCACGGTGGCCGGGACATCGCCCCCGAACGGGGAAGGCACCCATGACAATGCGATCGAAGATCCTACCGCTGGCGCTGCTGGCGCTGGGCCACAGTGCCTATGCGCAGCAGCCCCCGGGCGCCGGCAGCCAGCTCAACCAGCTGCCGCCGCCGGTGGCAACGCCGCGCACGGCCCCTCAGGTGCTGATCGAGCCATCCACCGTGGCGGCGGATCCCGGCGCCGAGGGCGTACGCGTGCTGGTCAACGAAGTGCGCATCACCGGCGCCGTCGCCTTCACCCAGGCCGAACTGTTGGCCGCCACCGGCTTCGTACCCGGCAGCGAGACCACGCTGGCGCAGCTGCAGGCGATGGCCGCGCGCATCACCGCCTACTACCGCGAACGCGGCTACTTCGTCGCCCAGGCCTACCTGCCGGCGCAGGACATCAGTACCCACGTGGTGACCATCGCCGTCAGCGAAGGCCGCTATGGCGAGGTCATCGTGCGCAACAAAAGCGATCTGTCCGACGGCCTGGTGCGCGAAGTCCTCGACGCCCCGGCAACAGGCGAAGCGATCCAGATCGAGCCGCTCGAGAGCCGCCTCCTGCGGCTGTCCGACATCCCGGGCGTGAACATCCGGTCCACGCTCGCCCCCGGCACCGCGCCCGGCAGCAGCGACCTGGTGATCGACGTCGAGCCCGGGCGCCGCATCACCGGCTTCGTGGACGCCGACAACGCCGGCAACCCCTACACCGGCGAAAACCGGGTGGGCGGCCAGCTCAACTTCAACAACCTGATGGGCCGTGGCGACGTGGCCAGCCTGCGCCTGCTGACGTCCGGCGAGGGCCTGAAGTACGGCCGCGCCTTGTACCAGACAATGCTTGGCCGCGCGACGGCCGGCGTGGCCTACAGCTGGCTCGAATACGAGCTGGGCAAGCAGTTCAAGCCGCTGGGCGCGAACGGAACGGCCAAGGTGGCCAGCGTCTACGGCTCGCTGCCGCTGATCCGATCGCGCGACACCAACCTGTACACGGGCCTGACTTTCGAACACAAGGTGTTCGAGGACCGCCTGGACCTGTTCCCGGCCGCCAACCGCCTGGCCAATGCCGACGTGCTCAGCCTGGCGCTGTACGGCGACCACGCCGACGACCTCGGCGGCGGCGGCAACAGCCGCTTTTACGTGAGCCTGTCGGGCGGCCGGCTGGACATCGAATCGCCGCTGCCGCGCGCCATCGACGCCGCCACCGCGCGCACCCAGGGCGACTACAGCAAGCTGTGGTTCAACGCCAGCCGCGTGCAGCGCATCACCCAGAACCTCTCGCTCGGCGCATCGCTCACCGGCCAGTTGGCTTCGAACAACCTCGACCCGTCCGAAAAACTCGTTCTCGGCGGGATGGACGGCGTGCGCGCCTATCCGCAGGGCGAGGCCACCGGCGACGAAGGCCTCATCGCCAGCCTCGAGGCACGGCTGCTGATGGCACGCACCTCCGAGCGAATCCCGGGCCAGCTGCACCTGCTGGGCTTCGTGGACGCGGGCCGCATCACCATCAACAAGGACCCGTGGTTCCCGGGCGACAACGAGCGAACCCTGAGCAGCGCCGGCGTCGGCCTGTCGTGGAGCGAGCCGGGAAACTGGTCGGTCCGCAGCTACTACGCCTGGAAGCTGGGCAGCGAAGACGCGGTCTCCGCCCCCGACAGGTCCGGTCGTTTCTGGATCCAGGCCGTCAAGTACTTCTGATGTTGTGCCCTCGCCGCCTCGCGCGGCACATGAAGGAATCCGCATGAATCGTCCGCTCACCCAACGCCAAGCGCGCTTCGCGCTGTCCACCCTCTCCAGCGCGCTGCTGCTGGCCCTCGCCACGCCCGCATTCGCGCAGTCCATGGCGCCCACCGGCGGCCAGGTGATCGCCGGCCAGGCCGGCATCGTCCAGACCGGCAACCAGACCACCATCACGCAGAACAGCGCGCTGGCCATCATCAACTGGCAGTCCTTCAGCATCGGCGCCAACCAGACGGTGCAGTTCGTGCAGCCGGGCACCAGTTCGATCGCGCTCAACCGCGTCACCGGCGCCGACCCGTCGGTGATCATGGGCACGCTGACCTCCAACGGCCAGGTGTTCCTGATCAATCCCAACGGCGTGCTGTTCGGCAGCGGCTCCTCGGTCAGCGTCGGCGGCCTGGTGGCCACCACGATGGGCATGGCGGACGCCGACTTCCTTGCCGGCCGCCATCGCTTCACCGGCGCCGGCAGCGGCGACGTGGTGAACCAGGGCAGCCTGCAGGCCAACGGCGGCGGCTACGTGGCGCTGATGGGCCGCAGCGTGCGCAACGACGGCGTGATCTCGGCGCGCCTGGGCAGCGTGGCGCTGGTGGGCGGTGAGGCGGCGACGCTGGACGTCGCGGGCGACGGCCTGCTCAATGTCTCGGTGACCCAGGGCGCGGTGGATGCCCTGGTCCAGAACGGCGGCATGATCCAGGCCGACGGCGGCCGCGTGCTGCTGACCGCGCAGGCGGCCGGCAACCTGCTGCACACCGTGGTCAACAACACCGGCGTCATCCGCGCCCAGACCCTGGAGAACCGCAACGGCAGCATCCTGCTGCTGGCCGACATGGCCAACGGCACGGTCAACGCGGGTGGCGTGCTGGACGCCAGCGCGCCGACGGCGGGCAACGGCGGCTTCATCGAAACGTCCGCCGCCACCGTCAACGTGGACGCCGGCATCCGGGTGACCACGGCCGCCGCGAACGGCCGCACCGGCACCTGGCTGATCGATCCGCGGGACTTCACCGTCGGCAGCGCCGTGGGCGACAACATCTCGGGCTCGACGCTGTCGGCCCAGCTGGTAACCAACAACATCACCATCTCCACCGCCGGCGCCGGCACCGGCAACGGCGACATCTTCATCAACGACGCCATCAGCTGGTCGGCCAGCGGGGCGCCCACCACGCTCAGCCTGATCGCCGACCGCGACGTCAATATCAACGCCGCGGTCACCGCCACCAACGGCAATTTCTCGACGTGCTGCGGCCGCGACATCAACGTCAATGCCGCCATCACGCTGACCAACGGCAGCCTGCTGCTCGCCGCCGGGCGCAACATCAACCAGTCCGGCGCCATCACCGTCACCGACGGCAACGTGATGATGTGCGCGGCCAACGACGTCAACGTGGGCGGCGCCATCACCGTCACCCGCGGCACCAACGACCCCACCCGCAGCCTGGGCCTGGCGCGCGGCCTGGTGCTGAGCGCCGACACCGACGGCACCGGCCCGGGCGTCACCGGCGGCACCGTGCGCTTCGCCGCGCTGGCGCCGCCCACCACGGTCACCGCCGCGCCGGTGGCGATCTACTACAACCCGGTGTCCTACACCACGCCCACCGACTACAGCACCCGCTTCACGCTCACCGAAGGCGCCGCGCTGCGCAGCTACATGCTGGTGTTCGCCAACGCCGTGGGCCGCGTCTTCGACGGCACCACCACGGCCATCCTGTCGGGCCTGATCGGCAACCCGGCCGGCGTCACCCTGGTCGCCGGACCCAATGCGGTGGCGCGCTACGATTCGCCCGACGTGGGCAGCCGCGCCATCACCTACAGCGGCTATTCGCTGGGCGGCGCCAGCGCCGGCCTGTACGCGCTGGCGCTGAACTGCTGCGGCACCGTGGTGGCGCACAGCACGGGCACCATCACCGCCGCGCCGGTGGTGGTGCCACCGGTCGTGGTGCCGCCGCCGCCGCTGGTGACGCCGCCGGTGCCGCCGCCGGTGGTCACGCCGCCGGTGCTGGTGGCGGTGACCCTG
>FSSH01002348.1_pt1 | contig 19168 bp, 15 predicted proteins | sample 1166101 | NCBI WGS metagenome assembly FSSH01 (sample SAMEA32972668, study PRJEB13176) | freshwater metagenome | biome: Drinking water system; feature: Biomass in drinking water that filtered by 0.45 um membrane; material: drinking water | place: USA | collected 2012-12-20 | depth 0 m | reverse complement strand
AGACTCCTGGGTGGGTTGTGAAAGAAAATCGGGATTGATTTGGACCGGCGCGGCGGGCAAAGCAAAGTGCGCGGCGATGTCCGGTTTAACTGCGGGGCGCTCTTGCCAGCGGAAGATCAAAAACCACAGGCCGGTGAGCAGGATTACTTTTATCAGCAGTGCTACGGCTATTTCCCAGCGTAGCAAGCTGGATTTTGCAGGGACCGAATGATCGGCTGTCTCTGTCATAGCCGCCTCCTTCTTTAGAGTGATGGAAATGCTTGCGGGTAAATAGGCCTTCTGCGGCTTATTTCGAGGAAACAATGTCTGCTGGATAGCTCGGATATAAGGGTTAACAGCGCCCGGCAACCCAGCTTTATTTGTAGTGTAGTTTGGTTTTGAATTCGATACTCGCGCTAACGAGATATAAGTCAAATGCGCCGGAACGCCGCTTGTGATCGCCCTCGTATCTTGGCGGCGACCGCCTCGCGGCGAGTACTTGTGTCTCGGGATATCTGTTTCTGAAAGTTGACAGGAAAACATGCTCGCTTCACAAATATAATTAATCAATAATATTTTTATATCAATTTGCGTGCCAAGCGTAATTTCTCCGATTAATCAAGGTAGACAAGGACCGGACCACTATCATCCAGCGCAAAAGACGTTTCATAATGAAACATTGAAACAGTATTAGGCAATTTGAAACATAGGTGAAACATGTCGCGCCGATTGCGCAACAGTCTCCCGATTTATTAACCCGGCCCTTACATGTCCCTGTTCCCATGAGGGCGAGAGCCCAGCGGCTTAAATCGCTTCGCTGCGCGGTCTAAGGGCTTTAACTTTCGCGGGAATGACGAATCCAGGAAATTTAAGAGCCGGGTTAATAAGCGACTGGCAACTATCTGCTTCGCCGATTACCGAACCAAAAGTTTATAGGTTTGCTCTACCATTTTAGTTAAGCCGCGTTCTTTAAAATGCAGTTCGGTCGCCAAGGCATCGTCGCTGGTCAGCAATTCCACTTCACACCAGTGGCTATATAAACGCTCAACTTCGTCGGCTTGCACGCTAAACGGCGGCCCCGGCATTTCGTGCTGGGGATAATCGAATGCTATCAGCAACATTTGCACATTGGTCGGCAACAGAGAGGACAGTTTCATCACGTAATCGATGCGCATATCCGGCGGCAAGGCCACCAGCGCCGCCCTATCGTAAACCGCATCAAACTCGCCGACGTCGGCAGTTTGTAATGCAAAAAAATCCCCGCAGAAAATCTGCAAGCCATCCACCTCGCTGACCCAAAAATCGCCCTGGCGCCGCACGGTTGGCTGCAAATTGTTATCGGCGAAAAACGACTCGACAGCCAGCGGACTTAATTCCACACCCACCACTTGATAGCCCATGGCCAACAGCCAGAGCAAGTCCTTACTCTTACCGCACAGCGGTACAAACACCCGGGCTTTTTGCGGGATAGACAAGCGCGGCCAATGTGTTTGTAAAATCGGATTGAACTCATGCTTATGAAAACCGATTTGGTTCTGCTGCCAACGCTGATGCCAGAAATCATGATCCATAGCCTGCCCTCTCTTTTGGTTTTGAACGAATAGCCATTCTATTTGACTTGTCGGTTTACTGCTCGGCATTGTTAGCAGCAGAATTAGAGCAGGTGATTGAAGTTATTGGTCAAAATTTATTTGCTCGCGGGTGTGCCGGCGATTTTACTAGCCCCCATCAACTCCAGCTCAAACCGATGCGAAAAACTGTCTGGCGGTATTCCCAAGCGACGCGTATACGCCTGCCAAAAATGCAGCGGCTACGCCGTATGGTTTAGCTGCGCCCGGCATTGCTTTGGCGGCATTCACCTGTAGCTCGGCGGCACGCTGTAAACCTTGGTGAACACCGCGGAACGTCTCGGCGGCACCGCCAAATGATTTGGTTTTACCGACACAGGAGTTTGCGGCACCGACGAGCGGTTTTAGCGTGAACAGCGCTTACTTGGACATCATTGACCCTGACCTAAATACCGCCGCTCCGTCGCCGGCAGGCGCCGGTTGTCACAGGGGATTTGCTATAACACCTCAGCCACAGTGACCTCAAGATCCGGGTTTAAACTGGTTGACTGACCCTTGCCTTGCTATATGATGGGCCGTCATCATGCGGAAAAAGGGGGCTACCATGTTACGCACCATCAATTTCCAAGGCTCGCGCGCCATTGTCGCCATCCTGGCGCTACTGCTGTTCGGCGGACAACCGCTTGCCGCTGGCAAATCAACCCCAAACTGGGAAGCGTTTGTCGGTGAATTTATCGAACATTACTTCCAGCTCCACCCTGCTTTTGCCGCCAATGCCGGCCGGCATGAATTCGACGGCAAAATTCCAGATTGGAGCCCGGAAGGCTTGGCCCGGCAAAGCCAATGGCTGATAGCGCAGCGCGAATTAGCCGTCCAATATCCCGATGCATCACTTAAACCAAGCGCACGCTTCGAACAAAAGCATTTACTGACGGTAATCGATGAGGAATTGTTCTGGCTGCAATCGGCCAAGTCGCCCGCGAAAAATCCGCTGTTCTATTCGCAGGCCTTAGATCCAAACTTCTACCTGACCCGCCCGTATGCTCCGCTCGAACAGCGCCTGCAAGCCTTCATCAATTACGCTACCAACATCCCCAAAGCCACCGCGCAAATCCGCGCCAATCTAAAACCGCCTTTGCCGCGCAGCTATATCGAGGTCGGCAAGACTATATTCACCGGCCTGGCGACTTTCTATGAAACCGATGCCAAAGCCACCTTTGCCTCAGTTGACAATCCACAACTACAGCAGCAGTTCCATATTGTGGTGCCGGCCGCCGCTAAAGCGATGCGGGAACTGGCCGACTGGTTGGAACAACAGCGCGGCAGTGCCAACGACGATTTTGCGTTGGGTGCAAACCGTTTCCGGGCCATGCTGAAGGCCAGCGAAGGTGTTGACGTGCCGCTGGAAACTCTCGAGAAAATGGGCCGCGCCGATCTGGATCGGAATCTTGCGGCACTGACAGAAGAATGTAAACGTTACGCCCCGGACGCTTCCCTGCCTGCCTGTGTCGCAAAAGTGGAAGCGCAAAAACCCGCAGATGGCGCGGTAAGCGAGGCACACCGGCAACTGGTGCAATTGAAGGCGTTTTTAACCGAAAAAAACCTGCTGTCGATTCCCGGCCAGGAGGACGCGACCGTCGCCGAATCGCCGCCGTTTAAACGCTGGAATTCGGCTTACATCGACATCCCCGGCCCTTTCGAACTTGCCCTGCCCTCCATCTACTACGTAGCACCGCCCGATCCGGCCTGGGGTGCCGCCGAGCAAGCCGCCTATGTGCCCAGCAAGGCCAATCTGCTATTTATTTCCGCACATGAAGTCTGGCCCGGCCATTTCTTGCAGCATTTGCATGCCGACCGCACTGCTTCAAAGCTAGGACAATTGTTTAGCAGTTACGCTTTCTCCGAAGGCTGGGCGCATTACTCAGAAGAATTGATGTGGGAAGCCGGCTTGAACGCGGGCGATGCGCAAACCCATATCGGCCAATTATTGAATGCCTTGCTCCGCAATGTGCGGTTTTTGTCCGCGCTGGGCTTACACACCCAAGGCATGACTGTGGAAGCGTCGGAAAAAATGTTCCGGGAACAGGCCTTCCGCGACCCAGGTACGGCCAAGCAACAAGCCGCGCGCGGCACCTTCGATCCCGGTTATCTGAATTACACCTTGGGTAAACTGATGATCCGCAAACTGCGCGAGGACTGGAGCGCTAGCCGTGGCGGCCGGACCGCGTGGAAAGCTTTTCACGATAGTTTTCTGTCGTATGGCGCTCCGCCGATTCCGTTGATTCGGCAAATGATGCTGGGACGCGATAGCGGGTCTGATCTTTGATGCCCTATCGAGAGCGACTGACAGGCGCGCGATGTTGAGGTTTTTGCACAAAAACAGCCGATAATCGCGCTAGCGATACCCGTTTTACCTTGCCAATTTACCTAAGCGCTATTTCTGCCTGCGTGGGTCATCGGCGGGATTGATATAAGTAATACCCCATGGTCCGGTGGCAATCAGCTCGACGATTGTTTCCTCGTCAGTTGTCCAGACATAATGCGCGTGGTTAGCGGGTAATACGAAGCTGGAACCTGTTTTAAATATCTTTCCCTTCTTCGTATCCAAGCTCTCGCCCATACCGTTTCCTAGCTTGCCACGCAGGACGGTAATGACCTCTGTAAAGGGATGTATATGTGGTGGAATTGGATAATTAGCTGGAAATTTCAACCAAGCGATAAACACTCCCGCTTTATTCGGGCCACCCACCAGAACTACGCTTTGAGCACCCTTGGGAAGTATCGGTTCGTCAGCCCACTTAACCGTATCCGGCGTAAACGCCTCCATAGCCTCGGCACGCATACGATCGATTTTATCCTGAGCTAATACAGAATTTGCGAAAGAAAAAATTATTAAAGCTATCAAATAAATTCTCATCTGGGCTCCGTGTTCTGTGCCGTTAGTGTGTCGATATGATGGACTATTCGCAATCCAAGACGCAATCCTCGGCGCATAAGCGATAGCATCAGTTATTGAGACGCCGGTCCAAGGCAGCGGATGACACTTCGCTTATCCGCTCGCGGCCCTGATTTGGTTGGCGGAGGAGTCCGCCTTACTTGCTCCGAAGAACAAGTTTTTAAGAGCCCGCAGTAAATAGTCCGGTATCTACTATATTAAAACGGCCCTTAAATTTAACCCGGACCAATCGACCATGACCAAAAGAATCCTGTACTTTTTAACGCCAAGCGACAACATTAGCCCATTCGATGTCACCATTGCTGCTGATGCCGGCTTCGATATGGTGGTGCCGTTTACCAAAGTCGAACCTAAACAAGTATCGGCAATGGTTCAAGACGCCATTTTTTGTCGCCCACCCAACCGCTTTAACGACACCGGCATTTTCATCGGCGGACGCGATGTGCATATGGCGACCGACATGTTTCAGAATGCCAAAAATGCCATGGTCGGACCTTTCAAGGTTGGCGTATTCGCCGATCCAAATGGCGCTTACACCACGTCCGCAAGTATTGTCGCCTTGATCGAACAGGTTCTGAACGACAAGACAGGCAATGGCTTATCCGGAAAGAAAGTAGCCATATTCGGCACCGGGCCCGTCGGTCTTTGCACGGCTATCTTGGCTACGCAACAGGGTGCGAAGGTAAAACTGTGCCAACTGGTTGCCGACGACGACGAAAGATCGGCCCAACGCTTTTGCGAGCGTTACAACGCTCAAGTCGAGTGGGTATCCGCACAGACTAATGACGAAAAAGAACGAGTGGTGCGGGAAGCCGAAATCATTATCAGCGCCGCCAGAGCCGGGGTGCGCATTTTGGAGAACTCCTTGGCGCATGCCGCCAACCTGATCCTGGCCGCCGATACCAATGCCGTGCCGCCTAGCGGCGTAGCCGGCATCGGCCTTAACGACCTTGGCGTTGTCGCGGAGGTATCCGGCACCCGTTTTTTGAGCATAGGCCCCATGGCTATCGGTAATTTGAAATATAAAACCCAGTTTGGCTTGTATGAGCAGATCCAAAAAAGCACTACCGCGGCCTTAATCGATTTTCCCGAAGCGTATGAATTTGCGCTGTCGGTATTGAAACAGCAAGCGATCAAGCCGGAAAAATCGATATAAATCGTCAGTTCAACTATTTGGCGGCTCACTCTGACCGGCAGAGGTTCGCCGGTCGCAAAGCTGTGCAAAATACCGCCAAACTATACCCTGCATGCCGTTAAGTTAAGAACTTGTAGCTGCGAATTTATTCGCATTATGGGCGCCAAAGGTCGAATAAATTCGACCCTACAGCACGTCCAACTCTTAACTTAACGGCATCGACTAAACCCCCCAAGGTCTCGGGCAAATCGGCCGGCTCGCTGGGAGCCGACCGGCATTCGGCTATTGATGATCCGTCACGCCCGGCGTCAGCAAGATGCGTACCGGGAGTTTTTCTTGCAGCGTGTACGGACTGGCTTTGTTTTCCGCCACCCAGCGTTTCTCCGCCACCGATTCAAACGGTGGCGGCAGCTCGCCTTGTAGCGACCAAAGATCGAATGGGGTTTCGTCGATGGAGATTTCCCAATCGTAACCGCGTTCTTTCACAAACGGCGCAACCACCTCGTCCAACGTTCGAATCCACCATTCGCGCAGGGTGGGGCCGGGTATGGTGCGCGCTATCTGATCGACCTTGAAACGCACGAAATCGTTATGCAGTTTGCCGCCGACAAAGCAATTGCCTTGCTCGATTTCCTCGTAAATGATCACGACGTAAAATTTGGGGATGGGCACGCCGGCATAAATACTGGTAATGCGTTCCGACAGTTCTTGTTTGTCTTCCGCGCTGAATGCTCCGCTAGGGTGATAGACTTTCCACAAAGGCATGATGATTCTCCTGTAATTTGCAATTACGTTTTGGCGCTCCTACTAGCCACCTTGTTGTTCTCAATTGGCATCCCGCCAAATTCGACACTTGATGCACAATTGAGAGTGAGGCGACGCGCCACCGCGTAAACTTGCAAATTCCTTGGGGAGAATTAAACGCCGGCGGCTGCGTCGGCGGTCAATCTATGCCGGGGAAGGCAAACGGTAAAATGCTTTGTATTCATACGCCTATGAAAATAATCCATGCCGAACGTCCCTGGCGTTTTCGTTAACATAGCTCGCGCTTACATTTTGGAAACCCCGCCATGGCCGACTTAAGAACGTTTGATTTGAATCTATTGATCGCTTTCGATCTGCTGATGAAGGAACGCAATGTGTCGCGGGCGGCAGAAAAAATGTTCATTAGCCAATCGGCAATGAGCCACGTACTGCAACGCTTGCGGCAACAGCTGGAAGACCCGTTGCTGGTGAAAACCCCGGCGGGTATGACGCCGACGCCACGCGCCTTGTCCCTGGTGGCACCCGTGGCGGCGGTGCTTAAAGAGGTGGAAGGCTTGATTCGCGCGCCGGCGCCGTTCGATCCCGCCAACTGCCGACGCGCCTTTAACCTGGCGGCGACGGATTACGTGGAAGCCTTGCTGTTGCCCAAGCTGGCGCCGCACATTGCCCGGCAGGCGCCGGGCGTGGATATTCATTTCAAGCGTACCAGCAGCCGTTTTCCTTTGAATGCGCTGGAGCAAGGCGAGATAGACCTGATACTGGGATTTGAAGTGATGTTGAATCCCCCCCAGCATTTACATTGCGAAAGCTTGTTCGACGACTATATGGTCTGCGTGGCGCGTATTGGCCACCCGCTGGTGAATGCGGGATTGACACTGGAAGACTATATAGACCTGCCGCATATTCTGGTGTCCAGAACGGGTGCCAGTACCGGGCAGGTCGACAGCTGGTTGGCGGAGCACGGCCGCGAGCGGCGTGTGGCGCTGACTGTTTCGCATTTTCTGTCCGCGTCGCTGATCGTGGCGCAAACGGATATGGTCATGGCCTTTCCCAAACGCACCGCCGAGCAATTCGCCCAAACCTTACCCTTGCAATTGGTGCCCTTGCCGCTGGATTTACCGCATTACGATACAGTCATGGTCTGGCATCCGCTGCAAGACCAGGATCCCGCCAATTGCTGGCTACGCGCTGAAATCCGCGCCGCCTGCGCCGCTCTGGACCATTAAGCGCCAAACTGCGGTTCGCCCAGCTCGGGAAAATAGCGAAACTGGATGCGCCGGCAGTAATCGACTAACGCAGATTGGGTTAACGCATAATCCTTGACCGGCGACGTAACCGGACAGGCTAAAAGATTGATCAAGACGCCGTAGGCCGAAGCATCGACAGTGCTGGGCCGATCTCCCAACAAAAACGCCTGGCCGTGAAGAGCCGCAGACAGCGCCGCCACATCCCGCCGGCCCAATTCGAAAACCTGTGCGGCAGACAGCCGGCCAATGCCCTGGCCGCGCATTTGTCCCTTAATCCGCAACCGATAGAGTGCGGCCACCCAATCCGCCAAGGGCTGCGGCAGGCCTTGAAAAATCGCCCGCTTATTGATGCACCAATTCTCCGCTCCGTATTGCCAACGGCTATACATGCACACCCAGTATAAATGTTCTTCCAACAGGCGTTGCCAGGCCAGAGCTTGCGCACTTTGCTCGACTGACAGATGCCCATCCAGGCTATCGCCGTAATGCTGTTGCAAATAACAAATAATCACCCGGCTATCGGCGAGCTTTTGACCATTGTGTTCTATGAAAGGCAACTTGCCGGAGGGTGCGTAGATGGGCAAGGTTTCGGCAATACGATATTCGATGCCGGCCATGCGCAGATAGGTTTCCAGCTTTGCGCAAAATTGACTGGGATTAGGAATATTCCAGGCTCTGGGAAATTGGTGCAAGGTAATCATCTGGTATGTCGTCTATCGCCAAGTTCGTGCCGCATTCTGGATGTTTGAATCAAAGCATTCTTTCGAAACACAAACAAGGATCACAAGCGCTAGATGGCAAAAACTTCTCGTTAAATTCGTGGGCCTGATTTGCAACAGGGTTTGACCATGACAACGACGAACCTATTCCCGCCCCCGTAGTTTGTTCAAAATATCCTCGTCCATCTTCGTGGGGCGAGTTTAAACAAACGCAAGCATTGTTTCATAGAGTATTTGTATCTATTCGGCAATGGTGATCTGGGTGGATAAGCCTGTGCGCATCCACCCAGATTGCCGGCTTTCATGGCACCGAGATGGCCCTATTCCCCCAGGCCGTGTTGCCACTCGCCGCTGCTTTTTCCAAGCCGAGCCCAAGCAACGAAACGACGGCCAAGACTCAAAATGTCGTCGATAGCGGTGTAGGCCACCGGAATCACCATCAGGCTCAGCGCGGTCGAAGTCAGCAGGCCGCCGATCACGGTAATCGCCATCGGCGCCCGAAAACTCGGATCGGCACCTAGGCCTAGCGCAATCGGCAGCATGCCGGCACCCATCGCAATCGTCGTCATCAATATCGGTTGCACCCGCTTGCGGCAACTGTCGATCACCGCGTCCAGCCGGCTCAGGCCCCGCTCGCGGCGGGCGATCATCGCGTATTCAACCAGCAGTATTGAGTTTTTGGTGACCACGCCCATCAGCATCAACAACCCGATTACGCTGGGCATCGCGAAACTGCCGCCGGTCATCAGCAAGGCCAAGAAGGCCCCGCCCAGCGACAAGGGCAGCGCGCCAAGGATGGTCACCGGCTGGCTGAAATCGCCGAACAACAGCACCAACACCAGGTAAATGCACAACACCCCAATCGCCATCGCCCCGCCGAAGCTGCCGAACAACTCGTTCATCCGTTGCGCATCGCCCGATTCTATCGTGCGCACGCCGGCCGGCAGGTTTTGCAGGGTCGGCAATTGCATGGCCTCGGCCAACACGTCGCCGACCGCCCGCTCGCCCAACTCGATGTCGAACGTGGTATTGCGCATCCGGTCCAGCCGGTCGATCTGCTGCAAGCCGCCGGCCAAACGAATGTCGGCCAGGGTGGCCAAACTGACGCTGCCGCCGCGTCCGGCTACCCGCAATTGGCCGATTTCATCAAGACTGTGGCGCAGCGACTCGGCCAGCCGCACCCGAATCGGAATTTGCCGTTGCGGCAGATTCAGCTTGGCCATCACGTTGGAGTAATCGCCGTAGCTGGCGACCCTGACCACCTCGGCCAAAGCCTCGACCGTGACGCCCAACTCAGCGGCCTTGCCGAAATCAGGGGTAATCTGTATTTCCGGACGTTGCAGGCTGGCGCTGGAGGTAATGTTCCCGAGACCGCGCAGTTGGCGCAACTCGAGCTCGACCGCATCGGCGGCCCGGCGCAAGGCTTGCGGATCGTCGCTCGCCAGCGTCAATTGCAGTTTTTCGCCGCTGCCGCCGGCACCGACGGCCACCCGTACGCCGGGCAGATCGGCCAGTTTCTCGCGAATCGCCGCTTCGACCGCCGCTTGTTTATACGGACGTTCGGCGCGGTCGCGCAGACTCAAGGTCAAGGTCGCCTTGCGCACTTCGTAGTTGGTGGTCGCGGCATCCGCACCGCCACCGCCGCTACTGGAGACGCCGCCCGCCGCGAACACTTGGGTGACGTCGGGCAATTCGCGCAAGCGGCGTTCGGCTTCGGCGGCGATATGGCGGGTTTGCGCCAGCGTGCTGCCGGGCGGCAATTCCAACGCCACCTTGGTTTGACTATTGTCCGCCGCCGGCACGAAGCCAGTGGGCAACAAGGGCATCAAACTCAGAGAACCGACCACGAACACCACCACGCCGACGCCGACCGCCAAGCGATGGCTCAGGCACCAGTCCACCGCCTGCAAATAGATGCGCATCATCGCGCTGTCGCCGCTGTCGCGTTCCGGATGCGGCTTCAGCAGATAGGCCGCCATCATCGGCGTCAGCAAACGCGCCACCAACAACGAGGCCAATACCGCCGCGGCGGCGGTCACGCCGAATTGCCGAAAGAATTTGCCCGCTACACCGCCCATGAACGCGGTTGGCAAGAACACCGCCACTAGGGTAAAAGTGGTGGCGATCACCGCGAAGCCGATCTCGTCGGCGGCGTCCATCGCCGCTTGCAGCGGCGTCTTGCCCATCCGCAAATGTCGGACGATATTTTCTATTTCGACGATGGCGTCGTCCACCAAAATCCCCACCACCAAGGCCAGGGCCAGCAACGAGATGATGTTCAAGCTGAAGCCGAAATACCACATTGCCGCGAAAGTCGGCAGAATGGACAAGGGCAAGACGACCGCCGCGACCAGCGTCGCCCGCCAATCCCGTAAAAACCACCAGACCACGACGACGGCCAGGAAAGCGCCTTCGTAGAGCAAATGCATGGAGCCGATGAAGTTGTCTTCGACCGGCTGGACGGTGTCGAAGGCTTCGCGGATTCGCACTTGCGGATTGGCGGCGGCAAACTCGGCCAACGCCGCGCGCACCGCTTCTGCCACGGTCACTTCGCTGGTGCCTTTGTTGCGGACGATATCGAAGCCAATAACCGGCCGGCCGTCCAAGGTCGCGTAGGTGGAACGTTCGGCGATGGTGTCGCTGATGTCGGCGATTTGATCCAGTTTGATGTGGCTGCCGTTGGCGAGCGGAATATCCAGGTTGCGCAATTCGCCGGCCGTCGCCACCCGGCCCAAGGTACGCACCGCCTGCACGCCGCCACCGATGTCACCGCGACCGCCGGACGCATCCTGCTGGACTTTTTTCAGCTGCATCGCCACTTCGCTGACCTGCGCGCCCAAGCCGGCCATCCGTACCGGATCGAGATCGACGTGGACCTCGCGATCGACCCCGCCGGTACGCGTCACCCTGCCGACGCCGTTGACCGCTAGTAAACGCTTGCTGACATCGTTATCGACGAACCAGGACAGTGCCGCTTCATCCATATTCTCGGCGCTGACCACATAAGTCAGAATGGCGTTACCGGCCGTCGTGGTCTTGGAGATAATGGGCGCGGCCATCGCCGACGGCAATTCGGCGCGCACGCCGTCCACCGCGTTGCGCACTTGGTTCAACGCTTCCTCGGAGTTCTTGTCGATGTTGAACTCGACCTTGATCGCCACCGAGCCGTCGGTGATCGTGGTGCGCACGTGCTCAACGCCGCCGATGGCGGCGATCTTGTCCTCGATCTTGCGCGCCACTTCGGTTTCCAATTGCGCCGGCGCCGCGCCTTCCAGCGTGGCGGCGACGGTGATGATAGGCACTTCGATGTCCGGGAAGTTTTGTTTGCCTAAATGCTTGAGACCCATGCCGCCCAGGATGGACAGCACCGCGAACAACAAAAGACTGGGTACCGGCTTGCGGATGGCCCATGCGGAAAAGTTCATGATTTTGCTCCCACGCCCAAGACCGCGATGCGGTGCTTGGACGTTGATAAATAGCGATGCGCTCGGCATCGCGGCTGAAAAAGTCGCCGTTGGCCGGCGGACGGTCCGGCATTCGGCGTACGCGGGCGCGCTACCGGGTGGATAGCTTCGGCGCGGTTCAGGTTTTAGGCGTTACGCTGACGATGTCGCCATCCTTCAAAAACGCCCCGCCACCGGCGACCAAACTGGCATCGCCGGAGATGCCCTCGCGAATTTCCACCCAGTCGCCGACTCGGCGGCCGGTGACGACGCTACGTTGAATCACCGACCTGGCGGTTTGGTCCGCCGAGCCGGAAGGCTTGGCGATTTCGAACAGGTAATCGCGGCCGTCCCGCAAGATCAACGCGGTCTGCGGCACGGCCAAGGCGGTTTGCGCGCCGACGACGATGCTGCCTTGCAAATACATGCCCGGCTTGGCCCCGGCGTTGGGAATATCGACGTAAACCAGCGCGTTGCGGGTGGTGTCGTCCACAGTCGGCGCGGTCATCCGCACAGTGCCGGTCACGCTGCCGCCGTCCGGCAAGATCAATTCGACCGCTTGGCCGGTGCGGATTTGCGCGAGCTGCTGGGCGTTGACCTCGGCCCGCCACTCGACCCGCCCCTGGCGCACCAGCCGGAACAACTCGGTCCCCGCCGCCACGACATCGCCCAAGCCGGCGCTACGCGCCGAAACGACGCCGTCGTCCGGCACGACGATATGGGTCTGGCTCAAGCGGATCCGTTGGTTTTCCAGCTCAGCTTGCGCCAAGGCCAGGTCGGCGCGCGCGGTTTGCTCGGCGATTAAATATTCGTCGATTTTCTGCGTCGACAAGGCCCCGCTGTCTTGAATTTCGCGGGCGCGGGCAGCGTCGGCCTGGGCCTTGGCCAAATTCGCCCGGCTTTTGTCGACGTTGGCTTGTTGCTTGTGCAATTCGGCGACGACGGTTTCGTCGGCCAAAACCGCCAAATCCTGGCCGCGCTTGACCCGGCTACCGACGTCGACCAGTATCTGCTTGATCCGCAGGCTGCCGATTTCGGCACCGACTTTAGCTTCCTGCCAAGCCGCCACCGCGCCGTTGACCTTGATCGTCACCGGCCAATCCTGTAGGGTCGGCGCCACTGTTTCGACCGCCAGCACCGCCTTGGATTTAACGGCAACCGCCGCCGGCGCCGGTTTACCGGCAAATACCAGCAAGCCAATGCCGAGGCCATTCAGGGTCACGCCGACCAGCCAAGTTCGTAAAGTAAACTTTTGCCCGATGTTCATAGTTGCTCCTCGCGTCGGTGGTTACCGGTGCTCAATGGGGTGCCGGCGCTCAATTGCGTATCCTGGGCGTGCCAACCGCCGCCCAACGCCTTGTACAACGCTATCCAGTACTGCACGCGATTTTGTTGTTGAGTAATGTGGCTGATTTCCTGTGTGATCATCTGGCCGCGCGCGTCCTCCAGCGACAGCAGACTCAGACCGCCGGCGCGCCAGTTGATCTCGGCCGCCCGAAAATACTGGTGATATTGCTCGGCGCTGCGGCCTTCGGCGATTTCCCGCTGCTCGGCGCCGCTCAGATTGACCAAGGCTTGTTCGACTTCCTTGATCGCGGCGCGGATATCGCTCCGGTAGCTGGCCCACGCGCTGGCATAAGCGGCTTCGGCGCTATCAACCTTGGAGCGCAATTCGCCGCCGTCGAAGATCGGCAAGGTGACGGTCGGGCCGATCGACCAGGTGTTGCTGCTCAGGGTCAAACCGGTGGTTTCGGTTTTGCGCTTGCCGATCGAACCGGTCAGGCTGACGCTGGGGTAGCGCTTGGCGACCGCGTTGCCGATGTCGGCGCTGGCCGCCGCCAGCTTGCGCTCGTCCGCAGCCAAGTCCGGACGCTGGGTCAGCAGGTCGGCGGGCACGCTATCCACTTGAAATTGCACGGGTGTCGGTATGCCGATGCCGCCGGCCAACCCAGCGCGTAAATCGGCTTCGGCCAGACCGGTCAATGCCACCAAGGCCTTGACGGTGTTGTCGCATTCGGCGCGCTGGGCGATTAGATTGGATTCGCTGGCGTGCAGGCTGGCCTCGGCCAATAACGCGTCGGCCGGCGACGAAAATCCAGAGCGGGCCAGGACGCCGGTCAAGCGCGCGGTATCCTGTTTCGAGGTAATGGCGTTTTGATAAGCGGCCGCAGCCAGTTCGCAGGCGCGGTAACTGACATAGTTGCTCGCCACCTCCGCCGCCAAACTCACTTTAGCGTTGTGCCTGGTCAACTCGGCCGCCGTCAGGCGGGCCTGCTCGGCCTGCCGGTTGAAGGCAAATTTGCCGAATAAATCCAGTTCCCAACTGGCATCCAGACTGCCGGACAGAATTTGGGTAACACCGCTATTGTAACTCGAGCCGGTAGCGCCGGCGGTTTGCGAGTTCGTCCCAGACATGCCGCCGCCCTTGGAGCGGTTAAAAGTGCCGCTACCGGTCAAACTTGGCATGCCGCCGGCTTCCGCGCCGGCCAGACTGGCGCGCGCCGAGGCAATGCTGGCCACGGCTTGGTCCAGCGTCGGGTTATCTTGTTCGGCGGCCTGCTGCAAGCGCGTCAATACCGGGTCGTCGAATTGACGCCACCAATCGGGGAATTCAGTCGCGCCGCCGGCGTCCGTCCGTTGCGCTTGCCATTGCGCCGGGGTGTCGATCGCCGGCCTGACATAGTCGGGAAACACGCTACAACCGGCCAAAACGCCGCTACCGGTCAGAATTGCGAACATTGCCGCTTTCACGACAGTCTCCGGGCGGTGACGCCGTCTAAAAACACCTGAACGACAAATAAGACATGGGCGCGAGCGTCCCAGTCCGCTTCCAGGCAACCGAACAAGGCTTTGTTTCTCGGTTCGGCAAACAGCATTTCCAAAAACAAGGCCGCCGCGCGTTCGACGTCGTGTGCCGGCAAACCGTCCGCCGCGCCTTGTCGACGCAGATAATCGGCAATCACATTTTGAATACGCTTAGGTCCGGTGGTTTCCATCCGTTCGCTTAGTTCCGGAAAGTGCAGCGCTTCGGCGACGCCCATCCGGTAGAACGAGATCATGTCGGGCTGCATGACTTTAGCCAGCATGTTTTCGCCAAGCGCGATCAAGCCGTCGCGACAAGACATTTGCGCTAAGTTCTCGATACTTTGCAATTGGGAAATATCGGATTCCACCAGGCGTTCGACCGAGGCCAACATCAATTCGGCCTTGTTTTTATAGCGCTCATAGATGGTTCGGGTGGAAACTCCGGCCGCCGCGGCAACCTTGGCGATGCTGGTGTTGGCATAACCCTCGCGCATGAACAGTGCCAGAGCATGATTCAGCAAACTGTCGTTGCGCTCGGTTTCGGTACCGGCTTTCGGCCTTCCCACTTTGGGTTTGTTCGGCGTTTCCGCTGTCATCGTCTGCTCCGGGAAAATAAAAATAAAACGTTTCGTTTTTATTATTCTCGAAGAATAGCTTTTAGGCAAGTACCTAACAGTAAAAGTTTGTAAAGCAGAGCCCGAAATTCGGACAGTAGTTTAAGCTGCGCTGTGACGAAAATTAGCCGGCAGGAACCGAGCGAAAGCAAGCGGAAGAATTTACAGCTGTGCAAACAGCCATGATTGCTGATGAGGTGTAGTCGTTGCACTTCAAATTTTATTTTTTGATTCCCTCTCCCCAACCCTCTCCCGGAGGGCGAGGGAGAAGATGTGCCGAAATTTAAAGTGCGAAAGGTATAAGTTTGAAACAGCCCGGAGCTTGCTGGCCTTGTGGATGGGCTTGACTCGCTGCTTCAAGTTTTACAACGAGGAGCGGCTGCATCAAGCGTTAGGTTACAAAACGCCGGACGTGGCATATCTGACGGCCACGGGTGCGAGCGCCAAGATTGTGAATAAATTTTAAGAGGCGACGCAAGCATCTGCTCTCGTGCAGAAAAATTGGGACAGCGCCATTCGGCTGAAGTGTGAAAAGGGCTCTCTTAGACTTGTCTGGAAAATGGGACCCACTTTAGTGAGACCCAGTGCCGCAGCCATATCCAAACTTCAAGTCTTGGCTTTTTTATCCTTACGGATGCCCCGCACGGCATAGGTTCTGGCTTTATCTTTGGCGGTTTCCGCAAAGAAAGTCTTCCAGGTCTCTCCGCCTCTATCGGCAATGGCCGTCGAAAAATCCTTGAACAGGCTGATACCTTCCAAGACCATTTTAGGGCTAAAGCCATAATCGTGGGTCAGGTAGTAGCTGATGCTCATCAGATAGGTTTTTTCTTTGCTAATCAGCTTAATCAGCCGCTGTTTTTGTTTGTCATAAACGTAGTAAGAGGTCAGTGCCAGCAGGCTCAAACCAAAAAATTTCGTCCACAGCAAAATATAGGCATCGTCTTCATAGAGCTTCTGACCTTTGTGCAAAATGGCATCGGTTTTAGTCATATTCATCCTCGTTTCAATTGTCGCGGCATCTTAATTTAAGTTTGAAAACTTTGTTTTATAAATATTGTTCGAGAATACGGGAGTGGCGACATTTAGGCGCCGGGACAATAGTATTACCGTGAAACTCCAAAAATTCGAACCGCCAAGCTACGGCTCAGGATTATCTGCCGGGGAAAATATAAGCTGCGAGCAATATCAACCAATCTCGGACGCTAATAGGAAAATCCTTTGGCAGCTTGCCTATCGCGGATAAATGCAGGCTGGCTTACCGATGCGCTTAACATTGATAATGATGGGGCATTTGTAAAAATACCATCTAATATTGCGTCTTAACCGATCAAGAAAGATCCTGATTAGTTCTACTTTGTCAGATTTAAGAAGATGCTGTCATGCCCGCCTGGAAGCGGGTATCCCGGTGGGCATGGCCGATTTTTTGGGTTTAGCTGAAGCAGCTTGCTAGTCGGGAATCATAATCTCAAAAACTGGATCATGGAGGTCGTAATAATGGAAAGCGGCATTACAAAAAGCAGCCAAATCAATAACACTGAAAGCTGGTATCGGGCCCTAATCGAATCGTCCGGCGATGCCATTATCGGTAAGGATTTGAATGGCCGGGTTGCCAGCTGGAATCCGGCGGCCGAACGGATGTTCAGTTATACGGAACAGGAGATGCTGGGACAGCCAATAACAAAACTGATCCCCAAACAGCGGATTAGCGAAGAACAGGTGATTCTCGCCAGAATCTTGCAGGGAGATCAAATTCAATACTACGAGACGACTCGGCTGCGGAAGAATGATGACGAGTTCCCGGCGTGTATCAGCGTTTCGCCGATAAGGTGTCCGGAAGGCAAAATTATCGGCGCGGCAAAAATCATTCGGGATATTACCGAACGTAAAGCCGCGGATTTGTTAAGCAAAGACAACCGCTTTCGGGCACTGTTCGAGACCATTGTCGATGGCGTGGTGCTGATTAATGCCAAAGGCCTGATTCAGGCGTTAAACCCCGCAGCGGTCTGCCTGTTCGGCTATACGCCTATCGAGTTACAAGGCAAAAACATCAGTCTGTTGATGCCCTCCCCCCATGCCGAGCAGCATGATCAGCATTTGGATAACTACCTGAAAACCGGCATTAAAAAAGTGATAGGCATTGGCCGGGAAGCGATGGGTAAACGCAAGGACGGTTCGATGTTCCCGGTTGAGTTGACGATCAGCGAAATGGATGTGGACGGCGAGCGTATATTCACGGGCATAATCCGCGACATTTCTCAGCGCAAGCAAGCCGAGGCCGCCGATGATTTCGAACAAGAGTTGGCCAGCGATCTGTTGCAGCGCCTTTGGGAAGCCGAGAAAACCGACAAATCGGGCCTGACTATCTGGCGTGGCGAAAACTTGCCCGGCAAACGCTATTTCTCCGGCGACCTATTACTGCACGCATCCAGTTATGGGCATACTTACGTCTTGCACGCCGATTCCATGGGCCACGGCCTGGTAGCCGCTTTACCGCTATTGCCGCTCGGCGATCTGTTTTACTCTTTGGCGCACTCAGGGCACATGGTCGGGGCTATCGCCGCCAAACTGAATCGGATGCTGTTTGAAAGAATGCCTCGTGGCCGCTTCGTTTCCGCCACCATTTTGCGCATAAATACCAATCATCGAAGCGTTGAGTTCTGGAGCGGCGGCATGCCGCCGCTCATAATTTTGACGGCGGAATCCGCTAACGTGACCCAGGCCGGTGGCGAGCATCCGGCGTTAGGCGTCTTGTCGCCGGACGATTTCAATGCAAAAACACAGGAATGGCAATGGGATAGCCAATATCCGCAACATTTATTTTCTTATTCCGATGGCTTAACCGATGCGCAAAACAGCGCCGGAGAACGTTTCGGACCGAAACGTACTTTGGAGTTATTTAAAAACCAATGCAAAGACCCCAGCAAATCAACCGAGCTATGTAAAGCGTTTGTTGATTTTATCGATCCCAACAAAACCCATGACGACGTATCCTTGCTCATTGTCGATTGCGAGTTGTTGCGGCAATATGCGTAATTGCACGAACTTGCACACCAATCAGAACCAAAAACGTTCAGTCGATAGAGTAATTGCTTAGAAAATCTTTTTCTTCAGCGTTTTCCAGCACCTTTTCCTTTTCACCTGAGACCAATCTGAATCAACCCTGCATGATAGAAATCGACCCTCTTTTAGTCTTAAAACGCAGGCTCTCTTTCTCTGATTGGCGATACCAGGAGCCGACTCTAACTACCAAAATAGTCACGGCACATCGGGAATGTTTATATAATTTAGCTAAATTATATAAACATATCAGTCATTTTTGGCCTAAACATGAACGAAAGTGAAATCTACCAACGCATAAACCAAGCTCTGGCGGAAGCGCCGCGCAACCAGTACACCGTAGAGCTTCATTTACAGATGCTTAAATACGCCGATTCACTAAAAAACATCACGGCCAAAGAGTTTTGTGAAGGGGTCGGTCTGCGCGAGAGTTTTGGCACTGAATTCAGCAAGATGCGTAACCTGACGCAACGTCTAAAAGCGGCAGGACTCAATACTGATCTACTTTAACGGAATAAACCGAATACAAAACGACGGAAACGCTTCTCTAAATGGCTATCAAAAAAACCGAACTTTACTCTTCCCTGTGGGCCGGCTGCGACGAACTGCGCGGCGGCATGGATGCCAGTCAGTACAAAGACTATGTGCTGACGTTGTTGTTTATGAAGTACGTGTCCGACAAGTACAAAGGTGACCCGTACGGCATGATCGTTGTGCCGCAAGGCGCCAGCTTTGATGACATGGTGGCTTTGAAAGGCGATAAAGAAATCGGCGAAAAGCTGAACATGATTATTAGTGCCCTCGCTGAAGAAAACGACCTGAAAGGCGTGATCGATGTGGCTGACTTCAATGATGAAGACAAGCTCGGCAAAGGCAAGGA
>FSSH01003378.1_pt1 | contig 19208 bp, 17 predicted proteins | sample 1166101 | NCBI WGS metagenome assembly FSSH01 (sample SAMEA32972668, study PRJEB13176) | freshwater metagenome | biome: Drinking water system; feature: Biomass in drinking water that filtered by 0.45 um membrane; material: drinking water | place: USA | collected 2012-12-20 | depth 0 m | reverse complement strand
AACTATTGTGACGCGGGGGGATACCGGACTAGACCCTTTGGCTGCTAACAATTACGCCGACAATCGCCTGACCATCACTCGCCAGGTCAAAACCAAGAGTGGCGCCATTCCTGATGTGGTGTTGGCGGTCAACGGCTTGCCGGTGGTGACCTTGGAGTTGAAGAATCCGATGTCGGCGACTCACTGGAATGTCGAAAACGCCAAGTTTCAATATCGCTATGAACGCGATCCCAAGGAGTTGTTGTTTGCGTTTAAGCAACGTTGTTTGGTGCATTTTGCCGTCGATACCGAGTTGGCGTATATGACCACCAAGCTGGAAGGCAAGGATACCTTCTTTCTGCCGTTCAATCTGGGGCATAACCACGGCGCCGGCAATCCGCCCGCAGAGGGTGATGTGCGCACCAGCTATCTATGGCATAAAGCGCTGACTCGGGACAGCTTGATGGAGATTCTCGCCCGCTTCATCCATTTGGATGTGGAAGAAAAGACCGTGGTGACTGAGAAAGGCATTAAACGGCATTGTAAGGAAACGATGATTTTTCCGCGCTATCACCAATTGGATGCCGTCCGCGCGCTGACCGCTCACGCCCAAAGCCAGGGTGCCGGGCACAATTATCTTATTCAACATTCTGCTGGGTCCGGCAAGTCCAACTCGATTGCCTGGTTGGCACATCGTTTATCCAGTTTACACAACGCTAACGATGAGAAGATTTTCCATACGGTGGTGGTGATTACCGACAGGCTGGTGTTGGATCAGCAGTTGCAAGACACCATTTTCCAGTTCGAGCACAAGCTGGGTGTGGTACAGAAAATCGATGAAGACACCCTGCAGTTGGCCAAGGCCTTGGCCGGTGGTGTGCCCATCATCATTTCCACGATACAGAAATTCCCGTTTATTGCCCAAGCTATACGCACGCTGGAAGCGAACGGCAAAGCGCTTGCCATTTCCCACCACCGGCAAGCGTTTTGCGGTGATTGTCGATGAAGCCCACAGTTCGCAAAGCGGCGAAACTGCTATGGAGCTGCGCAAGATTTTGAATCGGGATGGGATCGAATCGGCGATTGCCGAGCAGTTGCTGGATATGGATGATGACGCACTAAGCGAGGACGCCAAAAAGGAAATGCTGCGTGAACAGCTGAAACGCACCAAACAACCCAATTTGAGTTATTTTGCGTTCACTGCCACACCCAAATTCAAAACCTTGGCGGTATTTGACGAACCTGGCCCCACTGGCACGTCTCCTTTCCACCATTACAGCATGCGGCAGGCTATTGAAGAAGGCTTCATCCATGATGTATTGGAAAACTACACCTGCTACAAACGCTATTACAAGCTGATTCAAAAGGTAGAACAAGATCCTGAAGTGCCGCGCCGCAAGGCCGCCAAGGCGCTAGCGCGTTTCGTGGCGTTCCATGATTATGAGATTGCGCAAAAAGTGGAAGTCATCGTCGAGCATTTTCGCACCCATACCCGCCACAAAATCGGTGGTCGGGCTAAAGCGATGGTGGTGACTGGCTCGCGGGAACATGCTGTGCGGTATAAGCTGGGGTTTGACAAGTACATTAAGGAAAAAGGCTATACCGATGTGAGGTCGTTGGTGGCATTTTCCGGTGAAATTACCTTGAAGGAGTTTGCGGACAAAAAATTCACCGAAGTGAATATGAATAACGGCATCAAGGAAACTGAGTTGCCGGAAAAATTTAATACCGCAGACTATCAAGTGCTGTTGGTGGCGGAGAAATACCAGACGGGCTTTGACCAGCCTTTGCTGCACAGTATGTATGTCGATAAACGCTTGGCCGGGATTCAGGCGGTACAGACTTTGAGCCGGCTCAACCGCACGACGCGTGGTAAAAGCGACACCTTTGTGCTGGATTTTGTGAATGAGCCGGAAGACATCTATAAGGCTTTCAAACCCTATTATGAAGTGACGCCTAAAGGCGAAGATACCGATCCGCAACAACTGAACACGCTGGCGCATAGCCTGATCGAATGGAAAGTGTTTACCAAGGATGAGGTGAATGCTTGGTGTGAAATTTGGTTTAAGAATCGGATGAATCCCACCGGCGGCGAACACAAAAAATTGAATGGTTTGCTGGATTTGGCGGTAGAACGGTTTAAACAGCTGTCGGAAGAAGATGGGTTGTTTTTTAAAGGCCAGTTGGCAACCTTTCGCAATTTATATATGTTTGTTTCCCAGATCATCCCTTATCAGGATTCGGATCATGAAAAGCTGTACAGCTATCTGCTCTTTTTGCTGAATAAATTGCCGCGCAATACCGATACCGGCACGGTTCAAGTCGATGATGATGTTGAATTGAAATATTACCGGTTACAGAAAATCAGTGAAGGCGCTATCGATCTTAAAGTGGGAGAAACCGAGCCATTGTATGGCCAGACGGCTGTTGGCACCGGCCAACCGGATGAGGAAGTTCAGTTATCGACTTTGGTGGATAAACTGAATGAACGCTTTGGCACTGAATTTACGCCTGCCGACCAACTGTTTTTCGATCAAGTTAGAGAGACAGCCATAGCCAACGAGCAATTGCGGCAGGCGGTGATGGCCAACTCGCTGGAGAATTTTGCCCCGGTGTTTAATAAGCAGTTAGAAAACTTGTTCGTTGAACGCATGGACGGTAACGAAGATATTTTTGTCCGGCTGATGAACGATGAGGCGTTTCGTAACATCGCGTCCGGCTATCTGATGCGCGCGGTTTATAGCCAAGTAAGGGCTGTGGTTGGGTAAGGGTAATAGATAGATCCTTGCCAAAAAGCCATTAAATATCTACCCAGCACTCACCACCGCTTTTTTTATAACATCTTTTTTGTGGCTTCGATAGGCAGTTATTTCCTGATTATAAAGCTGCTTCAGCGACAACGTCATTCCGGCAGGGATTGCCGGAATCCAGATCACAAGGAGGTGTTCTACGCTTGCCACCCTTGGCTTCTGGATCTCGGCAATCCCTGTCGAGATGACGATTTTTGACATGCTGAAGGATTTTTATAATTAGGTGTTATTTTTCGGCGGCGTGTATCTGACATTGTTCCGGCTTGCCATCCTTATACGCTGCCGAAATGCCACCCGGCCCGGTGGTGCCGGTGATTAGCAAATAGGCTTGGCCGTCGATACACACCTTGTGCAAGCGCCAGGTTTGAATCTGGCCTTGAATATTGATGTGCTCCAGGCTTATCTCTTCAAGCGGCAACGATCTCGCCTCCGGTGGCGGCAGGGCATTGGCGGTGGCTGCTGCAATGCTTAGCAATAAACCGAAAATAAACGACTGCATATTTTTCTCCTGTTTGTTTTTAGGGGCCCGCACCGCGTCAGAGCAATCGTATCAATGTTACTCGGTGAAGCTAAAGCTTTCGAAATTATCGCTGGAGCAGGGTAATTCAGGCGCTAGGGACTATTGCCGGCGGCGGTAGGTATTTTTCCACAGATTTAAGGGCGCGGCAGTCTTACAGTGACTATGCCGGCGGATCACAGGGATTGGTGACAGGACTGATAGACGTTCGTCGCCGGTCGGAGAGAAATAGGCGTTACTTTCTGGCTCTGGGCAGAAAATGGACTTTTCTGGTCACGAGCAATAGCAAGTTGAATCGTCCCGTCTTAATGATCGATCTCAGGGTTGATCGGTTCGACTCGCGGTTTGGAGCCGCCTTTTTACAGGTGGGAATTTTTCGATATTTCAAAGGAGCCAGTCAAATGAACGCTCAATCAGATCAAAGTTTCAGAGTTCTGAATGCTGAAGAACTGCAAAATGTATCCGGCGGTTGGTGCGGAACCACGTACCCCGGTTTCTGGAAAGGGCCAAAACCCGGCCCGCTGCCCGACCTGTTTAATAGCGCGGTCAGCAGGCTATCCACGGTAAGCCTGAATCCCCAACCGTTACCACCCGCTGAAATCGGCTTCTTCTTAAAGTAAGAGGTTCTGATCAGAAAAGCCGGCCAAGTGCCGGCTTTTTACGTTGTGGCAAGCAAATATATAAACGTCTTCTTGGCATAGCTGAGTAGTTTTATAGGCAAAAAAACCATGCCGCCAGCAAGATGATCGCCAACGGCATGGCAGGTAGGAGGGAAGGAAGCGCTGGATGATTTACGCGGCAGCTTTTCGGCGTTTACCCAAACCCATTACTCCGAGCATGCCGCTTAGAAACAGCCAGGTGGCGCCAGGCAGCGGTACTGCGGAAACGCCGGATACCGAGAAGGCTTGGTTAAAGGTGGTGCCGCCGACGATGTCGGTGCCGATTCTCAGCCAGTCGGGGGCCAGATTTTCGTCGCGTATCCAGGATTGCAGGTCAGGGGTGAACGGGCCGCTGCCGCCGACAATCGGTTTGGCGGCCGACAACCAGAGAAAATTACCGTTTTTCAATTCTACCTGCGGCACGAAAAAGTAATGGTCGGCCGCCAGTGAGATGGCGTCGTTAAAATTAATGTCGAATCTGACTTCCTGCCCGGAAACAGCGCCTTCGCCTCCGGTGGTTTGATCGGGCAACGGATGGATGCCGTTTATTACCGAGTTGGCGGCCGAGGCATTACCATTCAGTAAGGTGACGCTATAACTCAGCGAGCTGCTGGCCGATTCGCGGCCCAAAAAAGCGACGTCTGAGGGTGAGTTGACGCGGGTAGGGACGCGGCCGGATGGCGGATTGACCGAATCCTTACCGAATACCCGATAGATTTCCACATTGACATTGGCGATGTCGCCAAGTGTCGCGCCGTTAGCCAGTAAACCGGTGAACGTGGCTTGGTTTAGCTGGGTATGTTGCGTCAACACGAAATCGTCGGCCGATTCTATTTCCTTGCTGGTGCCGCCGGCTTGTGCGCCGGTGGCGATTCTGTAATCCGAATCGCCCGTGCTGAACGAAAAGGCTGCGGCGTCAGCGTTGGCGGCGAATAGTGTGGATATAGCCAGAATGGGGATTAATTTGGTTTGCATGGGGATACTCCTAAATAGTTAAAGTGCTGAGAACTTGTCTCGGATAAAGAAACTGCTGGCAGCTTCTGTTTCTAACAATGCGAGTAGCGTGCCAAAAGTGTTTTTTATAAATAATGTTTAAAAAACAGTGAATTAGACTTGTTTGTGACATGGTTGTTCTGGTAATAGGGTGCGACGAAAGTTGCGGAAAAACTGCTTGCCGCGGATGTGAGGCCAGGTAATCTGCGACAGGCAACATCTGTCCGGGTTGTGTATACGGCAACTTTTGTCGCAGGGTCGTGGCAATGGGGTTAATGGCGTAAACCAACAATCCGCGTTTATCCAAACAAAGGTATGGTTTGAAGCTGTTTCCCCGCCCTTGGAGGCGCAGCGAAATTTAGGCATGTCGCCATTTCAATCGAGGATAGAATGAAGACCGGATTCGTAAACCAAGCTTCGACACCAGCAAACATGACGCAGAAAAGTAATCCTGGGGTTTTTTTAGCGGTATGCATGGGTATAGCCTCATCGGTTGCCGCGCAGGCGCAAACGCCGGAACCGCTGGCACCGTTGCCGCTCACAGTGGACTTAGATGCCCCTCGCGTGGTGTTGGGGCAGCGCTTATTCCACGATCCCAAACTCTCCGAGCAAGGCCGGCGCTCTTGCGCCAGTTGTCATCCGCTAGACAGCGGCGGCATGGACGGCAAGGTTCGCGCCGAATCGGCGGACGGTGTTTCGCTGCTGCGCAATACCCCCAGCTTGTTCAATGTCTCCTTCAACTATTTTTTCAATTGGGATGGGGTCGTAACCACACTGGAAGCGCACACCGAAAAAGTCATGCTTAATCCGAAAATCATGAACGCCAAATGGCCGGAGTTGATCGAGCGTCTGCGCACGGTGCCTGATTATGTCGATGCGTTTAACCGGACGGACCTATCCGGACGGATTGACGAAAGCCAACGTGGTCGATGCCTTAAGCAATTTCGAACGCAGTTTGATCACGCCCAATGCGCGCTTCGACCGCTTTCTGCGCGGCGAAACAAACGCACTCGATAGCGACGAGCAAGACGGTTATCGATTATTCACTGCCCTGGGTTGCGTGGCCTGCCATCAGGGCGTCAATCTGGGCGGCAATCTATTCCAGAAGTTCGGCATATTCGGCGCGCCGCAAGGCCAGCAGGGCCCCGTGGATCAGGGGCGTTTTAGCGTGACCGGCAACGAGCGGGATCGGGGCGTGTTTCGGGTGCCGAGTTTACGCAATGTCGCGGTCACCGCGCCGTATTTTCATGATGGCCGCGCCGCCAACCTGGAAACCGCAGTGGATACTATGGCCGAGCGTCAATTAGGCAAACGGCTGGAGGTGAAACAGCGCAATGCTATCGTCAAGTTTTTAAATACCTTGACGGGGGAGTATTCCGGCAAGGCTTTGGCCGTCAAGAACACACCCAATCCATGACCGCTATTTCCTGGCAGCCCAGGCTGATCGTCGCCGGTCTGTTGCTGGCCTTGACCTATCTCTGGCTACAAAGCGCCAGTCCGGAACTGGAACGGCGTAACCGTCTGCAAACTACGCTACGCATTATCGAATTGCGCGATGCCGAATTGATGCGCGATATTTTGCTGGCCCGCGCTGGCCTGCTCGCTAACTACGATTCACTAACTAAAGCCGGTCAGGAACTGCTGCGCTTATCGCAGAGTTTGCAAACCGAATTGCAACCGGCAAATGCCGACGCCGAAAAGCTAATGGGGAAATTAGCGGACCAACTGGTCGCGACTGTCCAGGATAGCTTGGTGCAAATCGAATATCTTAAATCGGACAATGCCTTACTGCGTAATTCGGTGATGTCCTTCGACGAGATTGGCAAAACCATGCGGACCGCCGCGAAGCCCGCCGATACCGCCAAGCTGGGCAATTTATGGCGCTTGATGTTCAGTTTCATGGACAGCCCGCAGCCGGAATTGGCCAACGAAATCCAGCTGGAGCTCGATCGGCTGGCCGGGCTTGCTTCGCTGTCCGATGACTATCGGCTGTTGATCGCCCACGGCCGGCTGATCATAGAAGTCTCGCCCAAGGTGGATACGCTATTACGGCAGATCATTGCCCAGCCTATCGTTAGTCGGGTCGATGATTTGCAACAAGCCTTGCGCCAATACAGCGACAGCGTGGAGCAACAAGCCGAAGTCTATCGTCTGACGCTATATTTGGTTGCCGTGGTTCTGCTGGCGTATTTGTTGTACCAATTTGTATTGCTCAGAGCGAACACCCTGGATTTACGCCGGGCCCACGCCAACCTGCAACAAGAAATTAACGAACGCTTGCAAGCCGAATCCTGGTTGCGGGAAAGTGAAGCCCGGCTGCGGGCTATCACCGACTCAGCCCATGAAGCGATTATCTCCGTGGACATGCAAGGCAACATCGTGTCCTGGAACCAGGGGGCGCAACTGATGTTCGGTTATACGGCAGACCTGATCTTGGGGCAGCCATACCAGCAGTTGCTGGCTAAGCCGTCGCCAGCTTTTCTCGAACAAATCAGCCAGGAACAAGCGACAAATCGACGCTTGACTCCCGATAGCCAAATGTTGGAATCGAAGGCTTTAAGGCAGGACGGCAGCGCGTTTCCGGTCGAATTGTCCTTATCCAGCTGGATGCGTGGAACCGAACGCTATCTGACCGCCATCATCCGTAGCGCCCGTAAACACTTGGAAGAGGTTGCCCGCCAGCAAGAATTGCAGTTAATGCAGGCCAACAAAATGACGGCCCTAGGTACCTTGGTATCCGGTGTTGCTCATGAAATCAACAACCCCAATCAACTGATTTTGTTTAATTCCGGCTTACTCGCCGATATTTGGAGCGATGCGCTGGAGGTTTTGGAAGATCGCTATCAGGCAAGCGGTGAATTTTCGTTGGGCGGTTTGCCTTACACCGAAATGCGCAATAGTGCGGCGGTGCTGATTCATGATGTTAAAGATGGTGCCAAGCGCATCGAACGCATTGTCGCCGAACTGAAAAATTATGCCCGCCCGCCAAGTGCGGGGAGCCAGATTTCTTTTGCTATTAACGAGGTGGTGGAACGGGCGGTGCGCTTATTGAAACATTTGATAGACCAGAAAACCCTGCATTTCAAAACCGAGTTGTCCGAAGCTTTACCTTTGTTGCGCGGCGATCCGCAGCAGGTGGAGCAGGTGCTGATCAATCTGCTGATCAATGCCTTGGAAGCGCTTCCCGAGCCGCAAAAGGCTGTCAGTATTACCACCAAGCTGTTGGATGACGGCCGGCAGGTCTGTGTGGAAGTCCACGACGAAGGGATTGGTATAGCCGCTGAACACATTGAGCAACTGTGCGACCCGTTCTTTACCACGAAGCAGGCCAATGGCGGTACCGGGCTGGGTTTGGCGATCAGCGCGTCCTTGCTGCGCGCCCAGGGCGGCCGCTTAAGTTTTTCATCCTCGCCGGGTCAAGGCACCTGCGCCCGTGTCATTTTTCCGGTAAATCCGGTGCCAGCTATGGAAGCGAATCATGCAATGTAAAGATCTGGGCAACCTGCCTATCCTGCTGGTGGACGACGAGGCGCAATTGTTGCACAGCGCTAGTCTAGTATTGCGTAGCGCCGGTTTCGCCTCGGTGTTAACACTGGACGACAGCCGGGCGGTGCTGCCTTTGCTGGCAACCCGGTCCATCGGCGTAATAGTGCTGGATCTAACCATGCCGCATCTGTCCGGCAAGGAGCTATTGGAGCAGATCGCCGCCGAGTATCCGGAAATCCCGGTGATTGTGATGACTGCTACCAACGATTTGCAAATCGCGGTGCAGTGTATGCGTAGCGGCGCGAGCGATTATTTGCTGAAACCGGTAGAGCAAAACTGTCTGGTGGCTGCGGTGCGGCGGGCAGTAGAGGGCAGGGTGCTGCGCGCGGAGTTTTTGTCGCTGAAAGACCGGCTGTTAACCAACAGCCCGCACGAACCCGGCGGATTTGCCGACATCGTTACGCAAAGTCCGGCCATGTTTGCGATATTCCGCTATATCGAAGCCATTGCGGCCTCACCGCAGCCGGTATTGATTACCGGCGAAACCGGGGCCGGCAAAGAATTGATCGCCCGCGCCTTGCATCGTCTGTCCGGGCGGCCGGGGGAGTTGGTGGCGGTCAACGTCGCCGGTCTCGACGATACGCTGTTTTCCGATACACTGTTCGGCCATGCCAAGGGCTCGTTCACCGGCGCCGAGCGGGCTCGCGACGGTTTGATTGCCAGTACCGGCGAGGGCACGCTGTTTCTGGATGAAATTGGCGACTTGAGTATCGCTTCGCAGGTCAAGCTGTTGCGCTTATTGCAGGTTGGCTCGTTCTACCCGATAGGTGCGGATCGCCCTCGGCAAAGCCGGGCGCGCATCATCGTCGCCACTCATTGCGATGTCAGACGGCAAGTCGAGCTCGGCGCTTTTCGCAAGGATTTATATTTTCGCTTGCGGACCCATCACATTCAACTGCCGCCGCTACGCGAACGCCGCGAAGATTTGCCGCAACTGACGCTGCATTTCGTGGAAAAAGCCGCCGACAGCCTGGGTAAGCCCGCGCCCAGTGTGCCGCCGGCGCTATTTCAGTGGTTGCATAACTACACGTTCCCCGGCAATATCCGCGAGTTGGAAGGCATGGCATTCGATGCGGTGGCTCGTAGTCAGGGCGCTGTGTTGTCCTTGCAGAGTTTCAAGGAGGCCATTGCCGACCAAGCGCCCATTCATGCAGATGGCGACGCAATGGACGGACTGACCGCTTTGTCCGGCAACTTCCCAGAACGTTTGCCGACTCTGAAGGAAGCCGAGGAGTCGCTGATTGCCGAAGCCTTACAGCGTGCCCAAGGCAATCAGGGCGTCGCCGCCGGTTTGCTGGGTATTAGCCGGCAGGCTTTAAACAAGCGGCTGATCCGCCGAGACGCGGAAAACTTCTGAATACATAATCTTTGCGTCTTGAATTGCGATAGATACTGCCGGACGCCAGATAGAATCTAATAAAACCAAGCTAAGGAGAGCCGATCATGGCTTTAATATCATTGCGACAACTTTTGGATTACGCGGCGGAACACAGCTTTGCCGTGCCGGCTTTCAACATCAGCAACATGGAGCAAGTACAGGCCATTATGCAGGCGGCCGATGCCTGCGACAGCCCGGTGATCATGCAAGGCTCTGCCGGTGCGAATCGTTATGCTGGCGAGGTGTTTCTGCGGCATTTGATATTGGCTGCTGTCGAGCAATATCCGCATATTCCGGTGGTGATGCACCGAGACCACGCGCCATCGCCCGACATCTGTGCCCAGGCCATTCAATCCGGCTTTAGCTCGGTGATGATGGATGGCTCTTTGCTGGAGGATATGAAAACCCCGGCTGCTTTTGACTATAACGTCGAGGTGACCAGCCGTGTTGTGAACATGGCGCATGCCTGTGGCGTGTCGGTGGAAGGGGAAATCGGTTGCCTGGGCTCCTTGGAAAATCAGCAGGATTCGGATCACAGTCGCTTGCTGACCGATCCTGACGAGGCGGTAGAATTTGTCAAACAAACTCAAATCGATGCGTTGGCGGTGGCCATCGGCACCAGTCATGGCGCGTATAAATTCAGCAAACCGCCCACCGGCGAAGTGTTGGTCATCAGCCGCTTAAAGACCTTGCAACAGCGTCTGCCGAATATGCATTTTGTCATGCACGGCTCCAGTTCGGTACCGCAAGACTGGCTGCAAGTCATCAACGAATACGGTGGCGATATTGCAGAAACCTATGGCGTGCCGGTTGCGGAAATTGTGGAAGGCATTAAATACGGGGTTCGCAAAGTCAATATCGACACCGACTTGCGCATGGCGTCCACCGGCGCGATTCGCCGCTTTGTCGCCCAGCCGGAAAATGCTGCGGAGTTGGACGCGCGCAAGATTTATCAGGCCGCCAGAGACGCCATGCAGACGCTTTGCCAGGCGCGTTACGAAGCATTCGGTTCGGTTGGGCATGCCGGTAAAATTAAAGCCAAATCGTTAAGCGAAATGGCGAAACGCTATAAGTGAGCTACTCATGGGCTGCTCGGATCATCCGCAATTTGCAGGAAATCTGCGCACTGCCTTCCTCATTCCCGACGACCGGTCGCAGACACACAGTCGCGATAGGATCCAAGATATTGCCGGGACATTTCCAAGCTACACCGGTCGGTGGCCTCAGTTTTTATACTTGGTTGAACAAAAGTGTTGAGGTTCAGGCTAATGAAAACCTTTTCAGGTCAAACCATGTCATGCCGGATATTTGCGGATCGCTGCAATAAGAGGCTACCAACCGCCTAAGGAATTTGAATTAAACCGCCAAGAACAGCGAGATAGATCGCGGGGTATCCAAGCATGCAGACCGTATTGGCAATGTAATTAAGATGAAAAAATTATTTATCTTAAAAGTGTTACAATCGGGCCTTGTTTAGGTTTGTCTGAAAGTGTGCTGTTTAATTTGTCTGTGATGCCGGGAGCAGCCTACGGCATGATCTTCAGGAGGTAACATGAGAATTTTAGCTATGGTTTTAATTGCATCGCTTGGATGGTCGATGACAGCCTGTAGTAAGGCGAATCAGATCAATGCCCGGAGTTTGCAGTCTGCCCAGAAGTCGGTTTTTTACATTAAAGAGCATTTACCGCTGGAAGAACGTATACCGTTTGAGGTGGCTTATTGGCTGTTGCGCGATCAAATCAAGAACAATGATGAATTTTTGCAAGTCATCAATGGTAAGACATCGAAAGAGCTGGTTGGTTTGGGGAAAGACAATTTCGCTAAACGCAAAGCATCGGGCGATACGGAATATGCCCAGTATGAAAACTGGGAGCAGATGATTTCTAAATCCGTGCAACAACATAGCGCTCAAGATAACGGTGACAGTGCCGATCCGCGCGATAAGAAAGGCTATCCGAGGGTCGACTATAAAATGCACGCGATGTAATTTATCCGCCTTCGCCGAACTGAAGTTTAGGTACTTTAGTTACCGGACCCCTCCTTTATACCCATGCAACCAGTGAAGTCAGTCTAGGTATCTTGCAAGTCAAGCAAAGGCTTGATTAGAGGGAGTGTGTTTCCAAAGACTACCCGCATAAGGCTCCGATAGCCTGAAGTTATTAACGAATGGATAAGCCGGGATTGTTGGTATGAAAAATAAAAAATAATTCACACGTTTGTAGCGTTTTGTTATCCTCGCAAAGAGTCAGGTTGTAGTTAAGCCTGGAGCTTATGCCGATCAGGCTGGACAGAAAAAGATCAGAGGATTTATATGAAGAATGCCTTGCAATTATTAACAGGATTGTTAGTGGTTGGTGACGTGAGTTTGGTTTTTGCCGAATCATCAGTTCATTCGCCAGCTGTCGGAACGGAATCACTAAAAACGGGCGGGCAAAATATTGAGAAACTTCCTGATATCGAGGTGGCTGAAAGCGTTGAGAAAGCCGCGACCTTTTCCGGCTCGACGGCCGTAATCGATAAGCAAACCCTGGAGCGCGACCAAGTGTTTACCGTCAACGAAGCCTTGCGCAAGGCGCCCGGCGTGTTTGTCCGCGACGAAGAAGGTTTCGGCATTCGTCCCAATATCGGCATACGCGGCCAGAATCCGTTCCGCTCCACCAAGGTGTTGTTTCTGGAAGACGGCCTGCCGTTCAACTTCGCGCCTTATGGTGACAACGACATTTACTATCATCCGCCGATCGAGCGCTACGACGGTATTGAAATTTATAAAGGTGCGGATCTGACCCAGTTCGGCCCTCAAACTCTAAGTGGTGCGGTGAATTACCTGACACCGAAAGTGCCGACCAAACCTGGAGGTTTTGCCAGTTTTACCGGCGGCAATCGCGACTATTTGAACGGTCACGTTCGCTATGGCGGCATGTTCAATGACATTCCCGGCGTCGACAGCACCGGTGGCACCATCGACTACATCCACAAGGAAGGCGACGGCGCCCGCGACAACACTTTCGCCAAACTCGATGATGTTAATTTAAAAAGCATCGTCGATATAAACGCCAAGCACCGCTTGACCTTGCGCGGCGACTTTTATCAGGAAGATTCGCAATCCACCTTCGGTTTGACCGAGGCCGAGTACCGTAACTTCGGCTCGCGCTACAACCCGTTCAAAAACGACCGTTTTACTACTAACCGCTGGGCGGCGTCGGCGACGCACGAATACAGTTTCAATACCGATGCAACGCTGGAAACCAGTTTTTATTGGTCCGGATTTCACCGCGATTGGTGGCGGCAGGAAAATCAGCAGCCGACTGACGTCGTGGGCTGCGGCACGGCGTTTCGTAGTGCGCGGATGAACGGCGAGGCCGTTAATGTCGATACCGATTGCCCGTGGGTGCGGGGTCGCTTGCGCGATTACGAAACCTGGGGCGTCGCCCCGACTCTTCACGCCAAACATGACTTATTCGGCGTAGAGAGTCAGCTGGACGCCGGGTTTCGCGCCCATATGGAAAGTCAATATCGGCGCATCGAGGAAGGCACTTCAGGTACTGCTCGCAGCGGCACGCGCAGCGAATTTCAGGAGCGCTTCGCCGAGGCCTATTCCGGTTTCGTGCAGAACAAATTCATCTGGCGCAACTGGACTGCAACGCCCGGCGTGCGGGTCGAGTCGGTCAGTTACGAGCGTCTGAACAAGTTGACTGGCGCACGGGGCGGTTCGTCGGTAACCGAGCCCTTGCCGTCGTTTGCGATGACCTATTCGCCGGTTGACGAAGCGACGCTGTTTTTTGGCGTACATCGCGGGTTTGCACCGCAACGGGTCGAAGATACCATCGGTACCGACGGCAACAGCGTGGAAATCGGTGCCGAGAAAAGCTGGAATTTCGAGTTTGGCGTTCGCAGCCAACCGCTGCGTGGCATCAAAAGCGAGTTGGCCTTCTTTCATAACGATTTTCAGGTGCTCACCGCGCTGGGCACCGTGGGCGGCAACGATTCGCCGGTCGCCCAGGGTTCGGCCTTGTTCGAGGGTGTGGAGTTTTTCAATCGAGTCGATCTGGGCGATGTGTTTGGCTGGAACCACAATCCCTATTTGCAGATTGCTTATACCTGGCTGCCGACCGCTGAATCGACATCGGCGTTCCGTTGCATGTTGCGCTCCAACGGTACGCCGCAGCCGGAAAGCAGTTGCCCAAGCGGTAACGTCTACGGTTCTGCAACTGGCAAGCGTCTGCCGTATGCGCCGGAAAACCTGCTGACCGCTACCGTCGGCTATGCGCATCCCAGCGGCTTCGATGCGCATTTCGAAACGGTGTTCGTCGATCAACAATTCGGCGACTTCATGAATCTGCAAAGCGGTGCCGAACACCCCAACGGTGCCAGCAGCGTGGAAGCCCTGTCCGGCCAATACGGCAAAGTCAACGAATACATCGTGGTCAATTTCGCTACTTCTTACAAAGTACAAAAAGACCTGACCTTGCAGATCTCGCTGAAAAACATGTTGGATAACGATTATCTGGTAGACCGGGTGCGCGGTATGTTGCCGGGCTCGCCAAGGCTGATGCAGGCCGGTATTAAATATGAATTTTGAGAGAATTATTAACGGGGCATGCGGTAGAAAAATTGTAAGAAATTTTATTTTAATTTCATAATAGTGCTAAAATTGCTCTGCCTTCCAAGCAATAAAAGTAGGGTTTGATAAATTCTGAATATGTTTTTGCGACCGGATTCTATGAAGGCTTTTTTCGTGTATGAAGCTTAATGGCGCAATAGGTGCCCCAGGAGGAAGCGCTGTGAATCTCTTTTAAACAAAGTGCGTTTCTAAAACTTATTGCGCCTTTTTTGGGAATTGCCAAACCAAATTGAAAATCAAGTTTTTGAGAGTTTTATCGAGTATTTAGCGGCTTTTTTTTTGATGAAGATTTAGACCTTACCGTTTATTTTTTGAATAACTTCGACATTTTTAAAACGAAGTTCTCGGATAAACAAAGCAGATTAGCTACTGCCAAACCCAAGTATAGAGAATGCCGTTGCCCAACAAGGCATAGTGAAAATGCAAAATAGATATAAAGGACTTAGGAATTTAGCCGGCTAATTGGGTGAGAAAGTCCGTCAGGCCCCACCGCTTGAGTTTCTATTGCTTCGGCAAACTTGGAAGTGGCTTGGCGCTTTTGTGTTTTTACGCTGGCAGATACGTCAAGATTTTTTGAATACATACCAAATTCCAGTCACATTTTATGACTTAGCTTAGAGGATAGCCATGAATAGCAAGGCAAGATATTTTCAAATACTCGGTTTGGCGGCATTCTTGCTGCCGCTCTATGTCAACGCTCACCCTTTACACGGGGCGACCGGCGACGTCGGTTTTCTGAGCGGCATAATCCATCCGCTAGAAAGTTTCGATCATGTTTTAACGATGCTGGCGATGGGGTTATGGTTGTCCCGATCCGCTAAACAAACCATTTATTTCATGCCTTGGGTTTTTGTGGCTTTGATGCTAATCGGTAGCAGCCTGATTTTCATGCCTGTTGAAATCGTTCATGCCGAGAACATTATGAATTTATCGGTATTGCTGTTGGGTTTGATGCTGGCGTTTAGATTTAAGGCTTCATTGCTTATAGAAGCGCTTATCGTCGGTAATGTCATGGTGTTTCATGGTTATGTGCATGCCTATGACATATGGTTGGATGTGGATGCCTTCGCTTATACCGTTGGTTTCTCCGTGGCGACTGCGATGCTGATGGCGACCGGAATTGCCGCAAACCAGCTGTTCAATCGGCTCGAAGACAAATATTCGCTCGCAGGGCGGACTATCTAACGCCGTTTTAACGCGGCGACATTCTCAAATTGTGGTTTATAGGGGGGAGGTCCCAATTAAATAATTCACGTTAAAAGGAGTACAAAATATCCTGAAATAAAACGCTACATTAAATACAGCCGTTGTTTACCTACAAAAAAAATTATTCATCGAAGAGATTTAGATATGACATTAAAAAAAATATTTATTGCATTTATCATGATTTTTGCAATGCTGGGTTTATCCGGTTCATCCTTTGCAAAGGAAGCCAAGAAAGATGTGCCTGAGATATTGAAAGAAGTGGATGCCAAAGTTCAACTAGCCTTGAATGCTATTCCTTCCGGCAATTCGCAAGAAATTGCCACACTGATTAAGGATATTTCCGAAAATGCCAGCGAGCTTAGCGCCAACTACAAATTTGAATTTGAGCGTGACAAGGTGGTGCTGAGGTTGAAAAAAGCGAGAGACTTAGCAAAAAAGTCTGATTTTGCAGGCACAGAACAAGAGCTCAAAGAAGTCCGCGAAGCATTTGCCAAATTGACAAATTACCTGTAACGGAAAATAAGGACAAGCATACAACCATGGGCTTGTTCCCTGGTTGTATGGTCATCGCACTTCAAATTTCGGTTTTTTGATTTCCTCTCCCCAACCCTCTATCCGAGAGTGCGGATGTGCCGAAACTTGAAGTAGGAAAGTATATATTCTCTCTATTCCCCTCTAGTTATGCCACAAGGCACGAATAATTAAGCAGTTTACAGCTAATTGCCGCTGCCAAACGCCTGATTCGCGAATGGATTAAAGCCGGGTTGCGTCACCACATTAAAACCAAACTCGGTGCCCTGATGGCAAGCATTGCAGGCCGCAGTGAGTGAGTTGTAATTTTCGATAAACATCTGCAAGTTTTTGTCCTTGATAGCTTGTTCAAGTCCCGCTAGTGGCCTATCCATATGCTGAGCAATCAATTCCGGGATCGGCTGTTTAATCTGCTTGTGGGTAGGATGATACTTGCCGGCATCTGTAAAGCCCTCGCGTAACTCATCGACTTCATATGCTGCAAGGTCCCAGTTTCGCGCCTGCCCGGCAAACCAAAGTTTGCTGTGACGAACCGCAGTTTGCGCCATGATTTCACCGAGTCCGGGCGTAAAATATGCACTTTGTTGATGCTCGTGTTCATGGTGATGTAGATCGGCGCAGGCAAATAATAAACTCGTTGAGCCAATGAGCATGGTGGCGGCCAAGCGTGATAAGTTCATGATGGAATCCTCAATCGATGGTCTTGGGTTAAATTTGGGTAAGTTTTGGCCGAGTGGGCATGCGGTGCTAGAGCGCGCCGGAGTGGAATAAAACCTCTATTAGTTGGACTCGCTCTGTCGGGCTTTCTTGGATTTACTCAGGCGTTGTAGCGGTTGGTTTTGAGTTCAGCAGGCGTGGCAGGAAGTACGCCAAACCTGCTACCAATAAGCCGATAACGATAAAAAATATCCACAGAGGCTTCTCGCTGGCAGGTTGTTCGACAGCCAAAGCGACCGTCAGCGGGATATGCAAGGCGCTGATTTCCGGATCGATATTCAAATCGGTGTCTTTGACCTGCAATACCGCCTGATATTTGCCGGCAGATTTGAAATCCACGCTGACCGAAACCACCCCTTGCTTGGCGACCGCCATCGGCAGTTCGGCAAGCGTTTGGCCGTCTTCGCGGAGGATTTTCAGCGCCACCTGTTTTTTGCGCACATCTCTATCCAGCAAGTCCAGGGTTATCTGGGTTTTACCCACCAACGGGATGTCGATACATTCCGCGGTCGGCAGAGTTTTCATATCCTTGGATTGGCTGAGATCGGATTGATAGGCCGCGAAGTTGACGACGTAATAGTCGTTGCTTTGCATACAACCGTACATATCAAAGGCGCCGCCCACGCCTTTTCGATTTCCGCCCAGCGGCACCGAAGCGCCGGCTTGCCAGGTAAAACCCAACATCAATAGCGCCACTAGACAGATTTTCAAAGTAGTCATGGTTTTGCCTCAGTGCTTGCGGTGTTGTCTGTGACGGTAAATTTCAGTACACCGCTGACGATTAGCCCATCCTCGGTGACGACTCGGTAACGAATCGCATGCGGGCCGGGCTGTAAGGCTTGGGTGCTGGCCGTTAAGCGATGGCGTTCGCCCAATACCAATCGGGTATCGGCATTGTCGACGCGTTTACCTTGACCATCGACTACCACCACGGATGGCGAGCGTTCGCTGACATTGCCGCTAAACCAGAGTTTGATATTGCCATCGAAGTTCGCTACCTCGGTATTGTCTTTGGGCTCGGATTTGAGCAATACGCCTTCCGCATGGCATGCCAGACTGAAGCCAATTAACGCCAGTGCGGCGACCAGGGTATTCGTTGTCTTGTTGTTCATAAATTCCAGTAGGACTTTTCAGAATAAATCCGAAATAAATAGCACGATGGGATCAGATAGCGGATGGAAGAAACCTAGCGTGATCAAGCCTAGTGCGACGATAAAAACCTTAGTCCAAGTATTTAGCGATAAATTTTGTTTTCGCCAAAGCAAATGGAACAGCAGCCAGCTGCCAAACCAGACAGTTAAGGCCAAGGTTTCTTTGCCGGTGTAGGAACCGATACTCCCGTCCGGACCGCTGCCCTGCGAGCCAGGTATCCAGTAGCCGAAGCTGTGTACCATTTTGTCCAGTCCGGGGGATAACCGGGAAATATGGTGGCTAACCATCAGCGTGAAAAAGGCCAGCAACACCGATAAGCTGGCTGCCACGGCAGGACCTGTATAGGGTGGTTGTTCCGAGGTTGGCTGGTCGTGTTGATCAAGTTCCATCGTAAGCTCCCCTAAACGAAACGCAATTTGGCCAGGATCAGACCGACCACGAATCCGAGCATCAAAAAACTCCAGGACACCAGGATGGTAATGCCGACAAATTTACATAAATCCCGGCGGATTTGTATCGGCAGGCCGTAGTAATAGAGTAATACGGTGGCGGATAGCATTAACGGAAACGGAAATAGCGAGATGAATTCCTTGAATTCCATCAACACGTTATGAAACAGCGGTCTATGCGCCAAGATCCAGTCGCGCGGCCCATCTTGGCCCCGGTAGCGCATGTAGATCCAATTGCCGCTGATCGCGCCGGCCAGATTCAGCAGGGTGGCGGCCAGCAACCAGCGGCGTAACGACTCCAAATTGACTTTCATGCCTTTAATTAGCGGGAAAGCTTTGTGGGTCAAAAAGGTGCCTACCAATACAGCCAAAATGGCGCTTACGCCGTGAATGCCGGCTTTCAGACTGTAGGCGGACGGAAACCAGAAATCCGCCGCCACAAGCGCGAGCAGCAGCAAAAGTGCAATCAAAACCTGGCTGCGTATCAGAATCTTGCTGAAGTTATCGTGCGTATACTGCCCGGCGGACATGAAATGCCTCTGTCAAAAGTGTGCCGGAAAACCGGCGGAATGTTACTTGTTGCTGGAACCGATTCGCGCTGGCGGAGGCTGTCGAGACAGGCGTTGCGCTATAATCCGGCATTTTTTAAT
>FSSH01003802.1_pt5 | contig 19214 bp, 15 predicted proteins | sample 1166101 | NCBI WGS metagenome assembly FSSH01 (sample SAMEA32972668, study PRJEB13176) | freshwater metagenome | biome: Drinking water system; feature: Biomass in drinking water that filtered by 0.45 um membrane; material: drinking water | place: USA | collected 2012-12-20 | depth 0 m | reverse complement strand
CAGCATCTGGTAGTTCACATCGAGCCCCTGCGACACGCAGGTCGGGACGTCGGACCATGCCATGTCGGCAGTGATCTTCTGCGTGTAGGTCAGGGGCTTGTCCGAGAACACACAGAGGGGCTTGACGGCGCCGGATCGCCAATTGGCGATCTCCTCGGCCGGGTTGTTCATGTTGGCGTCGATATGCCCGCCCGCGAGCTGGACAGAGGACGGCCCGCCGCCCTGGTAGGGGATGTAGGTGATCTTGATGCCGGCCGCCTGCTCCATCGTGACGGAGATCAGGTGGTCCTCGCGCTTCGAGCCGTTGCCGCCGGTCTTCAGAGGCGGGTTCGCAGTCTTGGCCGCTTCAACGAAGTCCTTGGCCGTCTTGTAGGGCTGGCTCGCATTCACCCAGAGCAGGAAGGCGTCCTGGGCCATCATCGCCACAGGCGTGAAGTTCTTCCAGCTCACCGGGAGCTTGGTCGCGAGCGGGGTCATGTAGATGCCGCTCGACGTGGTGATCAGCTTGTGAGGGTCGCCGGCCGATTTCTGGATGTCGAGCATCGCTTCGCCGCCGGCCGCGGCCGGCTTGTTCACGATGATGATCGGCTGCGAGACGAGATTGTTCTTCTGGATCGCGCCCTGGATCGTCCGCGCCATCTGGTCGGACGAGCCGCCGGGCGGGAACGGTACGATGATCTCGATGGGTTTCGTCGGTTCCCAGGCCTGGGCCGACGCCACCGGCAGCGCCGCGGCCAGCACGGCCGCCTTCACGAAGCGTCTCATGGGCGTCTTCCTCTGAAAGGTGCTCTTTTCGGCACCATCGTCATGCGACAGGTACGAGGCTTTGGAAGTCGTTGGCAACCGGCCGGGACGTTCGCCTCGCCGTCAACGCAAGCTTGTATGATAAATTCCACAGGTTCAAGGGACCGGACAAGCTCGACAATCGTTTTGAACCGTCAAGGGCTTAAGGCGGCGACTCTGGGACCGGGATGCGCGAGGATAAACGCGCCTCTCGCGGCAGGCCAAGAACGGACGAGGGCCAGCATGGCGCGGAGCGCATCGGAAAAACAGGGGCCTCTGCGCGGCCTCAGGGTCATCGAGCTCGCCCACATCATGGCGGGGCCGGTCTGCGGCCTGATGCTCGGCGACATGGGCGCCGAGGTGATCAAGGTCGAGAAGATCGAGGGCGGCGACGACACCCGCCGCTCGGTACCGCCCGCGATCGAGGGCGAGAGCGCCGCCTACATGATGATGAACCGGGGCAAGAGCGGCATCGCGCTGGACCTCAAGAACCCCGAAGGCGTCGTGATCCTGCGCCGGCTGCTGGCGGATGCCGACGTGCTGATCGAGAATTACCGGGCCGGCACGATGGAGCGGCTCGGGCTCGGCTACGGCACCCTCAAGCGCGAATTCCCGCAGCTCATCTATTGCGCGCTCTCGGGCTTCGGACGCAGCGGCCCCTACGCGGAGCGGCCGGGCTTCGACCTCGTGGCGCAGGGCATGAGCGGGTTGATGAGCGTGACAGGCGCTGGTCCGGGCGAGGCGCCGATGAAGTGCGGCGCGCCGGTCACCGACATCACCGCCGGGATCCTCGCGGCCATGGGCGTGCTCGCGGCCTACACCCATCGGCTGAAGACGGGGGAGGGGCAGTCGGTGGATACCTCGCTGTTCGAGGCCGGCATCACCCTGACCTATTGGCAATCGGCCATCGCCATGGCGACGGGCATGGCGCCCGGCCCGATGGGCTCGGCCCATCCGCTCAACGCCCCCTACGAGGCCTTCCGGACTGCCGATGGCTGGATCACGGTGGGCGCGGCCAACCAGACCAACTGGCTGCGCCTGCTTACGGTGCTTGGCGCCGAGGTGTTGGTCGACGATCCGCGGTTCGCCCGCAATGCCGACCGGATGGAGAACCGGGCCGCCCTCGCGGCGGCGCTCGCCCCGCATTTTCGACAGGACTCCTCCGAGGCTTTGCTCACGCGGCTGGAGGAAGGCGGCGTGCCCGCCGGTCCCGTCCTCGACGTGCTCGCGATGCACCGCGATCCGCAGGCCTTGGCCCGCGAGATGGTCGTCGAGGTCGAGCACACCCGCATCGGCGCGGTGCAGACGCTGGGCTTTCCCGTGAAGTTCTCGCACACGCCGGGCCGCGTGCACGGCCCGTCCCCGCTCCTCGGCGAGCACAGCCGCGCGATCCTGCGGGACGCAGGCTACGCTGATGCGGCGATCGACGGCTTCTTCGCGCGCGGCATCATTCGCGAGACCCTGGCCTAGGCCGCGACCAGCGCCTCATCCAAGACCCGCGCGACATGCTGCGCCTGCAAGCCCAGCCCATCGTGGATCTGATGCCGGCAGCTCGTGCCGTCGGCGACGACGAGGTCGTCCGGGCCGGCTTTCCGCAAGGCCGGGAACAGCGACAGCTCGGCCATGGCGAAGGACACGTCGATCGTGTCGCGGCCGTAGCCGAAGGCGCCGGCCATGCCGCAGCAGCTCGATTCGATGACCCGGACGTCGAGGCCGGGCACCCCCCGCAGGACGGACTCCACCGCGCCCATCGCGCCGAAGGATTTCTGGTGGCAATGGCCGTGGAGGTGGGCGACGCGCCCGCCCTGATCGGCGAGGGGCAGCGTGATCAGGCCGGCCGCAAGGTCGGCGGCCAGCAACTCCTCGAAGAGCAGGCTGCTACCAGCGAGCCGGGCGCTGTCCTCGCCGGGCAGGAGCGCTGCGAACTCGTCCCGGAAGGTGAGGAGGCACGAAGGCTCCAGCCCGACGACCCGTGCCCCGGCCCGGACGAAGGGGAGCAGGGCATCCATGGTCCGGCGCGCCTCCGCGCGCGCGCGGTCGGTCTGGCCCGAGGCGAGATAGGTCCGCCCGCAGCAGAGCGGACGGTTGCCCCGGTGCGGAAAGACCCGGTGCAGCCGGTAGCCAGCCGCGACCAGCACCCGCTCGGCTGCCTCCAAATTCTCGCGCTCGAAGGCGCGGTTGAAGGTGTCGCCGAACAGGATGATGTCGCGGAAATCGCCGGTGACGTCGGAGGGATGCGCCGCCTCCCCCTGCTCCCGCCAGGGGCGGCGCCAGGGCGGCAGGGTCCGCCGCGCCGAGAGCCCGGCCACCCGCTCCGACAGCCGCGCCAGGGCGGGAACGCGGTCGCGCAGGTTGAGGAGCGGGGCGAGCTTGGCCGCCAAGCCGGCATAGCGCGGCAGCTCGCCGACCAGGCGCTCCTTGAGGGGCAGCCCGTGGCGGGCATGGTAGTGGTGGAGGAACTCGACCTTCATCTTGGCCATGTCGACGCCCGTGGGACATTCCCGCCGGCAGGCCTTGCAGGAGACGCAGAGATCGAGGGTCCGCTTCATCTCGTGGCTGGTGAAGGCCTCGGGCCCGAGCTGGCCGGAGATCGCGAGCCGCAGCGAATTCGCGCGGCCGCGGGTGAGGTGCTGCTCCTCGCCCGTCGCCCGGTAGGATGGGCACATCGCTCCGCCCACCCGCTTCCGGCAGGTGCCGTTGTTGTTGCACATCTCCACGGCGCCGCCGAAGCCGCCCCAATCGGACCAGTCGAGGGCTGGTTTCACCGGCTCGGTGACGGCGTAGCCCGGCGCGAAGCGCATCAGCGAGCGGTCGTCCATCTTGAGCGGACGCACGATCTTGCCCGGGTTCAGGCGGTTGTCGGGGTCGAAGCCGTCCTTCACCGCCTCGAAGGCGCGGGTCAGGCGCGCGCCGAAGAGGGGCTCGACATATTCGGAGCGCGAGATGCCGTCGCCGTGCTCGCCCGAATAGGAACCCTTGAACCGGCGCACCAGGGCGGAGGCTTCCTCGGCGATGGAGCGCATCTTGGCGACGTCGCCGCCCTGCTTCATGTCGAGGATCGGGCGGACGTGCAGGCAGCCGACCGAGGCGTGGGCGTACCAGGTGCCCCGCGTGCCGTGCCGGGTGAACACGTCCGTGACCGCATCGGTGTAGTCGGCGAGGTGCTCCAGCGGCACCGCGCAATCCTCGATGAAGGAGACGGGCTTGGCGTCGCCCTTCGTCGACATCATGATGTTGAGGCATGCCTCCCTCACTTCCCAGACCGAGCGCTGCCGCGCGGGCTCGGGCACCTCGACGACGGCATTCGCAAAGCCGTGGTCGCTCATGCAGGCGTCGAGGCGCTTCAGGTCGCCCATCAGCGCGTCGCGATCCTCGCCGGCGAACTCGGTGAGCAGGAGGCAGTTCGGCTTGCCCCGGGTGATGTCGGCGAGCGTCGTGCGGAAGAGCGGGATGTCGGCACCAAGTACCAGCACGTTGTTGTCGACGAGCTCGACCGCGACCGGGTTCAGGTCGACGATCGCCTTCGTGGTCTCCATCGCGGCACGGAAGGACGGAAAGTGGCACACGCCCATGACCCGGTGTATCGGCAGGCGCGAGAGCTTGAGCGTCACGCTCGTCGTCGCGGCCAGCGTCCCTTCCGAGCCGACGAGGAGATGGGCGAGGTTCGGACGCGGCTCGATCAAGGCGTCGAGATTGTAGCCGCCGACCCGGCGCTGCACCCGCGGGTACATCGCCAGGATTTCCTCCCGCTCGGATTCCGCGAGATCCAGCATGCGGCGCGCAAGGTCCTCGGCCCGCGCCGAGCCCCGCACGCCCGAGGCGTCGTCGCCGATCAGGGCGAAACCGAACGCCTCGCCGTCATGGAACAGGGCTTCGAGGGCCAGCACGTTGTCGCTCATCTTGCCGAAGCGCAGCGAGCGGGCGCCGCAGGAATTGTTGCCGGCCATGCCGCCGATGGTGCAGCGGCTGGAGGTGGAGGGCTCCACCGGGAAGAACCAGCCGTCGGCCTTCACCCGCGCATTGAGGTGCTCGAGCACCATGCCGGGCTCCACCGTGATGGTGCCTGCTTGCGGGTCGTAGGCGAGAATGCCGTTGAAGTGGCGTGAGCAATCGACCACGAGGCCCCGCCCGATCGGTTGGCCGTTCTGTGAGGTGCCGCCGCCGCGCAGGATCACCGGCACGTCGTGTTCGGCGGCGACTTTCAGGGTCGCGACGATGTCCGCCTTGCTCTTGGGGAAGACCACGCCCGCCGGCATGATCTGGTAGATCGAGGCGTCTGTGGCGTAGCGCCCGCGCGTGAAGGCGTCGAAGCGGACCTCGCCCATCAGTGTTTCGGCGAGCCGCCTCGCGAGGCCCGCATCCTTCCGCCCCGCCGCGCGCGGGCTCGTCGCAGGCTCAGCCGTCACTGCCATCGGTCGCCGTCCTCGAAGCCTGATGCACGCGAATTGTCTTGTCGGTCGCCGTCTACGTAATACGGTATTCCAGAAGCGGGAACACGGAAGCGGCGATCGGTCCCGCCCCTCTTCGTCGTCGGTCGTCGGCAGAGTCGGGATCACCGGATGCATGGTCCAGTCGATCCGAGACGGCTAAACCGCCCCGAACCACGCCCAGTCCGGTGAGCCGAGGGACACCCCAGGATGATCGACCTCTACAGCGATACGCAGACGCGGCCGACACAAGGAATGCGCGAGGCGATGGCCCGGGCGGTCGTGGGCGACGAGCAGTCGAACGATGACCCGACGACGCGCGAGCTCTGCGCCCGCGTCGCAGCGCTGCTCGGCCAGGCCGACGGCGTGTTCATGCCATCGGGGACCATGTGCAACCTCGTCTCGATCCTGGTCCAGACGCGAGCGGGCGACGAGATCATCGTCGACGACCAGTCCCACATCTACAACACCGAGGCCGCGGGCGCCGCCGCCATCGGCGGTGTTTCAGTCGCGCCCCTGCGAACGCCCGCCGGCATCTACACGCCGGAGGCCTTCGAGGCGGCAATCCGCATGCCCGGGCGGACGGCGCCGCGTTCAGCGCTGGTCTCGGTGGAGCAGACGACGAGCTTCAGCGGCGGCTCGGTCTGGCGTCTGGAGGACATGCGCCGCATCCGCGACATCGCCCATGACCAGGGATTGATAGCGCATATCGACGGCGCCCGCCTTCTCAACGCCGTCGCCGCCACGGGCATACCGGCAGCCGAATACGCGGAAGGCTTCGACAGCGTCTGGCTCGACCTCAGCAAGGGTCTCGGCTGCCCGGTCGGCGCCGTTCTGTGCGGCTCGGAAAAGTTCATCGTCGAGGCCTGGCGCTGGAAGTACCGGCTCGGCGGCGCCATGCGCCAGTCAGGCGTACTCGCGGCGGCAGGACTCTACGCCCTCGACCATCACGTCGAACAGCTCAGCATCGACAATGCCCATATCCGCCTGCTCCACGACCGGATCGCCGACCTCCCAGGCCTCGCCTTCGATCCGACGGCGGGCCAGTCGAACATCCTGTGCTTCTCGGTCGAAGGCCTCGGGGTCACCGCGGCCGAGTTCGCCCGCGCCTGCCTCACCGAGGACATCCGCGTGCGTGCGATCGGCGGCTACCAGATCCGCGCAACGACCCATCTCGACGTCGACCGCGCCGGCGTCGAGCGGGCGGCCGACGTCATCCGCGCCAAGGCCGCGGAGGCTCGAGATACGGTATAGCGGCAAGGACGCGCTATCACTTGTGTACGACGTTGGATCACAGGGCAGCGGTATAGATCGCGAGGGCGTCGGGTTCGGTCAGAACACGCGGGTTGTTCACGAGGAGGCGCGTCTGATTCATCGCGTCGCTTGCCAGCTTCGGCAGGGCTTCAGGCCCGATGCCGACCTCACGCAGGGTGTGGGGCAGGCCGAGTCCCCGGCTGAGCTGCTCCACTCCGTCGATGAACCCCTTCGTGCGCTCTGAGGGAATTCGTCCCGCGAGTTCGGGGAACAGGTCGGCGGCGATCTCCGCATAGGCCTCTCCGACGGCCTCGCGGTTGAAGCGTAGGACATGCGGGAGGACGAGGGCGTTCGACAACCCGTGAGGGACGTGAAAGTGGCCGCCGATGGGATAGGCCAGCGCGTGCACCGCGGCGACCGGCGAGTTGGCGAAGGCCTGGCCCGCCAGAAGCGATCCGAGAAGCATCCCGCCCCGCGCCTCGCGGTCGCCGCCTGTCAGGGTTGCGGTCCTGATATTGGCTCCGAGGAGCCGAAGGGCTTGTCGGGCCAGGGCGCGCGAGATCGGATTGTTGTTCGGTGAAGCCGAGGTGTAGGCCTCGATGGCGTGGACCATCGCGTCGATGCCGGTGGCGGCGGTCACGTGGGACGGAAGGCCGAGGGTGAGGTCGGCGTCCAGCACGGCGACGTCCGGCAACAGCCAGGGCGAGACCACTCCCTTCTTCTCGGCCTCCCCGGTGGTGACGATCGCAATCGGCGTGACCTCGGACCCGGTCCCGGCCGTGGTCGGCACGAGCACGAGGGGGAGCCGCGGCCCCTTGGCCAAGCCGACGCCGTAGATGTCCCGTAGCCTCTCCCCGCTGCCCGCGGTGAGGGCCACGAGCTTGGCGACGTCCATCGGGGAGCCCCCGCCGATCGCGAGGATTCCGGTGGCTTCGTGCGTCTTCGCGAGCTCAACGGCCTCGACGACGTTGATCTCCGGCGGATCGGAATCGACGCCGTCGTAGATCGCCACATCGATGCCGGCGGCGCGCAAGCTCGCGAGGGCCGGCTCAAGGAGGCCGAGACCGCGCAAAGCCGCGTCGGTGAGGAGGAGGATGCGATTCCCGAGGGTCGTCCCGAGGATCTCGGCAATCCGGGCGCTCGCGCCCGCTTCGAAGACGATCGAGCGCGTGGTGGTGAAACTGAAACGCGACACGGCGGACCTCCGTCTTACGGAGTTGGTTCTGGCATCCCCGGCGATGTCGAGTTCATGCCGCTCGCCTTCGGGACGCCGACAGATCGCAACCTGCTACCCGGAGCAGGTCCGATCTTCGCTATCAGCGAGGCACGATCGCCTGTGTCGCCGACCCTGAGAAGCGCGCCGTTCCCGGCGTTTGGGCGCCCTGCGTCGAGAATCGCGTGGCGATTGCGTCGGCGGGCCGGCCGACGAGGCCTGCCGGCGCTCCATCGGCGCGCGGATGGGCGACGGCGAGATGAACAACGGGTGCCGACCGGTCGATCGACTGGGCCACGGCCACGGCGAAGAGCCAGCGCAATTGCGCGCGCGGGTCGGCATCGGCAGGCAGGCGGGCGGAGACGGGAAGCGGGTCGGGCTCCGGAGCGGGTGGTGGCGCCGAAGAACGCAGCGGCACGACATTAGCCATGCCGGACGTTCCAGGAGCTGTCGCACCAAGAGCTGCCGTACCAAGCGAGGCGACCTGCACCGCGGGACGCGGCGGTGGCAACGGCATCGCCAGGGCGGCAGCGACGGCGGCGAACTCGGCAGGCCGGCGCGGCGGTGCCGGCATGATGGCCTGGAGGGTATCCTTGGGTGAGGTCGGGGCAGCCGTCTCGGCGGTGAGCAGGCTTCGCGTATCGCGTCCGTCGCGGCGGAGGGAATCAGCCTTTCCGGTATCGGGGCTCGCCGCATAGGCGAGGGCGGCGCGCGTGCCGACGGCGTCCTCCGGATCCGCGCTGGCGACCATGACCGAAGCCCTGCTCCGCGCCTTCGCGGGGGACGGCGCCGCGGCTTGCGAGTCGTTCGAGCGACCGCTGCTTCCGAACAGGCCTGCGAAGAAGCCCTTCAGGCTCGGACCCTCGTCCTCGTCCGATGCGCCCGCGTACTGGGTCTGGCCGAGGACGGTGCCGCCGCGCGCCAGGATCTCGGCGCGGGCCTCCTCGTAGCGGGGAAGAGGACGGTTGTCGGTCGGCAGATGGACGGTGCGGCCGTCCGGAAACAGCCGGGCGAGCTGGTCGTGGCTCATGCGCGGCCAAGACCGGACCGAACCGACATCGAGATGGACGAAAGGCGAGCCCGCATGCGGATACCAGCCGACGCCGCCGCGCTGCATCTGCATGCCGACCGCGCGGATGCGGTCGACCGAGACGTCGGGGAGGTAGAAGTCCATCGCCTTGCCGAGCGTGTGCTGGCTGAACTCGGCGACCCCGCGCGAGCGTCGGCGCAGCATCGAGTTCGTGCCGGGCGAGCGATAGGCCGAGACCACGGTGATCGGTTCCGACGAACCGACCGAGCGGTAGGCTTCCCACACGGTATCGAACAGGCGGGGGTCCATCTTAGTCGGCTCGTCGACGCGCCAATCGCGCAGCAACCAATTCAGCTGCTCAAGAGCGGCCTTATCGTAGCGCCCGTCGCGTTTGAACGTGACGGTCGCGCTCTCCTTGGTGTGGGAATGGAAGATCGAGAGGGTACGAGTGTCGCCGTTGGCGACCGCATCCTGCGTTCCGCTCGCGCCCCCGATGAGAAGAGCGGCGATGCCGGACATCAATGCGACGGAGCGGCTGACCAGACGGCGGCGACGGACGGCGGTTGGCGCTCGGTCTCGCGTCTTCATGTGCCCGATGGTCCCCAACCTTTGCCGCACCGCGCATGGCGCCGGACATCATAGTGACCGCAAGGTTACCGGTAACCGTAAACGGACGGTTAACCGGATCCTTCGCTGAGCACCGCGGGGGAAACGGCTAAGGCTCAACAATGGCGAAATCGTGCCGGGCCGCGAGGCAGGAGAGGACAGGTCAAGAGCGCTGCCGCACGCTCCATGACGGAGACGGGCGGCAGCGATGGAGGCGCCTCACGCAGCAGTGGCCTTCACCGGCACGCCCTTCTCGGAGAGGAACTGCTGCAGCTCGCCGGACTGGAACATCTCGCGGGTGATGTCGCAGCCGCCGACGAACTCGCCCTTCACGTAGATCTGCGGAATGGTCGGCCAGTTGGAAAAGGCCTTGATGCCGTCGCGGATCGCCATGTCGTCGAGGACGTTCACGCCCTTGAACGGCACTTCGAGGTAGTTAAGAATCTGCACGACCTGGCCCGAGAAGCCGCACATCGGAAATTGCGGCGTGCCCTTCATGAACACGACCACGTCCTGGGAGTCGATCTCGTTCCTGATTGTGGTGTTGACGTCGGTCATTGCTCAATCCTTGTCTGTCGTCATGGTATGTGCGGTCTCGATCAGCGTCGTGCAACCGAGGCGGCAAGCGTATGCAGAGCGCGATCGATATCGAAGCGCTCCGCGAGAAGGTCCTCAGGGTCGATCGGGCAAGCCTTGGGTAGGCCGGGAAGAAGTTGATTTCCAAAAGCGCCCAGGCCGGCTTCCGCTGCGGTGAGCGCGGTCTTCCAGATCCTGTACCAGTTCAGTCTCTGACGCATCGACGGCTCATAGGCGTTCCATGCAGTTGCCTGAAACGTCGCGATTTCCTCTCGCCAGTGCATGCTTGCCGGTGCAAGCGGAGCCGAGATGCGCTTCAGGAGGTGAGCGAGAGTCTGGATCAGCAGCCCTTCGACCGCACGGATATGAGACCGCCCCACGCTCTCGATCTCCTCGGCGACGTTTTCCCAATCGAGCATGTTGGAGAGATCGGGACGGCGCGCGAGTTCCCGCACCGCCGCCGCCTGCTGCTCGGCCCAGGTCACGATGTCGTCGTCGTAGAGGCTCGGCTGGTCCATCGGGACGCCCTGCTGATACCCGTCAATCCTGCGGGACGCCCGTGGTCAGCGCAAGGGCGTGGAGCACGCCCCCCATCCGCCCCTGGAGCGCACCGTAGACGAGCTGGTGCTGCGCCACCCGCGTCTTGCCCCTGAAGGCCGAGGAGATGACAGTGGCGGCGTAATGGTCGCCGTCGCCGGCAAGATCCTTGATCTCGATCGTCGCATCGGGCAGCGCCTCGCGGATCATCGCCTCGATCTCGCGCGCATCCATCGGCATGGGATCTCTCCTTCGGGATCAGGCGGCGGCCGGCCGGCTCGCCATGTAGTTCGGAAGCCAGCCCTCATGGGCCTCGCGCAGCTCCGCCAGCGATATGGTCTCGCCGCCCGGCAGGGTCAAACCATAGCCGCCGACGCTGCCGACGATCGCGGCCGCGATGCCGAGCTCGCCGGCACGGGCGAGAAGGTCCTGGGCCGTCGTCATGCTGGTGCTCAGGAGGTACCGCCCCTGGTCCTCGCCGAAGAGCCAGGCATGGGCCGGCAGATCCGTAGGTCCATCGCTCAGCGCGGCGCCGAGCCCCCCGGCCAAAGCCATCTCGGCGAGTGCAACGGCAAGGCCGCCATCGGAGAGGTCATGGACGCTGTCGACGCGCCCGGAGGTGATGAGCCCGCGCACGAAGTCGCCGTTGCGGCGCTCTTGCGCGAGATCGACCCGGGGAGGAGCTCCCTCCTCGCGGCCGGCGATGACCGCGAGGTAGACCGACTGCCCGAGCCAGCCTTCCGTCTCCCCGACGAGCACCAGCACGTCGCCCTCTTGCTTGAGCGCGATCGTGGCGTGGCGGGTCACATCGTCGAGAACGCCGACGCCGCCGATGGTCGGGGTCGGCAGGATGCCGATGCCGTTGGTCTCGTTGTAGAGCGAGACGTTGCCCGACACGACGGGGAAGTCGAGCGCCAGGCAGGCCTCGCCGATGCCCTTGAGACAGCCCACGAGCTGGCCCATCACCTCGGGCTTTTCAGGGTTGCCGAAATTGAGGTTGTCGGTGATGGCGAGCGGCCGACCGCCCACGGCCGTGATGTTGCGCCAAGCCTCGGCCACCGCCTGCCTGCCGCCCTCGACCGGGTCGGCCTCGCAATAGCGTGGGGTGACGTCGCAGGTCAGGGCGAGGCCCTTGGGACCGTCCTCGACCCGCACGATTGCCGCGTCGCCGCCGGGCTTCTGCACGGTATTGCCGAGAATGAAGTGGTCGTATTGTTCGTAGACCCAGCGCTTGGACGAGAGGTCCGGCGATCCGACGAGTCGCTTCAGCGCCTCGGCATGGCCCACGGTCGCCGGCACGTCGGCGGCAGGGATCACCGCCTGGTGAGTGTTGGCGATGTGCGGCCGGTCGTAGAGCGGCGCCTCGTCGCCGAGCTCCTTGATCGGCAGGTCGGCCATGACCTCGCCGTCGTGCTTGATCACGAAACGCAGGGTATCGGTCGTATGCCCGATGATCGCGAAATCGAGGCCCCACTTCACGAAGATGGCCTCGGCCTCCGCCTCCATGCCGGGCTTGAGCACCATCAGCATCCGCTCCTGGCTCTCGGAGAGCATCATTTCGTAGGCGCTCATGTTGGCTTCGCGGGCCGGCACCTTCTCGATGTGAAGCTCGACCCCGAGGTCGCCCTTTGCGCCCATCTCGACCGCCGAGCAGGTGAGGCCGGCCGCGCCCATGTCCTGGATCGCGATGACGGCACCGGACGCCATCAGCTCGAGACAGGCTTCGAGCAGTAGCTTCTCCGCGAAGGGATCGCCGACCTGGACCGTCGGGCGCTTCGATTCGGATGAGTCGTCGAACTCGGCCGAGGCCATGCTGGCGCCGTGGATGCCGTCGCGGCCGGTCTTAGAGCCGAGATAGACGATGGGATTCCCGATGCCGGTGGCCGCCGCGTAGAAGATTCCGTCGGTCCTCGCGAGGCCGACCGCCATGGCGTTGACCAGGATGTTGCCGTCATAGCGGGAATGGAACCCGACGGCCCCGCCGACCGTCGGCACGCCGAAGGAATTGCCATAGCCGCCGATGCCAGCGACCACGCCCGAGACGAGGTGGCGGGTGCGCGGATGGTCAGGCGAACCGAAGCGGAGGGCGTTCAAAGCCGCGATCGGCCGAGCCCCCATCGTGAACACGTCGCGAAGAATGCCGCCGACGCCGGTCGCCGCGCCCTGATAGGGCTCGATGAAGCTTGGGTGGTTGTGGCTCTCCATCTTGAACACGCAGGCCAGGCCGTCGCCGATATCGATGACGCCGGCATTCTCGCCGGGCCCCTGGATCACGTGCGGACCGGTGGTCGGCAACCCGCGCAGGTGCTTTCGCGAGGACTTATAGGAGCAGTGCTCGTTCCACATCGCCGAGACGATGCCGAGCTCGGTCAGCGTCGGGTCGCGGCCGATCAGGCCGTGGAAGCGCTCGTACTCCTCCGGGGTCAAGCCATGCTGCTTGATGAGCTCGGAAGTGATCGGGACAACGTTGCGGAACATGCGGCTCCCCTCGATCGGCGGCGCGCCGTGGCCTTTGGACCGATGGCAGCCTCTAGTCGCTCAACGCGGGCGCTGGCAACAATCGATCGCCGGACAAGGGGAAGACCCCTGCGGAAATCCGCCCCTTCACCAGGCGTCGACCTCCTTCTCGCGCCCCATCGGCTGCGCCTTGATGCTGCGCCAGCTCTGGATCAGCTCATGGATCGGCTCGGGACCGGTGACGAAGCTGATGTAATCGAAGGTGTGCGGGCTGTGGCTCGACATCAGCAGTTGGAAGTGCATCTGGAACAGGTTGAAGCGGCGCCGGAACAGCGTTCTCGCCTCGACGAAATCCGGCATCCGCACGTAGAGCTCGATCGGTCGGTGCGCCCTGGGCGAAGGAAGACCGGAGCCGCTCAAGGGATCGCGCTTGTAGATCGAGAGCCAGTCCCATTTCGTCCGGATGTCGAGCCAGCCGATCGCCGAAGCGGCGGCGACCCTGGCCAGGGCGGCGCGTGTCGAGGCCGCGTTGGCATCGAGGGTGATCCAGGGGATCACGCTGCCGATGGTGACGAAAGAGACCGGCGTCCCGCGTTGCCCGAAATCCGGATCGTCCATCAGCACCCTGTCGAGGGCCTCGAAGCCGAAGAAGCTCGACGAGGAATGCCCGATGACGACGATTTCGCTGAATTTGCCCTCGGCCGCCCGGATCTCACGCGCGAAGGCATCGAGGCGCGCCTCCATCTCGGGAGTCTTCCCCTTGGCATGGGCATGGGTGAAAGCGGTGTCGTCGACGAGATGGGCGACGAAGAAGGGCTTCCCGCGGGTGAGCTGCATCAGCCCGGACAGGATGACGTAGGCGGCCGCCGGAATTGCAGCGACGACGAGGGGCCTCGGGACGAGGTCGGCCGGCACGAGGAGGAGGAGGCTAGCCAGTGCGAGGCTGAGAAGGATGAGGAAGGCGTAGATGAGGTGGATGCCGGTGATGACGCGATGGAAGCGCCGAGCCTCGCGCTTGAAGGCGCGCAGGTAGCCGCTCCGCGACAACCGCCGCCACAGGGAAGCTGTCTCGATCATGCGGCGCCAGTTCGACCGTGGGAACCGGGCGCGGACGATGTCGTCCCAGCGCAGCAGCGTGTAGCGGGTCTCGACACCGGCCGATTCGAGCCGCCATTCGAGCCGCAGCCCATCTGCCGAGCGAACCGGATCGCCGACCGTGATCGGGGTGCCGCGGCGCTTGGTGGTGAGCCGCGCCTCGCGCCGGAACAAACCCCAATAGGTCTCCGGCTGGCGCGGATCGAAGCCCGGCATGTAGAAGACCTGCCGGGGCAGGGTCTTCTGGAGCGTGGGATCGGTCGGCAGATCGGTCAGCGCGGTATCCTGAGAGATGGTCGATCCGTCCGGTGGCCAAGCCCGTCGAGGTCGCAGGCTCGGACGCGGACCACGTCCCTACACGATCCCTCCACCGCCCGGCGAGTGCGAAACGGCATCACGCGGATGCAGCCGGCGCCTGAGACAGATGGTCGGCGATCGCTTCGACGAACCTTTCGCCATAGGCGTCCCGCTTGCGCTCGCCGACCCCGTGGACGGTGCGCAGGGCATAGAGATCCACCGGCTTCGTCCTCGCCATCTCGATCAGGGTCCGGTCGGGGAAGACCATGAAGGCGGCAATTCCCTCCGTGCGGGCGATGGTGGCGCGAAGGCCCCGCAGGTGCTGGAACAGCTCCTCGGTCGCGGGGTCGAGGTCGAGGGCGGCATCCTCGCGGGCAGGTCCGCGGCGGCGCTCGCGGGCTTGCGCCGGGCTTGGCTCGGGATCGGGCCGGAACTGGACGCTCTCCCGGCCGAACAGGATCGCCTCGCCCTTCTGCGTCACCGAGAGGCCGCCGAAACCGTCGCCGTTCTCGGCCACCGCCCCGGCCGCAAAGAGCTGGCGCAGCATCGTGCGCCAGGCCGGGACCGGCTTGTCGGCACCGACGCCGAACGTCTTGAGGGCGGTGTGGCCGTTGCGGCGGATCGGCTCGGATTCCTTGCCATGGACGACGTCGCAGACATAGGCCGCGCCGAAGCGCTGGCCGGTGCGAACGATCGCCGAGAGCAGCTTCTGCGCGTTGACGGTGCCGTCGACGAGGGAGACGCCGCCGCGGCAGAGGTCGCAGCGCCCGCACGGCTCGCTCGCCTCGTCGAAATAGGCGAGCAGCGATTGCCGGCGGCAGAGGGCGCCCTCGCAGAGCGCGATCATGGCCTCGAGCTTGCGCCGCTCGACCCGGCGGCGCTCGTCGGGCACGTCCTTCTCGTCGATCTGGCGGCGCTTGAGCGACATGTCGTCGAGGCCGTAGAGCGTGAGCGTATCGGCGGGCAGCCCGTCGCGGCCGGCGCGCCCGATCTCCTGGTAATAGCCTTCGACATTGCCCGGCATGTCGGCATGGCAGACGAACCGCACATCGGGCTTGTTGATGCCCATGCCGAAGGCGACGGTGGCGGTCATCACGACGCCGTCTTCCTGCAGGAAGATGTCCTGGTTCTTCATGCGTGTGCCCTGGTCGAGGCCGGCATGGTAGGGCAGGGCGTTGAAGCCGTCCTTGGCCAGGACCTCGGCGAGCTGCTCGGTGCGCTTGCGCGAGGAGCAGTAGATGATCCCGCTCTCCGAGCGGCGGTGCTTCAGGAAGCGCTCGATCTGCCGGGTCGGCTGGTCCTTCGGCGCGAAGGTGAGCCGGATATTGGGCCGATCGAAGGAATGCACGAAGGCCTTGAGCGGGCGGCCGGCGGGAAACAGCCGTTCGGTGATGTCGGCCCGTGTCGCGGTGTCGGCGGTGGCGGTGAGAGCCACGGTCTGGACGTCGCCGAGGGCGGTGCGGGCGCGGGCGAGGTCGCGGTATTCGGGCCGGAAGTCGTGGCCCCATTGCGAGACGCAATGGGCCTCGTCGACAGCGAGCCGCCGCACGCCGGCCCCGCGCAGGGCCTCGACCAGACCCTCCATCATCAGCCGCTCGGGCGAGACGAAGAGCAGGCGCAGGTCCCCGGCCCGGATCATCCGCCAGGCTTCGCGGGCCTCGGCATCTGCCACCGTGGAATTGAGCGTCGCGGCCGAGACGCCGAAGCCGCGCATCTGCTGGACTTGGTCGTGCATCAGCGCGATCAGGGGCGAGACCACAACGGTGAGCGAGGATTCCACCAGCGCGGGTAACTGGTATGTCATCGACTTGCCTGAGCCCGTCGGCATGACGGCGAATACGTCCGCGCCGTCGAGGACGGCCCCGATCACCTCGTCCTGGCCGGGGCGGAAATCATCGTAGCCGAAGGTCGTCTTGAGGGCGCGCCGGGCTTCGTCGAGGCGAGAGGTCATGCGGTGTCTTTGACCGGTGCTAATAAGGTTTTCAATCGCCGAGGAGTTGTATTGTCGCCGTGTAGACGTTATGCTGCGACTGCCTACACACGGTGAATTCCATGCCTCTGAATATCCGAAGTGAGGAAGTCAACCGCTTGGCGGAAGAGTTGGCATCGCGCGTCCGCGTCAGCAAGACGGAAGCGGTCCGACTGGCGCTCACGAACGAACTGAAGCGGCGCGAGGAGTCACTCGCCGATTTTCTCGCACGCATCAAACCGATCCAGGATCGAATCGCCAGCTATCCGGATACCGGGCTGAAAGCGGACAAGGCGTTCTACGACAGCCTCTACGAAGATTGATGTTCGTTGACGCCTCGGCCCTTGTCGCCATCCTCTTCGCCGAGCCCGGGTACCTGCCGGTCGCCGACCGCCTTCGGTTGGCGAAGGAGCCGATCACGTCGGCTTTCGCGGTCTTCGAGACCGTGATGGCTCTTTGTCGAAAGCGTGGATACACGGTGGACGACGGCGAGGCGGAAACCCGCGGATTTCTGGCAGCAGCAAACGTCGCCTGCGTCCCCATCGCTGATGACGAGGCTCGCATCGCGCTCGTCGCCCACGCTCGCTACGGAAAGGGCCGGGGCCACCCTGCGCAACTCAACATCGGCGACTGCTTCGCCTATGCCTGCGCCCGGACGCACAATGTCCCGCTTCTTTTCGTCGGCAACGACTTTTCGCGGACCGACATCGCGTCGGCCCTGGCCTGAAAGAGCCGCGAACTCAGCCGCCGACGATCTGTCCCTCGGCGACCCTGATCACATCCGCTCGCCCTTCGAGCTCGGCGAACAGGGCCGGGTCGGCACCCGTCATCCAGACCTGCCCCGGGAGGGCCTCCAGCGCCTCGAACAAACCGGCCCGCCGCCGCGGGTCGAGATGGGCGGCGACCTCGTCGAGGAGGATCACGGGGGCGATCCCGCACATCGCCCGGACGAGGCGGGCATGGGCGAGGACGAGGCCGATCAGCAGCGCCTTCTGCTCGCCGGTGGAGGCGGTGGCGGCAGGCACGTCCTTCGGCCCATGACGCACCACGAGGTCGGTGGTCTGCGGGCCGTTGAGGGTGCGGCCGGCGGCACGGTCGCGGGCGCGGCCCTGTCGCAGGGCCTGCCGGTAGCGGTCCTCCGCCTCGATCGCCGGCCAGACGGCGACGAGGTCGTCGAGATCGCCCTCCAGTCGCACACCGGCCCAGGGGAAGGGCTGGGCATCGTCGCGGCCCTCCGCGATGAGCCTGTCGAGGCGCTCGGCGGTCTCTCGGCGGGCAAGCGCCACGGCGACGCCGAGCTCGGCGAGTTCCCGTTCGATCGCGTCGAGCCAGCGTCCATCGTCCGGTCTCTCGTCGAGGAGGCGGTTGCGCGAGCGCAGGGCCCGTTCGAGAGCACCAACCCGGGCACCGTGCGCGGCATCGACGGCGAGGACCAGCCGATCGAGGAAGCGGCGGCGCTCGCCGGCCGGACCGCGAAAGAGGCCGTCCAGATCGGGCGTCAGCCAGACCACCCGCATGAATTCCGAGAAGGCGATCGGGGAGGGTACGCTGGCGCCGTCGATCCGGCACAGCCGCGCAGCACGCGCGATGAAGCCGGCGGGCTCGTAGCCGGTGCCGATCCGATGCTCGTCTCCATCGCTCGCCAGGGTCATCGAGACGGCGAAGCTGCCGGGGCCGCCGCTGCGGGCCATGCCGGCGAAATCGGCCCGGCGCAGGCCGCGCCCTGGCGAGAACAGCGAGACGGCCTCGAGCAGGTTGGTCTTGCCCGCACCGTTCTCGCCGACCAGCGCCACGAAGCGACGGGTCAACGACAGGTCGAGGTCGGCGTGGTTGCGGAAGTCGCGGCAGATCAGGCGGGTGAGACGCAGCTGCCCGCTCGGTTCGTTGCCCTGTAGCGTAGCCGGACTGATGAGAGGATCGCTCCGCGTCACACTCGCATCGGCATCAGCACGTAGAGCGCGGCGGCGCCCTCGCGGTCCTGGATCAACGTCGGCGAGCCGGCATCGGCGAGCTTGAACAGGGCGGTGTCGCCGTCGAGCTGGCTCGTGATGTCGAGGAGGTAGCGGGCGTTGAAGCCGATATCGAGGGCGCCGGCCTCGTAATCGACGTCAAGCTCCTCCGTCGCGCTGCCGGAATCGGGGTTGTTCACCGAGAGGGCGAGGCGGCCCTCCTGCACGGCGAGCTTCACGGCCCGGCCACGCTCGGACGAGATCGTCGAGACGCGGTCGACCGCCTTGGCGAACTGCTCGCGCTCGACGGTGAGGTGCTTGTCGTTGCCGGTGGGGATCACCCGCTGGTAATCGGGGAAGGTCCCGTCGATGAGCTTCGAGATCAGCACGACGCCGCCAGCGAAGCGGAAGCGGATCTTGGCCGGCGACAGGTCGATCTCGACGCTCTCGCCGCCATCCTCCACGAGCTTGATGATCTCGGCCACGGCTTTGCGCGGGACGATAATGCCCGGCATGCCGCGGCTGCCTTCCGGCGCGTCCATCTCGACGCGGGCGAGGCGGTGGCCGTCGGTGGCGACGGCACGCATCTTCAGGCTTCCATCGACGTCGAGGGTGTGGAGATAGATGCCGTTGAGGTAGTAGCGNNNNGAGATCGCGAACTGCGTCTTCTCGATGAGGCGCTTCAGGTCGGCGGCCGAGAGCGCGAAGCTGGTACCGAGTTCGCCCGCGGCGAGATCGGGGAAGTCGCCCTCAGGCAGAGCGCCGAGGGAGAAGCGCGAGCGGCCCGAGCGGATCGTCATCTGCCCGGTCTCGCCGCTGGTCTCGAGCGAGACCTGCGCGCCGTCGGGAAGCTTGCGCACGATGTCATAGATCACGTGGGCCGGTACCGTGGTGGCGCCGGCATCGACGACGTCGGCAGGAATCGTCTCCGTCACCTCGATATCGAGATCGGTGGCCTTGAGCTGCAGGCCCTCGGCACCGCCGCGCAGGAGCACATTCGAGAGGATCGGGATCGTGTTGC
>FSSH01000641.1_pt6 | contig 19217 bp, 12 predicted proteins | sample 1166101 | NCBI WGS metagenome assembly FSSH01 (sample SAMEA32972668, study PRJEB13176) | freshwater metagenome | biome: Drinking water system; feature: Biomass in drinking water that filtered by 0.45 um membrane; material: drinking water | place: USA | collected 2012-12-20 | depth 0 m | reverse complement strand
CCACGGCGCGCCTATGTTCAATTGCTATCGACGCTCGTGCCGCTGGCGCTGATCGTGGCCGCGATGTTCGCGACTGTCGAGACGGCCTATTGGGCAACGCTGCTGCTGGCGATTCCGGCGGCCGGCCTTCTCGTCCGCGCTTTCATCATTCAACACGACTGCGGCCACGGCTCGTTTTTCGCCTCGCGCACCGTGAATGACGCTGTCGGCCGCTGCATGAGCGTGCTGACCATGGCACCCTACGGCCTGTGGCGTCGCGAACATGCCCAGCATCACGCTTCGTCGGGAAATCTGGATCGTCGCGGCGCCGGCGATATCGATACGATGACGGTTGCCGAATATCGCTCTCTGTCGACCATCGGCAAACTGCGCTATCGGCTGTATCGCAATTCCCTTTTCCTGTTTGGCTTCGGCGTGCCGTTCTATTTCATCGTGCTGCAGCGGCTGCCTTGGCTTCACGCGTTGACGCCGCGCGAAAGCTTCAAGAGCGTCGCTGGTCTCAATCTGGCGATTGTCGCGTTTTATGGCCCGCTGATTTATGCCATGGGTCTGTCGAACGTGCTGTGGGTCGCGCTGCCGATCGTGCATATCGCCTCGGCGGTCGGCGGCTGGCTGTTCTTCATCCAGCACCAGTTCGAAGAGGCGCACTGGGAACAGGCTGAGAGCTGGGACTTCCAGGTCGCAGCGTTACTCGGCTCGTCGTTCTATGATTTGCCGAAGGCGCTGAACTGGTTCACCGGCAATATCGGTCTGCACCACATCCATCACCTCAACAGCATGATCCCGAATTATCGCTTGCAGGATTGCATTGAAGCCAGCCCCGAGTTGAAAGCGATCAACCGCTTGACGCTGATGGACAGCTTCAGATGCGCGCGTTTGAAGTTGTGGGATGAAACGTCCCGGCGGATGATCTCGTTCGCCGAGCTGCCGCGCACGGCTTAGAGTGCTTCCGGAAAAGTGGGCACCGGTTTTCCGAAAAGAAGCACGATAAAATAAGAGCTAGCATTGGTCCAAGATGCCGCCAAAAGCGGATAGGCCGTAGCTCGACCTGTCCGCCGAGACGACCGGAAACGGCGCGTTGCGGCCCGGCAGCGCGTCTTTTGCTTTTGTCCGGCTTGCAATGGCGCGGATCAGCCCGCACAACGGCGCCAGCCCGCCGCCAGACCGAGACACGTGCGATGACCTCCACGCCACCAGTGATGCCGCCCATCATGCCGCCCGCCGTGCAGACCGACGATCTGCTGACGGTGCGCGACTGGCTACGCTTTGGTGTCAGCTCGTTCAATCACGCCGGCCTCAGCTATGGGCATGGCACGGCGACGGCCTTCGATGAGGCTGCATTTTTGCTTCTGTCGGCGCTGGCTCTGCCGATCGATACGCTGGAGCCGTGGCTGGATTGTCGATTGACCGGCGCTGAGCGCCACGCCATCGCAGATCTGTTCGCGCAGCGCGTCGCCACGCGCAAGCCTGCGTCGTATCTGGTCAACGCCGCCTACATCCAAGGCCGCCGATTTTATGTCGATGAGCGGGTGATCATTCCGCGCTCATTCATCGGTGAACTGCTGTGCACTGACGCATTGGCAGCGGCAATCGATGATCCCGACGAAATTTCGAGCGTGCTCGATTTGTGCACCGGGTCGGGGTGTCTTGCGATCCTGGCAGCGGACGCTTATCCGGCAGCGCGGATCGATGCAGCCGATCTCTCAGCCGAGGCGCTGGCCGTGGCGGCGCGCAATGTGGCGGACTATGCCCTCGAAGACCGCATCATGCTCATTCCATCGGATGTGTTCAGCGCTTTGAGCGGGCGACGCTACGACCTCATCATTTCGAACCCGCCCTACGTGACGCGCGCCGCAGTCGCGGCGTTTCCGCCGGAGTACCGCGCCGAGCCGGTGATCGCGCACGTCAGCGGCGACGATGGGCTCGATCATGTGCGGCTAATATTGGCCGAGGCCGCCGAGCATTTGAACGACAGCGGCACGCTGGTTGTCGAAATCGGCCAGGGCCGGAACGCGCTGGAAGACGCGTTCCCAATGCTGCCGTTTCTTTGGCTCGACAGCGAAACGAGCGAGGGCGAAGTGTTCACTTTGCAGCGTGCCGATCTCCTAACTTCGTAGCGAAGAGCGATGCGCGCGCGTCAGCCAAACGCGCCGAAATGATGCGAGATGCCGGAGCCGATTTCGCGCACGAATTCGTAGGACTGCTCCATGGGCTCGAGGATTTCAGTTTCGAGGCGGCCGTAATCGTCGATACCGCGCGGGCGATACGTCGCCTGTTCGTTGAAGCCGCTGGCCTCGGCCTTCAGCGAATGCGGGAATGCCTTGCGCATAATCGCAACGACTTCCGGGATATCGAGGCCGAGCGCCATGTCGAGCACCTGGGCATGCGATAAGCCATCTTGCGGCGTGAAGCGCGGCAGCTGCGCCGCCAAAATAAAAATCCGCATGATCAGCGCCAGGCGGATGGCTTGCAGCAGATCGAGTTCCAAGCGGTTTTCGTCTGGGATTTTGCCGCCTTCGATGTTTTGATCTTCGAGGATGGCGTGCAGGTCGATGGCGTCGAGCCGCAAGTGATGCACGAGTTCGTTGATGGCGCCTTGGCGATCGTCGGGCAAAAGGTAAGTCGCTAGCGCGCGGAAGGCGCCTTGCAGTGCCGGTTCGCGGCCCCATGAAGCGCGCGAGGCCCAAAAGCCCGCATCGAACACCGAGGCGTTGGCGCCCATCGCGTTCAAGCTCGAAAGCGTTTTTCCATGCGCGATCATGCCGAGCAGCGAACGCAGCCGCTTCGATGATCGCGCCAGTTTCGCAAACCGGTCACGGTCGTTGCCGACGGCAGTGCCAAGACCGGCGACGACGTTGGCGATGTAGCCGAACTGCTGCAAAATGGCGTTGTTCGGAATGGCGCGCATGCGCGCCGGGTTGCCGCGATCGGACGAATGATCGCCTTGCCGCTTCACCGGCCGCGATCCGGTTTTGAACAACAGGTTGGGACCGAAAGCGCCGAGCACGGCACGGTAGCCATCATGCGCGAACAGCGATTGCTGGAAGGCGCGCAAACGCAGGAAAAAATCGAGGCTGAGGTTTTGTTCGACGTAGAACGGATCGACTTCGGCCGCCGGCACTTCGCCATCCATGATGATCGTCGCCAGCGCCCGGGTGGTGAGCGCCCGGTTGCCGAAAAACATATAGCCGTCGCCGCCCTGGAAACTCGTCTCGTGTTTGACGGGCAGGTTGCTGTCGGCAAAGCGGCGCCGCGCTTCATCCGAGAATACGTAATGCAACCTGGTCGGCAAATCGCCGGGATGCGCGCCGCGTCCCATCGATTCGCCGTGCGTTGAAAACAGCAGCGTCTCGATGCCGGTCAAGTTGGATTTGCGAACGAGGTCGGCGATGTCGTGATAATAGCGCTCGATGGCGAGCGTGGCCGAGATCTGGCCGATGAAGCGGCCCGCGTCGGAAAAGCCGGTTTGCAACGACATGCGTTTGCGGCCGCCGATGTAGTCGCGATAGGTGTCCTCTTCAAGCAGGCGGCCGATGATGCGCGAACCATTTTCGAGGCCCGATGGCGTTTCAAACAGCGGCGAAATGTCGGTGATGCCTTCGACACCGAACAGCTTGGCGAAAAACACGGCGATCAGCACGGTCGCCGGGCTTTCGCATTCGGCGATGAGGAAGCGGATCGGCGTGTCTTTGTCGATATGCTTTTGCATTTGCGCGGTCAGCGCGAATTGGCGAATGGCGGTTGCCGTTTCGAGATCCAGCGTCGCGAAATTGACGGATTCGCGCGGGCACGTCCGGATCATCTCGACGATGCGAGCCAGCGATTGGCTTTCGGTCAGATCGCGCGTCCACGGTTCGTGAACGTAAGCGCGAAACGCGTTGTTCAACTGCAGCGCGTTGATGCGCAGGTGAATGTGCGAGGTACCAAGACCGGTCGCATCAACAAGACCGGCAAGAGCCGCAATGGCGCGCTTCATCTGCGGCGCCTGCACCACATCGATGAGGTTTGAGAACAGCGCCGTCAGCGGTTCAGTGGACAGCAGATTGTATCCGTCGACCTTGGTGATGACGTTGGCAGCGGCAGCCAATTGCGATGCGTCGGCGGCGATGCCGTCCAGCGCCTTCAATTGCTCGTCGACGGCAGCGATGGCGAGGTCGAGCTTGCCAGTGATTTGCCGCGCGACGCGCTGAGCCCCGTCGCCTTCGCCGAGTTTATGTTTCAGGATGATGAAACGCTCGCGAACGTCGGTCAGCGAGGCGCGCTTTTCAAGCAGCCGGACCTGGAATGAGAACGTCCACGCGATGTCGGTGCGGCCATCGAGATCGTAGCCGATCCACGACGCGAACGTCGTCATTTTCGGGCGCACCTTGTAGGCGGCTTCGCCATAGATGCGCGCGGCGACGCTGTAGTAACCGTGCAAGAGTTCTTCGTAGGCGTCGCGCAGATTCTTGATCGCGTCCTGCGCGCACTTGTGTTCGTACTGCAGCGTCATGACCGGCTCGGGACGATGCGGCAGACCGATGGCGACGTCGGTCGATTCGGGATCAGCAACGGCGATCTCGACCATGCGCTTATAAAGTGCATCCGACAGCCCGAACGTCGGATGCGCTGTCAACACGATGCCGGTGCGGGCGCGTGACCAGCGCTCGGCGAAGGCTTCGATTTTTCCGCCGGATTCGGTTGCGGTTTTTTCAACGTACTTCATGAAGTCGCTGAGCGTCGTCGCTTGATCGACGTAGCCGATTTTTTGGCGTAATTGGCGGGCGCGGCGGACACAGGCACGGTCCATGAGGCCACCGGCGAGTCCCTTGAGATCAGCGAACGAAATCTGCCCTTCTTCCAGGCGGCGGGACAAATCGAACGCGACGTTGAGGATCGGATTGAGCGACGGATTATCGGGGATTTGCGCGCGCAGCCGCTTGAGTTCACCGCGCAGCTGAACCTCGTCAAGCTTGCTCGACTGCATGACGCCCGCCGTATCCTGCATGCTCGAAATCCTCCAAAATTATACCGCCGATTTTTTCCGGCCGCGCGCTTATGGCTGCGCACTTGTAAATGGCATGACCTTAATGGCGTCATCGGGCCGCCAATCAACGGCACGTTTCGATTTCAGACGTTTAGCCCCGCGTGCATTGGGCGGAGACGATGGCGAAGCGGAGAGCGTGGCGGGCTTGGCAAATCTATGCTCAAGCCCACCACCGGTCGTCACGGTTACGCGACCTTCTTCATTTTGCTCAACACCGACGCGACGGTCGAGCCCATCTCGGAGGGCGTCGCCGCGATGGTCACGCCGCAATCCTTCAGCAGCACGACTTTTTCAGCCGCCGACTCGCCGAACGCCGATACGATCGCACCGGCGTGGCCCATCTTGCGGCCCTTCGGAGCTGACAATCCGGCGATGTAAGCGACCACCGGCTTCTTCATGTGCTGCTGCGACCACAAGCCAGCTTCGGCTTCTTGCGGACCGCCGATTTCGCCGATCATCAGCACGGCGTCGGTGTCTGGATCATTCTCGAAGTGTTCGAGAACGTCGCGGTGTGACGAGCCGTTGATTGGATCGCCGCCGATGCCGACCGACGTCGAGACGCCGATGCCGAGTTCTTTCAACTGCTCAGCGGCCTCGTAGCCGAGTGTGCCCGAACGGCCGACGATGCCGACACGGCCGGGCAGATAAATATGCCCCGGCATAATGCCGAGCATGGCCTTGCCGGGCGATATCGTGCCGGCGCAGTTGGGGCCCGTGAGGATCATGCGACGCTCTTGCTTGTAGCGGCGCATGTAGCGTTTGACGCGGATCATATCTTGCGTCGGGATACCGTCGGTGATGCAGACGCAGTATTTGATGCCGGCATCGGCTGCTTCCATGATGGCGTCGGCGGCGAATGGCGGCGGCACGAATACGATCGACGCTTCAGCGCCGGTTTCATCCACCGCGCCCTTCACGGTGTTGAATACCGGGCGGCCGAGATGCGCCGAGCCGCCTTTGCCCGGCGTCACACCGCCAACGACGTTCGAGCCGTAGTCGATCATTTCTTGAGCGTGGAACGTGCCGATGCGTCCGGTGAAACCCTGGATCAGGATCGGCGTCTTTTCGTTGATAAAGATAGCCATGGTGATGCGTCCTCCCGGTTACGCGGCTTGTTTTGCGGCCGAGACGGCCTTTTTAGCGGCTTCCGCGAGCGTGTCGGCGCTGATCAAGGTCAGGCCGCTCTGCTCGATGATCTTGCGGCCCTCTTCGACATTGGTGCCGGCCAGACGAACGACGACCGGCATCGTGATATTGAGTTCCTTGATGGCATCGACGACGCCTTTGGCGACCCAGTCACAGCGATTGATGCCGGCGAAGACGTTGACCAGAATGGCCTTCACGTTTTTATCGCGCAGAACCACCTTGAACGACTTCGTCACGCGTTCGGGTGACGCGCCGCCACCGATGTCAAGGAAGTTTGCGGGCTCGCCGCCGGCAAGCTTGATCATGTCGAGCGTTGCCATGGCAAGGCCGGCACCGTTGACGACGCAGCCGATATCGCCATCGAGGCCGACGTAGGCGAGGCCACGATCCGAGGCGTAAGTTTCGCGCGGGTCTTCCTGGCTCTTGTCGCGCAGTTCGGCGATGTGGGGACGGCGGAACAGCGCGTTTTCGTCGAACGACATTTTGGCGTCGAGGGCGAAGACCTGCTTTTCCTTCGAGATCACCATCGGGTTGATTTCGAGCATCGTCGCGTCGAGATCGCGGAAGGCGCGATAGCAGTCCATAATCGCCGGCACGAGCTTGTTGACGATTTCGGGATCGACGCCGAGGCCAAACGCAATTTCGCGCGCCTGGAACTGCTGCATGCCGACAGCCGGGTCGACGTTGACGCGGATGATGGTGTCGGGCTGGCTCGCCGAAATTTCCTCGATGTCCATGCCCCCGGCCGCCGACGCAACGACCATGATGCGCTCAGCCGCGCGGTCCATGACGAAGCCGAGGTACAGCTCCTTGTCGATGTTGGTCGCTTCTTCGATGTACAAACGCGACACGAGCTTTCCGGCCGGGCCGGTTTGCGTGGTGACCAGTTTGCGGCCGAGCATCGATTCAGCTGCCGCTTCGATTTCGCTTTCGTTTTTGCAGACTTTGATGCCACCGGCCTTGCCGCGCGCGCCGGAATGGATCTGCGCCTTGACGACGACGACACCGCCCATTTCGCTGGCGCGATAGGTGGCTTGCTCGGGGCTGTAGGCTAAGCCGCCGCGTGGGATCGGAACGCCGAACTTCGCGAGAAGTTCTTTGGCCTGGTACTCATGAATGTCCATGCGTGGACCTCCTGAACGAGAAAAAGAGAATGACGGTGTGTGAATTTATTTGGCGCGCGCGGCTTCGGCAGCTTTGATCGATGCTGCCGTGACCAGCAGATTCTTCGCCATCTTTTCAGATGCGGCGTCGATCATCTTGCCGTCGAGCGATGCGGCACCCTTGCCCTGCGCTTCGGCTTCCTTCAAAGCGACGAGAATGCGTTCAGCGCGCGTGACTTCCGCCGCTGTCGGCGAGAAGACTTCGTTGGCGAGTTCGATCTGCGAGGGATGAATGGCCCATTTGCCTTCGATGCCAAGGGCCGCCGCGCGACGCGCACCGGCCTTGTAGCCTTCCGGATCGTCGATGCCACCGAACGGCCCGTCGATCGGACGCAGGCCGAAGGCGCGGCAGGCAACCGTCATGCGCGACAGCGGGAAGTGCCACTGGTCGCCCGGGTAGTCCGGGTTCAAACCGCCGATGACGACGGTGCGGGCCTTGTTGAAGGCCGAGTAGTCGGCGACGCCGAAATGCATCGATTCCAAGCGGCTGTTGGCCGACGCGATGGCTTCGACATTGGCCATGCCGAGCGGTGTCTCGATCAGCGCTTCGGTACCGACTTGGTTTTTCAAGCCCTTGGCAACTTCGATCTGGCTGACGATGCACTCGACCGTATAGACGTCGGCCGGTACGCCGACCTTCGGAATGAGGATGGTGTCGAGATTCGCTCCGGCCTGCTCCATGATGTCGACGACGTCGCGATACATGTAGTGCGTGTCGAGACCGTTGATGCGCACCGACACACTCTTGCCGTTGCCCTTCCAATCGAGATCATTCAGCGCCTGAATGATGTTCTTGCGGGCCTGTTCTTTTTCCGGCGGCGCGACAGCGTCTTCGCAATCAAGGAACACGTAGTCGGCGGCGCTCTTCAGGGCGCGATCGATCATGGTTGGATTGGAGCCCGGAACCGCGAGGTAGGAGCGCTGCAGGCGCTGTTTGCGGAGCGGGTAAAGCGTGTAGCTCATCAGGCGTAACCTTCCATCTGGAGTTTTGTTTTTGTGGCTTTGCACCAACACGCCGGAGCGCGCGGTCATTTCGATCATGCGCGGAACGTAAAAAAAGCGCTGAACTCTTCGGTCCAGCGCCCTTCGTTATTTAAGCGGCTTTGGCGGCGGCAGGCGCCGTGACGCCGGTTGCCGATTTGGTGGCGGTCTTGCTGAAGTATTCAGCCGCCGCGCCCGTCCCCGAGCCGAGCTTGATGTTGACGCCGCAATCCTTGAGCGCCATTTCGACGGCAAACAAAACGCCGCCGACCATGAACTCATCGAGCGCACCGAGGTGACCGATGCGGAACACTTTGCCGGCAACCTTGTTGAGGCCGGTGCCAAGCGATGTGTTGTAGCGATAGTAGGCCGTCTTGAGCACGGCGTTCGCATCAATGCCTTCGGGGACGAAGATCGCCGAGACCGTATCAGAGTGCCACTTCGGCTCTTTTGCACAGAGCTTCAAACCCCATGCGTCGACAGCAGCGCGAACGCCAGTTGCAAGGCGTGTATGGCGCGCGAAAACGTTGTCGAGACCCTCTTCGAACAGCATATCGAGCGACGTGCGAAGGCCGCGGATAAGTTGGGTCGCTGGCGTATATGGGAAGTATCCGAGGTCGTTCGTTTTGATCATGTCTTCGAACGAGAAGTAGCAGCGGTTCATGCGACCGTTGAGCGACTTGTTGGCGTCGAGCGCTTTCTGGCTGACCGCAAGAATGCCAAGACCCGTCGGCAGCATGAAGCCCTTCTGCGAACCAGAGACGCAGCAATCGACGCCCCATTCACCCATGCGCATATCGAGCGAGCCGACAGCCGACACGCCATCGACCATCAGCAATGCCGGATGCTTGGCCGCATCCATCGCCTTACGGACGCCGGCGATATCGCTTGAGACGCCGGTTGCGGTTTCATTGTGAGTTGCGAACACGGCCTTGATTTCGTGCGCGGTGTCCTTGGCGAGAATGTCGGCATACTTTTCGAGCGGCACGCCGGTGCCCCACTCTTCATCGCACAGCACCACCTTGAGGCCGAGGCGTTCGGCCATATCGACCCAGAGCAGCGAGAACTGACCGAAGCGGCTCATCAGAACTTTATCGCCGACGGCGAGCGTGTTGGTGATCGCCGACTCCCAGGCGCCCGACCCCGACGATGGGAACAGGAACACCCGGCCATCCTTCATTTTGAAGGCTTTCTTCATGTCTTCAAAAATCGGCAGCGTCAGTTTGGGATATTCGGCGCTGCGCATGTCTTCCATCGGAAGGTTCATGGCCATGCGCACACGGTCAGGGATCGTCGTCGGGCCGGGAATGAAGAGATGAGGCGTAACCGTCATGGGCGTTTCTCCGCGCTGCGTTTTATGGCGAATTGACATCTGGCACATCGAAAAGGCCCCGAGCGTCGCCGGAGGCCAACGGTCCGATGTGCGATTGAATGGTCTCGGGCCCGCTCGCAGGATCGGGCGCAAGACTTAATTTACGCGTTAGCTTTTGGGCCGCGAGATGACCTGGCGCAACACCCATGTGGGGAGGACCCCGAGGGTCGTTGGGTAGGCAAAACTACCCCGCTTGCACGCGTGCATTGCACAATCAAATCGCGCGATAGAGCTACTGCGGCGGACGACCGGCCGACATGTGTAGCGCAACCGCCATCGCCCGGTTCGAGACGCCGAGTTTGTCGTAGAGATTTTTCAGGTGATATTTGACGGTGTTGCGCGAAATGCCGGTGCGGGCCGCGATCTGCAGATTGGTCCAGCCGTTGGCGAGCGCGCCGAGCAATTCGCGTTCGCGCGATGTCAGGCCTTCGAGCGGATCGTAATTCAACATATCGATATCGACGTAGGGCAGCGACAAGCGGCCGCGTGCCACGGCAACGACGGCTTCGAGCAAAACCTGCGGCTCTTCGGTTTTTGAGACGAAGCCCCAGGCGCCGCCCTTGATCGCGTGGCGCAGCACGTCGCCGCTGCGCTCGCCGGTGTAGATGATGACCCGCGTTGGCCATTTTTCGCGTTTGACGCGGCCAAGCACCTCGCCGCCGCTCATGTCGGGCAAAGCCCAGCCGACGATGGCGATTTCAATGGGGCGTTTTTGGATGGCGTCGATCAGTTGCGCGCCGGAGGCGAACACGCCGGCGATATCGAAGCGGCCATCACGGATGACCAGGGCTTCGAGCCCGGCGCGCACCACCGGGTTTTGATCTGCAATCGCGACCTCGATCTTAGCCGCCATCGGCGCGTCTTACCTTTCGAAGCCATGGGCAAGGCTGACGCTTCGAGCCCAGCCGGTACCACCAAGCCGCCACCGCGCTGGCGACCCCGGCGTGATTTGAACACGCGACCTACGGTTTAGGAAACCGTTGCTCTATCCAGCTGAGCTACGGGGCCGATGGCTGACAAAAACCCGGCGCGCCACCGCCAAAAGCTATGCGGATCAAGCCGACAGCCGTCAAGGGAAGCGGGCGGCGCGCGCCTCAATGGTTACACGCAAGGCGTGTTTTGGTCGTGGCACTGCGCGGTGCCAAGTCAACATTGACGGGAATTCGCGCTTAAAAAATACAATTTATGGTTGAAATTTTCGCGCGGCCGTGGAAGTTTTGGCGCGTATTTATAATCAACATGCGCTTAACCGCCGTACCATCTTGCTGAACGGCGCTCAATTTTAGCCCGTTTGACACCATCGCCTCAGCGGCCCGACCGCGTCGGGTCGTTTTGTTTAAACCAGCGTTCCGCGCAAATTTCAGTCGCGGATTTAGAGGGTTTTTATGGGAACGATTCGTATTGAGTACGTGCCGGTTCAGCGTTTTGGCCTCGGCTTTTTTGGGTTTGATCATCTCCAGCTCGTCTTTCAGGACGAAACCGATTTTATCGACAGCCAGGATTTCTGGTATGTGCTCGAAGGCATTCAGGATGGCTTCGTCTTCGGTGGCACGCTCGGTGCGCTTGGCGAAGATGGGCGGACGACACTGGCGGCGGCCAACGGTGCCAATCGCGACGCGCTGATCGCCAAAATCGGCACACCGGAAGATCGCGGCTCGCGCGTTCTCATCACCAGTTCAAGCGCGATCGATATATGGGATCGCCTCGCCGACACGGGTGGCGATATTCAATTCCAACTGCTGCCCTACATCGCCTTCTCACTACCGTTCTCGACATCGCCGACGATCAACTGGACGTCGTTCATTGCCTCCGTGCTGTATTCGGTCGGGATCAATCTGGCGTCGGTCGCGCCGTTCGGCGTGCGCAATTCACCGGGCGCGTCGACACTGATCGGCACCAGCGAAGCCGACGACCTAACCATCGGCGAAGCCTTCACGACGCTCGTCTCCGGCATCGGCAACGATCAACTGCGCGGATCGGCAAACACATTCTTTCTAGAAAAATTCTACGGCGGAGAGGGCGACGATACAATCCACTGGTCGCTGGGTGAAAACCTGGTGCACGGCGGGCAGTCGCGTCTCGCCTACGCCGCCGACGGTCTCGACACGATCGATTACTCCGGCGTTGGACGCGTCGTCATATCGGCCAACACTTATGTCATTGAGCACAAGATCGCGACCTATGAAGCCGACTTCAACGGCGGCCACGACAGTTGGTTTTCGATCGAACAAGTGGCGTGGGACCGCGAAAATGATGTCATCGTCGCCGGCGATGGCGTGTCGTTTCTCGAACGCCCCTTGCTGCTCGATTTGAAGGGCAGTGACGGCGGGCGGGGCGATGAGCTGGGCTTTTCCGGTACCACCGCGCCGCTCATCATCAACGCCGTCAACGATACGACGCTGTCCATACAAACCGTTGCCAACAGTGGACAGGATGCCGGCTATTGGGCGCTGTCGGTCGAAAGCCTGTCGGGATCGGAAGGCGATGATCAGATTTACGCCGGCGCCGCCGTGCTGAACGTCGACGGCGGCAAGGGCAATGACATTATCGACGGACGGTTGTCGGCGGCATTCTCGGGATTGAGCGAAAGCGGGTACGATGTCGAATTAATCGGCGGCGATGGCAATGACACGATCGTCAGCGGCAGCGGGCGAACGTTGGCCCGCGGCGGAGCCGGCGCCGATGTGTTCGTGCTTTCAGCCATGACCACGGGCGAAGAGACCGTTGAATACGTCATCGACGATGGCGATCAGAGTGACACGCTGTATCTGCCGTATGATTTCTTCCAGGCCACGCGCGGTGATTTCGACGGTTCACGGCTGTTGCAGGTGTCAGGCGCGGCCTTCAAGATTGATGACATCAACTTCAATAGCTTCTTTCTGTGGGGCAATCCGGGGCCGAGCTTCGACTTCAATGAGTTTGTCGGCGCCATTCGCTTTACGATCGAGGGGAGCGATCTGGTGATCAACCCTGTGCAGGGGCGCATTGAGGAGATCATGCAGGACAATGGCCCTGGCGAACCGCCGGGGCCGGCCATGACAGTCATTGTCGGTGATGGTTCCACGGAAGCGACCATTCGCGTGCGCAATTGGAGTGAAGGTATTCTCGGCATCACCTTCCCGCTGACATTCGATTCGACGCAGCTCGGCCTTGACGATGATTTCTATGACTATCCCGGCTTGCGCGAGATCGTCTCGAACGCCATTACACCGAGCCGGTTTCTCGACCCGCTGGATGCGCGTCCTGACGTTCACGTGCCCCTCGAAATTGCCAGCGCCATCGGCGGCGGCACAGCGACATTTGCCAGATCTGCGGCGTTCGCCGCGCCCGCAGTGCTGACCGAAGGCGGCGACAGCGACGATGTGTTGTTCGCCGATACCGGTGGGCCGTACACATTTAAAGGCTATGCCGGCAACGACGACATCACCGGTACGAGCGGCGGCGACGTTCTCGATGGCGGCAGCGGACAAGACACCCTGCGCGGTGGTCGCGGCAACGACGTTTACTTCGTCGATAACAGTGGCGACCAAGTGATCGAGGCTGCCGGCGGCGGCTTCGATCGCGTCGTATCATCGATCGACTATGCACTGGTCGATAACGTCGAGCATCTAACGTTGGCCGGCACCGCAAGCGCTGGCACAGGCAACGCATTGCGCAACACCATCGAAGGCAACGACCTTGCCAACACACTCTTTGGTGGCAACGGAGACGACACACTGGCGGGCAATCTCGGCGATGATACGCTCATCGGCGGCGGTGGAGGCGATGCCTATGCCTACGAGTTGGGCGATGGCCGCGATACGATCATCGATGCGGCTGACGGCAGCACGGCCGACGACATTCTGCTGTTGCTCGGCACGATCGCGCCAAGTGATGTCTCACTGATCCGCAACCCATCGGCGATGAACGATTTGGTTTTGGCATTCGCCGACGGCGGCCGCGTCACGCTCAAGGATTATTACAGCGGCGATGGCTCGGGCGTTGAGTCGATCCAGTTCAACGGCGGTGAAGCGTGGACGGCCACCGAACTCGGCACGCGCGCGGCGGCGGCCATTGTGACGACGAACACAGCGCCGGTGGCCAGCGACGATAGCGTCCTCGTTTCGGTCCTGATTTCGGAATCCGGCGCAGCTGTGGTTCCGCTCGCAGCGCTGATCGACAACGACAGCGATGCCGATGGCGACGCGCTGTCCCTCATCGCGATTGAAAACGTCATTGGCGGTACGGCGCTGATCGATGGTGACGGCAATCTTCGCGTGATGCCTGACGTCCTCACTGTGCCATCAACCGTTGAGTTGACCTACACCATCAGCGATGGCCGTGGCGGCACGAGCCGCGCGACCCTTGAAGTGGCCGTGCGCCAAAACACGGCGCCGGTCATCACGTCGGCCGCCATCACGCCGGTGGTCGAAGACCGCTTAGCCACCGGCGCCATCATCGCCCGCGATGCCGATGGCGATGCGGTGACGTTTGCCGTCAAGGCAGGCGCTGGTCCCGCCAAAGGCAGCGTCGCGCTCGCGACCGATGGGCACTTCACCTACACACCCTTCGCCGATGCCAATGGCGACGATCGTTTCACCGTGACCGCCAGCGACGGCAAAAGCGCTGCGGTGGAACGAGACGTGAGCTTCACGATCGCCGCCGTCAACGACGCGCCAGTCGCGGCGGACGACGCTGGCTTCACGGCAACCGCCGGTCAGACGTTACGCCTTGAAGCGGGCACTCTGCTCGCCAACGACCGCGATATCGACGGCGACGTGATCCGCATTGCAGCGGTGCGCCCATCGACCGGTGGGACCATCTCGCAAGATGCCAATGGCGACGTGCTGTTCCGGGCTGACGGCGCATTCAACGGAACAGCAGAGTTTTTCTACGATGTGGCCGATGGTCAAGGCGGGTTCGATACCGCTTCGGTCGCGATATTTGTCGAACGTCCCGCGACTGCCAACGCGGCGCCGGTCGTAACATCGGCCAGCTTGCCGAGGGTTGACGAAGATCGATCGGCCAAAGGCCGAATCGTTGCGACGGATGCCGACGGCGATGCGCTGAGTTACGCTATCAAAGCTGGGTTTGCGCCGCTGCTCGGAGCCGTATCGGTTGAAGCGAACGGCCGGTTCACCTACCGCCCGACCGCAGACGCCAATGGGCCGGAGCGTTTTACCGTGGCAGTCAGCGACGGCAATGGCGGGACCGTCGATGTCCCGTTCGCGTTCAACATTCGACCGATCAACGATGCCCCGGTGGCGCACGATGATCGCCTTGCGCCGTTAGCAAGCGGTGCGACAACGCTGATCAGCGAACTGCAACTACTCTCCAACGATCGCGACGTCGACGGCGATCGTCTCGACATCGTTTCGGTGTCGCGCTGCGTCGGTGGTGCCGCACACCTCACCCGCGACGGCGATATCGTTTTCAAAGCCAAAGCGGGCTTCTCCGGTCAGGCGCAGTTCACGTACAAGATCGACGATGGGCACGGCGGCAGCGATACGGCGACGGTGAAATTCGAACTTCAGCGCGGGCACGGGCAAGGGTCTCCAGGACAGTCGAGTGGCCAGTGGACTGGGCAGTGGACTGGGCATCGACGCGAAACGGACCTGGACCACGGGCGCGACTATGAGCGTGACCATGCGTTTGGCAACGGCCGGGATCATCGCGGATCGATGTTCGATGCTTGGTCGCTCGGTGATGCGGCACGCGTGACCGACGACAGCAACGGCGCAATGTTCGTTGCGCGACACGTCCACGACTTCGACAACATTTGATTGATGCGCGACTTGCTCTTGGCGCGGCCGCCGCCGCGTGCTGAAACTGAATCATGCCAGTCTTACACCTAGCGTGTCGGTGTCTCGGCGGTTTCGCGGCCGTCGTCGCGCCCGTTATTGTGAGCGCCGTTCTAGCAACTTCGAACGCGCAATCGGGCGCCAGGATCGTATTACCGCCAAAGCCCTGCGAGCTGGAGCCGGGCGCATTTCGAACCGTTACGCGCGTCATCGACGGCGAAACGGTTGTCCTTGATGATGGCCGCGAGGTTCGCCTGATCGGTGCGATCGCGCCACGCGCGGCCGATGCGGGCGCTACAGCGCCGCAGGGCGCATGGCCGGCGGAGACGGCGGCGGTGGATTTCCTCTCCAAGCTCGTTCTCGGGCAACGCGTGCAGCTGGCGCACGGTCAGGGGCCGAAAACGGATCGCCACGGCCGGCTCCGTGCGCATCTGTTCATCGGCGACGCGGCATCGCGGCAGTGGGTGCAAGGCGAAATGCTGGCGGCGGGCTGGGCGCGCGCTTACGCCTTCGCCGACACCGCCGCCTGCGCCGCTGACCTGAAAACCTACGAGACCGTCGCTCGAACGGCGCGCGCCGGCATTTGGGCGATGCCATTATACCAGGAGTGGGACGCATCGCGCAGCGGTCAGCTCATGCAGCGGCGCAATCACTTCGCGATCGTGCGCGGCACGATACGCTCCGTCGCGCGGACGGCGTCGGGCGTTTATTTGAACTTCGGCGACGATTGGAAAAGCGATTTCACCGTGTCGATTGCCAAGGACGTAGCAAAGCGCGAGCCGGAGTTTGCAGCAACGCTCGATGCGCTCAAGGGTCGGACGGTGGAGGCGCGCGGATGGATTGAACGGCGGAACGGACCGATGATTGCGCTCACGCACTCAAGCCAGCTCGACCTGCTGGGATCGGCGACGGCGCCCGATCAACCCGCCGTTGTGCCGGATACCGAAGCTGTGGCGGCACCTGTCGAGCCGGGACCAGACCCGGACACAACGCTGCCCGGCGCAAAACAAAGCCGCCCGGATCCGCCTTTCGAGACAAATCCGGGCGGCTTAGATCTTTGACGACGCACCGCGCCGATTAAGCAGCTTCGACGACGGTTTCACCGTCGGCAGCCGCGCGACGGCTCTTGGCACTCTTCGACAAAACTTCGGTGATGCGCTGAACAGCGCCACGATCATCGAGCTTCTCGACGGCGGCAAGTTCGCGCGCCATCCGATCGAGCGCATCTTCGTAAAGCTGGCGTTCCGAATACGACTGTTCGGGCTGCGCTTCCGAGCGATACAAATCGCGCACCACTTCCGCGATCGAGATCAGGTCGCCCGAATTGATTTTGGCGACATACTCCTGGGCGCGGCGGCTCCACATCGTACGCTTGACCCTGGCGCGGCCTTTCAAGCAGTCCATCGCCCTTTTGACGAGCGCTTCATCGGCCAGCTTGCGCATGCCGACGCTTTCGAGCTTGCCGGTCGGCACCCGCAGCGTCAGCTTTTCCTTGTCGAACGTAATAACGAACAGTTCGAGCGACATGCCCGCAATTTCCTGCTCCTCGATCCCGACAATGCGGCCAACACCGTGTGCCGGATAGACGACGAATTCGTTGGCCTTGAAACCGTGACGCTGATTGACCGGCTTCTTCTGCACGGCGAGCAACTGGCGTGCAGCCGAGGTTTTTTCAGCGATCGCTTTCGGCGACAAGGCGGGCCCGACGCCCGGCGCAACCGGCTTGCCGGCGACGGGTGCGGTCAACTTCTGGCCAGCCGGTTTATGCGACGCCGCCGGAACGGCACGTTGCGGAGCGGCGACGGCCGCACCCTTCGACAGGAGCGCAGCATTCATCGGCTTCTTAAAGCCGCCAACGAGCGGTGCAGGTTTCGCGACGTGAGCGGCGGCCGTCGCCGCGTGCGGCGCCTTCACAGGCGCGGCTTTCACAGGCGCGACCTTCGATGGCGCGGCTTTCAATGGCAAAGACTTGACGGCGGCGACGGGTTTGGCAGCGACGGCCGGTTTTTTCGCTGCGGACGTGTGGACTGGGGCTGAAGCTGATTTCGACTTCAACGCAATAGGCTTGGCAGTGACGTCAACTTTGGCTTTGACAGCCACCTTCGAGGTCTTTACTGCGGCAGAGACAACCTTGGCGGCCGGAGCCTTGCGCGCCGCGACTTTCGCAGCAGGCTTGGAACCAGTCGGCGCTTTTTTCTTCTGAGCCATTGCGTTTTCTCACTCTCGTATACAAGGCCCGCCAAACCTCGGCCGAAACCGGAGGACTTTTTGGGCCACCGCCCAGACCTGGGGGCCTGAACTAGGGGATCGCGCTCCATATCGGGAGCCTGCTAAGTAACGAGCGGCGCCGAAAGCGTCACACGTCAAACACGCACCAAGACATTGCCTCTCTCGCGAAAGACATCCCCTGTGCGTTTGGTTTTGGCCTAACTGTTCAAATCCTGACCGGCTCTGAGCTGGCCCAGCGACGCCCCACGTCGTCTTTCAGGATTACACCCAATCAAATTGGGAGGTCCTGCTTCGTTCGCGGCCGTTTCGGATTTGTACTGACGTCTTGCCATCACGTGTGGATAATAACACACTTTGGCTGTGAATTGAAGTGAAAGCGGCTGAGACACTATGGTGGGGATTAATAAACTTCGTTCATTAGCGCCCTGCAAAATTCTCCTAGCCAACAAACCTCGGTCCTAACACGCTGGAAAATATAGATATAAGAACTAGTCGCCGACACCGGGTGCATCGGAAAAGTACTTTTCAAATTTACCAGTTTCGTCTTTGTGCGCATCGGCGTCAGCCGGCGAGGGCTTCTTGACGGTGATGTTCGGCCACGTCTCGGCATACTTACGGTTGAGCTCAAGCCACTTTTCAATGTTTGGTTCGGTATCCGGCTGAATGGCTTCGACCGGGCACTCCGCTTCGCAGACACCGCAGTCGATGCATTCATCGGGATGGATGACAAGCATGTTGTCGCCCTCGTAGAAGCAATCGACGGGGCAGACCTCAACGCAATCGGTGTATTTGCACTTGATGCACTTTTCATTGACGATGTAGGTCATTCGAACTTCCGGTCTTGTGTTTGCAACGTGTCGCACGACAGCAGGCTCCACGCAGCCGTGAGCGCGGCAAGTGGTCTAACGCATAGCCCGCTGAGGGTGGTCAACGGAATAAATCTAACACACGCTCTGGCGACCCTGTCATCGAGATCAATCAAAGCGAAATTTCAGCCGCTCGGTTTGCCGTCGTTCGCGCTTGGTCGGCCGGCCTGCGCCGGCCTCCCGAACGCCATGCGACAGCGCCTCGCCGCCGACGTTCATAGCGCCATCGCCAGTTTTCGCGCGATCTGTGATCGGAACTGGCTGAGGTGTCAATTCCTCAAACAACACCGCCGCTTCGGTCGCAGGGCCACGCCGTATCCCAAGTCCGACGACGCGAACGATGCGGATGCGTGGACCGAGCGACAGCGTCACCACATCGCCTGGCTTGCAGGTCTGGCTGACTTTCCCGATTCGATTTCGGTTCAGCCGCACTTTACCGCGATCGATGAGAGCCTGAGCCAACGTGCGGGATTTGGCGAAGCGGGCGTACCACAACCATTGATCGAGCCGCTGGCTCGCCGCCCCGTCAATGTGATCGTCCGTCTTGCTGGCCATGGCGATGTGCTGTGTCGCTTGCCTCTGCTAGGGTCTGTCCGCTTTGATTGCACTCATGACCAGAGCCTAGCTTTCTGCTCTATCGTGCTTCTTATCGGA
>FSSH01008489.1_pt3 | contig 19224 bp, 18 predicted proteins | sample 1166101 | NCBI WGS metagenome assembly FSSH01 (sample SAMEA32972668, study PRJEB13176) | freshwater metagenome | biome: Drinking water system; feature: Biomass in drinking water that filtered by 0.45 um membrane; material: drinking water | place: USA | collected 2012-12-20 | depth 0 m | reverse complement strand
CGAGATGGATGGCTTCAACGACAACGAAGGCATCATCTTCATGGCTGCCACGAACCGTCCCGACATCCTCGACCCGGCGCTCACCCGCCCCGGTCGTTTCGGTCTGCACATCCTCGTGGATGCGCCGGACAAGCACGGTCGTATCGGCATCCTCAAGGTGCACAGCCGCAACAAGAAGCTGGCTGAAGGCATCGAACTGGATGTGATCGCGGCCAACACCCCCGGCTTCAGCGGCGCCCAGCTGGCTGAGCTCATGAACGAATCGGCTCGTGTTGCCAACCGTCGTATCGATCGCGAGATCGAGAAGCTGGTTGCCGGCGGCATGAGCAAGAGCGAAGCGGCGGCCAAGGTGCCCGAAAAGATCACCATGGAAGACCTGGATGAAGCGGCTGACCGCGTTCAGATGGGTCCGGCCAAGGAAGGTCGCGCCAAGCGCATGTCGCGTCTCGACATGCTCAACACCGCCGTGCACGAACTCGGACACGCCTGGGTCTCCCAGGATGCCTTCGAGCGCGAAATGGGCGGCGACCCGGTCACCAAGATCACCATCGTTCCCCGCGCTCGTGCGCTGGGCTACACCATGGCCATGCCTTCGAGCGATCGCTACGGCATGACCGATTCCATGCTCAAGGCTCGGATCCGTATGGCTCTGGGCGGTCGTGTGGCGCAGGAAGTCTTCCTGAACACGGTGGACACCGGCGCTTCCAACGACTTCAAGCAGGTCTGGAACATCGCCACCAAGATGGTCACCGAACTGGGCATGTCCAAGCTCGGCCCGATCTGCATCGGCGACGGCGGCGGCAATCCCTTCCTCGGTCGTCAGTTGGCCAACAACCACCAGGTCGGTCCGGCTCTGTCCGACAAGATCGACGAAGAAGTTCGTCGCATCATCGATGAGTGCTACCACGAAGTGGTGGCCATGCTCAAGCGTGATGCCGAGTGCTTCATGAAGGTGGTGGACGTTCTCATGGAGAAGGAAACCATCCTCGGACCGGAGTTCGTCAAGCTCCGCAACGAGACCGTCTGCGCTGTGCCGCTCAAGACGCTGCCCGCTTCCGTGGCGGCTGTCGTTGAGGCGCCGGCGCCGACCGTTGTCACTGCCGACGCTGCCGCCGCAGCGACGGACACGGGTGCCGCTGCGGCTCCCGACTCCGGGCAGGGCAAGTAACGCGTCAGTTCCCTGAGACGGGCGTGGCGAGAAATTGCCGCGCCCGTCTTTCAATCGAAACATCTAACCAAGTAGGTCGGGCTGAAGAGTTCGACCTGCGGAGGATTTACTATGTTCAGACTCTTCACATTTCCTCTGCTCCTGGCCGCCTTCGGACTTTCCGGCGGCGCTGCTTATGTCCAGGATATGTTCGCCGGGATGGGTAGCTTGCCTTCCATCATCGGCATGATTCTCGGGCTCTGCCTGCTCATCACCATTCACGAGCTGGGTCACTGGCTGGTGGCGCGTCTTTGCGGCATGCAGACGCCGGTTTTCTCGATCGGTTTCGGCAAGCGCGAATGGTCGCTGGTGCTGGGCAAGTTCTGGGAGACGGAGTTCCGTATCGCTCCCATCCTCGCCGGTGGTTACGTCTCCATCCCCGAGCTGCTCGACGAGACCAGCTTGAATGAGGCGGCCAAGGACGGCGAGCTGCCCAAGAACCTGCGCGTCTTTCCGGTCTGGCAGCGCATTGCCGTTGCCGCTGCCGGTGTGACGTTCAACATGATTTCCGCGGTACTGATGGTCTTCGTGCTGTTCACCTTCTGGGGGCAGCCGGACTACAAGGTGAACTCCACCTACATCCGCGACCTTTCCACCCAGGTTACGGTGGCTCGGGATGCCGGTTTGCAGCCCAAGGACCAGTTCGTTTCGGTGGACGGCCGCCAGGTTGTCTCGCCGGACGATCTCTCGGCTGCTCTCAAGGCCAACAAGGAGAAGCCCGTTCAGGTCGTGGTGAAGCGCGGTAGCGGCGACGTTACCGTCACCGTCACCCCCACCAAGGACGGCACCATTGGTATCGTGCTTGGTGCCAATGCCGAGCGCATCTACAAGGAGATGAGTGTCGGTGATGCCGCCGTCAATTCCGTCAAGGTGACCGGCAAGGTGCTCGACATGACCTTCAAGGGCTTCGGCATGATGCTTGGTCTGGTGGAAAAGCCGGCCAATATCTCCGACGCCGACATGGAAGTGCGCGGCATCGTCGGCATTGTGCAGATGGGTGCCGGTGCTCTCGGTACCGGTGCTTTTGACTTCATCTGGTTCTTGATGGTCATTTCCGTCAACCTGGCGGTCATGAACATCTTGCCCATTCCGGTGCTGGACGGCGGACACATTGTCTTCTTCCTGATCGAGGGTGTGACCGGCAAGCCTGTCAATCCACGCACCAAGGCGCTGCTTTCCAACATCTTCGTGATGTTGCTGCTGGCCCTCTTCGCGCTCGGGCTCTTCAATGACCTGAAGCACATCGTGGGCGGCTGAGACCTGAGCTTCAAGGTGCCAACACCCAACCCCAACTAGAGGAGAACCACATATTGATGCTCCTGCTAATCAGCCTGGCACTGGCTGCGCTGGCGTTTTCGTGCGGCGCATACGTAGGCAAGGGTAAAGCCCTTGGCGGCATGCAGGTAGTGATACTCTGGAGCTGGGTGGTCCTTCTGACCCCCAGCACGGCGTATCTCTATTGGGTGGGCGGACCGGCGGTCATTCTGGCTGTCTTTCTGCTTTTCTGTCTTGCCGAAATCCTGGCGCTCCTTCTCTTTTGCTCGCGGGACAATTCTCCGAGCAAAGGTGAAAAGGAACTGCTGGAGCGTCTGCAAAAGCGCGACTAGCGCCGGCGCGGACGTGAAAACATAACAAAACAAGCGTTTTGGGCAGGGTGTGTTGTTCAAGTTCCTTTTGGGAGCTTGTTTGAACGCACCCTGCTTTTTTTTGAAGTCAAAGAATAGACCGGTCGACTATTCTGTTGCAAAAGAAAAAGCCGGCTGCCCTTGGGTGCGTGATAGGTGTAGCTATGCTGCACAGGCACTGAATCCCCTCGGTTGGAGGTGGTCCTTCTGGGATAAACTAAGCTAAGTAAACTAAGGGCGAAAATGACAATGGAAAAAGTCAATATTCACCAGGCCAAAACACAACTTTCTCGTTTGAGCGAGCAAGTATTGCGTGGCGAACCGTTCATCATTGTCAGAGCTGGAAAGCCGCTGGTGAAAGTAACTCGCATTGATGCGCCCGCTGCCGGGCTGCTGCCGCTCCGGAACGACTAGCGCCGGCAACTCGTTCCATGTTGGAGGATCCATCGACGGAATTGTTGTTCAGCGCCGCCAGTCTCTTTGAAGTGGCAAGCAAACAAGGCCTCGGTCGAGCCGACTTCCAGGCTGATGCCAGACTCTTGCGTCGGGGGCTGATAGACAACGGTTATCTTGAGCTGGCAAATTCTGGTGCTCATGCTGTATTTACTTCGAGCCTGCCGCCGATTCATAAAGATCCCTTTGATCGCATCCTCGTGGCTCAGGCTACTGTTGAAGGTATTGTTCTTTTGACTACCGACGAGATTGTGGCACGTTATCCGGGTCCGGTCAGGAAAGTGGAGTAACAGTAATTTGCTGGCTCTTTTTTACTGCGCTGGTGTTCCTTCCTTTGCTTTTGCAGCGAAGTAAGAGACCGGTCTATTATCGCAGTTAAAAAAAACAGCTTTCTTGAGCCTTTAAGTGAGATGCTGCCTGCGCCGAACTCCGTTCAGCCCACAGGCAAGGTAATGCAACAGTGCCATCCCGGCACTGTGATGTAGCCAACTTCCATCCGCGCTAGAGACGGATGGTTAGGATTGAATCAAGCCTTCTTGTTGTGGGCGCCTCTGGAAGAGATAGACTGAAGTTCTCTTGCCGCGAAAATTCGGTGTCCTTACCTTGCGAATTAAGACCCAGGAGGCGCGCAGCATTTGATGAAATTTCCGGCTGCCTGTTATACCACCTTCCGGCTGACCGATGTAAATCAAGCGGTCACCCTTGAAGTGAGCGAGGGCTCTATTGGACATGGAACGCACTGCATAAGGGGTATTAGCATTCGAATCGTGGGGCGGCCAGCAAAGCATCAGAGCTCGTTCGGGATGGCGAACAACGGCTCGGGCACCTCCGGCTAAGACCGTCGTAAAGCTCTTCACCGGTTCGCTGGTCTTTTCGTTTCGGTGATATCGGTTGGTGCCAAGCTCCACCGGGTTAGAATCGTAAGCGATGACATCGGCGCCGCTCTCTTTCAAAAGGCTTGCCCAGTAACCGGTGCCGGCACCGATTTCGACAATCCCGAGGGGACTGAAGTCCCTGATTTCCCGGATAGTTCTTTCCGTCGGTACCGCCCAGGAAAAGCGGTGAGCGAGGCTCCACTGCAAATCCCAATCATCATGGGCATCCGGCTGCTTTAACGCCTCTCTGAAAAGGGTCAGGTAGGGATTGNNGCATACTTTCTTCCGGGGTTGATTGGAAAAGATTTCCAGTTGTTCGCCGTGCAGTTCCGCATAAGCCTGGAGACCAGTCATGGTTCTTACCACCAGCAGCAGCGCTGCTAAAGTCGGAGGTAACTCCGGCATATTTTCAATTTCAGGCTTGGTGTCGGTCATATGATTTACCTCACTTGATGAAACAGGCGTTCCTATTTGAGCGACATTGAGAAGCTGTAATAGGGGACTTCGTGATATGTGCGGTTATCGCCTGCGGCTGCACTGCCCATCGACCAGGAGTCTGATCGAGAAGGCGCGTGCAACCACGGTTTGTTTTACGAAGCAGCGATTGCTTTTGAGTCCGTCTGTCCCTCCTGCCATTTGCGACAGAAAGCCAGCATCTGGTCCCGACGCAGATAGGCGAACACCACCAGGGCAATGGTGGCTATGGACCAGAGTGCCATGAAGAGGCTGAAGAGGTCGCCTGTGGCAGAAAATAGAATAAGAAAGAAGCCTCCCGTGATGGTTTCTTTGAATGCCACTACCCCCAGAGCTTTGTCGCTCAAGATCAGTGATATGAGCAAGAAAGCCAGGTGACGAAGCTTCTGGTTAATGCGTTCTTTCAGTAGGGCTAGGTAGTACATGGAGTTGACCCCTTACTAAGCAATTAGTGTTTAGGCGGTTTGATCCTGTTAAGCCAGCTTCCAGCCGGTTTGAGCGGGGCGGAAGTGGTTGACGGTGATGATGTCGCCTGCCCGTGGTGCGGCCATAATGTCTTCCTGATAGCGGAAGCCGAAAAGCAGGGAGTAAGGGAGCACTCTCCATCGCACCTCGTAGACAGACATGCCGCCATTCCACTGGTTTCGCTCGTAGTGGAAGCGCAGAACCGAGTAGGTGGCAGCAGCCAGAAGAAGCGGCAGGAAGACCTGTGGGAAAATGAAGAGGCAGAGTATGAGAGCGGCAAGCTGACTATGAGAGAAAAGAACGAAGCCGTTCAGATTGAGGCTGGTTTGGGTCAGGGTCTTGGTCATTTGATTTCTCCGCAGTTGATAAATAGGGGCTTGGTGGGGCTGCTTCAGCCGGCGGCGGCCAAGACAATGTCGGCGATGTTGCTGATGGCGTTTGCCGGTGTTCCGGGGGCGTTTGCCGAAAACTTGTACATGGGATTGACGGAGCCGTAACTCAGCACTGGTGTGTAGCTGAAGGAAGTGCCGTGGAAGATGCTCTCAGGGTCTCTCATGTGCAGGTTCGGACAGACCGTGAGCAGCTGATTGAAGCATTCTCCGAAAGTTTTTAGAGCTTCCAGGGTCCAGTGGCTTCCCAGGTCTACTTCCTTGCTGTTGCTAAGAAAGTTTGCCACCGGCAGATAGAGTTCGCACAACTTCGCTATTTCTTGAAGCATGTTGGTAAGGAAGTGGCTGCGCTCGGTTTGACGGTAAACGGGAATGGTCAAATCGACCATTTCGGACCGGCTTCTCGCTTTGCTGAAGTCAGTCGTGCTCTCCAGTCTGGACTCTGCGCACAAGATGACAAACTGGTGGAAAGGCTTGACTGCTGCCAGTCTCTCAGGCAGAGGTTGCTTTTCTCCGATTTGCTCTATTAGCCGTAACCGGTTCAGGTGATAACCGAAATTCGCTGCTTGCGCAATGATTTCCGGCGCCGCAGAGAGAATATTCCGGGTGCTTGGATGAAGTACCGCTGAGCCGAAATAGCCGCGACCGTCCACGTCGTCGCCCATCAAAGCCACCTCGCCGAACCTGGTCAGATGCGTGGCCAGGGCTGAGGCGATTAGGGAGCGACCGGAACCCCCCTGAGCCGAGGTTACGAGAATTACAAAGGGTTTCTTGTTGGAAGCAGCAGATTGCACAATATAACCTCTTGGTTTGGGGAGTCGAAGACAGCTGTCGGCAAAGGCACTTTTGCAAGCAAAGTTGACCCGACCATCGAGAAGATGGAAAGGTTTTCCTTGTTCGGGCTGATGCGATTTGCTTTGGCTGAGAGGACCCTGTGAAAAAAGAAATGGTTTGGTTTGCTACTTCAATATGAGTAATATCTCTGAAGCGCGACAATACTTCCCGGGGGCTTAAGGGTCCATTTAATTAAGAACAGGTCGGTTCAGATCCGGTTTTTATCTGTTTCTTGATTTAAGCTGTTGGCGGCGGCTCAGCAATTTGCCTCCGGGCGGCCTGTTTATAGCCTCGATTCGGACACAGTGGTTTAATGCACCGGCTCTTCCGTCGGCGCTGAACCATGGTTGTCAGAACCGGGTTGATTAACCTTGCCGTTGTCTGCCGTTGGGCCCATAAACTGAGTTGACGGCAATATAATAGGGTGTTCCTATCCCCGGCTCGGTGCTTGGGACAGGACTGGCAGGCTCAGGCAGGTCGAGCGGCAGTGCCGATGCGACGACACTTTCACAACACTCCCAAGAGGTTCCCATGTCCAGGCTAGCGCTTGTAAGAGATCCCCGCTTTCAGATGCATCAAACTCCCGATGCCCATCCCGAGACACCCCATCGCCTGGTGGCCATAGACAATGTCATCAGTCGTTTCAGCCTCGAGCATGGTTTGACGGAATTGCCGCCACGTGCTGCGGAGACCGAGCAGATTGCCGCCGTGCACAAGTCCTCTTACATCGAGGAATTGCATGAAAACGCCCTCAAGTTGAGTGGTGAAGAACTGATCAAGCTGGATGGAGATACTTTCATGGGGGCTGCCAGCTATGACACGGCTTTGCTGGCTTGCGGCGCCGGGCTGGTAGCCATCGATGCGGTCAAGGGCGGTGAAGTGCAGTCGGCTTTCGTGGCGGTGCGGCCCCCGGGACACCATGCCCTTGTGGATAAGCCCATGGGTTTTTGCTTGTTCAACAATGTGGCCGTGGCTGCTCGCTATGCCCAGAGCAGCGGCTATCGGAAGATTTTCATTATTGACTGGGATGTTCATCATGGGAATGGCACCCAGTGGGCCTTCTATGATGACCCCAGTGTGTTTTTTACTTCCTTCCAGCAATACCCTTTCTGGCCTTACGATTCCGGCTGGTACACGGAAGACGGGCAGGGCGAAGGACGCGGCTACAATATGAATATTCCCTTGCCGAGGGGCACCGGAGACAGGGGCTATCTGAAAGCCTTTGATCGTCTTGTAAAGCCCCTGTGCGAGGACTTTGCGCCTGATCTGATTATGGTTTCGGCCGGTTACGATGCGCACCAGGATGATCCGCTTGGACAGCAGCGTATTTCCACTGCCGGTTATGCCATGCTCAGCCAGCGTGTAGCCGATCTGGGGCAAGCTCTGGGTGTGCCCTGTGTGGTCTTTCTGGAAGGCGGTTACAACGTCAAGTCGCTATCGGAATCGGCCGTTGCCACCATGCGAGTCTTGAACGCACGCAACGACTCGGAATTGGGTGAGGTGCATGCTTCTTATCTGATGCCTTATGCGGCAGCTTTCAGCACCCACATAACCGGTGACAGCAGTGAGCATCAGGTGGACGAGAGAATAGGCGAAGTTCGCCGTCATTTTGCCAAGTACTGGCGCGTCTTGCGCTAGGGCTTAATGGCGACTTTCCATTAGCAAATAACGCAGTGATTTTCGCGGTAGTCAGGAGCTAGCGCGAGTTTTGCCGAACGAAAAGAAGCAGGGAGGCGGGAAGGGCTTCGTTGTCCCCTGGGGATGTCAAGGATTCGGCTCTCCATCGCCATTTTGAAAGGCTTTTGCACACTGTTTCTCGGGGTCGGGGGAAACTCGTCTGCAGGCTTGTCATGAGAAGGTCGGCGCAGGCTATGAATTTAATACCAGATAGAGGCCTTGAGTAAGAGCGCGCCTGCCTGTAACTTGAGTTACCACTTTTCCCACTATCTTCTTGAATCCAAACAAAAGAGCTTTTCTTTAAATCACCACCCCCTCCGACTCCTTCCCAGTAACCCGTTTGGTTGCTGTATTGAGAGCTGAGTCTAGTGATGTTGTTAAGCCAGGGTCGCATCGCGGTCTTCGTCATGCTGTTGGAAGTGTCCGACTGACTTTTCCTGGTAATTCCACCGGGAAAGTTGACCTGCCTTGGATTCCGGATGGAATTTGGAGCTCCTCTTTATGAGTACGAACAATCAAATAAATCTCTGTATACCGAGCACCGGTCTGGGCGCTGAGAGCGATTGGCGAAGGCTTTACGAAGCTGCCTTCCCCGTCGATGAGCGCATGCCGGTTTCTGAAATCTCCTCGCTGCTTTCCACCACGGGCATGCTCTTGCATCGCACCACGGACAAAGACGGCGCGCTCCTCTGTTTCTCGCTTGTTACTCCCATGAGTAACTTTTCTCTGCTGGCATACATTGCTACCGACCAGACCCGTAGATCCGGCGGTGTTGGTACTAAGCACATGCAGGCACTGCTCGTCAGTCTGAGGGAGAAATTCCCCCAGCATCTGGGCCTCTTTCTTGAGATCGAATCCACCAAGGAGAAGGGTCTCAGTGCGGAGGAAGAGAAGAACCGTCAGCGTCGGCTGCAGTTCTATCTCAAACTTGGTGCCAAACGTCTGATTGACCGCGATTATCTCCTGCCCAGCTATGTGCCGGGCACCAAGGCTCGCTACGGTGAACTGCTCTGGTTTGAGTACGAGCGCAAGCTTGAGGAAAACCAGCACAAAGACATTGGTCCGGTTATCTGTGAAATCTACAGGCGGGGCTATGGAGTTTCGCATCTGGATGAACAGTTCACCAGGGTCATGTCGCAGTTTCCTTCCGTGGATGGAGCTACCTGTCTGGACCGTGATGCACTTAAGCGGGCAGAGGCAGAGTCTGAAGAGGGAACCGGTTTCTGGAAATGGCTGAAGGCCTTTCTGAAACGCATCTTCGCAGGCAAATGGCGTAGTTCCGGAAAGACACCCAAGTGATCTGTCCGGACTGTCGCCAGGCTGATAAGCGGCATGCGTTGGCTGTCGACTTTCGGCGCGTTTCTTCTGGAGGGGGAGTTTTAGATTCTGATACTTGCCCTGGTGGCAAGCGTCCTGATCTATTGCTCTCCCTTTTTGCCTGAGTGTACTAGGCGAGATAGTGGACTGTAGAAGCTGGAATCCGGCGCTGCTGCTGTTCTCGGTCGGTAGTGACGATTTTGATCTGTGTTCACCATTGTCGGTTTTGTCGAGAATGCCCTTTCACATTTCTTGCTATCATGGAGCGGTTGTTTAGAGGTGGCAGCTATTAATCCGGTTTTCCGTCTCATGCGTTTGGGTTGGCATTTTGCCGGGCCGAGGCGACCACTGATTGTGCTCTACCTGGTGCTCTTTTTGCTGGCTCAAATTGTAGCCCTGGCGGAGCCTTATGTGATTGGTCGCTTGCTCAACTGCCTGCAAACGGCTACGGCGCCCGGAGCTTTGCCGCAAATAAAGGAACAGGTGCTTTTCTATCTCGGTGTATTTGCCGCCACCCAGCTTGGTTTCTGGCTCTTCCACGGGCCCGGCCGGTTAATTGAACGATATGCTGCCTTTCATATTCGCGCCGACTACAAAATGCATCTTTTTGAGGTCTTGCTGGCGCACCCCTTGCAGTGGCACCGTGATCACCATTCCGGTGACAACATAGACAAGGTCAATAAGGCATCAACTGCGCTCTGGCGCTTCTTTGACGAATCTTTTGACTTGCTCTATATGATTTTTCGTCTCTGCGGAGCTGTACTTGTGCTGCTCTTCTTCTTGCCCTGGGTCGGTGCCGCCGCCCTTCTAGCCACCTCTTTGTCGGCGGCCATTATCGTTTATTTCGACCGGCGTCTGGCCCGTGTTTACATGGAGCAGAACCTGATTGAGAACCGTGCCGCTGCTGCATTGTTTGACTATCTTTCCAATGTTGTAACTGTGCTTACTCTGCGCCTTGAGAAGCGGCTCAGTCTTGCCTTGCGAGAAAAACTTATGGCGGCTCTGCCGGTCTTCCAGCGGGGGAGTTGGTTGAACGAATGGAAGTGGTGCCTGACTACAATTCTCATTACACTCATGATCGTGTGTTGCATGGCCGGCTATGTCTGGCAAGCTCTGGTTGGCGGTGCGCTGCTGATGGCCGGCACCTTCTTCACGCTTTTTGAGTATTTGCGGCGTATCGGCGATTCCTTCTACAGTTTTGCTCTTACTTACGGCACGGTTGTGCAGAATGCCGCCGATGTGGAAAGCGCCAATGCCATACTGCTGGAAGCTCGGTCGCAGGAGGCGCTGCCGCTTCCGGTTCTCTCCCCGGCTTTGCCGGAAAACTGGCGACGCATCGTGGTTGAGAATCTCAGTTTCAACTACGAAGATGATGAGCACAGAGAACATCATCTTTATGACGTGAGCATTGTGCTGGAGCGAGGTAAAAGCGTTGCCCTTGTGGGCCCTTCGGGTAGCGGCAAAACTACCTTGCTCAGTCTTTTGCGAGGCATTTACTTTACCGAGGCTTCCGTTTCTTGCGACGGCGTTCAATTGCCTTATGGCTTGAAGCATCTGGCAGCCTGCACCACCCTTATGCCGCAAGATCCTGAAATTTTCAACGATACGGTGGAGAACAATATCGGTTTTGCTACCACTGGTGGTGAGTCGGATTTGAAGCGCGCCCTGCTGCTCGCGCGTTTTGAATCTGTGGTGGAAAGGCTCAGTCAGGGGCTCAAGACCAATGTGCAGGAAAGAGGTGTCAATCTAAGCAGCGGTGAGAAGCAGCGGTTGGCCCTGGCCAGGGGCCTTTTCTTCGCCCAGGATAGCGACATTGTTCTAGCCGATGAGCCCACCAGTTCGGTGGACGCCGATAATGAGCGCTTGATTTATCAAGGCATCATAGAGGAATGTCGGGATAAGTGTTTTATTTCATCCGTGCATAAGCTAAATCTGCTAGAGCTATTCGACTATATCTATTTCTTCGGTGATGGACGCATCGTGGAGCAGGGCAGCCTCTCCGAGCTACTCCTTGCCGACGGGGAATTTTCTCGGGTTTACCGAGAAAATTACGGCTAGCTGCTGGGAAAGAGCACTACGGTGCTGCCTGTACGCTTGGCCTGTTCGAGGGCTTCCTGAGCGGCTGCAATTAGAATGCCGGGGTGTTCGCAGGTGTCGGGAACACTGGCCACGCCAAAGCAAATGCAGATATTACTACGGTCCAGACCTGGTGCCAGAGGGCTTGAGAGCAGTGCTTCCTCGATGCGGGCACAAAGTTGCATGGCTTCGTTGCAGCCGGTATGGGGGAGAACCAGGCACAGTTTAGGGTCTTTGTAGTGACAGAGGCTGTCGAGCACCCGTCCGACGCCCTGAATACGATTGGCGCTTTCGTGCAAAAGGCGCACGGGCGGTAAGCTTAATGTGCCGTCGTTGAGTTTGAGGGCTAGTTCAAAAAGTACAAATGCAAATGGGGTCTGGTAACGCTGGTAGCGGTTGAATTCTTGAATAAGCAGATGGTAAGCGTAGGCTTCCGAGAATAACCCGGTTTCCTGGCGGCGCATCTGCCACTGCAGGGCCTCCAGAAGAGTGCGGTCCAGCTCCACCGGTGCGGGAAGATCAGGTCTGGCCGAGCGCACCGGTAGTTCCGGTCGGGGTGGGGGAGTCGGTTCCTCCAGTGCCGGCGCCTGCTTGGAGGTGTCTACATAGGTCTGGAGAGCGCGATTGGGATCGCCTTCGGCCGAAATCAAACTCTGAATCAAAAAGGTGTCCATGCTGTCGTGGCTCCAGAGCACCGCCGCATCCAGAGATTCACCGGCATGCAAGGTCCAACTGGGCCCGTCTTCGGAACCATCAGCCGTGCTCACTCGCAGTACGAATGTGGTAGGAGATGTGGCGGCTTTCCATGGCAATTCGATGATTGCTCTTGGATGTTTACCGGCCTGGGCCATGGCAAAATCGAGGTCTTGAATGCTGGGAATGGATGATAATTTAGTAAGTCGGACGTTGGCACCAGCAGTTGTCTTGAACGAGTCGTTTAGTGGCATAGACGAGTATTGTTTTGGCTGAGTCAGGGTAGTACTGATGCTTTATTACCCAGAGAGCCCCTCAAATACACCAAAAAATCGGCTCGATTGTGAGCTTTAACCTTTGCTTGGGTGACCTCAACGTTTTTGTTGATCGGCAGCCTTTATCATGGCGGCAAATGCGCGCGGATGTCATGGGGTGGCGATCTGAGTATCATTCACACTGTGGCCTAGCTAGCGTATTGATTGATTTCGCTTGGCAACGCCCCTGGGTGGCGCAGTGCTGCCACTGTGACAGCTAATTTATTAGCCTGTAAAGAGATCTGATTGAGATCTCATGACAGAGTTATTTAGGCTGCTCCTGTACTTTTTCTTTCCAACCGAGTTTCTTAACTTAGATCTCTTAAGCCTTTTCCCCGCGCCCGTGCCCCCCGTATTCTTCGAACAAAATGTTCGAGGCGGCAGGCCGGTGATGAGTGTGGCTCGGAGCCTTTGCTCTCTACCGCCTCTTGTCTGGGAGCCCGGCTAAAGATCCAAGTTCCTGCCCTGAGGGCGGGTTTAACTATCAGGAGTTTCACATGTTATTTGCATCTCCGGAGTGGCTCTGGGCCGCTCTGCTATTGCCTGTGTTCTGGTTTGTACTGCGCCGCCGGGGCAAAATCGGATCCACCCATGTCGGTCCCCTCGGCAAGCGTCCGGGCAGCCGGATTCTCATCTACCTGCCGGGGGTCATGCTGTCGCTGGGCTTTCTCGCTCTTGTCGTGGCCATGGCTCGCCCGCAGGAAGTTTTCTACGACAGCGACGTGACTGTCAAGGCGCGGGACATCATCATCGCCGTGGACAAGTCCGGCTCCATGTCTAGCCCCATTTCCGGTCCCCTGCCCCGTTCCACGGTGGGCATCACCGACCTCGATCGCGAATGGCCGGGCAAGCCTCCCAAGCCGAACACTCCAGTCGAGACCTTTCGTGGCCAGGAGTCGCACTCCCGGCTGGAAGTGGCTCAGTCTGCGGTGCTCGACTTCGTGCGAAACCGCTACGCGGCCAAGGCCGGTGACCGCATCGGCATCATGGTCTTCGACGACACGCCTGTGTGGTCATGGCCTTTGACCCATGACCTGAAAATGATTTACCGCAAGGTGCGCTTTGTCGATGAAGGCACCGGTGGTGGTACCAATTTCGGTAACTATCCGCCCGGACCAATAGACATGGCTGCCGAGCACTTCGATGAACTGGGCAAGGCCAAGAGCCGGGTGATCATCATGGTTACCGACGGCGAGAATGACCTGACTCCCCAGGCCAAGTCGCGCCTGGCCGAAATCATCGCCAAATGGAATGTCCGCTTCTACGTCATCGGTGTGGGTGAGACCATGTCCCGTGGCTATCCGGACATTATGCGGCTGGCTGAAAGTGTCGGCGGGCATGTTTTCGGAGCGGAAACGTCCGAAGACATGCAAAAGATTTTTCTGGCTATCGATCAGTTGGAGCGTTCCGACATCAGCACCTATGGTGCTCAGAAGCGTAAGGAGCTGTACATGCCCTTCGCTCTGGCGGCGCTGCTGCTCCTGACTCTGGCTTCACTGGTGCAAGCGCTCATTCACAACGAGTGAGCCTTCAAAGTTTGTTTTTCAAGTCCACGAATGTGGACGCTAAATTGGAGATTTCTATGACGGCGCTATCTCGTACCATTACCCGACACCGAGTCGGGTTGGCGCTTACAACTGTGTTTCTGGCTCTGGTCCTGTTTGGATACGGAGCCTGGAGACTGCTAAGCTACAGTCTGCCCATGTATCAGGAAGATTTTCCTGCAGCGGCGGAGTATAAGAACGGCAATGTGGCTCTGGCTCTCTACGATGCCGGACTACAAGCTTACAAGGACGGCGACTTTGATGGAGCGCAGGAACTTCTCACCAAGGCCTATTCGGCCATGACCGAGGAGAAGCAGTCGCTCGCGCAGGCTGCCCTGGGTGTCGACCACAAGCTGGCGGCTCAGGTGCAGTTCCTTCTGGCGGTGACGCTGGAGAAGAAGAAGCAAAAATTTATGGCCATCGAGGCCTATAAACAGTCCCTGCGTCACGACCCCAGCCATATGGAGGCCAAGTACAACCTGGAGCGTTTGCTCATGGCCAGAGGTGGTCAGGGCGAAGGCGACGGTGATGGCCAGGGCAATGGTCAGGGCAAACCAGGCGACAAGACCGGTAACGGCAGTTCCCAGGAAGGCAGGAAGGGGATTTAACTATGTTTGATTTCATCACTGCCTCCGAGGCAATGCTGCATTTTCGCGACCCGCAATTCCTGTGGGCGCTCCTTGTTGTGCCGCCCTTACTTCTGGGCGGACTCTGGCTGGCTCTGACCCGCCGTCGCCATCTGGTTGATTCCTATGGCGACCGCAAGCTGATCGAGCGCTTCGTGGAGCCTATCTCCCGCACGCGCCTCGTTCTCAAAACTGCCAGCTTATTCCTCTGTCTGAGTCTGCTCATCCTGGCCCTGGCCAGACCGACGCGGGATTCGGGCAAGATCGAGTTTCCTGTCGGTTCCATCAATGTCATGGCTATCGTGGACGTGAGCCGCTCCATGGCCGTGCCCGACTACAAGGGCAAGCTGCCGGAACCTTTCGCGGCCGGCCGCAGGCTGGACATGGCTAAGTATCTGCTGGTGGAAGAGGTTTGCGGTGCCCTTGGTTACAACCAGTTGGGTATCGTCACCTATGCCGGCGAAGCCTTCCCGCAGGCTTTCGTCACCGATGACATGTACCCGCTCAAGTGGGTCATGACCCGGGCCATGAATGTGGGCAAGGCGCCGGGAGAGGGCAGTGAAATCGCCAAGGCCTTCAACCTGGCCTTTCAGATGCTCGATCTCGACGCCAAGAAGGGCAACCGCAATGTCATCGTGCTCTTCTCCGACGGCGGCAATGATTCCACCGATCAGGAGATGCAGGCGGTGCTGAAAGAGCTGAAAGCCCGCAATATCGACCTGATCGTTGTCGGTCTGGGTAAAGCCAGTCAGTCTCCCATTCCTGTGGAGCTTCTGGAACCTGGAGATCGGCGCGGTCAGCGCGGTAAGTACTACGAAGTGAACGGCGAGATCGTCACCACTCGCCTGGAGGAGAACAGCCTGCTGCTCCTCAAGAATCGCGTCGGCGGCCGCTACGTGCGCGTCAGCGAAGCTTCCGACTTCAAGATGACCGAGATGGTTTCTCGCTCACAGGTGATTTACAAGCCGGGAAGCTACGAGCTTTTCCCCTGGCTGCTTCTGGCCAGTTTCTTCTTCTTGCTGCCCGCCATTGTGTTGCCGCACCGCTTTCAAATCTCCGGCAAGGAGAGTGAAACGGGCGACAGAGGAGGTGTTTCATGAGTACTAAATTGAGAGCCGGAGGGTTGGGCGGTGTTGCCGCCACCTTCCTGGCCCTTGTCTGTGTGACCCTCCTGCTCATGCTGGAGAGTGCTCTTTTCTGGAGTGCCAGAGTGGAGTGGCCTGTCTTCCCGGACCAGGTCAAGGCGCACGAGCCGCAGGTGGTGATGGAGGTGGCGCGGGATTTCGGTTATCGCATCGGCGATCCCGTGCCGGTCACGCTCTACATCAAGCAGCAGCCGGGCACGGTCGTGGACCTGCATAGTATCGCCATCGAAGGCAACTTCGAGATTCGCGGCGAGGAGTTCGGAAATCGTCCGAGACCCTACGAAGAGGTCATGAAGGACGGTAGCAAGCGCATTCGTTTCCAGGTGGAGTTGCAGAGTTTCTCTGTGGCTCCCAGCTTGAAAGCGAGCACGGCCATAACCTACAAGGTGGTGGAGACCAACGACGAGTTCACGGTGACGTTGCCGGCTCTGGTGGTTACCACTTCCAATACCTGGGACAAGCAAGAGCGCATTCTCACCGGTAAGTTGCCGTACCTGCAAGGTTGGCATCTGGTCTGCAACAGCCTCATTACCCTGACCGGCCTTTTCGCCGCTGCCTACCTGTACGTGCTTTATCGGCGCTACCTGGCTCTCCATCCGGAGAAACTGCCGGGGGCCAGACGTGCTCGTCGCTTCGTTCTTGCGCGCAAGCGCTTTGATGAAGTGTGGGCTCGGATCGAAGCCGGTGATGTGGCTACTGCCAATTACGTGGAGATTGAACGCATCGTGCGCAGCCTCTACGAAATCGAAAGCAAGACCACCCGGGAAGCCGGCTTCTGGTTCTTGTACGGCAACCGCGGCCCTTACCAGGCTGTCGAAATACTGCATCAGTGCGACCGGGTCATCTACCTGGGTGAGGCCCTGACGGCAGAAGATCACCAGGTGATCAAGCGCACCTTCGACAAGCTGGTGCCGCACTATCCGGCTTCGGTCATCGCCGAGGCTTCTGAAATCGTCGCTTCCCCTTCGCTTCGCCGCAGAATGCGCGAGCAAGATCCGGCTAACTTCCGCGGTCGTCGGGAAGACGACAGCGAGTCCAATTCCAACTGAATAGGAGCTTAAAATGCCCGACTCTTACGTCACGCACTTGATTGTGCAAACTTTGCTTCTCACGCTCTCGCTGCTCTACGTCGTGCCCCTCGCCACCGATGGTGGTGTGGCCGTGCGTCGCAGCAGCTTCCTGCGCGGTGCCCTGGGCCTGGTGGTCCTGGCTCTGGGAAACAAGATTCTCTGGCATGCGCTGGTGGCCATGGGCGCCATGCAGGCCGCCCCGACTGCCATCTTCACGGTGGGCGTGATCGCCTGGCTGGTGAATGCGGTGGTCATCTTCCTGACCGGCAAAATCATGCCGGGAGTTTTGTTCGTGCGCAGCTTCAGCACATCCCTGGGTGCCTCTCTGGTGCTCATGCTGTGCGGCTGGCTGATCACCTGGTTGATCTGAGAGCGTGCTCTCTCGACCATCGTCGCTCGATGGGGAACCGCCTGAAGCCGTTCTGCACGGACTCTCGGGCGGTTCCCATCTTATTTCGCACTTGACTGATCGGCAAACAGAAAGGGAACCCTGAATGATCAATGCCAAAGGCGAGCCGGTCTCGCTTCCTGCTACCCCGCTTCTCACTTTCGACGATATGCGCTTCGTGCTCGACCTCTGCCTGGAAGCCGGCAAAATTGCCATAGCCATGCGAGCCGGGGTCGATATTGCCACCAAATTCAACGCCGAAGATCTGGTCACCAGCGCCGACAAGGCTCTTTCTGAGCTAATCATGAAGCGGCTTGCCGAGCGCTTTCCGGAAGACCTGGTGCTATCGGAGGAGGCGCCCTGGCTTGCCGCCAATGACGGACGCCGGCGCTGGATCATCGATCCCATCGATGGTACCAAGTTCTATGTGGACGGTTCCGGCAAGTATGCCATCATGGTGGGCTTGATTGTGGACGGAAGAGAAGCCTTCGGGGCTCTCGCCATCCCGGCTCGTGATGTGGCTTTCATGGGCGGTCCCGGTCTGGGTGCCTTCGTCTATCGGGAGGAGGCTCTCACACCGCTCGCCGGTTCAGTCTCGGCGCTGGAGCAAAACTTCCAGGCTGTCGGTGAAAAACCGCTCCGGCTGATGGTCAGCAAGAATGACCTGAATGCCAATCCCTGGCTCAAGGAACTGCCCGGGGTGGAGCTGGTTACCGCTTCCAGCATCGGCTTCGATGTTTTCGAGCTGCACCTGCGTCTGGCTGATCTCTTCGTCCACATTCGACCTACCCTCGGATACTGGGACACCGCTGCTTCGGGTGCCGTGGCGCAAGCCATGGGCTTTGAAGTCGGCAGCGAGAGGGCGGATTTTCTCAGCTACGGCTATGAGAGCCCCACTCATCTGCCCCATGTGGTGATCGGTAAGCCTGGTGCTCTCAAGGTCTGGCGGCGGCTGTTCGAGGAACATTGCCGGTGTCGAGTCTCCGCAGTCGCCACCGACTGATGCTCGCGAGCGAAGAGCCGCAAATTCTTTGAAGACCGGTTGGGTAAGCTGGAGATTGTTGTATCTTCAGCCCCTAGCCGGTCTTCATTCTTTTTTCTCTTTCTTTTGAGTGGGACTATGCAGCAATATAGTAAAAATTCCGAAAAAAGGCTTTGGTTGAAGCCTGATTGTTCCGAGCAGTCTTTTGTTTGGTAGCACTCGCCGGTTCGATCAGCCTGGCACCGAATCGAACCGACGAGTTTCACTCAGGGCTCAAGGGCAGAGCTCTGGCCGTAACGGGCGCCGGCTCTCAGCTGCCGAAGTCCAGCCCGCCCCCGGCATGGCGTCGCACGATGTAGCCGTAGCCGCCGCGCAGGTGGGCCAGGAAGTCGCAGAAGCTGGGGTGAAAGGCCATTTGCCAGCCGTCCTTCAGGTTGGGGGCGGCGAAAGTGAACGGCAGGTCGAAGCCATCACGGGCCTGGCTGAGCATGTGTGGGAACTGCCGGCGCAGCACGTCTTCCCCCTGCATCTGTCCGTAGAGGCGTCCCGGAGCGGAACCGCGCACGGCCACGAGGAAGAGCCGCTGCTTCGCTTCTTCGCCGGGACCGGCCTCCTGCAAGCGGCAGGCCACTTGCAGCAGCAGGCAGGCGAAGTGGTTCTTCTTGCTGCTCTGCAAAGGCAGACCGGTCCTGGCCGCCAGGGCACTCTTGCTCACGTGGAGTTGTGCCGGCTCGCCCATGGGATTCTTGAGTACGGCCACGCCGTCCTGCCGGCCAGGCTCCACCAGGCTCTCCAGGACGGCATGGAAGATGCCGGTGGGGATCCTGCCGCTGGCGAATTCGACCAGGACGTCTTCCACGCAGCGTTCGGCGTTGAGCCTGAGGATNNCGGCTTCTTCGAAGATGCCGTCTTCCGGGTTGCGGCTCTGGAAGCCGTGCACCCGGGAGAGGACCAGGTTGGCCGCCTGCATGTTCTCCACGCCGACCATGGGCACGATCAGCATTTCAGCTTCCAGGTCGGCGCCCTGCAGCGCGGCGGTCTTCTTGTTGATGAGCTTGACCAGGTCTTCG
>FSSH01002139.1_pt1 | contig 19232 bp, 18 predicted proteins | sample 1166101 | NCBI WGS metagenome assembly FSSH01 (sample SAMEA32972668, study PRJEB13176) | freshwater metagenome | biome: Drinking water system; feature: Biomass in drinking water that filtered by 0.45 um membrane; material: drinking water | place: USA | collected 2012-12-20 | depth 0 m | reverse complement strand
GCGGCACTGGCAAGGCGCAGCCGCTCGCCCTTCATCGCCCGGCCGCAACGCCGCGCCATGTTGGTCGAAGCCCAGGTCTCGTCGATGAAGATCAGGCGCGCCGGATCGAGGTCGAGCTGACCGTCGAACCACGCTTCCCGCTCCTGCTTTACGTCCGGCCTATCCTGTTCGGCGGCGTGCGCGGTCTTTTTTTGAACGTCAGGCCGCAGCGATCGAGGAAGCTCCACACCGTGCCCACGCCAGCGCTCACCCGGCGCTCGGCCGCCAGCCGCTCCCTGATCTCGGCGATGGTGAGGTCGTCCCTCTCGTCGATCCAGGCCAGGATCGTCTCGCGGTGGGCGTCCAGCTTCGAGCTCTTTGGTTGGCCACGAGGCTTGGCCGCCCGCACGCCCGTCTCGCGCGCCCGGAGCACCCAGACAGCGCAACGTCAACTGGTCGCAAGCCCGAGGCCGCTGGAACATTTCGACCGGCATCCGCAGCCGCGCCCGACATGCATAGGTGCGCGTTCCGCGCACCGTTCTTCCCTGAGACGGTCGCGCGATAGCGCGACCTACTGGGTGATCGCGCACTTCCATGTCGTGAAAGGCCGGGCCTATGGTTTCATTTTCAAAGACTTGCCGCTTCAAGGACTGGAACGACTACGACACCGCCGATCAGGCGATGGTGCAGATCACGACGACGGTCTGGCAGATCGTCAAACGCACCAACCGTTCGGGCCAAGTCTCTTCAGGAAAAAATCCGCACGTCCGCACGATCACCAAGCCGGTTGCCGGATCGGTTACTGTCAAGATTGCCGGAAGCCCGGTTACGCCCGCCGCAATCGATACGCTGACGGGCCGGATCACCTTCGCCTCCGCGCCGGGATCAGCGCCGACCGCCTCGTTCCAGTTCGATGTTCCCGTCCGCTTCGACACCGACAACCTGCCGGTTCAGGCGAACGCCTGGGACTTGCAGATCGTCAACAACATCGTCCTCGTGGAAGTCCTCGAATGAAAACTCTCCCTCCCGCGCTCGCAACCCACGTTGCCGGCGGGCTCACGACGTTGTGCCGCTTGCCAAGCGCGTGGATCGCCGCGACGGCCAAAGCATTTTCGAATGAAAATGCGTCAAATAGCAAGAAAGTCGATGGGCTTTACCGATTTCGATCGCGATCTCGTCTTCGATTCCGTCACCTACAAGGCGGCATCGGGATTCACCGCGACCGCCATCGAAGGACAACTCGGCCTAGCCGTTTCGAACCTCGACGTTCAGGGCGCGCTGTTGTCTGACGCGCTCTACCCAAGGCCGATCTTAACGGCGGACGCAATGAAGGTGTGGCGATCACGATCGCTTCACCTCAGCCGATCGAAGCATCTCGGATGAAAGCCATTGCCTCGCCAATGCAATATCCTCACTTGAAAGCCGTGAACCGGCGATCTTCTCGACAGCGAGCCTCGTTTTGCCGGAACGAACAATTCTGTGCGCATGCGACACTCGGATCTTGCAGCCTGCCTCGGACCAATGGGATGCCGCCTTCAGCCGCTCAATAGCTGTCCCATCATCGATTAGGATGTCCGTGAAGATCGAGACATGCCTGATGAAACAAGCCTTGCCGACCGATTGCAGCGCCCTTTCGAGCTCCTCATCATTCATTTCAAGGTCTTTGCCTTTCAATTGTTTGTCCGGCGGCTCTGAGCCAACCACGCGGCGATGTTGTCGATCGACCGGAACAGTGTTGAGGAATCTGAACTCGACGGCATGAAGCCGCAAGACTTCCAGAACTCCTCTGCCTCGCCGTCGATCGCTCGAACAATGACCGCCCGCCCGCCGATTGTCTCCGCCGCCGCAACGCAACGCTCCAGCGCGTGCCGGAGAAGTGCGCTGCCAACACCCTTGCCCGCATAATCAGTATCGACGGCAAGCTGACCGAACAGAATGCAGGGAACCGGATCAGGCGGTCGGCCTGTGCGAACCTTGCGGGACAGGATCGATGGCGGAACCGCCGTTGGTGCAAGGCCATAGAAGCCAATCACGCGGGTATTCTCCCGGATAACCATCACGCGGGTGAAGCCTTTGGCCTGATTGGCAAGCGCATAGGTGCGCAGCCAATCGTTCAGGGCGGATTTACCGCAATCGAACGCTGCCAGATCGTGATCGGCATTGAGAGGTTCGGGCGGCGAAATCATCCCTTGGACGCTTCACCCCACGGTGCCTTCCGAGAAAGCCGTTCAAGCATCTTGGCGGGGATCGCGGCAACCGGCGCGTCGATGGCGGCGACGAACTGCAGATAAGCCTCCGGCGCCAACCGCACCACGGCCTCGTTGAGAATGGCGATCTGGGCGTCATGAAGCGCCGCCCGGCGCATGAACTCCGTTCGGGAAAGCCCGCGTAAGGTCGCGCCCCGGTCGATGATGCCGAGATCGTCGTCCCGGAAACGCATCGAAACCGCCACGTCCCGCTTTTGGGCCAGATCAACCATGCCGAAACTCCTTGTATTGCGTTCCTATATACACGCTTTCCCCCGGAAAAGCTAGCCCCATGGCCGTTCTGCTTCTCACTGCCGCAGCCTCCGCACCCGAAGTCGGGTGTTTCCGACTTCGGGCATGAGGAATGTTCAAATCGGCAACAGCCGACTTGAATGCAGCGGCCGCCTCGGCGTTTGTCCAGATCGCAGCGGCGGCGAAGTCGACAGGCTCCGAAGCGGCAAAAAGAAACACGTCGACTTCAAGGGGAAGCGGGGCGCCCCGGAACCGCAGCAGCGCCAGATCGCCCGGCTGAAGCTGCTCGAAGCGAAGGGGATGCGAGGGATCGTCGGGAATTGTGCCACCGTTGAGGCGCCAGTTCTTTCCGTTATTGTAGATGATCGGCCGAAGGTTCGAAGGCGGCGACCAAGCAGGAATGGCGCCCGAACCAAAGAAAGTTACGAGCACTGGATGCTTGGCCGGCATAAGCTTCGGCGCTGAAGGATAGAGCTGGTTGACGAAGATCGCTACGTCGAGGTTGATGCCCTTCTGACGGTGATCACCGTAACGCTTAGATTGGAAATGCGTCTCGAAAAACGAGAGATCAGAAGCAGTCAGCCTTCTGAGCGCAAGCTTTTCCACGAATCGACGCCCCCCGACACTACGATCGGATACCACGCCGCTGCCCCGAAGGCACGATCCCCATGTTCTTGGCGTTTCGAGAGCTGCTCCGGCAGTCTATGCTCGACTGGCCGTCAACGGTCGCTATCGACAGCACGACCGGGAACAAAATATGTTGTCCCATGGAACAAATGTTCTTGAAACATTAATGCTCCATGGGACATTATAGTCCTTACCTACGGCGGTCAACGACCAAGCTTTCCGCCATAGGCCTCAGATGCAAACCTGAAACAAAGGACACACGTTATGTACAACAAGATCGGCAGCCTGCCTATTCCTCTCCAGACCCCACAGGAGCTGGACAGCCTCGATGCCCTCGCTAGCGCCGGGGATGTGAACGAGACACCGTTCAACGTCTTCATCGGGCACAATCTCGGCCATCGTGTTTTCACGATGTCAGTGCCCTTCCGAAAGTTTGCCGACATTTCAGCTGTGGCCAACAACCGTGATGCCGGGCCAGTCACCCAGCGTGCGCTCGACGAAGGTCATGCCAAGAAGCTCGCGCTATACATGGTGAAGGGCCTCGTTTCGGCTGCTAAGCTTCGGCGTGCCGCGCAAGGCAAGCCTGTTCCTGAAGCCTTTGATGAGGTTCTTCGGAAGCTTGGCGAACAGCCGTACTTTTCGTTGCAGCCTCTCGTCTGCAATATCCGTGACGTGCCCCCAGGGGGCACCGGCGGAGGAGGTATTCGTGGCATTCGCCTGGAAACGTCGACCGGTGAGACGGCCGCTTTCCGCGTGTTCCTTGCTGAGCGTCACATCCTGTGGGTCGTTGACGGTCAGCATCGCCGACACGCGGCTGACTTGGTGATGACTTTTCTTGAACAGGTCCGACAGACTGGTCGTTACCCTGGGAAGGGAGCCGTACTTTTTCAGGAGAAGGGCAAGGCGGTTACGGAAGGCGAAATGCTCGTGTGGAACGAAGCCTATGAGGCGGCACGCTCCTACGCGACACTCACGATCGAAGTCCACCTCGGCCTCGACATTGAGCAGGAACGCCAGCTGTTTCATGATCTCAACCGACTGGGCAAGCGTGTCGATCCTTCGCTTGCCTTCCAGTTCGACGGCTCCAACCCGATCACGCTCTTTATCAAGCGTAAGCTTGCGGGCGACCTCAGGATGAGCGTTATCGAATCGGAAGTGAAGGATTGGTCTGATGATGAAGGGGCTTTGGTCCTTAAAGAGATCGTTGCGGTCAACGCTGTAGCTTTCCTGAACAAGGGCAACATTGCTGGCGCCACACCGGCGGTCATCGAGCCCAGGGAGGACAAGGTCTTCCACCTTTGGAGCCGCATCGCTGAAATTCCCGATTTTGGGTCGCATAGGGCAAAAGAGAAGACCGTGGCGGCCCAACCGGTGGTGCTTAAGGCACTCGCAAAGATCGCCTACGATTTGAACTTCAGCAACCGCCGGCCCGAGGATGCTGACGATCTCTACGATCGATTTCTACATGAGCTCACGTCAGTGGACTTCTCTCACTCCAATCCAATGTGGCGCTACTACGAGCTCGACGAGTCGCAGCGCCTGGAAAGTGGTCTGAAGGGTTTAGAGGAGTACCTGCCGGAAGCTGTTGGTTCGGCGAACCGGGATATCGGTGCTTACCAAGGCGACCTTTTTCGCTTCGGCGCGAAGCACAACGACATCTACCCCATCCTTGCCGACATGATCCGTTGGGCGATCAAGCTGCCCAATCGGCGCGACGCCTGAGCGCGATTGATTACGGCGTTACGACAACTATAGCCCGCAGGTCTGCATCCAGCGCAAGGCCGACCTTGCGGCGGTCTGTCTCGATGCCGGGAAACATCGTTCGTGTTTCTGAATGGCCCTAAAAAACGGACACGAGTAGCGGACACAAGCAAAAGCCCCGCTGGCGAGAGCCAAGCGGGGCTTTGCATAAGCTGTTGAATGAGCTTTGGTATTTTGGTTGCGGGGACCAGATTTGAACTGATGACCTTCAGGTTATGAGCCTGACGAGCTACCGGGCTGCTCCACCCCGCGTCACTGAGAACCGCGCTTGTATGCGCCGCTGTTCGCAAACGCAACAACTTTCATAACAGTTTGATGTCATTCGGATTTCGGCATCGGCCGCGATCAGGTCCGATTCGAGTACGCGCGCTCACCGGATCGGCAGCGTTTTTCGTCGCGCGCATTCGACGGCGGAACACGGCGCGAACATTCGTTCGAGGCACGGAAGGCGACGGACACAGTGCGGACACGGAACGTTGGGTTCGGGCCGAAAGCCCGCTCCACAATTTTCGCACCGTTGGCTTTCGGCCCTGATTGCACCCGTTCCCGCCATTCATAGGGAGACCCGCAGAGAGCATCTTGCTGACCGGAAATGACCGCGGCTGAGTGCTGCGGAAAGGGTCGAAAGCATGAAGGCGCATCTCACCGAACGCAGCGTGAAAGGGCTTCTGCCAAAGCAGAAGAACATCATCGTTTATGACGAGGAGGTTATCGGCTTCGGTGTCCGGATCACCAGCGGCGGCACTCGCGCTTTCATCCTCACCTATCGGATCGAGGCGCGGGAGCGCCGCCTCACCATCGGCGCATGGCCGGATTGGTCTGTCACCGCCGCGCGGGAAGAGGCCAAGCGGCTCAAGCGCGAAATTGATCTGGGCCGCGATCCGATGGCTGAACGGGACGAGGCCCGTGAGTCGCCGAACGTGCGGCAACTGATCGACCGGTATCTCGAAGAGCATGCGTCGAAGCTCGCGAAGCGGAACCGCCACGATCAGGCGTCGATGCTGCGCAAGCTGGTCGAACCGGCCTGGGGACCACGCAAGGCGGCAGAGGTCCAGCCCGATGATGTTGATCGGCTTCTGCGCCAGATCGCCGGTGGCACCCCGGGTAAACGAGGCCGCAAGCCCACGCCGGTGCGCGCGAACCGCCTCGGCGAAATACTGCGCAAGATGTTCAACTTGAGCGTCCGCTGGCGCATCCGAACCGACAATCCCGCCGCAGGCTTCGCCCGGAATGCTGAAGCGCCCCGGGATCGCTATCTCTCAACCGATGAAATCGGGCGGCTGTCTACCGCGCTTGATGCTCATCCGAACCGGCGCGCTGCCGATGCGGTGCGCCTGATCCTGCTCACCGGCGCACGGCGCGGCGAAGTCCTGAACGCGCGCTGGGATCAGTTCGATCTGGACGCCGCCGTTTGGATCAAGCCTGCCGCTACCACGAAGCAGCGCCGCCTACATCGCGCGCCGATCAGCGCTTCCGCCGCCGCGTTGCTTCGCACGATCCGGCTGCGCGTACCGGAAGATTGCGAATGGGTGTTTCCGGGCGATGCCGAAGGTAAGCCGCTTCAGGACATCAAGCGGTTCTGGGAAGATGTCCGGGCGAAGGCCGAACTGCCCGCCGTCCGCATCCACGATCTGCGCCACACCTTCGCGTCGCTGCTCGTTTCGGGCGGAATGACGCTGCCGATGATCGGCAAGCTCCTCGGCCACACGCAGGTTCAGACCACCCAGCGCTATGCCCACCTGCTCGACGATCCCCTTCGCGCTGGGCTCGAGCAGGTCGGCGATATGCTGCGAGCGAAGCCAAAGCTGGTGCAGGTCGGAGCTTTGTGAGCTCTCATCATACGAAGGCGGTCATCTCAGCTCACGAAATCGCGGCTTTCACAGACGCTCGATGTGCTTCGGCGACAGATCCAACTCCCATCGCCGGACCGTAAACCGAAGTCATGCGATCCATAATGTCTAGCACTGTTTCGCCGAGAAGTTCGGCGCGAGACGGCAGCGTCAGCTGATACAGCGCAACGATGTGCGGGCGGAGGTATTTCTCCAGATGCTGCCGCTGCGCTGCCGATACCGGTGCCGCGAAGCAGGCCTGTGCACACCAATAACACGTCGCCCAGCACTCCAGCAGATCAACCGGCACTTGGCCGTTGACGTTCTGAAAGTAGAGTTGCCGGAGCGGCGAGTTCGCCCCGTGGATCAGCGCGAAGATCAGACGGCCGACGATATCGGTCCAGCCGTTTCGTTTATCATCAGCGGCCAAAACCTTGTCGGGCGGGAGCCGCTTCACCGCTTTGGCGTCTGTCGAATAAGCGGCCTGGCAAACAATCATCAGCATCAGGCGGACGCGCAGCATTTCTATCGTATCGATGCTTCCAGCCTGCTGCTTGTCCTTGAGACGCATCTGGAACTGCGAAACCGCATTTAGCAGGCGATCGCACTCCGCTCGGCGGTTTCGACTTTGCGCCAGCTCGATTTCCCTCAAAGACGGCGTCGGCTCTAATGGCTCGGTCATCGTGCCGCCAGCGAATGGTGGGCTCTTGCCAGAATCTGGATCGGCAGGATCAGACGCTTCATCACTTTGCGTGAGCTCGTGAACGCTCGAGTCTTCATCCTCCACCTCCAGCACCGTCTCTGACGCGCCCAGTAGTCGGTTCAGAACGCTGCGGACGCTGAAATGCGAACTACCAGCAAGGGTGGTGTGAAGGCTCTTTCCCGGTGCAACGCCAGCGTCCCGCCGAGAATTCAAGAACTCCTCATAGGTCAAGACGTGGTAGGTTCCGCCGGCATCTTTAGCCTCGCGGCGCGTGCGCGGTACAAATGCGGCTCCCTCCTCGGCTTGGTCGGCCTGATCCAGTCGCTGAAGGAGGTCAAAGATTTCCAGCGTTTGCAACGAAGCGACGGAGGTGTCCTCCAAGCCGGTCAGCGCCTGCTCCAGCTGGCGAAGCCCTCGTTCACGCGAAGCGATTTGGATGTCCTGCGGATAGGTAATGATGGCCGGCGAGGACCATTGCTCGTGCGGTCGCTTTGCGATGGCGAAGACCGGCGCAGCATCCCGCACCGGCGCGCCCAGGCGATATCTCCGCACAGGGCCATCGCTCTGAAGCGGCACAAGTTCTACAATGACTTCCTCGCCTCGCTGATCTTGCAAGGCCAGATCGCAAGCGACATTGGCGTAGTTGGGCGACGGACACCAACTGAGTTGATCGCCCAGGATTCGGAACTCGCCCGGATTCGCCGACGCGAGTCGCTCAAGTTCGATCTCGTCTTCGGGAAGCTCGCGGGAAGGAATATCGGCGATCGAAAGCGGTTCGCTCGAAAACACATCGGCCAGATCAAGCTCGGTCAGCGCCGAGCCTGGCGGGAGACGACGATAGAGCGATGCCTCCGCATTGATACCGGGTATGGTGCCAGCACCGAGCGCCGCCACGGTGCAATTGGCACTGCCAAACAGGACATGGTCCGCGTTTGCGCCCTGGGCGATGATCATCTTCGCGTGGATGAACCGCGATTTGAATGCCTTGCCGCGATCATAGAGGCGTAACATCGGCGAAAGCCCAGAAGGCACTGTCGGGAATGCGGTCACTTCCTTATCGATCAGCGCGGAAACCTCCGCGGGCTTCCACGCAGACGTCAGATACTGAAGCGCGGCGAGTTGCTCGTCCCAGTATGGGCTGACGACGAACAGGCGGTGGATGGGTTCATCGACGAGACCGATGAAACGATCGGCCAACGCAGCGCCAGCGCCGCTCGCGAGGAAAGCAGCCAGCGTTCCGTCGGTCAGTGAGACGGCTCCCAGGGCAGACTCCGTTTCGGATAGCCAAGGGGTTCGCCGCCGCAGAAATTCCAACTGCGCCTCCACTGCTGGATCGCCTTGGTCGAGATGCCGGAGCAGATAATCAAATGCCTGGCGCAGAATCCTTTGCTCGCCACTCGGTTCAGCCGTTGCTCGGAGCTCGCTGACGATCTCGAGGTTGCCTGCGATCCCACTGGCGGTCAGGTTGGCCGACCCTATAAGCAACCGTCCTTTCCGGCGCCCAAGTTGAACAAGCAGTTTCGGATGGAAGACGCCGCCAGCGCGTTCCCCCTGCGCGCCTGAGACCGAATAGAGGCGGCCAGCGTAGCGCGGCAGCCGGAAGGCTCCGTCAAGAGAGGCCGTCACCATCCGACTGTCGCAGAGCAGGAGATTGTTGCGGCATCCCGCGCCGCGAAGCCTAGAAAGGACAATCGTTTCGTAGGCGTCGAAGTCGACATTGAAGGTCGAAGCGATGCTGGAGTGATAACCTCCTTCGGAATATTTCTCGTAAAGCTTCATGCGACGGCTAAAGCCTCAACGCCGTAGGATGTGAGGCCTTGCCCTCCAAGGACATGGATGTCCTTTAGGAATGTGATCGCCGGCTGAAGGCGCGGATTGGTGTAGACGGGACCATCCTGCTTCCGCCGTCGCAACCGGCCATTCTGCGATTCAATGAGGAATGTGTAGTCTTTCTGCTGGCGCAGTTTACGCATCGCGACGGCAAGATGGCGCCGGACCACACGCTCCTCGACAAGCCGGGCGACTAGCTCCCAGAACCCTTGGTTCTCATATTGTTGCAGGAATGCTCGTTCGCTCAGCAAGGAGTGGAACGCGTCATTGGTAAGCGGCCCCAATTCCGTTTCGAGTGGCCAGGCCTCCTTTAGACTGCGCTTGTGCAAGGCCGCCAAGAGCAGAATGGCCTTGAATGCCGTTTCACCGTCTACAAAGCCATTGGCGCGACGGGCTGTTCGCATAATGTCGTCAGCCAGCGACCACTCGCTTTCCGGCCGGGCTCGGTCGCTTGCATTGTCTGCAAGCTCGATTCCGTCAAGTAACGCCCGCCAGCTCTTCGGAGCTGCACCGGAAGCCACCCGCATATCTGCAACAAGTTGCTCCAGCAGCTGCCGCGGAGGAATACCCGCCGGTTCCGCGCCCAACGTATCAAGAACAAATCGCAAAAGCGTTTCGAGCGCGACATGGCAAAGATCATTGGCCTGATAGATGCGCCAGCGTTCGCAGTGCGCAATCAAAGCTGTATCGGCAAGTTCGAGACGAACTCCATCATGGGTCTGTCCCGCATAAAAAGCCCAACGGAGTTCCTCGGGATCTGGAGGGCTGCCGAGTATCTCCGCAACCTTAAGCACAAGGAGCAGCGTCTGTGTCCGAAATGACCCTGGCGCATCCTCATCAGCAGACTTTCTAAACAGCACGCGCTGATAGACATCCCGCTCCGCGCTGTTAAAGGCAATCTGCGACGGCGCAAATGAATTCAACGCATCCAATTCGGTGAGCGTCACGAGCCCGCGTGCATGCACATCTTTGAAAAGTTGCGCCGCTTCGCCCATGGCCGATTCAAAACCTTCAGCGAGCGCCACGCCCGACTCCTTGCTGGGGAGCGGGATGCCGTGGCCTTCGCCACGCGATAGAACGCCGATCTCATAAAGCTGGCTTTGATAGGCTAGCCCAAAGACGCCCCAGCTCTGGGCGAAATAGTGATCATCCGATTCCGGCGCGGCGGCTGCAGCGAAGTCGATAGGGATTAACCCACCTCCCGCCTTCGCGGCGGTCACCGCGCGGATGGCCCACAACGTTCCCGCAACACCGAACTCGCCGCCGGCCTGGTGCGCGATCAGGGCGTAGAGGGCTTCCGCACGGCGTAGGAACATACGCCAAACCTCTGGATCGGTGCTGCCGTTTGATTGTAGGTAGTGGCGCACCAGCCACGGATAGAGACCGTAGTAGCGCATGCGCAGCGTCACGTTACCGATGCCGGGAATGAGGCGCTGATAGAGGGCCACACTGCTGTTCTGCATGCCGAGTGGGTCGAGACCGCCCTTATCGGCATAGTATGTCCATTCAGGTATGTTCAGAGTATCTACCACCATCTCCCCCACTTATTGTTTGGTCACTATTATCATGTGTGATCCATTCTCAGTCCTCTAATCGCGCTTTTGAGAAAGGAAGCATCGGCCTTAGGGCGAAGTGGCAACCCGACCGCTTGTTACTGGTGACTGCTAGATGCCAGCTCCCTCCAGATCGCCGACACCTTCCGCCGCACCGTCCGCTCGTCCGGTGGCGGGAAGTCTTCCCGGCCCGCAAACCAATCCATCATATCGCGCACCAGCTCGCCCTGGCTGACCGGCATGCCGTGATCATGCACGCGCCGGGCGATGGCTCCTGCGAAGGCGTCCCAATCGTGCTTGGGCGGCGCGCCCGGCCCGGCGGCGCGCCTTGCTTGTGTTGATGCCTTCGGGCCGCTCTCGGCCGCACCCGCGTCGAACAATCCCCAGGCGCGCTCGCAACGCTCAAACTCCTTGCGCAGGATGATCACGTCGGCGGAGTTGACGGCGACACCGTCGACCGGGCGCGCAATCCACTCCCACTCCGTCTTCTTCGAACGGCGGAAGCGCCGCACCAGCGCCGGCTTGCGCGATGCGCCGTCACGCCGGAACAAGGCGACCACGTCCGCGCCGTCGATCTCCACGATCCCGGAGGCGATCTGCTTGTCGGTCGTCTCGACCGTCGGCAGCACGGCCGAAAGTGCGATCTCGCCGTCGATCGCCCAGCCCGCGATGTCGAGGGCGGGAACCTGCCAGCGGATCGCAGTGTCGGTAACGGTCAGGAAGGAACGGGGCGGTGCTGGCATCGGATCGAACTCGTCAGTGGTTCATTTTCATCATTTGCTGCTGGAATTCCTTGTGTCGCGGCTGCGTCGATAGAGCGTGACCACGGCTTTGATATCGCCGCGAAGATCGGGCGGCAGGCGCCCTGCCTCGCAGAAGAGATCGTCGAGCTTCACTTCAAGGATGGCGGCGACGCGCTCGACGAGATCGTCGCGCGGCGGGTTTTCCTGTTCGCGCTCGACACGGCTCCAATACGCGGGCGAGACGCCCAAGCGCTCGGCAAACTCGTTCAGGCCGAAGCCCTTGTCATTGCGGTGAAAGCGGACGGTTTGACCGAAGGCCATCAGATCGCACTCCTGGTTTCAAAGCTCCGCCCGATGAAACCGCCCTTCGCCAACCGCACCGACATGAAGGCGGCGGTCACGCCGAAGGCTTCGGCGAGGTCATCGACCAGCAGGCCGAGTGTGCCTTCGCTCGGATCGAGATCGACGAAGGGAACGGAGCGGCCATCGGGCGTCGCGCGCCAGCGGAACGGCAGATCAAGGGCGCTTGCGTGCTTCGGCAGCACACGCGCCAGCTTGTCGGCCGGAACCAGAAATGCGCCCATGAACTCGTCGGCCCGCCATTCGACCCAATCAATCGGCGCGCCGGGCCTGGCGATGGCGGGCGCAACCGATGTTCGGAACGTCCGCCGGATATTGCCGCCCATCGCCGCCGGCATGTCGAAGATGGCGTGCGCAAACTCGTGCGCGGCGGTCGACCGAATCACCTCCGGCTGATGGGCAAGCAGGCTGGCGTTGACGCTGATCATCACGGTGTCGGGCAGTTCGGGATCGTTCTCGCAAACGCCGAGCGCCTCGTGGCCGTTCTCGTCGTGGATCGGTCGATCAAGGCCCCAGGAAAGGGTGATCGGCTTGCCGTTGACGGCAAGGCGCACCGTCTTCGCGATCAGCGCCGACACATCGACCGGCCTTGGCTGAATCCCGAACAGGCGGCTGCGGATATCGCTGGCGATGCTCGCGATTGCCTTAGCGCTCAAGCGATGGGGATCGCCCGCCGCGGTGCTTGGATATGCGATGGCCAGAACCATCTCCGTCTCCTTTCATAACCCGATTGGTCAACAGTAAGTTCTTGATATGTTCTTTCTGCTCCGGAGTCGAGTCGATTTTTCGGCGGCCGCGCTTTTGCGTTGTGGATTGACGGCAACGTCCGCGCAGCCTCCGACGGCGGACTGAAGCGGCCAAAACACGCTTGCGCTTGTTTATGCCCGTGTTTCCGCCCGTAATCGGCCCGACTTTGTGCCCGTGCCCTATTGTTTCCGCCCAGTTTGCGCCCGTTTCAACCCTGCCTGACGCCGGCCCGCCGTGGTCCCTTTGCGGTCATCAGAACCGCAAGAGCGCAGGGAAATGGGCATGGACGATCAAGTTAACGCGCAACGAAACGGGGATGCCTCCGGCGCCCTGATGCAGGGTTGGATGGGTCGGCGCGAGGTCGCCGAAGCGCTGGGGATCTCGGCGGCAACACTGCAACGCTGGCAAACCCGCCGGATCGGCCCGCCGCTCGTTCGGATCGGCCGCCGCGTCTTCTATCGCGCTGATGCTTTCCGCGAATGGATGATCGCCCAAGAGCGCGGGCCGGTGGTCTCGAAGCGCCCGGGGTCCGCCCGATGATCGCGCCCCTGATGATTGCCGAGCGCCTCGAAGCCCGCGCGCTCGCCACCAATGCCGTCCGCTCCGCCTTCTATGAGCGCTTCGGCGAACACCCTTCCGCTGAAGATCGCCTGTGGCAGATCGATCCGATCGCCCGGCTGGATTTCGTCGGCGATGTCGAACTGAAACTCGGCGTGGCGTTCCGCGACGAGGATGTCGAATTCCTCGAAACCCCGTCCGACCTGATCGAACGCGGCGCCGAGATCCTGATCCGTGGGGGCGTGCGATGAGCAACCCCTTCGAACGGCATGGCATCGGCCATCTCTCCGCCTCGTCCCTCAATCTCTGGGCGGCGGAACCTGCGCTCTGGATCATGGAACGCCTACTTGGGCGGCGCTCGCCCTCGGGCATTCCCGCCGCGCGCGGCAAAGCAGTCGAGGCGGGCGTCAATATCGGCCTGCACGATCCAGCGCTTCCCGTTGAGGCCTGCATCGCGGAAGCGGAAAGCGCCTTCGATCGCGAAACCGCGCTCAATCCCGATCCGCGCCGCGACGAGGAACGCAAGAAACTGCCGGGCTATGTGCGCGGCGCGCTGGCCGAACTTCGGCAATATGGGTTGCCCGATGCCGATGGCTATCAGGGCAAGGTTGAAATCCGCCTGGACGATATCGCCGTTCCAGTGATCGGCTTCGTCGATTGGCGCTTCTCGGCCCACGGACTGATCGTCGATCTCAAGACCACCGAACGGTTGCCTTCGGTGATCGGCGCGAGCCACGGGCGCCAGGGCGCGGTCTACGCCACTGCCCACGGCAACTTCGGGATGCGCTTTGCCTACGCCAAGCCCGCTCCGGCCAAGGGCGATGGGCGGCAGGTCCAGGTTCTCGAAATGTCGGGCGATGATGTGCGCGCGCACCTCGCGGCGCTTCGGCTGATCGCCCTCTCACTCGGGCGCTTCCTCGCCCTCTCCCATGACGCCCGCGAGCTCGCGGGTCTCATCGTCCCGGACTTCGACAGTTTCTACTGGTCGGACCCCTCCGTTCGCGCGGCTGGGCGGGACGTCTTCGGTTTCTGAACCCTCAACAGCTCAAGGCTCAACGCTCAAGGAGACGAACAATGGCACTCAATATCGGCGCTTCCGGCGTCATCCGCCCCTACGTCAAATACAACGCGAAGTCGGACAAGTGGTTTATCCGCGCGGAGGGCGGCGGCGATCTGGAAATCGCGCGCCCGACCTTCCTGCTTGATCTCGCCAACATCCGCACCGGCTGGCTGCGATTTCAGGAAGGCCAGGCGCCGGAAAGGCTGATCGATCCTGCGCTGGATAAGGTCGCGCCTACTCCCGGCGAGGGCTTCAAGCGCGGATTCGTCGTGATGGCCTTCTCGCCGAAGTTCTTCGGCGGCGCCGTCGAAATGGCCTCGGCGTCGATCCACGTCTCGAATGCGATCCGCGATGTCTATGCGGTGTTCGAGGAACAGTCCGGGCGGACGGAGAACCGCGGCAAGGTGCCGGTGATCGCCTGCACCGGCGCTGACGCCATGAAGGACAAATACGGCACCAACTACCGGCCGAAGCTCGAACTGACGAAGTGGGTCGATCGCCCGGCGGATTTCCCGGACGCCTCGGCAGTCGAAGAGAGCGAAGTCTGGAAAGGCAGCGCCGCCGCAGCGTCGAAGCCCGCGCCCGCCGCCCATGTTCCGCCGCCCGCCGCGAGGCCTGCGCCGCAACCCGTCTACGAGACCGACTTCTGAACGCGCACCGCCCGCGCCGCGAACCGGCGCGGGCAATCGCTCTGCCATCCACAAATCCCTTCAACACGTGGGCGATCACGCCATGCCTCTGCGCGCCTACTACAACGAGATCGATCCGTTCGCCGTCGCCGTTCTGAAGCGCCGGATCGCCGACGGATCGTTGCCGCCAGGGGACGTTGACGACCGTGACATCCGAACAGTTCAAGCTGCCGATCTTCGGGGATACGCCCAAGTCCATCTCTTCGCCGGGATCGGCGGCTTCGGCCTTGCCGTCCGTCTCGCAGGATGGCCCGACGACCGCCCGCTCTGGACCGGCGGCTACCCGTGCCAGCCATTCTCGGTCGCAGGCGTCCGGCGCGGAATGTCGGATGATCGCTACCTCTGGCCGGAATGCGCTCGCCTCCTCGGGGCTCTCGAAGAAAGACCCGCTTGGTGCCTATTCGAAAACGTTGATGGTCATCGCGATCTGGGGCTCGATCGAACGCTCTTTGATCTGGAAGCCCTGGGCTACGCCGGGCGGCCGTTTTGGATTCCGGCTTGCGCCGTCGGCGCGCCCCATGACCGCATGCGGGTCTGGATCGTCGCCAAAGGGCTGGACGACGCCACAGGCGCACGATGGGCAGGGCCGGGGCGATCCGAAGCGGTGGCGGAGGTTTGGCGGGAAACATGGCGGGGCGAACCTGCCGGACGAGGTGGCGATGGCCGTATCGCCGTGGCCGACGCCGAGGGCGAACGAAAGCACCGGAGCGCAACCGCCGCCCGGACGCCAGGGAGGTCCGGCGCTAAAAACGCTCGCGCAGTCGGCGCCCTGGCCGACGCCCCGGGTTTGCTCGGGCGAGCGGTCGTCGGGGATGAACCGGACGGAGATGTATCGGGCGGGACCGGCGAACTGGCCGACGCCGGGGACAGACAGCTTTCGCAGCCGCAGCGGCGAGCGCAAAGACGAGATGGGGCTGGATCAACTGGCGCGGCGCTCCGCGGTGGCTCCATGGTCAACGCCGACACAGAACGATTCCGCGAACCTGGGAGCGCCGAGCCAGTTCTGCCGGAACAGCCAGGCGCTGAACGTGCAGGCCAAAGCGAACTGGTCAACGCCCCGCGCGACGGACGGAGCAAAGGGCGGGCCGAACCAGGCGTTTGGGGCGGGCGGTCAACCGCTGCCTGCGCAAGCGGCGCAGACAGCGATCCGTGGGGACATGCCGTCTGGGTCGAATGCGCCGACGGAAAGCTTCGGCGCACTGAACCCGGCGTGGGTTTGCTGGCTCATGGGATATCCGAACGGGTGGCTCGACTAAGGGCGCTCGGCAACGCGATCGTTCCACAAGTCGCCGCGCAAATCCTTAGCGCCATCATCGCCTCCGAGGCCCGCCCATGAGCGAGGCCTCAACCATTCAGCCCGATCCCACTGCGATGCTCCGCCATGTCGAACTGGTGTTCGGCGGCGGCTTTGACGGTGCGCTCGATGGACTCGTCGAACTGGCGTGGACCGATCCGGCGACCGGTTCGCTTCGCAACGCGCAGATGTTCGGCACCGATCAGCTCGAAGAGCTGGTCGAGCGTGCCGCTGAACTGAACCGCACCGAACGCTGCAACGTCTATGTCGGCGCCGCGCTCCGCAAACCCGGCACCGCGCTGGCGAAGCGCACGGCTGATTCCGATTTCCATTCCGCGCCCTTCGCCTGGGCCGATATCGATGACGATTGCGTCGATGCGGCCATCAAAGCGGCGAAGGCGGCAGGTGTTCCGGCGACAATGACCGTTGTCACCGGTCGCCATCCCCATATGCGCGCGCAATTCTGGTGGCGGCTTGTGGACGCCGAGCGGGATGGCGCGGCGATCAAGGCGCTTTGCTCCAGCATCGGCCTCGCGCTCGGCGGCGACAGCACCGTCTCGAACCCCGGCCGCGTGCTGCGACTTGGCGGATCGATTGCCTGGCCGCTCAAGCCGGGCCGCGTTGTCGAAGCTACCGAAGTTCATATCCCCGAAGATGATCGCCCGCCGGCCTATTGGGCGTCGGCGCTCGCGCAGGCCTTCGCGACTCCCGCCCCGCTGCTCCAGACTGCTCCGAAATCACAGGAGCAAACGGCTCCACCGAACGCACCGTCGCCGCTCACAGCGAGGCCGCTCGATCTGCCAATCGGCAGTCTGTCGGTCGAGGCGACGCTGGCAGCGATCCAGCGCAACGACCACTGGCACCAGAACGCCGTTCGGCTCGTTGGCAACTGGGTGGCGCGCGGGCTGTCCGATGCCGAGATCCTGTCCTTCGCGCCTGCCTTGACGGTGGGCAGCGCGCCGGATGGGCGAAGCTACACGCCCGAGCAGACCCGCCTTCAACTCAACTCGATGATCACCGGCGCGCGGCGCAAGTGGAACCTGCCGAACCCGGTCGTGACGATCGAGGACAAGCTTCCGCCACCGCCGATCGAGATCGAATGGGAGGATGGCGCAAGCGCCGCGATGATTCCGCGCCGCCGCTGGCTGGTCGGCTCCTTCGCGATTCGCGGCCATCTGACCCTGCTCGTGGCTCCGCCCGGTGCGGGCAAGTCCACGCTCGGCATCGCGCTGGCGGTGGCCGGCGTCACGGGCCGCGGCGAGATCGTCGGCGAAACCGTTCACGAGACCATCAAGGCGTGGGTCTGGAACAACGAGGACGACCGCAACGAACTGCGTCGCCGCCTGGCTGCGATCATGCAGCAATGGAACGTCGCGCCCGCCGATCTGCGCGGCAAGCTCGGTCTCAACTCCGGCTCGGAGCGCCCGCTCGTCATCGCCAAGGCGACCAAGGACGGCGCGGTGGTGCGCCTGCCGGATATCGAAGCCATCATCGAGCGCGTTCAGGCCGAAGGCATCGGCCTGCTGATCGTCGATCCCTTCGTGGAAACCCACGAGGTCGATGAAAACAACAATGCCCAGATCAAGGCCGTCGCCGCCATGTGGCGCGAAGTGGCCCGGCGCGGCGATTGCGCGGTCGTCATCGTCCACCACACCGGCAAGCCGCCATCGGCTTCGCCCGATGCCTGGACCGGATCGCTGTCGGCCTCGCGCGGTGCGTCGTCTCTCGGCGGTGTCGCGCGGATCATGCGCACGCTCTTCGCCATGTCGCAGAGCGACGCCGATAAGTTCGGCCTCGATGCGGACGAGCGCCGGCTGTGGGTGCGGCTCGATGATGCGAAGGCGAACCTGTCGCTCGCGTCCGGTTCGGCCCGCTGGTTCAAGCGCGTCTCGATCATCATCGCCAATGGCGAGGAAGTCGGCGCGCTGGTGCCCGGCGATCCGAACGAGCGTGCGCCCCAACAGGATGGCTCGGCCGAAATCGAAGGCGCGCTGTTCGAAGCGATCCGAACCGCCTGGAACGCAGGCTCGCCGCTCTCCGAACAACCCCGGGCGAAGGATCGCTATGCGCCGGGGATCGTCGGCAAGGCAATGCGCATCGCGTCTGAAACCGTCGCGGATGTGCTCGCCCGCCTGATGGGCGGTGGTGTGATCGAACGGACGCTGTTCGACGCCAAAACCAAGACCTACGGCCTGCGGATCGTCCCTTTGGACGAGCGCGATATGCGCGGCGCAAGCCGAATTCATGAAGCTGCGGAGGAGTTCGAATGACCGCGAATGGACGGCGGAGACGCGGCGGAGACATCCGCCAAGCCCTTGATTTCATTGGAGGCGGAAACGTCGCGGAGACGCGGAAACGCCCCGCTAACCCGTTGATTTCAAAGCGGAGACGGAAACGGAGACAGGCCAGTATCCCCTTCGGGGATACCGCGCGGGCGCGCACGCGAGGGCGTGCCGCGCCGCGCTTGCCTCGGAGGGCGCAGGCATGACCGCCGCCCTGAACCCGATGCCCTCCGCCGATCTGGCGAAGGCCTCGCTCGATCGCCTTGATGCGGTGGCTTCGGCAATGGAACGCAAATGGGGAATTGATCGCCTTCCGAAGCTTGTCGAAGCGCCGCTCGCCCTTCGGTTTCGGTCTCAAGCCGAACGGCTCGACGAAGCGATCCGCTCGAATGTTTCGGCCGCGGTCTCGGCCCAGGCCGAAGCCATGCTGCGGGCGTGGAATGCGCTCGATGCGGCGGCGCTCGCAGACGCCTGGAAACCGCTCGCGCCCACGATCTGGGAAACCGTGCTGCCCGAGACCGGCGAGGTCGTCGCCATCGTGCGCGATTCCGACGAGGCCTTCGCGCTGGCGAAGGAGCACAAGGGCGCGGTGTGGACGCTCGCCGAAGTGGCGATTGCGATTGAAGCCTTCGGCGACACGGTGCGCGCGACGAAAGAAGCCTTCCCTGGCGCCGAAGTCACGGCGGTTCGGCCCGCTGGCACAACCGCCAAACTTGCGA